>Ga0307296_10000084_pt1 | contig 36840 bp, 33 predicted proteins | sample ER_DNA_153_FD_194467 | JGI IMG/M metagenome (GOLD analysis project Ga0307296, IMG submission 194467) | Bulk soil microbial communities from the East River watershed near Crested Butte, Colorado, United States - ER_DNA_153 | ecosystem: Environmental > Terrestrial > Soil > Floodplain | place... | reverse complement strand
TCCCCATTGCTCCCAAACCCGAGGTTATTCCTGCATCGCGTTGTGAAGCTCTTTGTGGGCGTTCATCATGTCTTGATGCGCCTTCTGAATGTCATCGAGCTTCTTCTGCTGGTCCGCGTTGAGCAGCGGCCGGATCTGCGATAGCGTGCTGTCCATCACGGTTTTCATTTTCTGCATCGCCTCCTGATGAATGGCAGCGATTTGCGGTTTGGCCTGATCAAGGATCGGCTGAACCTTGGTCGTTTGATCCGATGTCAGGTTCAGCTTTTCGGTAATCCCCCGAAGGCCGAACGCGTGGCCGTGCCCGCCCCCGAATCCTCCGTGGCCGGGGCCAGGTTGTGCCTGCGCAATTACAAAGCCGCCAAGCACGATCGCACCCGCGGCTACAACTGCTAATAGGTTTCGTTTCATAGTTAATGTTTGTTTTTGCTGTGCGCTCTTCGCGCTTTCAAGGTTGATGACCGACCGCGCGGAGCAGCGGTTACAACTTTTTATTTCACGCGCCAGTTGTAACGCCCGCCGCTGCGAATGCCCGAATCAGCGATTCGCGCGTTTGGCACAAGCGCATCTACATACAAACTTGTAACCGCAACGCGCCATTGCCGGTCATTGGTAATGGTGTGGATGCGCTCTTGATTACATGGACGATTCTGATGCAAGCGCGCTGGTTCAGGCTGCGCTTCAACATGATGATGAGGCAGCTCGCGCGCTGGTGCGGCAGCTTTATCCGATGGTTGCCAAAATCGTCCGGGCCCATCGGCCGCGCCGGACGGCGGAGGAGGATCTTTGCCAAATGATTTTCATCAAAGTTTTCCAGAGGTTATCTCAATTTTCCGGCAAGGTGCCGCTTGAGCATTGGGTTTCGCGCATCGCGGTGAACACTTGCCTCAATCAAATTGAATCCGAGAAAGTGCGACCTGAGTTGCGGCACGGCGATTTGAGCGAAGAGGAGCTGGCCGTGGTTGAGAATCTGTCCACTTCATCGAGAGAGCTGTCCCCCGACGAGCGGTTCGCGTCGCGCCAACTCGTGGAGCATCTTTTGGCCGCGTTGAAACCGGTGGAGCGGCTGGCCATCGATTTGCTATACTTGCAGGGACGTTCGGTCGAGGAGATTCGGAAAATCACCGGCTGGAGTGCCGCACTAATTAAGGTGCGCGCGTTCCGAGCCCGGCAAAAAATGAAACAACAGCTCGCGAGAATTTCGGCAAAAGAAAAACAATGAAGGACGAAAAAATCGATCGGTTGCTGCGAGCTGCCGCGCAGGAGCGCGAAGAAACCCAGGCTGCAATTCCATTCGGCTTTGACACGCGCGTCGTCGCGCTTTGGCGCGCGGCTGCGCCGAAGGCGAATGGTGTAATGTCGCTCGTCCGGCGCGTGGCTCTGTTATCGACAGCCGTGATCGTGATATCGACAATCGCGGCCGTTCGTGAAGCGAATCAGAGTCGCGAAATTGGTGAATCTTTTACCAACGAATTCGCCATCGCGGATTCGGCGATCCAAGATGAGTTTTTGAAATGAACCGCGGGTTGCAATGGAAACTCATTGCGGGATTCCTCCTCGTGTTTGTCGCTGGAGGAATCACCGGCGCGTTCGTCGGCGGATTGTATGCCCGCCATCATTTCTTTCAGCTTCATCATCCTGAACTAATCGGCGCGCGAATGAAGGAAAGACTCCGCGGGGAGCTTAACCTGACGCCAGAGCAACTCGCCAAAATTTCGCCGATCATCGACAAAACAGCCGTGCAACTCAGAGATATTCGGCGAGACACAGCCCGCCGCGTTCATGAGACGATGGCTGAGGCGCACCGGAAAATGGCTGCCAATCTCACAGACGAACAACGTCAAAAATTGCAGCAAATCGAAGAGCGACACCGCCGCTGGCGCCATCATCGCTCTCACGAATTTCCTGCTGAATCTCCGTCGTCGACTCCATAGTGCTGTAACGTGCGCTGTCCTCAGCGCATTGATTTCGTGTCCGCCCTGATTCCGAATATCCGCTGAGGACAGCAGACACTACAGCGACCGTGGGTGCGCTAAGATACTCTTCAAAAGCGCAATCCGCGCTCAAAGAAAATCCGCTCCCGCTCGACACTTGCGCCTCGATTGAGGAAAAGATCGCGCAGCTCGGGCGTGTAGTAATCACCGTCGTAGGCCGGATTGAGCCCAAAAAACACTTTGCCACCCGGGGCGAGGTGATCCTGCAAATCGTGCAGGAAAAAATCCCATTCCGATGTACCCCACCGTTCCTTCGACGGATGATAAAGATTGAAGTTGACCGAAAACGCGGTGATCCAATCGAACTTTTCGCCAAGATCAGGTAACGGCTCGAATGCACTGATCCTCCAAACCACTCGCGGAACTCCGAAAAGCGCCAGCAACTCCGTGAAAAGAACGACGCGCTCGACGTCGATTCCCACAACGGAATGGCCGAGGTTCTTGAGGATGAACAGGAAAAATCCACCTCCACAACCGAGATCAAGCACGCGTTTGGGCGCTGAGCGATGGAGCTTCAAATCCTGCACGCGTTCCCGATTCAATCTCAACCACGGCTCGATGTTTGCGTACTTGGCATATCCCGCAGTGGAATTCGCATATCGCTGCAGGATTTCGCCGGCGCGTTCCCGATCGATCTGCGACAGCATCGACGCAAGTGGCACGCGAAAAATGGAGCGTTGCGCTCTGCGCCAGCCGCGGCGGTAGCTCAACGGCTCGGTAAATTTGAGAATCTTGCGGGTTAGTTTCATCCTAAAATCGATCAACTGTAGGGCAACCGCTCCGGTTGCCAACCATAAGGACTGTAGCCGCCTCCCCGTGTCGATGCGTACCTCGGGAAGCACGACGACGCAGCGCCGTGGCTACATCATCTCCATGATTTCGCGAAGGAGTCGTGGTCCGCGATAGATCAATCCAGTGTAAAGTTGAATCAATTGCGCGCCGGCTTGAAATTTCTCCCGCGCCGATTCTGCGTCGCAAATTCCACCGGATGCGATCACCGGAATTGCGGACTTTGCAACAATATCACGGATTAATGCGGTGGCTTTTTCGCGCAGGGGGGGCCCGCTTAAGCCGCCTTCCTCGTCGAGCTCCCGCGGAACTGACGAATGATCGAGTGTTGTGTTCGTCGCGATGAGCCCTGCCACTCCGTTTTCTGCGCATACGTTAAGGATCCCTTCCAATTCGGCCGGCAAGAGATCAGGCGAAATCTTGATGAGCACCGGTTTAGTTGCTCCGCCAGAGTTGTTGCGAATCGCGTGAAGCAACGCTGACAGCGCCGTCGGCTCCTGCAAGTCGCGTAGTCCGGGCGTATTGGGCGAGCTAACATTCAGCGTGATGTAATCGGCAAAATCGTGAAGTAATCGAAGCGAGTAGAGGTAATCGTCTGCGGCCTCCACAAGCGGCGTTGCCTTGGATTTTCCAATATTGATGCCGACTGGAATGGCGGGCCATCGCCCACTTTCGCGCAGTTTGCGCAAGCGTTCCGCAATCGCGTCCGCTCCGTCGTTATTAAAACCGAGACGATTGATCAGTGCTCGTTGCTTGGGCAATCGAAAGATGCGTGGCCCGGGATTTCCCGGCTGCGCTTTCGCGGTCACGGTTCCGATCTCAACGAAGCCGAACCCGAGCGCTGCCCATGCCGGAAGCGCAACACCGTTTTTATCCAATCCAGCCGCAAGTCCAATTGGATTTGGAAAGGTGAGACCGAAGAGCGTTTTTGGTTTTGACGGCGGCTGGAAAATTTTGAGCACGCGCAGCGCGGAATCAAAATGCGAAGCGCCGCGAAGCGAATTGATGGTGAGACGATGCGCTGTCTCCGGGTCCAGTGAAAACAGAAGCGGCCTGACGATTCGCTCGTAGCGGTTCTTCATTTGTGCCGCCGCTTCAACCATCTAACGCTTCAACGCGCAGTTTCTCATTTGCCGATGCAAAACTGGCTGAAGACGGAGTCAAGAATCTGTTCCACGTCGACAACCCCAATTACTTCACCAACCGCGCGTAACGCGTTATCCAGATCAACCGCAACGTACTCGGCCGATAATCCCTGGCCCAGCGCTGCGCGCGCCAAGTCGCACGATTCAACGGCCCGTCGCAGGCAATCGCAATGACGAGTATTGATCGCGATTGTGCTCTCGGGTCTCAGATTTTGCTGCCTGATGCGCGTCAGAATTTCCTTTTGCAGTTCCGGCAGGCCTTCTCCGGTTACGCAGGAAATCCGCAGCGCCGCGAAATTTTTCCAATCGCTGTCCTCGGGCAAATCGCTTTTATTCAAAACAACAATCTCAGTTGACTCGCTGGCCCGACCGTTAAAATGCGCCGGCTTCGGCGCGTTGCGGTCTGCGATGTGAAGGCGCAGGTCTGCCAATTGCAACGATTTTTCGGTGCGCGCTAATCCTTTGCTCTCCACTTCACTTTCTGAAGCGCGCAGGCCGGCAGTATCGAGCAACCGGATTGGCACACCCTCAAGGATAAGCGTCTCTTCGATGGTATCGCGCGTCGTGCCGTGCGTATCGCTGACGATCACGCGATCGTAGCCAAGCAGTCGATTGAGCAGACTCGATTTACCTGCATTAGTTGCTCCGTAAATTACTGCGCGCACGCCTTCGCGCAGAACGCGACCCTGGTCGGCAGTTGCGAGCAACTCGCCAATCTCGCTGCGTACGAAGTCGAGCCGGGCGCACAGTGTTTCGCCTTCATCCGGAGTTATGTCTTCCTCCGGAAAATCGATTGATGCATTGATGTGCGCCAGCAGCGCGATCAATTCATCGCGTATTTTCCTGATGTGATCCCCGAGCCTGCCTTCCAGTTGTTCAGTAGCCGAACGGAGCGCCAGATCGGTCCGGGCGCGAATCAAATCGATCACGGCCTCGGCTTGGGTGAGGTCCATTTTTCCGTTAAGAAACGCGCGCTCAGTGAATTCGCCGGGCCGCGCTGCCCTCGCCCCTGCGCGCAGACAGCCTTCCAGAACTTTCGCCGAAACGAGCGTGCCACCGTGACAACCGATTTCGACCAAGTCTTCGCCGGTGTAACTGGCGGGTGAGCGATGAATTGAAAGCACGACTTGATCGATCAATTGATTCTCTGCGCTGAAAATTTCGCCCAGATGTTGAACGTGTGACGCAAATCGCGACGGCTCCTCTTTGCCCCGAAAAATCCTGTCTGCGATTTCAATCGCATTCGCACCGGAAATGCGGACCAGGGCGACGGCACCTTCACCCGGTGGTGTCGAGATTGCAGCTATTGTGTCAGAAACGGTCATGACTCCAGCAGCAAATTGTAGGGCACCTGCTCCGCTTGCCAAATTCGGCAGATGACGGGCCCGCCTGAGTTCTTGCAAAACGGAAGCGACTTTTTCAAAAGCGGCAGAACACTGCCGCACTCCAAAACGCAAGCGCGTAGAAGCATTCGCAATGACGGCCACGTTGTGGAGTGCGGCGGTGCTTCGCCGCTTTTCAATTGAGATTTTTCGGCGTGCTACTGCGCGTGTATCACTTCCCCAAGCGCTGCGATCAATTTCTTATTCTCCTCCATTGTGCCTACCGAAATGCGGATCCACTCTGGCAACCGATAGCCTTTGAGCGGTCGCACGATGATTTTGCGTCGCAACAGTTGGTCGAACACCCCACAACCATCGCCAACATTCACCATGATGAAGTTCGCGACGGCTGGAACGAAGGGAATCTGCATTTCGGTAAGTTGTTCCTCTAAATAAGCGCGACCTTGCTCAACGACGCGCTTCGTCTCGCGCAGATGCGCATCATCCTCGAGCGCTGCAAGGGCGCCGGCTTGCGCGATGCTGTTCACGTTAAACGGTTGCCTGGTCCGGTGAAGCACGTCGATCACGTCTAGTTGGGCAACGGCATAGCCGATGCGCAGACCGGCTAACCCGTGAATTTTCGAAAATGTTCGCAGCACGATGACATTTCGTCTTTCGCGAACGAATCGAAGGGTGTCGGGCGGATCGTTGAGGAATTCAAAATAGGCTTCATCGAAAACGACGATTACCTTTTCCGGTACGCGCGATATAAAGTTGTCGATCGCGCGCTGCGAAACCAACGTGCCGGTGGGATTATTTGGGTTGGGAATAAAGATCAGGCGCGTTTTCGACGTGATCGCCTCGAGCATCGCCTCCAAGTCCTGCTGATAACCGGGATTCGGCACCTCAATCATGCGGGCGCCAAATGACGTGGCGATCAATTTGTAAACGACAAATGCGTACTCAGAGGCGATCACCTCGTCCTGCCGTTCGCCGTCGAGCAACGCGTGCCCAAGGAATTCGATTATCTCATTTGAGCCATTACCCAGAATAATGTTTTCCGGAGCAAGACCCAGCTTGGCGGCGATTGCTTTGCACAGATAATAACCGCAGCCATCGGGATACAGGTGCGCGTTTTCTAATGCAGCCTGCATCGCCTGTACCGCCTTGGGAGAAGGACCCAGCGGATTTTCGTTTGACGCCAGCTTGATGATTGTCCCCGGGTCGACGCCTAGTGCGCGCGCTGTTTCCTCGATCGGTTTTCCCGGTTCGTAAACTGCAATATCGCGCAGCTGGGGATTTGCCAGCTCCCAAATGGAAGTCATGCGTGAGAGAATAATGTTAGGAGCACAAGTTTCCAATGAGCTCCTTCTTGTTCTTATTCTTGCTGGAAACCGAGCACGGGCACGAATAAAACGAGCGCGTGACAACCAAAGAAATTATTTGCCGTGAGTGTCGCAAGAAACAGATGGAAGCTCTGTCAGTGTCAGTTGCTCGTACTGTCACAATTCTCATCGCGGCGATTCTGCTGCCGGTTTTATTAACCAGTTGCGGCAAGAAAGGTCAGAATGGCGAAACGCAAACCGCTCAAAAAAGCGAGGACGATTTTCTGGATAAGCACGCGAAACCCGATGAACGCAAATATCTTCTTGCAGCGAAACCGTTCTTCGTTGCTGTCGCCAACCGAAAATACGCGGACGCGCTGCTCTCCAGTCACGCGAGGTCGCGGATGTCGCTCAACCAGTTTACGCCAGCTCAGCAAGACGCGGATTTTCAGCAAAACGAATCGTATCCGTTCGTCAACATCACTGCGGAACAATTCGGCGCAGTGGAGTCCATGTTTGCCATCGGCGCGATGCCCGACTGGATTCCCGCTGCCATCCGGCGCGCGAGTTTGCGCGGTCAAATCCACACAGAACTATCAGCGCAGGAACTTGAAAAGACGGCCCAGGCCCAGGGCACCAGCGTTGAAGAGCTGAAGAAGGATCAAGATTTTGATCCCTACTTCAATTTGAAGGTCGTTCTCGTCGAAGAAGACGGCCAACTTAAGGTCGGCTATTTCGAGTTCTTGCCGCCGTCCATGATGGACTGACGACATTGCAGCGATTTCTACCAGCTCTACAATGCAGCTCGTGATAGACACCCAGATCATTTACCTCGATAACAATGCGACTACGGCAATAGATCCTCACGTAATCGAGGAAATGCTGCCGTTTTTGACGAAGTATTATGGAAACCCATCAAGCGGCTACGGGTTTGCCGCGAAGGCGCGAAAAGCTGTCGATCTGGCACGCGACCGGCTGGCAGAGTTGCTCGGATGCGAACCGTCGGAGATCGTTTTCACAAGCGGCGGCACGGAATCAAATAATACGGTAGTCCATTCGGCTCTGCAGTTTGAACCGCGCGGTAAACACATCGTCACAAGCGCCGTGGAGCACAGCGCTGTTTTGCGCCCTTGCCAGGACCTCGAGAAACGCGGCTGCCACGTAACATTTCCAGGCGTGGACCGAGATGGGAATATCGATCTTGCCGAATTGGAGGCTGCGATTCGGCCGGAGACCGCGCTCGTGTCGATGATGTGGGCGAACAACGAGACCGGTGTGCTGTTCCCGGTCGAGAAAATCGCTGAAATTTGTTGTCGGAAAGGCGTGCTTTTTCACACAGATGCTGTGCAGGCGGTCGGAAAAATCCCGGTTCGCTTGCGCGATACGGCGATTAGTTTCCTCTCCCTTTCGGCGCACAAATTTCACGGCCCAAAAGGCGTCGGCGCGTTTTACGTTAACCGGCGAGCACGGTTTAGTCCGTTGATTGCCGGCGGTGGCCAGGAAAACGCGCGCCGCGGTGGAACGGAAAATGTCGCGTCGATTGTTGGCCTTGGAAAAGCGGCTGAACTCGCCGCGAAATATCCAGCACCGGGGAAGTGCAGCCTTGGCTCGATGCGAGATCGATTTGAAAACGCCATTCTCGAAACCGTAAGCGGCGCATCGGTGAACGGCGCGAATGCGCTGAGGATCCCAAACACGTCAAGTTTGTCATTTGAAACAATCGAATCGTCCGCGGCGCTTCTCTTACTGGATCGACATGGCATTTGTTGCTCGGCCGGATCCGCTTGTCGAACCGGTTCGCAGGAGGCGTCGCACGTGTTGCGCGCGATGAACCCGAAGGGCGATGGCGCCCGACGCAGTCTGCGTTTTTCGTTCGGCCGATTCAACACTGAAGCTGAAACCGATCGCGCAATTGAAGTTCTTCCGAAAGTAATCGAGAAGCTGCGTCAGAATTCTGCGCCGGCTCCTGTAGCCACGGCTCTGTGAGCCGTTCAGCAAGCTCGGGCCCGAGTCGTGAGGAGGGTTCGGCGGTCGCGCCCTACCCATGCTCGTTCGATAATTTCCTTGCAGCAATGTTCTGCCAACTTTTCTTATAGTGATGGAGATTCCACGCGACCCTGCCGCTTCACGTTACGAGCACGCCGGGCAAGGTCTGCGCCGGAGCGATCTTAATCCCGATCCGATCAAGCAATTTGCGAGCTGGTTTACCGCCGCAATCGAGGCGGGCATTCGTGACGTCAACGCAATGAGCCTGGCCACTGCCAGCCGGGACGGCAGACCATCGGTGCGCATCGTTCTGTTGAAAACCTTCGATCAGGACGGGTTTGTTTTTTTCACCAATTACGAGAGCGAGAAAGGGAAACAACTGGAGGCCAATCCTTACGCCGCGCTGGCGTTTTACTGGATCGAACTGGATCGGCAAATTCGCGTCAGCGGAATGGTGAAGAAAACCTCGCGCGAAGAATCGCAGAGTTATTTTCACTCGCGCCCAGTCGGTAGCCAGTTAAGCGCATGGGCGTCGCGTCAGAGCGAGGTGCTTGACGGTCGTCGCATGCTCGATGCGCGAATGGCGGAGGTGAGCGAACGCTTCGTTGACAAGCCGGTTCCGTTGCCGCCGCACTGGGGCGGATATCGGCTCAAACCGGAAAGGATGGAATTCTGGCAGGGCCGTGGCAACCGTTTGCACGACCGATTTCGTTATACGCGACAAGCGAGCGGCAATTGGCTGATCGAGCGGCTGGCGCCGTGAGCCGCGGGAGAAATGGAGTGCTGGAGTAATGGAGTATTGATTTTCTTTTCCGACAATACTCCACCACTCCAGATTTGCGCTGCACATGCAACACGAAGCCGGCAGAAGTTAGTATGGGGCACCAAATTGAAATCCTGCGCGGCGATATCACCAAGCTCGAGGTTGACGCAATTGTGAACGCGGCGAACACGACGCTCCTCGGCGGAGGAGGAGTCGATGGAGCAATTCACCGCGCTGCCGGCCCTGAATTGCTCGCCGAATGTCGCACACTGGGCGGCTGTTCACCTGGCGAAGCGAAAATCACTCGTGGATATCATTTGCCTAGCCGCTTTGTGATCCACACGGTGGGGCCGGTCTGGCGCGGCGGAAAACATGGAGAACCTCAAACGCTGGCAAATTGTTATCGCAACTCGTTGCAGGTCGCGGAGGAAAACGGAATCAGGACGATAGCGTTTCCGGCGATCAGTTGCGGCGCGTACGGCTACCCTGTCCAAGAAGCCGCGCAGATTGCCGTAAAAACAACGCGAGAATTCCTCACAAACAACGACAAAATTGACAACGCGATCTTCGTTCTCTGGAGCGAAGATATTTACGAGACGTATCGCCAATTGCTGTAGCCGTTTCCCTGCGGGAAGCGCGCCCCGCGCATGCATGGAACGCCAGCGGCGCGTTTCGCAGGCGCCTTCGGAGTGCTACCCGCGTTTCGCACAGCAAAACGGCTACAGAATCAAAGAGACGCAATCAGGCCGCGGCATTCGATTTTATTTTGTATGATAAATCCGAACGAAAACGATCTTACGAGGGACGAACCGCTTCCGGCGCAGCTTCAGCCGCGCGAAGAAGAAATTGGCTCAACTGGGCGTGAGCAGTTTCGTCAAGCAACAAGCAAGCTTTCCACGGCGATGAGCCAGACGTGGGATCAGACCAAGGAAAAGGCTGGCCGCGCGCGGGAGCGCACCGAATATTTCGTGCGCGAAAATCCCGTGCCCGCAATCCTCAGTGCGCTGGGGATCGGAATCGCGATTGGCCTTGCGATCCGGTACGCCTCTCCCAGCGAGCGAAAAGCAGAAATTGAAGTGAAATCGCCGTTGGGAGATCTGAACTGGAGCGTTCTTTCGCTGCCGTTTCTCTGGCCGTTGTTCAAATCTGCCAGGGAAAAATATGAAAGCTCGGCTGAAGCGGTGAAGGATGGCGTCAAACGGCTGAAAAAAATCGATGTGAACAGTTATGCAAAGCCGATCCGCAAGCGCTGGAAAGCGTGGACGCGCTGACTGCAGTCTCGTTGAATTTTTGAAGGCGCTTTGGTAAAGAGCGCGACCGGATCAAAAAAGATGATCAGAACAGTTAACATTATCACCGCTGTGTACGTCGGCGACAGCACAGAGTATGCTACGAAAAAGGAAAGGCGTACGGCTTAGAATTAACCCAGGATGATAAATTCCCCATTGTTCTTATAGGGTTGAAAGAATTTTCTACGGAAGAAGACGAGACTAAACAGGGAGTCGTTTATTCGAATCTGAACAACATGCTTGGCCATTGGGACGAAATTCGGGACACAATGAGGACATTTAAAGAGGAAACGTAAGCAGATTTGCTTCGCTCACTTTTAGTAGGTCATCCAACTCCCACAAAGCCATTGATGAGATCGGCCAGGGAACTTGGATACTGCGCAGTGAAAGCGTGCCCGCCTCCTCGGAATTGGGCCAGCCATGCGCCGGGAATTGCGTTGACCAGTTTTAACGCATTAGAAGGAGGGATCACGACGTCGTCAGTGCCGGTGGCGATCAGCACCGGCGCGCTTATCTCTCGCAGCCGACTCCCGACACCATTTCGGTGCCAAGCATCCATCGCCGCAGCTTGGCGGTTGACCAAGTCAGGAGATAACCGGGCGCGCGCAGCCGCCACGATGTCTCCGAATTGGCGATAGAAGGATTCGGCGACATCACTCGGAAAAAGCAAGAACACCAACCGCCGCGCTTGCTCGTGAGCCGTGCCGGACGTATCCACGAGTTGGGACCACACAGCGGCCGGCGCGAGAACTGCGTCAGTGCCTCCCGGATCCGTCGATAATAAGATGAGTTTGTTAACGCAATCCGGATGCTGCAAGGCCAGCGTCTGAGCGATGAATCCGCCCATCGACCATCCGATTACGCTTGTACGCCCAAAAGCGAGTGTCTCGATCACATGCGCGGCATCATCAGCGAGCTGGGCGATGTCGAATGGCTTCCCGTCATCAGTAGAATTACCCATTCCCCGGTGATCGATCAGGATCAACTCGTTGAAAGACGCGAGCCCATGGATGAACGAAGGATCCCAGTCGGCACTTGTCGCAGCGAATCCGTTCAGGACCAGAAGCGGCCGGCCCTTCCCAACACGACGGTAGGCGATTTGTGCGCCATCGCCCGGGAACGTCGCTAACGATTCAGCTACCACCGAACCAACTCCATCGTTGAAGCCTCGCGGTCCCTCGCTGAAAGTGTCAATCCACAAATGGCAAATTCCCGTTCCACTGACCAGCCAGGGTGGCAACGCAATCCTCTCTTCGAATTTTTTGCGTCATTGAAACTCGCTGTCGTTTTGCTGGCGGTGCTCATCGTCGCCGCGATCGCGGGCACGATTTATGAATCTAGTTTCGACGCGAAGATCGCCCGCGCCTACATCTACGGCGCTCCGTGGTTCAATCTCTGGCTGGTTTTGCTCGGAGCGAACCTTGCCTGTTCGGCGCTCTCTCGCTGGCCTTGGCGAAAACATCATGTTGCATTTCTCATTACACATCTCGGCATCATCACGCTGTTAATCGGCTCGCTGATCGGCAGGATTTGGGGAGTCGAAGGGACGATCACGCTTTTCAAAGGCGACCCGCCTACAAATCGGCTCCTTGTTAACGAGCACCAGCTGCGCGTCCACGACGTTGACGGAATCGTAAAAGGCTACCCCGCGGAATTCTTGCATCATCCGCCGACGCCGCAGCATCCACGCGACCTCGGGCTGTTGGCCAGCGGGGCGCGTTTGCAAATTGTCGATTACGCACCGGCGATTGAAGGCAAGCTGAATCCAAAGCCAGTGAGCGGGGGCGGCGGGCCAGCAGTGCACTTCACCATAGCCACAGCGATGATGAACCGGCATTTGGAAAGCTGGCTACTCGCCGACGATCCAGAGAACGGAAAGTTCTCGATGGGTCTGGCAAATATCGAATTGAAACGCGGCATCGCGCCGAGTGGTCCCATGGAGCAAAACGCGGCGGAATCGAGAGATCCCTCGACTTCGCTCGGGATGACAGAATTGGAGGAGTCGATTTTCGCGTTTAGCAAGGCGCCGGACGAACAGATTGGTCACGTCCGCAAAGGCGGGAGCACCGGCGCTAAAGTCCGACTAACCGCGCCTGAGAATGGAAACAAGGGACAGGTGATAATTTCCACAGGCGATAAAGAAGCGACGTTTGATGTTGCAGAAAATGTTCGACGCGACGTGCCGATCGTGAACACGGCGTTCAGCCTGAGGATCGAAAATTATTGGCCCGATTTCCGAATCGAGAACGGCAAACCAAGTTCCCTCAGCGATCAACCGAACAATCCCGCAGTGCTCGTCACGATCCACGGCAAAGGCGTTCCCGTTACCGCGGCAGAAACAAATCCGCACGGAAGTGGGAAAGAACTCGCTGCGAAGGGCGGCCCGCCCGCGATGCCCGCACCCGGTGAAGAAACAACAAATCATCTTACATTGTTTGTCGCCGATGCTGGCACGATCACTTACGAGCTCGCCTCACGAAAGAACGGCAAATCTTCTGGCAAGATTGATTTGAACAAACCGCTGTCAACGGGTTGGGCCGATTGGCAGCTGGCCGTTGATAAGACGATGGCCAGCGCGCAGCCGCAGATGGATTTCACGCCATTGAAATCCGGGCAAGCGTCAACAGCATCCGCCGCCGCAGCTGATTTGCCGGATGGCGTGCAGGTGCGCGTTCAACAAAATGGCGAAACAGTTGAGCGATGGACGCCAGCCGGCTGGCAGATCGCAATTCCGATCGGCCAAGGGACAGATTCGCCGAGGCGAACTTCGCCCAGCCCAACAATGTTTGTCTACGGCTGGAAAACAGTTTCGCTCCCGATCGGACTAGAACTGCTCGATTTTGAGGTGAAACGCAACGAAGGCAGCGATAGCCCTGCCGGATTTAAAAGTACGCTGCGAGTCGTCACTGCCGATGGCGAAACTGCCACTGGCTCGTGCTGGATGAATAACCCGTTCAGTTTCCCTGGTAACTGGTGGCGGACGTGGACCGGGTTGACTTACAAAATCTCGCAAGCGTCCTGGAACCCGGAAAACCTCAATCAAAGCACTGTGCAGATTTTGCGCGACCCCGGCTGGCTCTTGAAATGGATCGGTTCGTTGCTGGTAGTGATTGGCGTGTTCATGATGTTTTATCTCCAGCCGTACCGAAAACAAACCGAAGGCGAACCAATTACGCCGACTAGCGCAATGCCGAACGAACAAAACCGTCGGGCAGCTGCCGACTCGCCATCTGTCCCGGCGACAGTTCAGCGTTGAAACTTGGGGCAAAACGTTAAACGTTTTGCTCTCGTATGGGAAACAGGAGAGTCATTCGATTGCTGGCGTTGTTCAGCTTCATGGCAGCTTTGGCTGCATACGCTTCCGATCATGAGCCGGCCGAAGTTTCCGAACCTGAGGAATCCCCATCAATCGAGTCGAAATGGGGTTATTTCGACGGCGACCCCGTAACCAAGTGGAATCCGGATGGACGGACAATGACGCTCTTGACAGAACTGCGGTACACCGATCCGAACGGCGATGTCTGGGTCGCGCCGATCGGATCGGTTGTCGATGGCGCATCCATCCCGCGATATCTCTGGTCGATCATGGGTGGACCATTCGAAGGAAGATACCGGAACGCCTCAGTATTGCATGATGTCGCTTACGGCCAACACAAGCGCCCGTGGCAGGATTGCGACCGTATGTTTTACTACGCGATGCGTTGCAGCGGCGTTAGTGTGATTGAAGCAAAGACCATGTTTTACGCGCTCTATAGGTTTGGGCATCACTGGAAATTTCCGATCAGACGCGCGAAGCCCGTGAAGTACGAGGGCGGACTTGTCGCGAGAGGAGAAGAAATTCCGCGCGCGGTTCCGGTAAATCCGGCCCAAGTCAACGAAGCGCGCGATTGGATTAGCAACACTGATCCGACTCTCGAACAGATTGAGCAACGAGCCAACGCCGAAGGCCGCTGAACTTAGCTTCGTAGACGGTCGAGTTTCTCTCGCTATAGTTTCGCAATCGAATCCGATGGGTTCGGCAACAGAAAGTTCAACAGGAGGATATGTATGCTAGGCGAAAAAATTGGTGGAACATCGGGCAAGATTGCTTCGCAGCGGATATTGCCGAACCTCGGCGGAGGTCCAAAAATGGAAACTTCGTTTCAGGCGAATGGATCAATACTTGGCACAGACGTAAAGGAGACGGGCACGTATTGGACCGTTGTCCGACCGGACGGGACCCTCTACGGCGAAGGGCAAGGGGTGATGATACTCAAGGACGGGAAAATGGCCACGTGGACAGGCCATGGTGTCGGCACGATAAAGAAAGACGGGACCGCGAGCTATCGTGGTGCGGTTTATTATCAAACTACGCCCCCACGTTGGGCTCGGCTGAACAAGGTCGCGGTGGTATTTGAATACCAGGTAGACGCGGAGGGCAGTACACACTCCGAATTTTGGGAATGGAAGTAGCTCGCAACGAGGCGCTGTGAGATTCTGATTGCTTAAGCTGTTTTCGATTCTGAGGCAGTGGCGCCGTTCTTTTCCAAAGCTACGGCCAAGACTTCATCGACGTTTTCGACTGGGACGAATTTGATTTTTTGTTTCACTTCCTCTGGAACATCCACCAGATCTTTTTCGTTGAGCTTGGGGATGATGACCGTGTAAATGCCGGCGCGCATTGCCGCCAGACTTTTTTCTTTCAGACCTCCGATCGGCAGAACCAGTCCGCGCAAAGTGATTTCACCTGTCATCGCCACATCGGGACGAACCGGCTTGTTGCTAAAAAGCGAGGCGAGCGCGGTAAACATGGCGATTCCCGCAGATGGACCGTCTTTCGGCACCGCGCCGGCGGGCACGTGCACGTGAATGTCCGTCTTGCGAAAATCTTCTGAATTCACTCCAAGTTGGCCGTCGCGGCTGCGGAGGAGACTAAGCGCAGCCTGAACGGATTCTTTCATCACTTCGCCGATGTGGCCGGTAAGCGTGATATTCCCTTTACCAGGATAACGCGTCGCTTCGATGTGCAACACTTCGCCGCCCGCGGGCGTGTAAGCCAAACCTGTAACGACTCCGGGTTTGCTGGTCTTGAGCTTTGTTTCGCGAACGTACTTCGCAGGGCCGAGCATTTCACGCACGAGCTCCGGTGTGACCGTTATATGCTCGGTTTTTCCGCGCGCAACCTGCGCTGCGACGCCGCGACAAAGGGCGCCGATCTGTCGTTCGAGCTCACGGACACCGGCCTCATGTGTGTAGTCGTTGATAACACTTCGGAGCGCGTCGTCTTCCCAGACGCATTGTTCGGGTTTCAATCCGTTTTCTTCGAGCTGCCGCGGCACGAGGTACCGCTTGGCGATCTCGAGCTTCTCGCGCTCGGTGTAGCCGGGGATTGAGATTACTTCGATCCGGTCGCGCAACGGCTCCGGTATGCCCTCGATATAGTTAGCGGTGCCGATGAAGATTACCTGCGACAGATCGAACGGCACATCGAGGTAACGATCGACGAAGGAATTATTTTGCCGCGGATCGAGCACCTCGAGCAACGCGCTGGCCGGGTCGCCGCGAAAATCCGCGCCGATCTTGTCGATCTCGTCCAGCATGAACACCGGATTGCGCGTGCTGGCGCGTCGCAGTTCCTGGATGATACGACCAGGCATCGACCCGATGTACGTGCGACGATGACCACGGATTTCCGCTTCGTCGCGCATCCCGCCGAGACTAATCCGGACAAATTTGCGGCCCAGCGCGTCGGCAATTGATTGGCCAAGGCTCGTCTTGCCCACCCCGGGCGGCCCGAGGAAACACAGGATCGCGCCGTGCCCTTGCGGGTTGAGTTTGCGCACGGCGAGATATTCGATCAGCCGTTTCTTAACTTTTTCCAGATCGTAGTGATCGCGATCCAGAATTTGCTGCGCCTGATCGAGGTCCAGGTTGTCTTTGCTTAATTCATTCCATGGAAGATCGGCGATGATCTCGATGTAACTTACAATCACCGAAAATTCCGGGCTGGCGGGTGGGATGAAATCGAGCCGCTTCAATTCGCGCTCGGCCTGTTTCATCACGGCCTCTGGCGGCTTGGCTTCTTCGAGCCGCTTGCGCAATTGTTGCGCCTGTTCTTCGCTGCCGCCTTCGTCCTCGCCCAGTTCGCGCTGGATCGCCTTAATCTGCGAACGCAGATAAGCGCGGCGCTGTGCATCGGAAAATTGCGACGCTACGTCTTTTTGCAGTCGCTGCTGAATTTCAGCAATCTCGAGCTGCGCTGAGATATGCTTTTGCACAGCGCGGACACGTTTTTCGACATCGAGCTCTTCGAGAATCGCCTGTTTTTCTGCGACGTCGATGTTCAAGTTCGGCGCCAGAAAATCAGCGAGCTGCTCGGCGTTTTCAATGTTCAGGATCATCAAACGCACCTGCTCTGGCGCGTCGGGTGTCAGTTCGAAGAGCTTTGCAGCAGAATCCCGCAGATTACGAAAGGTCGCTTCCCATTCCTTGCTTTCTGGCGGCGAAATGGAGTTCGGCAGATCGACTTCCGCGCGCAGGAATGGCGAAGTCACGACGATTTTGCGCAGAGAAAAACGGCGCAGCCCTTGCGCGATGACTACGACATGGTCGTCCGACTGGCGCAGCAGCTTAAGCACGCGCACGGCTGTGCCGATGGAGTAGAGGTCTTGTGGCGCCGGGTCTTCCTTCGTCTCATCGCGCTGCGTAACTAACCCGATCACCTTCGTTCGCGGCAACGTCTCATCCAGCAGCTTGAGCGACGCCGCGCGCTGAACGTTCAGCGGAACAACCGTGCCCGGAAAAACGACAAACCCGCGCACCGGCAAAATGGACAATTCCTCGGGGATATGCGGCATTTGGGTTTCATCGGTGGGCGCCACGATGGTGCTTTGCGCTCCCGGTTTGAATTCGCCGCCTTCGCGTAACGCGCTGATTTCGTTCTCACTCATGATTTTTTTAATGGCAGCAAAATCCAGAGCAGACCGTTCCGCTGCTCTGCGTGCGCCTGATCGATTTCCACTTCGGCCGGCAATGGCACTTCGCGTCTGAACGGCCCGTAATCAATCTCCATCGCCAGCAATTGCACCGTGTGTCCCTCTGCGTGTGTGGGCTCCGGCAGCTCGCGCGTGCCGCGAATCACCACGCGCCGCGGTTCAACCGTGAGATCGATGACGGACCGATCAACTCCCGCCAGATCGACACAGATGCGAATGCACGTCTGGCAGCGGTACGCGTTGATGGCGGGTTCCCAGGCGTGCGCAAATCTCGAAAATTGCGAACGTGACAGTTCGTAGGTGATATCGTGCAGTGCGCCGTGCAACCAGCGCAACTTAATGTTCCTGATTGGATCCATTGGTTTGTCGATCAAACTAAAAATCTTGGTGCGTACGCTCCGTTTTAATCTGTAGCGGAAGATACGCCATAGACGGTGCATTTGCGCGTGCCTCTTTCGAGGGACGTGTGCGCAGTGGGTCCCATTCGACGCATGCGTCGTTGCGGCCCGGCGGGTTCTCGTTACTTCGTCTTCCCCGGACCCCATAAGGCGCGACCCGGTTTCGCGCCGGTGTGCTCGCCATCTTTGATGACTTGCACGCCATTAACAAAGACCTGCTTCACCCCCACGGCGTATTGATGCGGTTTTTCGAAGGTAGCGCGATCCGAAATCGTCGCTGAGTCAAACACAACGACGTCTGCGAACATTCCTTCCTTTAGAAACCCGCGGTGATCGAGACCGAGATTCGTAGCAGCCAATCCGCTCAGCCGGCGAATGGCTTCCTTCATCGGGATTACTTTCTCGTCGCGGATATATTTGCCGAGCACCCGCGCGAAATTCCCGTATGCGCGCGGATGCGGATTTGATTTCGTGAACGGTGGTTCCGGCGCTTGTGACGCTTCATCGGATCCGAATGAGATCCACGGTTTCGCGGCTTCCTTCTTCACGTTTTCCTCCGACATTAGATAATAGATCGTGCCGATGCGTGACTCGTCTTCGGCGATCAAATCCATCGCCGTGTCGATCGGATCTTTTCCGCGCATCGTCGCCACGTCCGCGAGCGTTTTGCCCGTAAGCGGCTTCAGCTTTTCCGACTTGAACGCAGCCAGCAGAATGTGCTCCGGGCCACCGGCGTCCAGATACAGGTTCTCCCATGAAACCGTCGGCTTCTGGACTTCGGCTTTAATCTTCTCGCGTATCGCCGGATCGCGCAGCCGCTTGAACAACGCCGGATAACCGCCGTTTTCCGTCCATGGTGGCAAACACGCGTCGAGTCCCGTTCCTGCCGCGGTGTAGGTGTACATGTCGGCGGTAATTTCCAGCCCTTCCTTTTGCGCCTGCTCGATGTGAGCGAGCAGTTGGTCCTCTTTTGCCCAGTTTCCGCGGCCTGAAGCCTTGATGTGGTAAACTTCTGCCGGGATGTTCGCCTCCCGACTGATCCGAATTAATTCGTCGAGTGCTTCGAGCAATCGGCTGCCTTCGCTGCGCAGATGCGAGATGTATCTGCCCTGATATTTTGCGGCGACCTTGCATAGTTCGATCAGCTCTTCCGTCTTCGCATAAAACGCGGGCGGATAAATGAGCGAAGTGCCAATTCCCAGCGCGCCTGCTTCCATCTCTTTACGGACCAGGTCGCGCATCTCATCAAGTTGTTGTGGAGTTGGCGCCTTGTCTTCGAACCCAACCGCGTATTCGCGGATCGTGGTCGCGCCGATGAATGAGGCGACGTTGCATGAGATACCGCGTTTTTCGAGGTACTGCAGATAGTCTGCCAGCGTGTTCCATTTGATGTCGTACTTGATATCGCTTTGTGCGCGCAGCATGTGCTCGCGCACGCGGTCGTTCACCGGCCCCATCGATTCGCCTTCGCCCATGATCTCTGTCGTCACGCCCTGCCGAATTTCGCTTTGCGAGCGGCCATCCTGAATCAGCGACTCGGTGGACCAGGAAAGCATGTTAATAAACCCGGGCGCCACGGCGAGGCCCTTGGCGTCAACAACTGTTTTCGCTTTTGCTGACTTGAAATCGCCAACACCAGCGATGCGATCACCGCGAATTGCAACATCTGCCTGCCGCGGCTCGCTGCCCGTGCCATCATAAACCGTTCCGCCCCGTATGATAACGTCAAAATCTGCGCGCGCCGGCGATGGAGATGGGTCCTGAGCGGACATCGCAAGCACAATTGTCAGGAGCGCGATGAGCCAAAGGAAATTCTGTTTCATTGGTTCTGTTGACCGTATCGAACACCGACACTAGCGCAAAAGCCAACGCAAGGTATGCAGTGCGCAGACATGTCCGCGCTTTCAAAAGCGGTTCCGCAGTCGCGGGATCGCCGCACTTCAAAAGCAGATCCCGCAGTTGTAGTGTCCGCTGTCCTCAGCGGACTTTTGCTTTGCGCCCGATTGCTGCGCTGAGGACAGCGCAGGCTACAGCGCTCGCGCGCTTCTGGCTGCGACGCTGCGCCGCTACGTAATAGGGGCGACCGGGAGGGCAGCGAGGTGCGAATTGTACTATGAAGTTTGCGGGCGACAAAGGCCAGCAGGCCAGGTGGAGTCGCATCCGCGGCTTCGCGAAAGAGAAAGGGGAATTCAGAACTTAAGAAAGGGGAGCATCTGATGAAAACACCAATGAAATCCAAGCGGGCATTGCTGCTGTCGATCCTTTGCGCAGGCGTCGTTACCACTTTTTTGGGCGGATGTGCAGAGGGGCCTTATGTGACTTCGTATGATACCGGCTATTATCCAACCGCGTATTACACGCCGTCCTATAGCTACCCGTCTTCGTATTATTATGGACCGACCTATGATGGTACGATCGTGCGCTCCGGCGTCCGCTATAATGACGCTTACGGACCGCGCTACTACAGCCGTACGGTTTACGGCGACTGGTAATTGATTTGCGACACGCGTTTGATTGATGCATCGGCGCACATGAACGTGCGCCGATGCAGTCAAAATCGCTCGGCAAATGGACTCGACTCCCACGTGCTGTAGCCATGGGCTACGCGCCGTGAGAGAACGAAGGCTGTGGCTAGTGAGACCCTCACCGAAGTGTGGCTGCAAAATTTTGTTTTATTTCGCTTTGTTTGCCTTGGGCAATAGCATTAAATCGTGGAGCGGAGATTTTTAATGAGAGCAACTGCAAAGACACAACGCGCAACCGTGGCAAGAATCCTCGCATTGCTTTGCGCGGGTCTTGTTGGCCTCTCCTTCAACGGGTGCGCCGGAACCTCGTACGTTGAGACCAGCCGCACTCCTGAGTCCCGTTACGATATTTATCACGGACCCGACTATTATCCGTACTATCCCTATTACAGTTATTACGGTGGCGCGTACTACTACGGATATTGACCGTTGGCGTCAAAAAGCGATCTTATTCCATTTGTCCGCGTAATAGGGTGCGTCCGTTGTAGTTTTTTCGCACGAAAAGGACTTCCAGCGCGACTCAGTCAACGACGAATGCGTGTTTTGCAGATGGGCCTTGTCGTACGGTTTCCGAACGCGTGATGAATTTCCATGCGATCGGCAGGACTTTCGTTCGTCATAAGCCGACCAGTGATTGGTTTCAATGCTGTTCATTATTTAATTCGAAATTGATTTTCACGTCGTAATGCTCGCCCTTGATGAGCCCAGCCGGCGGGGCGTCAACTTCAGTCACTCGTTTGGCGATCGTCGCGACAGATTCGTTCACCACGAGGTTCTCAGACGGTTTGATGATTTCGAATTTGGAAACGCGCCCGTCTTTCTCGATGCGAACTTTCACTAGCGTCGAAATCTTGCTACTGGAAGGGACGCTGGTCGTCGGCTGAATCCACGCGCTATAGAAGCGATCGTGCAACATATTGCCATACCAGCCGAACTCCGACTCGCTGCTTCCGCCCCCCGCGCTGCCACTTTTCCCGGTTGAACCTGTTTTCCCACCGCCGCTCTGAGACGGGGATTCCGTTTTTGCCAGAGCTTCTTTCTCCTTTTTCTCCGATTTCTCGCTCGATTTCGCTGAAGGCGGCTTCGCTTTTGGCGGCGGTTTAGGGGATGCTTTCGCCAAAAGAATTTTCTTCGGCGGCGGTTTCGGGATTGGTTTTGCCGTTGGCTTCGGTTTTGGCGCCGGAGTTGCCGTTCGCTTTGGCTTGGGTGTGATTGTCGGTGTTGGCTTCGGGGTTGGTGATGGCAGTTCGATTTCGCTTTTCACTGTCGTTACGGCGGAGCGTTCCTCGTCGTCTGTTTTCACGCCTTTCGGTTCGGGGTCCGGAGTTGGAGCCTCTGGTAACGGCGATGCGCCGTTTTCTGATGCTCCAACCGGGAGATTTTCAGCGGCACCTAACCAAACGATGCTCTCTGGATTCGATGAGGCTCTGGCCACCACGCTCCAGCGAATGAGTCCCGCGATCAACACAACATGCGCAACCGCGATCAGAGTGACGTTTCGCCAAAAACGCGCGTGTCTCACTTGGCTTCCGCTCGCGTCGCAATACCGACCTTTGTGATTCCCGCCCGTTGCACCGCGTCCATTACGCCAATCAATTTTTGCACGGGCAGCTCGCGATCGGGTCGAATTACGATTGCGACATCTGGATTGTTCCGTCTTAATTCGCCCAATTGTGCGGAGAGCGTTTCCAAATCGACTACCTGATTGTTAAACCGGATCGTGTCGGCGCGATCGATGGAAACTGTTTGCACCTGCGACCTGTTGATCTGAGGATTCTTCGCCCCACTGGATGGGATCACCAGGTTCATGCTGCTTTCGAGCAAGGGTGTTGTGATCATGAAGATGATGAGCAGGACAAACGCCAGATCGAGCAGCGGCGTGACATTGATCTCGCTCAGCGTGGAGAGATTCTGGCGTTGTGAGTAGCGTCTCACCTGCGAAAGGCCGATTCACGCGATCCGTGATCGACATACTTATGCTCGAATTCGGACGCGAGTTCGGCGGCGAAATTGTCCATTTCCACGATGATCCCACGAATGCTGGTGACAAGAAAGTTGTAACCAAACATCGCTGGAATCGCGACGCACAGCGCGGTAACAGTGGTGATGAGCGCGCCCGAAACTCCCGGCGCCATCGAGACAAGGCTCGGCGAACCGGCCTCGGCCACACCGGTGAACGCGTCCATCACGCCCCATACCGTGCCGAGCAAGCCAAGAAACGGCGAGCCGCTTACCGCGGTGGCGAGCAAAATCATCTGCGATTCGAGCGCAAGCGCTGTTTCGCCTACGGCGCGTTCCATCGCGGCGTTGACCGCACCCATTTGCGCGGGCGAAATCTTATCGGCGATCTCGAGTCGGGCACGAAACGTATCATCTACTTCGGGCGACCCGAGCAGATGAAATGTCATTTCCTGGCAACCCGCGCGATATACGTTGAAAACCGGTGAGCCGGGAAATCGAGCGTTCTTCTCAAAGAGACGCAGCGGTTGTCGATCTTGCCGAAAAACGGCGAGAAAACGCGCGTTCTGTTTTCGAGCGAAGCGGATCACGCGCAGTTTCGTGATCATGATCGACCAACTGAAGATGGAAGCGACGGCTAGAAGAGAGAGAACGAGTTTTCCTGCGATCGTCGCGTGATCGAACGCAAAAAGGAGACCGCCGGCCGCTAGCAGCGTTGCAAAGAGCATTTCCGCGTCACCGGAAATAAGTAATAGCGCCGTTTCAAGGAAACGCTACTTGTCATTTTGACCGAAGCGCAGAAAAGAGAATGAAGCGGCCCGGAAGCCGCGAAATCGACGGACAGGCTGAAAGCTGAGCGAACGGGGCGTGAGCGAATCAAATCTCATACTGTTTAATAATCCAGAGATGTCTCGACTTCGCTCGACATGACAAACTCTACGAGATCATTCTCTTTGGGTACGTCGGTCGCCTCTTTGCCGCGACTACGAACCCGATTCCGATGACGATCAAAAAGAATGAAAAAAATTGGCCACGCGTGAAGGGACCTATCAACTCCGCGTCGGGTTCGCGAAAATTTTCAATCACGATCCGGAAGATCGCATAACAAATAAAAAAGAGTCCTGTTAGAACTCCATTTGGTTGGCGAGTGCGCGTTCGCACAAACCACAAAATCGCGAACAGAACGATCCCTTCGAAAAACGCCTCGTAAAGCTGCGAGGGATGGCGCGGTGAAAGAATTGAACGCAACGCGGTTGCTACGTCCGGCTGGCTGTGCACCGCATTGATGATCGCATCGGGCGTCGTGAGCCCCGGATCGATTCGCGAGCATGCCGACACCGCTCGATCCGTTTCCTGAGGATGATCGAGCAGTTCCTTTGGAAATTGCATCGCCCAGGGAACATTCGTGATCCGTCCATACAGTTCGCCGTTGATGAAATTGGCGCAGCGTCCAAAGAATAAGCCAACCGGCGCTGTGACGACTAAATTGTCGCCGAGATTCGTCCACGAAATTTTGTGTCGATACGCGTAATAAAAAGTGAAGGCCAAAAGGCCAAACATTCCGCCGTGGCTGGACATGCCGCCTTCCCAGACGCGCAAGATCGATAACGGCTCGCGCAACATTTCCGGTTTGTAGAAGAAAACGTAGCCGAGCCGTCCGCCAATGATTACGCCGAACAGCGCGCAGCCCGTGATAAAGTCGCCGACTCTTTGTGGGGAAAGGTCGGCGTACCCGCGTTTGGCCAGCCAAAGGAAAAGCAGATAGCTCGAGACAAACGCGAGCACATAGGCAAGGCCATACCAACGCGGGCCGACATTGTCATAGATCCTAAAAATGATCGGATCGAGATTGTGAAGATAGTAAGCCAGCACTTGCGCTGCGATTGTCCGCGACGTTCTGAATTTGCGCAATCAAACTGTAGCCGCTTCGCTGGGCGAAGAGCGCGCGTCGTCCACCCGCCTTCGCCGAGGTTTCGGCGTGGCAAGCAGGGCGACGGCTACAGAACACGCGACGCGCTTAAAACCTTTCGCAAAAAAGGTGCGGTGCGGCTGACGCGATTCTTCGCGACCTGTTCCGGGGTTCCAAACGCGACCACTTCACCTCCGTCCGCACCTGCTTCCGGTCCAAGATCGACGATGTAATCGGCTTCTGCGATCACACTCAGATTGTGTTCGATGACGATCACGGTGTTTCCTTCGTCCACGAGCCGGTGCAGCACGTTGAGGAGCAATTCAATGTCGGCCATGTGGAGGCCGATGGTCGGTTCCTCGAGTAAATACAATGTTGATGCCGGTTTGCGCATTCTCCGGATTCGCTCGTCTGCCGCGCGGCTGACCCCGCGCTTCAGTTGCGTGACCAGTTTGAGCCGTTGCGCTTCGCCGCCGCTCAAGGTCGGGCTCGGCTGCCCGAGCTTGAGATACCCGAGCCCAGTGTCGACCAGTAGTGAAAGCGGCCGCGCAATTTTCGGATGCGCAGAAAAGAATTTCGCCGCTTCTTCGATAGTCATCTCCATTACGTCGCCGATGGATTTTTCGTTGTAGCAAACCTCCAGCGTCTGCGGGTTGTAACGTCGGCCACGGCAGTCTTCGCAAGGCACATAACTGCTCGGGAGAAAATTCATTTCCAGTTTGATCAATCCCTGACCTTTGCACGTCTCGCAACGGCCGCCTTCGGCGTTGAACGAGAATCGGCTTGCAGAATAGCCGCGCACACGTGAGACCGGCAGTTGCGCGTAAAGATTCCGGATCTCGTCGAACATCTTTACATAAGTGCCCGGCGTGGAGCGCGACGTTTTACCGATCGGCGATTGATCGACTTCGTAGACGGCCTCGATAACGCGAACGTTCTGGGGAGCGCGAGCGCCCCGCTCGCTCTTTCCGGCGCCCTCGCCGAAAAGCTCGGGGTGGGTGTCCCGCGAGGCGCGTGACACAGCAGGCGAGGCGCCCGCGCTCCCCAGATGCTCGCGTACTTGGGGTAATAGCACGTCGTGCATCAATGTTGATTTGCCGCTGCCGGAAATTCCCGTTATTACCGAGAGCCTCCCGACGGGGAAACGAACATCGATATTTTTCAAGTTGTTCGCGCGCGCGCCTCGAACTTCGATCCAGTTTTCGACACCACGCAACGACCGGCGCGATCCGCGGATCGGATGGCAAAGCGGCGTTTTGAGGCAGCGGGCGGTCTCCGAATCTGAATTCTTCTCGATTTCGCGCAGCGTGCCAGCCGCCACCACTTCGCCGCCGTGAATTCCCGCACGCGGCCCAAGGTCGACAATGTAATCGGCACGCCGCACTGTTTCTTCGTCATGCTCGACCACGACGAGCGAATTGCCCTTGCTCCGCAGGGCAGTGAGTGTTTCCAGCAAGCGCAAATTATCCCGCGGATGCAAACCGATGGTCGGTTCGTCGAGCACGTAAAGAACCCCGCGCAAATTCGAGCCAAGTTGCGCGGCCAATCGGATTCGTTGCGACTCGCCGCCGCTCAATGTCTTCGCTGAGCGTCCGAGCGCTAGATAACCAAGTCCGACCTTCTCCATGAACCGCAGTCGCTGCTGAATCTCAGGAATTAGGCCGGCCGCAATCGTTTGGTGTGTGCCTTTGAATTTTAACTTCTCAATGCTGCGCGCTGCTTCGCTCGCCGAAAGGCTGGTGAATTGATCGATGCTGTAACCTTGCACACGCACGTGACGGGCCACGGCGTTTAGACGTGAAGCGTGACAACCAGGACATTCGCGTAGCTCGCCTTCATCGATCCACTCCGATTCGCGTTCTGCGGACAGTTCGTTCTCGAGCACAGATTCGCCGTCAACGCTCGCGCCTGTTTGGAGATCCTGATCCCAGATTTCACCGAACCCTCCACAGTCTTCGCATGCGCCATGCGGCGAATTAAATGAAAACAAACGCGGATCGAGCTCTTCAAACGCGCGGCCGCACCGTGAGCAGCTCATCTCAGTACTCATTACGGTCAGCCGATTTTTGGAGTCGAGCAGACGCGCAGTGCCGCGCCCGATCTCGAGTGCGCGTCCGGCAACGTCGCGCGCGTTCGTGGTTCGCTTCCGATCGATCATCCCCACGACGACGTCGATGCTGTGTTCTTTGAAACGCTCGAGTTTTCGAAAATTCGCGACCGGAATGAGTCGACCATCGACGTAGAGGGTGTCGAAGCCCTGGCGTTCCGCCCAGCGCGCGACGTCTATGTGAAAGCCTTTGCGTGCTTTTACGAGTGGCGCGAGAACCTTCAGCGGTGCGCGCTTCGCGGCTTCTTCGATTTGTTTTACGATCGCCGCCACGCTTTGTCTTGTGACCGGCAAATCACAGTCAGGGCAAAATTGCGTTCCAGTTTTTGCGAATAAGAGCCGAAGGAAATGATAAACTTCGGTGACCGTCGCAACGGTCGATTTGCCGCCGCCGCGCGTAATCCGCTGCTCGATGGCTACACTCGGTGGCAATCCGCTGACCAGATCGACGTCAGGCTTTTCGAGTTGCTCGACAAATTGTCGCGCATACGGCGACATGCTGTCGAGAAAGCGGCGTTGGCCTTCGGCAAACAAGATGTCGAATGCGAGGGTGGATTTACCCGAGCCGCTCAAGCCGGTGATCACAACCAGCTGCTCCCGCGGGATTTTGACGTCGATGTTTTTGAGATTGTGCTCTCGTGCACCGTGAACGTGTATGGCGCCATTGCGACCTGGCGACCGAAATCGTGGGGCGGTTTCTGCAGCTCGCGCCAACTCAACATGGTCATCCTGAGTGTACGCGAAGGATCTCTCCAACTCGCGCGGGATTTTGGGAGGTCCCTCGCCGTCTCCGCGCCTCGGGATGACAGACAGCGCTTTGATCGATTTCGAAAGGACCCTTCGCAAGAATTTTCCCGTATGCGATTGGCCCATCTCCGCAATTTGCTCCGGCGTTCCAGTCGCAATAACCTCGCCGCCTTCTTCTCCCGCTTCTGGGCCGAGATCGATGATCCAGTCAGCGCACTTGATCACTTCCATGTTGTGCTCGATCACCACGACCGAATGTCCACGATCGACCAGCCGCTGAAATAACCGCAGCAGCATCGCCACATCATCGAAATGCAGTCCGGTGGTCGGCTCGTCAAAAATGAACAAATTGCCAATTGTTTCCCCATTTAGGCGTTGGGCGTTGGGTGTTGAGCGTTGGACGCTTTCTGTTTCGGCCAGATGCCTGATCAGCTTCAACCGCTGCGATTCACCACCAGATAAAGTATTGAGCGGTTGGCCTAGTTGCAGATAACCCAGCCCAACCTCCTCAAGCACACGTAGCGGATCGGACAAGCTCTTGTCCTCGCCAATTCGCGCGAAAAATTCGATCGCTTCGCTTACGGTCAGCTTGAGCACATCGTGAATTGATTTTCCGCGCAGTTGAACTTTCAGAACATGGGGCTGAAAGCGCTTGCCTTCGCACTCAGCGCAGCGCACGAAAAGATCGCTCAAAAATTGCATCTCAATCTTCTCGTAACCGGTGCCCGAGCAACGCTCGCACCGTCCGCTGCCGGAGTTGAAAGAAAACGCGCCCGCGCTCAGCCCCTGTGCCATCGCTTCCGGTTGCGCGGCGAACAGTTCGCGGACCCGATCAAACAAACCGAGATAAAGAATCGGAGTTGAACGGGGGGTACGTGCCAGCGGCGCCTGATCCACCATCACAATCCCGCTAATCCGCTGCGCGCCGATGATCGATTTGCACGCGCCGGGGTCCTGATCAACAGAGTGAGCCTTTGCACCCAACAAATTTCGATAAAGCACATCGTGAATCAGAGTGGATTTGCCGGAACCAGAAACGCCGGTTACGCACGCGAACACGCCGAGCGGCAGATCAACATCAATGTTTTTCAGATTGTGCTGGCACGCGCCGACGATCTTGATCGATGAAGTCCAGTTATGGCGGGATTTCGGAACAGGAATTGATTTGCGACCGCTCAGATAATCGCGCGTCAGCGAGTGGGGAGCGCGGGCGCTCTCGCCCGCGCTCCCCAGAAAATCCTGTAATGGTCCATTCCACACCAACCTACCGCCGTGTTCGCCGCGGCCTGGGCCGATATCGATCAAATTATCGGCGGCGCGAATGACTTGTTCCTCGTGCTCGACCACCAGCAGCGTGTTGCCTTTGTCGCGCAAATTGTGCATCACCCGCACCAGTTGCCCGACGTCACGCGGGTGCAACCCGATGCTCGGCTCGTCCATGACAAAAAGTGTGTTCACGAGGGATGCGCCTAGGCATGTAGTCAGGTTCACGCGCTGAACTTCACCGCCGCTCAACGTGCGCGTTGACCGATCGAGCGTGAGATAGCCGACGCCGACCTCGCAGAGGTAGTTCAGGCGCGCGCAGATTTCATCACGCAACATCTGAGCGGTTTTATCGCCAGCAGGGATGTGAATGTTGCGGAGCAAATCGCGCGCATCGGAAATCGAAAGCGCCTGGAATTCAGGAACCGTGAGAAGAATTGCAGATTGCGGATCCACCTTCGCCGAGGCTACGGCGGATAAGTTGCGGATTGCGGAAAGTTTATAATTGAGAGCGTCGGGCTGGTAACGTCCGCCTTTACAGCTGGGGCAAGTAACGTAGGCGCGATAGCGACTGAGCAGGACGCGCATATGCATTTTGTACGTCTTGCTCTCCATCCAGCGAAAGAAGCCGCGGACACCGTACCACCGCTCGTCTTCGTAATCTTCTTCGGTGTAATCGCCTGATCGCTTTTCGCCCTCGATAACAAATTTCTGATCAGCCTTGGGCAATTGCTCGAAGGGAACATCGAGGTCGATGTCCTCGCGGGCACACGCTCGAAGCAAATCCTTTTGCGATTCGCCAAACTCGGCACCGCGAAAGACGCGCACCACGCCTTGTTTAATACTCAGTCTGCGGTCGGGAAGAGCCTTGTTTAGATCGATTGAAATGGTGCGACCGAAGCCGCGACATTCGGGACATGCACCGAGCGGATTGTTAAAGCTGAAAAGGCCGGGCGTCGGCGGACGAATATCCAAATCGCAAAAGGCACAGTGCCAGCCGGTCGAGAAGGGAATCTGATCGGTGATCAGTGATCGGTGATCAGCTGAGTGTTGAGTGTTGAGCGTTGGACGTTGAACGTTTTCCGCAAACCGAATTACATTGACTTGGCCTTTCCCAAAACGCAGCGCGGTTTCGATTGCCTCGATTAATCGCGTCCGATTTTCCTCGGTGACCGCAACGCGATCCTGAATCACCTGAACACGCGCGCCGAGCCGTTTGATTGTTGGATCGGCGTCCACGCGCACGACTTCGTTATCGATCCAAACACGCAGGTAGCCCTGCTGCTGGAGAAAATCGAAAAATGCGCGCGGTGCGGTCTTTGCGGGAACTACAATCCAAAACGTGATGAGGACGTTCTTTTCGGCGCAATCTCGCAGAATCTGCTGCGCGATAGACTGCGCGGTTTCGGGGCGGATTTGGCGACCGCAATTCGGACAGAAGGCATCAGCAAGATGTGGCCAAAGCAACTTCAAATAATCGTTGATCTCCGTCATCGTCCCCACCGTCGATCGCGAGGTCTTGACTGGATTTGATTGCTCGATGGCAATGGCCGGCGGGATGCCGCGGATCTCGTCGACGCGCGGCTTGTCCATGCGGTCGAGGAACTGCCGCATGTAGGGGCTGAACGTCTCGACGTAACGCCGCTGGCCTTCGGCGTAAATCGTCTCGAAGGCGAGGCTGGATTTTCCAGAGCCACTCGGCCCTGTGACAACCGTCAATTTCCCCAGCGGAAGATCAACATCGATGCCTTTAAGATTGTTTTGGCGCGCTCCGCGGATTTCGACGGAATCGTTACGCGCTGTCCTGGTACGGCAGTCTTTCTTCCCAATCTTTGAACCCACCGGAAATAATCCTTGATGAAAAAGTGATGCGCAAATTTCCCAACGCGTGATCAACCAACACTGTAGAGGAAACCGTTGGCTTCCCAAGGGACGCTAATAACGTCCCCACAGATTATTCTTTGAAGCGTCGTGCTAGCGCTTCACGCTGTTCCAGCAACTCTTCCGGCACGACGCCGCCTAGCGAATCGAAAAATGTTTTGTGCCCGGCGATTTCCTTCTGCCATTCCTCGTGATCGATGCAGAGGAGTTGCGCAACAGATATATGGTCGATGTCCAACTCGGCCAGGTCGAGATCGTGCGGGCTGGGCAACCAACCAATGGGCGATTTCAGCGCGCCGCCGTTTTCTTCGCAGCGATCAATGATCCACTTCAGTACGCGCATGTTTTCGCCAAACCCGGGCCAGAGGAATTTTCCGTCTGTGCTTTTGCGAAACCAGTTCACACTGAAAATGCGTGGGGGATTAGTTAGCCGTTTCCTAATGTCCAGCCAGTGCTGAAAATAGTTGCCGATATTGTATCCGCAGAATGGCAACATCGCCATCGGATCGCGGCGCACCTGACCAACAGCGCCGGTAGCGGCTGCAGTTGTTTCCGAAGCCATGGTGGCGCCCAGGAAGACACCGTGAGCCCAATCAAACGCCTCATAAACGAGCGGCACCGTATCGCTGCGGCGTCCGCCAAAAATGATCGCGCTGATTGGCACGCCTTCACCTTTCTCAACATCAGGGTCGAGCGCCGGGTTGTTGCGCATCGGCGTGGTGAACCGGCTGTTCGGATGGGCAGCTTTTTCCTTTAGGTTCGGTGTCCAATCATTTCCCCGCCAATCTACTGCATGGGCTGGTGGATCGCCGTCTTTTCCCTCCCACCATACGTCGCCGTCGTCAGTGAGCGCGACGTTTGTGTAAAGCGTGTCATGCGCGATTGAGCGCATCGCGTTTGGATTTGATTTGTAGCTCGTGCCGGGCACGACACCGAAATAGCCGTTCTCCGGATTGATTGCGTAGAGCCGGCCATCGCGAACCTGCATCCATGCGATGTCATCGCCAACGGTTGTAATCTTCCAGCCTTTGAAATGCTCCGGCGGAATCAGCATGGCGAAATTGGTTTTGCCGCACGCACTGGGGAAAGCAGCGGCGACATAGTGTTTTCTTCCTTCTGGCGATTCCACGCCGAGGATCAGCATGTGCTCGGCGAGCCAGCCTTGTTTGCACGCCAGGTAGGAACCAATCCGCAATGCAAGACACTTTTTACTCAGCAAAACGTTGCCGCCATAACCGGAGCCGACGGAGATGATCGCGTTATCCTGCGGAAAATGACAGATGAAGCGGCGCTCAGGACTAACGTCCAGCAGCGAATGGACGCCGCGGTTCCACTCCGCGTTTGGATCATTGCCGAGCCGTTTCACGGCGACCTCGCCCATCCGCGTCATGATCCGCATGTTGAGCACGACATATTTTGAATCGGTAATCTCGAAGCCGACTTTGGTCAGCGGCGAATCCGGTGGACCCATGATGTAGGGAATCACAAACAGAGTGCGCCCGCGCATGGCGCCTTTCAAAAGACCGCGGAGTTTCGTGTACGTTTCTGCCGGCTCAGACCAATTGTTCGTTGGACCGGCTTCTTTTTTCGTCGGGGTGCAGATGAACGTGAATTGCTCGACTCGCGCCACGTCATTTGGGTTGGAGCGATGCAAATACGACCGCGGAACTTTCTTCTGACCTAGTCTGATCAGGACATCTTGCTTGAGCGATTCAGCGATCAAGAACTCGTTTTCCCGATCCGAGCCGTTGCACCAGAAAATGTTTTCCGGTTCTGTAAGGCTCGCGATTTCATGCACCCAATCCAGCACCGCTTGATTGGTCGGCTTTGCGTCACCGATTCCAGCTGGCGGAAATTTGGCTGGCCCGACATTTTTCATAAGCAAGAATGTCCATCTTAATCACGAATGGATGGGTTCGCCACGTTCAATCGCTTGGAACGTTTCCCGATGCACAGACTTAACGTTTAACGAATCATGAATCACGCTTGCGCAGACGTAATGCGCGGCATTAATTGAAAGCATGTTCGGGGTCACCACCTCCGATGATTATCGGCCGGTTGCGTGGATGGGTCGCTATCCGGTCGATGTGACCACGATGCTCGTCGGGGTGCACGTCGCGACCGCGATTCTCACTGCGATTCTCGTCGCGATCGGGGCGCATTCCATTTTAGGCTACTTACTATTCGATAGTGCGGCGGTTTGGTCCGGCCAAATCTGGCGTCTTTTCACCTACGCGTTCGTACATGCGCCGTCCGCGCTGCTGTGGTTTGCGGTCGAGATGTACATGCTGTTCGTGTTCGGGCGGGAAGTGGAGCGCTTTATTGGAAGACGCGCTTACGTCGCACTGTATCTTATTTTGCTGGTCACGCCTGCGGTGCTGCTCACCATCTGGGGACTCTGGCAGCGTTCGGTACTGTCCCTTCCTTCGGGTTCGTCAGCGCTGCACTTTGGAATTTTTGTTGCCTTCGCCACGATCTACCCGCGCGCTGAGTTGTTTCTGCGGATCATGACCAAATGGGTTGTACTGATTCTTGCCGCCGTTTACACGCTTCAACTGCTCGCCTATCACGCCTGGAGCGACCTGGTGGTCGTTTGGACAAGCATCGCCGCGGCATTCCTTTTCATTGAATGGACTGGCGCTGGTCCAGAACTCGCATGGTGGGACGCCTTGAAAGCGCGCCTCGGTCCCAAGCCAAAGTTTCACATTGTGCCGAAAACGTCACCGCGACGTTCAACAGAGCCGGATGACGTTTACGCGTCCATCGATACGATTCTTGACAAGATTTCAAAATTCGGAATTGGAAGCTTAACCGCGAGCGAGCGTCGGCAACTGGACCGCGAGCGCGAGCGGCTGCTAAAGAAATCCGAATAAACGGAATTTTTTTAACTCACGAAACACACGAACCAGGCGAAACGAAGAAACAGAGAGAGAATCGATCTCTCTGAAGTTTCGTGTCTTTTCGTGTGTTTGGTGGCTTTTCTTTTAGGTGAAGCGGGACTCGATGATCTCGCAGAAAACGTGCAGCAAGAGTTGGTGCGCCTCCTGAATCCGCGCAGTTGAATCGCTGCGCACCAAAAGATCAATATCGGCCATGCCGATAGTTGATCCGCCGTCGCGGCCGAGGAGCGCGATCGTTTTCAGTTCGCGCGCTTTCGCTTCCTCCAAGGCGCGAACGATGTTTTTCGATTCGCCCGAGGTAGTCAGGCAAATGAGCACATCTCCCGGCTGACCAAACGCCGCCACTTGGCGTGCGAAAATTTCATTGAAGCCGTAATCGTTTGCGGCCGCAGTCAGCAATCCGCCATCGCTCGAAAGGCAAATCGCCGGCTGCGCGCGACGATCCTTGGCGAAACGCACTACGAGCTCGGTCGCAAAATGTGCCGCATCAGCAGCGCTCCCACCGTTCCCGCAAACGAGCAATTTGTTTCCCGCGCGCAAACACTCCTCGATCAGGTCGGCAGCCTTTGCGACTAGCGACTCAAGTTTTTTGAGTGACTCAAGTGTCCGGGTCGAATCGTCAATCGCCCGGTCAAAGATTAAGGAGATATCACTCATGAAATTACACCCTGTGCGACAAAGAAATGGTGCGCGATAGAGGGTTCGAACCTCTGACCCCTACCGTGTCAAGGTAGTGCTCTACCACTGAGCTAACCGCGCATGAATCAGAAGTGATAAGTGATCGGTGATCAGTGATCAGTCAAGACCCACCGCTGACCACCGTTCAATGATCACAGATCACTCATGTCGCGCTACTTCATCACTGGACAACTCGGACGCGCCGAACGACTGTTGCGGCCTCGTGAGTGCACTATTTTTCAAGCGCTTCCTGAAGCGTCCATTTCAGATCGCATCGATCGTTCCCAGCTCTAAAGCGATGGTGGAACGGGTGGCTAGTAAGATGGATTTCAGCCAACCTCGGGTGATTGCCGAATACGGTCCGGGTGAAGGCGTGCACTCGCGCGAGATCGCGCGACGAATGAGTTCCGATTCGCATTTGCTTCTGTTCGAGCTGGATCCGGCCTTCGCGCGCGATTTGGAACGGCAATTCGCAGGTGATCGACGCGTTAATGTTATTCACGCGGACGCCGCCACTCTACCAGATGAGCTGAAGCGGCGCGGCTTCGCCCAGTGCGATTACATCCTTTCGGGTATTCCATTCAGCATTCTCAAGATTGAAAAGAAACGGGCGCTTCTTCAGAAGACCCATGACGCGCTCGCGGCGGGTGGCAGTTTCATCATCTACCAAGTCACTAATGAGTTGAAGCAGCACGCAACGCTGTTTGAGCACGGCGAATCGGAATATTTCCTGCAAAATATCCCGCCGATGTTCATCACTGTTTTCCATAAATCGCCATCGCCGCATGCCCGCGGACGACGGACTCCTGTCCGGAAAAGTGTTTCCAGACTGGTTGGCGTTGGAGCAGACGGTTCTGCATGACCGAGAAGCCGACGCGGATCGAAAAAGATTCGATGGGCGAGATGTCGCTTCCGGGAGACGCACTGCATGGTGCCTCAACGCATCGCGCGGTGCTCAATTTTCCGGTGAGCGGCTATCGGTTTTCGCGACCATTCATTCGCGCGTTGGGTCTGATCAAATGGGCAGCGGCGCAGGCAAATCACGATCTGGGATTGCTGGACGCAGAGCGAGCGGCGTTGATCGTGCAGGCGGCCGAAGAAGTCGCGGAGGGAAAACTCGACGACCATTTTCCGCTCGATATTTTTCAGACCGGGTCCGGCACCAGCACAAACACGAATGCAAACGAAGTGATCGCTAACCGGTGCGCGCAGCTTGCGGGAAAAGCGATCGGGTCGCGCGAGCATGTTCATCCAAACGATCACGTCAACATGGGACAATCCAGCAACGACGTGATTCCGTCGGCCATTCACATCAGCGCCGCCGAAGAGTTGAAGAATCGTCTGATCCCGACCCTGGAAAAATTGCACGGCGCGCTTGAAACCAAGGCGAGAGAATTCTGGGACATCGTCAAGATCGGTCGGACACATTTAATGGACGCAACGCCCATCCGCCTGGGTCAGGAATTTTCCGGCTACGCGGAGCAAGTTGCTTACGCCAAACAGCGCGCGCAAAAATCGATCGAGGTCTTGCGTGAGCTGGCGCTTGGCGGAACGGCAGTCGGCACGGGACTGAACCGGCATATCGATCTTCCGAAAAAAATGTTGCGGCACCTGGAGCAGCGCACCGGCATCGAGTTTTACGAGGCAAAAAATCATTTCGAAGCGCAGGGCGGGAAGGATTCAGTTGTCGAAGCGAGCGGTCACCTTAAAACAATCGCGGTCAGCCTGTTTAAGATCGCCAACGACATTCGCTGGCTCGGCAGCGGTCCGCGCGGCGGCATTGGCGAGATCCAGCTTCCCGCTACGCAACCTGGTAGTTCGATCATGCCGGGAAAAGTGAATCCGGTCATGTGCGAATCGCTGATGATGGTGTGTGCACAGGTGATCGGCAACGACACGACCATTACCTGGGCCGGCGCGAACGGAAATTTTGAGCTCAACGTCATGATGCCTGTGATGGCGCACGATCTTCTCGAATCGATCCGGCTGCTGGCAAACGTGGTCGACGTTTTCAGTGAGAAATGCGTGCGCGGTATCGTGGCAAACGAACAGCGCTGTCGCGAGTTGGTGGAGCTTTCCCCGGCAATGGTGACCAGTCTCGCGCCAAAGATTGGTTACGATCGCGCCGCCGAAATTGCAAAGGAGAGTGCGAAAACCGGACGCACGGTTCGCGAAATTGCACGGGAGAAAAAGGTTTTGCCGGAAAAGGAACTCGAGCGCGCGTTGAACCCGATCGAAATGACCGAGCCGGGCGGAACTGGCGCAGAGTGACCTGCCTGGCACTCGCGGTGGCGTGCTGCGATAAAACGATCGACGTGACCTTTGGAGCTTTCAAAGCGGCGACATGTCGCCGCACTCCAAAATGCTGCTAAGCTCGATCTATGGTTGCGAAGCTCGAAGGGCCGCAGTTTTCAGGCGGAGCCAACATTGCGATTAAGTGTCCCAGCCACACCTATGAACAAACGGTTGCGTTCTATCGTGATACGCTGGGGTTGCCTTTACTCGAGGAGGAAAAGGACGGCTGCATATTCCAATTCGGCCCGAACCGGCTTTGGATCGATAGCGTGCCGAACCTGAGCCATCCAGATATCTGGTTGGAATTGGAAACTAATGATACCGAGGCAGCCGCGTCATTCTTGAAAGTGCACGGCATCGCAAGACGCGACGAAGTCGAGCAATTAACTCAGGATTTTAACGGCTTCTTCATCTCCGCGCCAAATGGCGTCATCCATCTCGTGGTTGGTCCCGAGGAAGGGTAAAGCAGAGTGGGCTGAAAATATTCTCGCGAATCACGCCGATTGATCGCTGGCAACACGTCTGCGCCAGCGTCCCACCCATGTGCTCCATCCGTAGAAACCGAGCGGCTCTAACGAACCTAGCGCGACT
>Ga0307296_10000079_pt1 | contig 37581 bp, 39 predicted proteins | sample ER_DNA_153_FD_194467 | JGI IMG/M metagenome (GOLD analysis project Ga0307296, IMG submission 194467) | Bulk soil microbial communities from the East River watershed near Crested Butte, Colorado, United States - ER_DNA_153 | ecosystem: Environmental > Terrestrial > Soil > Floodplain | place... | reverse complement strand
CTCGCGAACGCGGTACGGCTCGCGCTCGGGTTCAATCCCCTGCGCCTTCAGCTGGGCAAGTGTGCCATCGAGGTCGTCGACTCCGATAGCGATGTGGCCATAACCGGTGCCTAGCTCATACCTGCGCCCGTCGTGGTTGAACGTGAGCTCGAGGACGTTCTCCTGGTCGCCGATCGAGAAAAAGTAGTTCGTCGCCTCAAGTTGGCCATCGCGGACGATGTCCAAGTCTCGGCTGAACCTAAAGCCGAGCGCCTCGTAGAACGCGCGGCTGGTCTCCGGGTCAGTGATGCGCATCATCGTGTGCAGGTAGCTCGCCATGCCGTGATCCTAGGCTTATGTCTGTCTGGGCTGCAATCCGAACTGAGTCCTTCCGCGGGCTGCTACAGCTAGTTCGGCTTGATGTGGCGTCATGAGGGTGATCTCAAGCCCTCGATGACTTGCTGTCGGGTCCAGAGAGCCTCGCGTGGAGCGTGTGGTATCCGAGGAGCTCCTCGTCGAGCAGGCTCCGGCGCCAGCCCGACTGAACTTTGCATCCATGTGATGCTGTTTTCGTTTGCGCTTGCGCCTTTGCTTTCGTTTTCGTTTCGTTTTCGTTGTTCCGTCAGGGTTCGGCGGCTCGCCAATAGTTGAGGCTTAATAGTCGAGACTTGTATTGAACCCGCGCCTGCGATAAGACAGATGCAGAACTTCTGCGGTTCTCGAAATAGCGGTACACACTGTGGCGGACGCGGCGAAGCATGGACCAACGGCGGGGGATGGCGTTTCGCGCCAGACCATTCTCGGCGTTGCTGCTCTCGGCGCCCTTGCGGCCGTACCACTCATTGGGCGCCTCGCTCGCCTCACCGACGCGTACGCGTTGCCCTCGAAAGCACAGGACGCTCGTATCCTCCAGCTCGTCCTGCAGCTCGAATACACGCAGGTCGCCTTCTACGAGCAGGCGCTCCAGAATGCCCGGCTCCATGGCGAATTGCGTGAATTCGCTCGGACGGCGCTCGCACACGAACGCGCGCACCTGGCCGTGCTCAAGGCGGCGCTGGGCACCAAAGCAGGACCACGCCCGACGTTTGACTTCGGCTCGGCAGTCAGAGACCCGGACGAGTTCAAGCAGACGGCGATCAAGCTCGAAGACATTGCGATCGCCGGCTACAACGGCCAGGCCACTAATCTGACTGCGGGCACTCTCGCGGCCGCCGCGAAGATCGTGTCAGTCGAAGCGCGTCACGCTTCCTGGGTTCGCACGCTCGCCGGTGAGGTCGCCGCACCTGAGGCCGTCGACAAACCGATGACGGCGAAACAGGTGGCCGACGGGTTGCATGCGATCGGACTGAAGACCTGATGGACCGCCTGACCAGCTTTGAGGGGTTCCTGACGTCCGTCGATCGCGACGGCGCGATCGCCGAGACGAGGGCGCTGGCCGACGCCTCGGTATCCCGTCGGCGGCTGCTCGGGCTTGCCTTCGTAGGCGCGGGAGCTACGCTCGTCGCAGGTGTCGGCGAGGGGAGGGCGGCAAGCGGGCTCTCTACTTCGGACGTGAGCATCCTCAACTACGCGCTTGTGCTCGAATATCTGCAGGCGTCGTTCTATACCGAGGCCGAACGAGGCGGCGCGCTGACGGGGAAGACTGCAGAAGCTGCGCACATAGTCGGCTCGGTCGAGCGAGCGCACGTCACAGCGTTCCGCCAGTTGCTCGGATCGAAAGCGGTGAAGCGTCCGCTGTTCGACTTCCAGGGCACGACCGAACAGCCGCAGCCGTTTCTGAAAACGGCGGTCGCGTTTGAAGATCTTGCGGTCGCCGCCTACAAGGGGCAGGCGCCGAAGCTGACGTCGAAGGCGGTGCTCGCGGCCGCCGTCGGGATCCACTCGGTTGAGGCGCGGCACGCGGCCTGGATGCGCGGGCTGTTCGGGATCACGCCCGCGGTAAACGCATTCGACCAGCCAGCCACACGGCAGAGCGTCAACAGGATCGTCGCCTCGACCCACTTCATCGTCGAGCGGCCAGAGATGAGACGGAGGCGCAAACCCGAGTTCACCGGCTAAAGCTCACCTTCCGACTAGTGTCGGCTCTCGCCGCCCTCACATTGGTCAGCCAGATCTGGGCAGGCCTCAGCGCTAGCGATCGCCCGGACGAGACCGCAGCCTCCGCGGCTCTTGATGCCTTGCCAGCCGCTCCCGCCCCATCGCTCCACATCGGCCGGCCTGAACATCTGGCATCCGGCCGGTACCTCTCCCGTTGGACGATCGTTCGTACCCGGACGATCGCTCGCACCGAACCCGTCGCGACCTCGTCACCCGTCGCGTCGCTCGCCACTGCAACTCCCGACCGAACCCCGAACGCGCTGACCGTGCTCCGGACGACGACCGACGCCGCCGGACAGCTCTGGGTCAAGGTGCGCCTACCCGTGCTTCCGAACGGAACCGTCGCGTGGGTCCGCCGGCACTCCCTCGGCGCTTATCAGACTGTTAGCACGCACCTCGTCGTGGACCGTCAACGGCTGCGCGCAACGCTGCACCGGAACGGAAGGCTGGTCTTCACAGCGCCAGTCGGCGTCGGCACGGACTCCTGGCCGACGCCGGCCGGGAGCTTCCTGATCCGTAGCGAGTTGACGCGCTACGCCAGCGCGTTTTACGGCCCGGTCGCCTTCGGCATGAGCGCCCGCTCTGCAGTCCTCACCGACTGGCCCGGCGGGGGATTCGTCGGGATCCACGGAACGAATGAGCCCCGGCTGATCCCTGGCCGCATATCCCACGGCTGTGTCAGAATGCGCAACTCCGACATACTTCGACTCGCGAAGTTGATGCCCGTCGGAACGCCCGTCACGATCCGATGAACACCACCGCCATCGGTCAGCTGCGTAGGGTCGTCTTGCTCACGCTGCTCGGACTCGTTCTTGTACTTACCGGTTCGGTCATGACGGCGGCAGCCGGCGTGGGCAAGAAACAAGAACCACCAGAGTTGCTCTGGAAGACGTATCCGCTCAACGAGCGTGCGCCTGCCCGCAAACCTGCGCCTGTCCGAGGACGTGCGCCTGCGCGGGAGCCTGCGCCTGCGCGGGAGCGTGCGCCGGCACGCGATGTCACGACGATCAGCCCGGGAATCGGGATCCTAAACGCGCACTCGGCCGGGCGGCAACTAACCCACAAGCCGGCTGGCCCGCGCTTCCTGGTGATGATTGTTTTGCTCGGCTTTGCCATGCTCTTGCTCGCGATCGCCGCACTCCCTCAATTGGTGTTTCCGAATCCGCAGGTCGCCGACTTCGTGGTCCGTCGACGAGCCGTGGTAACGGCGACCGGTGCCGCTCTGCTCATCGGCACCCTCATCGGGTTAGGACTGGGCTAGGACGACCCCGCGTCCATCGACACACGGAATTGGCGTCTGCTTCCATCATCATTGATCCGAACGACTGTGCCCTTAACGGTTGTTGAGGAAGCGTCGGTCGCCGGCGGCAGTTCGAGGTTCGAACTGTCCGATTAGCTCGCGAGACCAAGCTGGCCAAGCTCAATGTTGCAAAGCAGCCATCCGGATCCCGGACGAAGCAGATCCGGGATCCACCCTCGCGGACGCGGTAGGTCTCGCGCTCGGGGTCGATGCCCTGCTCCTTCAACTGAGAGAGCGTCTCGTCCAGGTCGTCCACCCCGATTGCGATGTGGCCGTAGCCGGAACCGAAGTCGTACGTGCGCCCGTCATGGTTGAACGTGAGCTCCAACACGTTCTCGTCGTCTCCGAGCGAATAGAAGTAGTTGGTCGCTTCGAGCTGTCCGTTCCGGACGATGTCCATGTCCCTGCTGAACGTGAAGCCGAGGGCCTCATAAAACACACGGCTCTGGTCCGGATCGGTGATGCGCAACATGGTGTGTAGGTAGGTAGCCATGCCGCCGTCCTCATCGCGCATCGGCGCGGCCACGTCAGTCCCAGGCCACTCCGCGGTCGAACGTGATGACGAGCTTCCGAATCAACCCGTCTCCCGGAGTCATGAGCAGCTCGCCGGCGGCGACGTCCGGCTCCGCGAGCCAGGCGTAACGCGCCTCGATGCGCCCGTCGCGCTCGCGCTCCTCGAGCACCCGCAGCTCGTCGTCGGGCGGCTGGACGCGGTACGCCTCCGTGATTGCCTCCTTGCCGTGAAACGGGCCGACGGGGACGCCGCGGAACTCCATCTCCGCGGTGTCCTCGAAGCCTTCGAGCATCGGACTCCAATCGGTGGTGCGAACACCGGCGTTGAAACGCTCGACGTGCTGTCGGAGCAGCTCGCTCAGGAGACCCTTCCCCGCAGACTCTAACTTCTGCAAATCCTCTCGTAACAGGCCGTACATCACGCCGTCGACCCAGTCCCCGTGGCGAAGGTACGCCTCACGCTTGACACCCTCGCGAACGAAGCCGGCGCGCTCTGCGTGGATCATCGCCCGTTCGTTGAAGCCGTAGATCTCGAGCTGCAGCCGGTGGTAGCCGAGCTCGTCGAAGAGAAGTCGCTGGAAGAGCCGCGCAGCTTCGTCGGCGATGCGGCGGCCGCGAAACGCGGGATGCACCGCAAGCCGCTCCAGGTGCGCGATCTGAGAGCGACGGTTGGCGACCTCGAAGCCCATCACGCCGGCGCGTTCTCCGTCCGCCTCGATCACGAAACGGCCGAAATCCTGCGGCTCGGCCCCCGAGCGCTCGATCTCCGCGAGCAAGCTCTCGCGGTCGAGCGCAGCGCGCCCGCCGAGGTAAGGCTCGACGTCCTCGTGGTTGACGACCTCGAAGAGGAAGTCGAGATCCTCCGGGCGGGCCCGCCGGATAGAGATCACGGCGTTTCTCCCACCGGCGCGCGTCGCGGCTGCCTCAACGTTCCCGTGCCGAGCGCCACCCCCACGAGGATGAGCAGGAGCCCGACGACAGCGGAAGCCGTGATCTGCTCGCCGAGAAACAGGGCGCCGTAACCGAGCGCCAGCGCCGGCACGAGATACGTGACGAGCACGGCGTACGACGCGCCGGCACCTGCGATGAGGCCGAAGTAGAGGAGGTATGCAACGGACAACCCGAGCGACCCGAGCGCGACGACGGAGCCGATCGCCTTCCAGCTCGGCAGATGATCGGGCAGCTGGGCGATCCCGAAGGGCAGCATCGTGAGCGTCGCGATCGCCAGCGTCCCGAGCGAGGTGACGATCGGGGGCGCGCCGGCGAGGCGGCGGCCGGCAAAGAGCGCCGCGCCCGCGTAACAAGCGGCGGTCAGCAGGACGGCGAGGGCCGAGAGCACGTCCCCACTCGGCTGAGCGCCTACGAGCAGCACGACACCGAGAAATCCCACGAGGACGCCGAAGAGCCGAGCGCCGCCGATGCGGTCGCCCCGACTGAATCCAAGGGCGAGCAGAGCCGTGAAGAGCGGTGTCGATGCCTGCAAGACCGCGGCGAGCCCGGAATCAAGTCGCTTCTCGCTCCAGGTGAGCAACCAGAACGGCACCGAGGCGTTGAAGAGGGCGAGCACGAGGAGTGGTCGCCCATATCGCCGCAGCTCGGCGAACAGGCGCCGCCAGCCGATCAGAAACGGCACCGCCGGCAGGAGCACGAGCGTCCCGACCAGCACGCGCCCGAAAACGACCTCGCCCGGCGCCAGCTCCTCCACGGCCACCTTGATGAACATGAACGAGGCGCCCCAGATGGCCGCCAGCGCGATGAGCATGACGAGGTGGCGGCGGCTCACAGCACAAGAAACGTAGCCGGGACCCGTCTTCTGCCCCGGGTAGACTCCTGCCCTTGACGCAGGTCGCGCCGGAACAGCCACTCCACCGTGCGCTGGGGTTGACCGACGAGGAGCTCGATCGCATCCGCGAGCTGCTCGGCCGCGATCCGAACGACTTCGAGCTCGCGGTCTTCTCCCTGCTCTGGTCGGAGCACTGCGGGTACAAGCATTCGGCCCTCCTGTTGAAGCGGCTCCCGTCCCACGGGGAACGCGTCTTGCAGGGCCCCGGGGAGAACGCCGGCGTGATCGATCTCGGCGACGGCGAAGCGGTCGCCTTCAAGGTCGAGTCGCACAACCATCCCTCGGCGGTCGAACCGTTCCAGGGTGCCGCGACCGGGGTCGGCGGGATCCTGCGCGACATCGTCGCGATGGGGGCACGGCCGATCGCACTGCTCGACGGCCTTCGTTTCGCGGAGCCGGATCATCACTTCGACCGCGCCGTCGCCGGCATCGGCCACTACGGCAACAGCGTCGGAGTCGCGACCGTGGGCGGCGAGGCGGTTTTCGACGAGGCGTACCGCTACAACTGCCTCGTCAACGCGATGTGCATCGGCCTGCTGCCCAGCCTACGGCTCCTGGATTCTCGCGCGCGCGTGAAAGGTGCGCACGTCGTCCTCTACGGTGCCACGACCGGCCGCGACGGGATCGGCGGCGCCTCCGTGCTGGCGAGCGCGGAGCTGGGCGAGGAGGACGCCGACAAGCGTCCGTCGGTCCAAGTCGGGGATCCGTTCACCGGCAAGAAGCTGATCGAGGCGTCGCTCGAGCTCGTCGAAGGCGGGCTTGTCGAGTCACTACAGGATTGCGGCGCCGCCGGACTTGCATCCTCGCTCGCCGAGATGGCGCGCGAAGGCGCGGGGATCGACGTCCAGCTCGACCGCGTTCCGGTGCGCGAGACCGGGATGGAGCCGTGGGAGATCATGATCTCGGAGTCGCAGGAACGGATGGTGGCCGTCGTCCGGCCGCAGATGCTCGAGGCCGTTCGAGATGTCTGCGCGAAATGGGAGCTCGACTGCACGCCGATCGGTGACGTCAGCGACACAGGTGAGCTGCGCGCTTTTTACGAGGACGAGGTGGTCGGCGCGATTCCAGCGACGCTCCTCACCGATGAGTGTCCCCGCTATGAGGTCGACTGCGAGCCGCACGCGCTCGGATACGTCGAGCCATCCGCGCACAACAGTTCGCCGAAGGCATGGATCTACGAGCAGTACGACCAGCTGGTCGGCTCCCGCACCGTGCGGCGACCCGGGCTCGACGCCGCAGTGCTGCGGCTCCGCCCCTCGCTGCGCGGTCTCGCGGTGTCGCTCCAGGGACCGCCTCCGGGCGAGCGCGATCCGTTCCGCGCCGGTCTGCTTGCCGTGCTCGGCGCCGCGCGGAATGTCGCATGCGCAGGAGGTGAGCCGCTTGCGCTCACCGACTGCCTCAACTTCGGCAATCCGGAGAAGCCTGCCATCGCGTGGGAGCTCGAGCAGGCGATCGAAGGCATCTCTCAGGCGGCCGACGCACTCGACGTCCCCGTCGTCTCCGGCAACGTGTCGCTCTACAACGACACCGACGGGCGCTCGATCCCACCCACCCCTGTCGTCGGCTGCGTCGGGCTCGTACCCGACGTGCGCTTCCTACCCGGAGCCTGGCGGAGCGGCGACGTCGTCCTCGTCGCGACCGCACCCGGAGAGCTCGATCTCACCGCCGAGGCGGCCCTCGTCCGGTTCATCTGGAAGGCTGCCCCGGTGCTGACGCTCGCGCACGACGTGTCGGACGGCGGCCTGCCGGAGGCGCTGCGCGAGGCCGAGGAGTATTCGGGGCTCGGCGCCGACGTGGAGCTGCCGCCGTCGGCGGCGGGCGGCCAGATCGTGCTCGCGTGCGCACCAGCCGACGTAGATAGGCTCGGCGCGAAAGGCCTCCAGCGCATCGGCGTGGTGCGCTGACATGTGCGGCCTGTTCGGGGTCCGCTCGCCCGAGCGCGACGTCGCCCGCCTGACGTACTTCGGCCTGTTCGCACTCCAGCACCGCGGCCAGGAGTCGGCCGGGATCGCCGTCTCCGACGAAGGCCGGCTCACGGCGTTGCGCGACATGGGCCTCGTGACGCAGGTCTTCGACGAACAGAAGCTGCGCGGACTGCGCGGTGACCTTGCAATCGGGCACACGCGTTACTCCACGACGGGTTCCTCGCAATGGTGGAACGCGCAGCCGCTGGTGCAGCACGGCAGCGCGCGCACGATTGCCCTCGGCCACAACGGCAACCTGACGAACGCTGCCGAGCTCCGAACGGAGCTCGGCGAGCTCGGGCACCGTCCGGCAACGACAGCGGACACCGAAGTGATCGCTGCGCTGATCGCCAACGACCCCGCTCCCCTGGCCGACGCCGTTGCGAACGTCATGCGGAAGCTCGACGGTGCGTTCTCCGTCGTTGCGCTCTCCGAGGGAAAGCTGATCGCCTTCCGCGACCCACGCGGCATGCGGCCGCTCTGCCTCGGCCGCCTCGACCGGGACTGGGTCGTCGCCTCGGAGACCTGCGCGCTCGACCTCGTCGGCGCCGAGCTCGAGCGAGAGATACGCCCGGGCGAGCTGATGGTGATCGACGAAAGAGTCGAGGCGCGCCAGGTCGTGCCGCAGGACAAGGGCGGCGCGCTCTGCATCTTCGAGTTCTTCTATCTCGCGCGGCCCGACTCGCGCCTTCAGGGCGTCGAGGTGCACGCCGCGCGCGTGCGCATGGGCGAGCGCCTCGCCGAGGAGTCGCCCGCCGACGCCGATCTCGTCCTTCCCATCCCCGACTCGGGGACTCCGGCGGCAATCGGGTTCTCCCGCGCGTTGAACATCCCGTTCAGCGAAGGGCTGATCAAGAACCGCTACGTCGGTCGCACGTTCATCCAGCCGGATCAGGGCCTGCGCGAGCAGGGCATCAGGCTGAAGTTCAACCCACTGGCCGAGGTCGCGGGCAAGCGGGTCGTCGTCGTGGACGACTCGATCGTCCGCGGGAACACGACGCGGCAGATAGTCCAGATGCTGTTCGACGCAGGAGCTGCCGAGGTGCACGTCCGGATCTCCTCGCCGCCGGTGATTTCACAGTGCTACTACGGAATCGACCTCGCCGACCCGGACGAGCTGATCGCCGCCAACAAGACGGTCGAGGAGGTGCGCGAGCACATCGGCGCGACCTCGCTCGCCTACATCTCGCTCGAAGGGTTGCAAGCATCCACGCGGCGCCCGGAATCGCAATTCTGCCGCGCCTGCCTCACGCGGGACTACCCGACGGCAATCCCGCGCGAGGCGGCGAAGCTGCAATTTGAGCCTGTCTAGTTAGCGCTCGAGCACGCGGCTCGCTTTCGCGATGCCGCGCGAGATCAAATAGGCCGCGGTCGCCCACTTGAAGAAGTCGACCCAGCCGGGCGCGTTCACTACGTCGTCCACGAGCGCGACGATCGTGACGAGGAGCGTCGCCAGGACATAGACGACGAGCTCTGCGTTCCCCGGCGTGGGCATGAGCGCCGCCAGGTTGAGGTTGACGTTGGGCCCCGAGCTCCCATAGCCGCCTCCCGGCTGCTGGGGAGTCGTGGGCTGCTCCGGAGGAGTCGTCGACATCTAGCTCCTTTCGCTCAGGCTGCAACGAGGCCTGGGAACGTTGACGGTCTCGAGCTTCAGACCGTCGGGATCGTAAAAGAATGCCGTCAGCGTGGCGGGCCTAGTTCCTCGGCACGTCCGTACCGGACCGCGCGACGCACGGTCCTCGGGTCCAGGCCGCGCTCGAGCAGCCGCTGCCGGAGCTCGCCCTCACCCGCCATCCGCAGGAAGAGCCAGGCAAGCGCGACCAGGGTGACGATCGAGCCTTCGATCATCATCACGGCGCCGGCAAGACCCTGGTCTTCCAGGGGCGAGAGCCCCCACAGTCTCTGCCGGTGCTCGTAGACGGCGTAGAACGTCGCGCCCGCCCAGAAGAAGATGTTCCCGAGCACTGTCTCGACCAAGCGCACGACGGCGATGTACGCGAGCTTCGCTCCCGTCCCGAACCACTCCGGCGCGGGCAAGGTCTCCAGAACGGGCAGCCACATGATCACGCCGCCGGTGAAGAAGCACAGGTGCTCGAGCGCGTGCACGGAGTCGTGACGTACGGCGGCGTCGTAGAGGAAGGGGAGGTGCCACGCATACAGGTTCACCGCCCAAAGCGGCAATGCGACCAGTGGGTTGGCGAGGAAGCGCAGCGGATACAGGAAGGCGAGCGCCGGCCGCAGGATCGGACCGGTGAGCCCGGCGAGCAGTGCCAGCGGCGCGAGATCCCCGAGCAGGACGTGCTGGAGCATGTGGAAGCTGAAGAGCTGCTCCCCGAGCGCATGCAGCGGGCTCACGAGCGCGGCGAGAAGGAGCACGATCCCGGTCGCGAACAGAGCGATCCGCCAGCCCGGAACCGACGTCCCGCGAGCTCGTAGCGTCCGCACCCGGCGTGCGTACAGGACCGCCAGCAGAAGGGTCGGCACCACCTGAAGCGGGTCGAAAGTCCAACTGGTATCGACGGGCAGATGGGCCAGCACGGCTCTAGTCTGCCTTCGTGCAGCTCTTCCATTACCACCTGGTGACGAGCAAGGTCCGGGAGGTGGAAGCACGCTATCTCGGCAAGCTCGGCTTCAGCCTGGTTGCCAGGCACGGCCGCGTCGAGGATGAGGCGACCGCCTTCGAGTCAGGGCACGGCTGGGAAGAGCTCGACCGGATCGGCTTCAAGCTGCGGCTGTCGGAGCTGGAGCGGGGCGCCGTGAACGTCGTCGTCCAGCCGGGCCAGTGGGAGCTGCCGCGGCTCGATCACCTCGGTTTCGCACTCGACGAAGACGAGTTCGTCGCAACGCTCGCGCGCGCCGCACTGCGTGAACTGCGCGTGCAAGAACACGGCGGCAGGCGTACGTTCGTGACGACGAACGCGGGCTACCGCTTGGAGCTGCATCCACCGCGCGAGTGGCTCGACGACTTCCTCGCCGGCGGCTCCGATCTCGAGCTCGCCGAACTGCGACTGCGCGCGGACGATCCCGAGTTGAAAGCCGCAGCGCTCGGGGAGCTCCTCGAGGCGCCGTACACGAAGGACACGGTAGGGATCGGAAAGACGCTCGTGCGCTTCCTTCCCGACGGGCCGCAAGGGCGTCCACAGCTGCATGCAGAGCTGTTCGTTTGAGCCGTCACCGCCGCTGACACTGTCCAAAACAGCGAATTGACGCGGCGCTCCGTCAGCCGGATGCTTGCACGAGTTCGTAATCCTCGAGTAAAGGACGGTGCAAGTGCGACTGAGATTTCAACGACGGTGGGCGGTCGCGGTGGCGGTGATCGCGGCGCTCGCACTGACGCTCGCATCGGCGGCAGGCGCCGCGTCGTATATCTACTGGTGGCAGCGCAACATGACGCCGAGCGACCGGGGCGCCGACAGCGTGACCGCTCGTAACCACATCTACAACGAGCTGTACTTCGGGCCGAACGCCGGCTGGAGGAGCGAGGTGTGGGAGGTGACGCCGGCCGGCTACCGCCATTTCGACAAATGGTGTGCCGGCAACTGCTTCAACGCGCATCCGGGCTACTACTACACATACTCGTACTGCGCAAACCGTGACGGCGGCACGCATTTCGTCTACGACTGCCGGGACCAGTGGTAGCCGTGAGGAAGCGACACCTTCAATTCGGAGCGGCCGTACTGGTCGCCGCGGCAACCGCAGGCCTGCTCACGCAGCTCGGCCTGGGCGGCAGCGACAAGGTGCAGATCGGCAACGGCTCGGTCTCTGCACTCACACATGCGGTTCGCACGGCCGACGCGTTGCCCCAGAGCGTTCTCGACTATCCGTTCGCGGAGCGGAACTTCGCGTCTCCAAACGGCGGCGGGGCGAGGTTGCTTCAGCTGCAGGGCAGCCTGAGGCTCTATGCCGTGCCCGGAAAAGGCGGGCTGCTGTGCCTCGTCGAGGTCGACGCGGTGGCCGAGACGGCAGGCGGAGCCTGCGCGGATCGCAGCACCCTCCGCACCGGCAGCATCTACATGGCCGACCTGCAGGAAGACGGGTCCCGGCTGGTGGTGGGTCTCGTCGGCGACGGCCACACGTATGCAGAGGCCAACGGCAAGCGAGCACCTGTCCAGAACAACGCCTTCGTGTTGAACCACGTGCAGGGTGGAGACCTCACAGTCGGATCTCCCACTGCGAGCCAGCACGTCGACATCGGAGGCTGACGCCGGTCGCGGCTCTAGACTTGGCCCCCTGACGAGCAAGCCGAAGACGTATCAGGGGGCCGGCGTCTCGCTCGCCACGGCCGAGTCGATCGTCGAGCGCCTGAGGACTGCAGCCGAGTCCACGGGCGCTCGGGCGTTCGGCGGCTTCGCAGGGCTCTATCCGCTCGACGACCACCGGCTTCTCGCCGCCTCGATGGACAGCGTCGGCTCGAAGCTGATGCTCGCGAGGCGCGCCGGCCGCCTGCGCTGGGCCGGAATGGATCTCGCGGCGCACTGCATCAACGACGTGCTCTGCACCGGAGCCGACCCTCTGTTCCTGCTCGACTACGTCGCCGCGAACCACATCGACGAGGCGCAGGTCGTAGAGCTTGTCGAAGGCGCCGCGGAAGTCTGCCGCGCGGCGGGCTGCATGCTCATCGGCGGCGAAACGGCCGAGCTGCCCGGGATTTACCAGGAGTCGGAGCTCGACTTCGCCGGAACCTGCGTCGGTCTCGTCGAGCGCGATCGCGTCATCGACGGGTCCCGCTGCGAGGCGGGCGACGCGATCATCGGCTTTCCCTCGAGCGGACTGCACACCAACGGCTTTTCGCTCGTACGGTCGCTCGTCGGCGACGGCGATTTCGACGCCGACCTACTGCTCGCGCCGCACACGCTCTACCTCCAAGAGATCGGCAGCCTGCGGGAGTATGCCGATGTGCGTGCGCTCGCCCACGTGACGGGCGGCGGCCTCATCGGAAACCTGTCCCGCGTGCTGCCCGCCGGCCTCGAAGCTCGAATCGACTGGGACGCGTGGGAGCGCCCCCGCGTCTTCACATGGCTCGCCGAGCAGGGAATCGAGGAAGACGAGCTTCGCCGTGTCTTCAACGTCGGCATCGGCATGTGCGCCGTCGTTTCGGAAGCGCCGGCGGACGCGATCGTGATCGGGGAGCTCGCGTGATCGGCGTGCTTGTCTCCGGGGAGGGAACGAATCTGCAGGCTCTGATCGACGCGGGACTGCCGATCGCAGCCGTCGCGTCGAACCGCGGCGGTGTGGGCGCACTCGCACGTGCTGACGCGGCGAAAATCCCGAACCGCGTCTTCGATTTGGAGAGCTACTCCGACCGCGCCGCCCGAGATCGCGAGCTGGCCGACTGGCTGGAGCTCCGCGGCGTCGATTTCGTCGTGCTGGCCGGTTACATGCATCTCCTCACGCCGGCCTTTCTCGACCGTTTCCGTGATCGGATCGTCAACGTCCATCCGTCGCTGCTGCCACGGTTCCCAGGTGCGCGGGCGATCGCCGACGCAGTGGCCGCCGGCGTCGATACGACGGGTGTCACCGTCCACTACGTGGACGAAGGTCTCGACACCGGCGCGATCATCCGTCAGGAGACTGTCGCCGTCGAGCCGCGCGCGACCCTGATAGAACGCATCCACGCCGTCGAACACCGGATCCTCCCCGAGGTGGTGAGAGAGCTTTGCGCGCGCTGATCTCCGTTTACGACAAGACCGGCCTGCAAGAGTTCGCACGCGGGCTGGTTGAGGTCGGCTTCGAGCTCGTCGCCAGCGGCGGCACCGCAGACTTTCTCGAGAACGAGGTCGGGCTCGACGTCGAACGGGTCGAGGAGCTGACCGGTGTCGCAGAGATGCTCGGCGGCCGGGTGAAGACGCTGCATCCCAGCATCCACGCTGCGATCCTCGCCCGCCGCGATCATGCCGACGACGTCTCGACACTCGACGACCACGACATCCGGCCGTTCGATCTGGTCTGCGTCAACCTCTATCCCTTCAGCGAAGTGGCCGGCCGGTACGGCGTGCGCGAGGAGGAGGCCGTCGAGATGATCGACGTCGGCGGGCCGTCGATGCTCCGAGGTGCGGCGAAGAACTTCGCCCACGTCGCCCCGGTGTGCCGGCCCGAGCGGTATGGGCCCGTGCTCGCCGAGCTGCAGGCGAAGGGCGATCTCTCGCTCGTGACGCGACGAGCTCTGGCCGCAGAGGCCTTCGCGACGACCGCCGCGTACGAAGCGGCAATTGCCCGCTGGTTCGGCGACGTCGAGGCGTTTCCGGAAACCCTCGTGACCGCGTTCACGAAAGTGACCGACCTCCGCTACGGCGAGAACCCGCATCAGCGGGCCGCGTACTACGCGGAGCAGGGCGCGCGAGTGCATCTCCTGTCGCGGGTCGAGCACCTGCACGGGAAGGAGCTGTCGCTGATCAACCTGCTCGACCTCTCCGCGGCGCGGCTGTTGCTACGCGAGTTCGCGCTGCCGGCCTGCGCGATCATCAAGCATGCGAATCCCTGCGGCGTTGCGGTCGCGGGGACGATCGAGGAGGCTTACGAGCGCGCGCTGGCGTCCGATCCGGTCTCCGCGTTCGGGATGGTCTGTGCGGTCAACCGGCCCGTCTCGGCCGGGCTCGGCGAGGCCCTCGCAGGGCGGTTCATCGACGTGCTATTCGCGCCAGACTACGACGAGCACGCGCTCGAAGCGCTCCAGCGGAAGGAGGCTATCCGGATCCTGCGCGATCGCGAGCGCCGCGGCTTCGCCAGAGGCGAGCGCGACTTCAAGCGCGTGCTCGGCGGCCTGCTCGTACAGGACCGCGACTGGGACATCGACGACCGCGAGACGATGGAGGTCGCCTGCGGGGAACCGGACGAAGCTTGCTGGGGGGATCTCGTCTTCGCCTGGCGCGTGTGCAAGCACGTGGGCTCGAACGCGATCGTCCTCGCGAAGGATCTCGCGACGATCGGCATCGGCGGCGGCCAGACGAGCCGTGTCGACTCGGTGAAGATCGCACTCGACAAGGCGCGGGAGCATGGTCACGACGTGCGCGGCGCCGTGCTCGCCTCCGATGCGTTCTTCCCCTTCTCCGACGGCCCGCAGGCCGCGCTGGAGGCCGGCATCACCGGGATCATCCAGCCGGGAGGGTCGAAGCGAGACGACGAGGTCGTCAACGCGGTGCAAGCCGCCGGTGGAACGATGGTCCTCACCGGCCGCCGCCACTTCCGTCATTAGCAACCCGTGGCACCCTGTGGGCCCTCACCGGGCCGCTACCCGGTCCTAGAAGTACGCTTCTCACCCGTGGCGCGTGCGTACCCCACCGTCCTCGAGCTCGTCGGCAACACGCCGATCGTCCGCCTCGACTCGGTCGGGCGCGACGTCGAGCCGGAGCTCCTCGCCAAGCTGGAGTACCTCAACCCCGGTGGATCGGTGAAGGATCGGATCGGTCTGGCCATGATCGAGAAGGCCGAGGCCGAAGGGAAGCTCGGGCCCGGCGGCACCATCGTCGAGCCGACCTCCGGCAACACCGGCGTCGGTCTCGCGATCGCCGCGGCGAAGAAGGGCTACCGCTGCATCTTCGTCATGCCGGACAAGATGAGCCAGGAGAAGATCTCGATGCTCCGCGCCTACGGCGCCGAGGTCGTGATCTGCCCGACCGCCGTCGAGCCGGACTCGCCCGAGTCCTATTACTCCGTCTCCGACCGGCTCGCCGAGGAGATCCCCGGCGGCTTCAAGCCGGACCAATACTCGAACATGTCGAATCCGGAGGCGCACTACCTCCATACAGGCCCCGAGATCTTCGAACAGACCGGCGGTCAGATCGACGCGATCGTCATCTCCGTCGGCACCGGTGGGACGATCTCGGGAGTGGGCCGCTACTTCAAGGAGCACAAGCCGGAGGTCCTGATCGTCGGCGCGGATCCGGAAGGCTCCGTCTACACGGCGCAAGAAGAGCGCGACGTCCATCCGTACCTTGTCGAGGGAATCGGCAAGGACACCTGGCCGAAGACGATGGACCCCGCGGTCGTCGACGAGTGGGTGCGTGTGTCCGACCGCAACTCGTTCCTGACGGCGCGCCGGCTGGCGCGCGAGGAGGGGCTGCTCGTCGGCGGCTCCGGCGGGACAACGGTCTGGGCGGCGCTCGAGATCGCGACGCGGTTCGGGCCCGGCGCGAAGATCCTGACGATGATCCCTGACTCGGGGCGCTCCTACATGTCGAAGTTCTACGACGACAACTGGATGCTCGAGCACGGCTTCGTCGAGCGGCGTATTCCGGCTCCGACGGTGTCCGAGCTCCTCCGCTCGAAGCGCCTGGAGGAAATCGACGTGCCGGCGCTGATCACGATTGCCGCGCACCAGAAGGTCGGGGAGGCGATCGACGTCATGCAGCGTTACTCGATCTCGCAGCTTCCGGTCGTCCGGGACGGCGACGTGCAGTCCCTTGCCGACGTGATCGGGTCGCTCCAGGACCGCGATCTGCTCGACCGTGTGTTCAAGAACCCTGACGCGCTCCACGAGGACGTGGCGACTGCGATGCAGCCCCCGCTTGCCGCGGTCGAGAGCGACGTCACACTCGACGAGGTGTTCGCAACGCTGACCGGGCGCACGAACGCCCTCGTCATCGCCAGCAAGGGGAAGCCGATCGGCGTCCTGACACGGTCGGACCTCCTCGACTACCTGGCACACCAGCGTGGCTAGTATCGGAGCGTGTCGACTGAACCGCTGCACAACCTCCTCGAGCACGCGTTCCCGGACGCGACTGAGTTGCGCGTCGAGGACCGCACGGGCGGCGGCGACCATTTTCAGGTGACGATCTCGAGCCCTCGCTTCACAGGGCTGTCTCTGCTCGACCAGCATCGCCTCGTGAACGAGGCGCTCGCCGAGCCGCTGCGGGACGGCACCATTCACGAACTGCGCATCAAGACGAAAGGAAGCGAATGAGCGAGCTACGCCAGCGAATCCAGGACGTGATCCAGAACGAGCCCGTCGCCGTGTTCATGAAAGGGACGCCGCAGTTCGTCATGTGCGGCAACTCCGATCGTGCGCTGCGTGCCCTCCGCGAAGCCGGCGCTCCGATCACTGGCGTCGATGTGCTCGCGGACCCGGCGATCCGGCAGGAGCTGTCCGAGATCTCGGGCTGGCCGACGATCCCTCAGGTCTTCGTAAAAGGCGAGCTGATCGGCGGTGCCGACATCACCGAGGAGCTCGCCGCAAGTGGAGAGCTGGCGCGCGTCCTCGAGGAGAGGCTTGGTGGCGACTATCGCGAGTCGGCCGGCGAGCGCTCCGTCTCCCTCCTGACGCCGGCGTAGCGGAACCCGATCGGGCGGATCGCACCCGCGGCGATGAGACCTGACTCGAGCGACTCTGTCGCCGGCCCCTCGAGCCAGCGATAGAAGTAAGGACGCCACTCGAAATGACGCGCGTCGTAGCGCGCATCGATCTCTGCGCGCAGCGTCTCGTAGGGATGGAGGTCGGAATGGCGTACGCGCCACTCGGCCAGATCGGGGGGCCCCTTGGGCCGGCTTCCGGCCGCCACGAGCACCCTGTGCTGCGACTCGTACCAGTCGATCGTGGGCTCGTCCATGTGGTTCCAGGCGAACTCGTCGAGGATCAGCACCGGGGCCAGCTTGACGAGCTTGTCCAGCGCCGCGCTCAACGGCTGCACGTGGTGCAGAACGCGGCCGGCAACGACCGCATGGAAGGGCCCCGGATCGTCGAGCTCCTCGAGCGTCACCCGGCGGTAGAAGGGGCCATCAGGAGCGTCGGGGTCGATCGCCAGGACCTCGTAGCCCGCAGCCGAAAGGGCGGGAGCTACGCCCCCCTCGTATCCACAGCCCACCTCGAGCACGCGACGTGGTGGCTCAGGCAGCTGTGAAAGCGCGAACTCCGTGAAATCCACCGAGCTCAGCCTCGCACAGGCACGCCGGATCGCGGTCCGGGCACAGGTCCTCGATGGCAGCGCCGACGGCTTGCTCGACACAGTTCGCCGTTTGGGCTTCCTCCAGATCGATCCCATCTCCACGGTCGCGCCTCCGCAACGACTCGTCCCGTGGAGCCGCCTCGGACCCTACGACTCGGCCGAGCTCGACCGGTTGCTCTGGGAAGAGCGAAAGCTCTTCGAGTGGGGCGCATTCATCTGGCCGATCGAGGACTTCCCGCTCATCCGCGCACGCATGCGCCGCAGGCGTGGCAAGGCCATGTACGAGCAGCGAGGAACTGAGTTCCTGCGGACGAACGCGCGCTTCAAGCGCTACCTGCTGCGCGAACTCGAAGAGGGCGGACCGTTGCTCTCGCGCGAGATCGAGGCCGACCTGATGGTGTCGAAGGATCCGCACGACTGGTGGGGAAGCCGCAAGGTGACGCTCATGCTGGAGCTGCTCGAGGGTCGCGGCGTCGTCGCGATCGTCGGACGCCGAGGCAAGCAGCGCGTGTGGGACCTTGCCGAGCGGTGGTACCCGGAGGCCGAGAGCATGCCTTGGCCCGAAGCCGAGCGGCTGCTCGCGGAGAAGCGCTTCCGCGCCCTGGGCGTCAGGTTCGAGAACGGCGGCTGGCGTGCGCATCCCGACGCCGACGACGGGCCTGTGCCGAGACGCGTCACGTTCCTGTCACCGTTCGACCGGCTCATCCACGACCGCGATCGTGCAGAAGCACTGTGGAACTTCCGCTACCGGCTCGAGATGTACGTCCCGAAGGCGAAGCGCGAGTACGGCTACTACGTCCTCCCCATCCTTCGCGGCGACCGCCTGATCGGACGAATCGATCCAGCGCTCGACCGCAAGACGGGCGTGCTGCAGGTCAAGGGCATCTGGTGGGAGCCGGGCGTCAAGCCGGTTGCCCTAGAGAAGCCGCTGAGAGATCTCGCGGCGTTCGTCGGAGCGACTCGGATCGAACAGCCGAAGCCGGCGCTATAAAACGAGCGTGGAGTTCCGGCCGCTGAGCCAGCGGGCGAAGTGGGCGGTCATCGCGCTCGTCTCGGTCGCAGTCCTCGACGTCGTCGCCGTCTGGGCCGACTGGGACCGCTACGACCTCCTGGGCCGGATCGTCAACGGCGGCAGCTACACGCTCGCTGAAGCCACCACGTCCGACAACCGGCAGTCGACGATCGCCCTGTTGCAGATCCTTGCCCTGATCGTCGGGGCGATTTTCTTCATCCGCTGGTTCCTGGAGGCATACCGGAACGTCGATGCACTCGGCGGTACGCGCGACTTCACCGAAAAATGGGCGGGCTGGGCCTGGTTCGTGCCGATCCTCAGTCTCTGGCGACCGAAGCAGATCGCGAACGAGATCTGGCGGGCCGGCGATCCCGATCGCCCGACCGAGCACCCGTCGGAGACCACTCCGTTGTGGGGTGTGCTGGCGTTGTGGTGGGCCTGCTGGATCGCGTCCAACTTCATCAGCCAGATCGCCGCACGCATGGCGTTTCACAACGACACCGTTGCCGGCCTGCGGCACTCGACGGCCGCCTACCTCATCGGTGACTCGATCGACATCGCGGCAGCCGTCCTCGCCATTGGGGTGATCCTCCGGATCACCGCGCGGCAGGAAGAGCGGGCCGCGAAACGCGCGATATCGGTAACGGCCTAGATCGAGCCGCATCCGTAGAATCGGAGTCGATGGACTTCGAGACTCGAGCCATCCACGATGGCCAGGAGCCCGATACGACGACGGGCGCGATCACCACGCCGATCTACCTCACGTCGACGTATGTACAGGACGCGGTCGGGGAGCACAAGGGCTATGACTACTCCCGAGTCGCCAATCCGACTCGCACCGCGCTTCAGCAATGTCTTGCATCACTCGAGTCGGCGGAGCATGGAGTTGCGTACGCCTCGGGACTCGGCGCCGTGTCGACGATCATGCACCTGCTGAATCCGGGCGACCGCACGGTGCTGATCGCGGATGTCTACGGCGGCGTCTACCGGATGACCTCGCAGGTGTACGAGCCAAAGGGTTACGTCTTCGACTATCTGCCGGCGGCCGACTTCGACGACCTCGGCTCTCATCTCGACGAGCGCACTCGGATCGTTTGGATCGAGACGCCCTCGAACCCGATGCTGAACATCGTCGACATCGAGAAGGCGGCAGCAGCAGCGCATGCGGTCGGCGCGATCCTCGTTGTCGACAACACCTTTGCGACTCCGTATCTGCAGCGCCCGCTCGAGCTGGGCGCAGATATCGTCGTGCACTCGACGACCAAGTACCTCGGGGGACACTCGGACGTCGTCGGCGGTTTCGCCGCGACGAACGATCCGACGATTGCGGAGCGACTGCTCTTCCTGCAGAAGTCCCTCGGGGCCGTCCCCGGCCCGCTGGACTGCTGGCTCGTGCTGCGCGGGATCAAGACGCTGGCCGTGCGCATGCGCCAGCACTGCCACACCGCCCATGCGATCTCCGGCTTTCTCGAACGCCACCCGCGCGTCGAACAGGTTCTCTATCCCGGACTCCCTCGACATCCGGGCCACACGATTGCCGCAAAGCAGATGCGCGACTTCGGCGGCATGATCTCGTTCCTGGCCGAGTCCGAGGAGGAAGCCGCAGCGCTGGTCGCGAGCACGAAGATCTTCAAGCTCGCCGAATCGCTCGGCGGCGTCGAGAGCCTCATCGAGCTGCCGGCGCGAATGACGCATGCGTCCACCGCAGAGGGGCCCTTCGCGGCGCCGCGGAACCTCATCCGGCTCTCCGTGGGCCTGGAGTCCGCCGAGGACCTCCTCGTGGATCTCGAGGCGGCGTTCGCCGAGGTCGCCGGCGGAACCCGTTCCGCCCGAACGGTGTAGCAGCTCAAACGACCAAGGAGCGACCCATGAGACGTCCACTCTTGCTCGCGGCGGCGCTCGCCGCCCTGCTGTCGTTCCCGGCTGCGGCGACCGCGAAGGGACCGTCGACGGCGAGCATCTCCGGCCCAGGCCTGAGACACGCGCTCAGCATCCAGGGCTATGGAGAGGGCGGGAGCGACACCGCCCTCGGGATCCTCGTCAGCGAGGGCGGCTTCTTCCCGCAAGCCTTCGGTGCAACACCAGCCGCGACGACATCGCGTCCGGTGGGCGGGCTCGGCCCGCGTTACGAGGTGACGTACACCGTCCCCGGCGGAACGAACGGCGATTCAACGCTTCGCCAGGATCTCTATCCCTACGCGCTCAACGGCCCCGTCACCTATATGGCGCCGGCTCAGAAGTTCTGGGACACGCAATCCACCCCGGGCGGCTGGTATCGAGGCACCGTCGAGCTGAAACGCACGCTCGTCAAGGCCGGCCTGCCCGCGAGGGCGCCCGGGAAACGAGCCCGTGCGGAGCGCCAGATCGGTGTGGCCGTCGGCGCCGGCGCCGGCGTCGCACTCGCAGCAGGCGCTCTGATCCTGCTGCGGCGGAGACGCCGGCACTCCGCTCTGGCCTGATGCATGGGAGGATCCGGGCTCCTTGAGCCCGGATCCTCTCGACCTCCGTTATCAGGGCGCGGAGCGCGTCATTGGGTCTTACGTCCTCGAGACCGAGGACGGTCCGGCGCTCTACGACTGTGGCCCGTCATCCTGCCTTCAGCGGCTGCACTCGGCTCTGCGCGAGCGCGGCCTCGAGCTCCGGGACCTGCGCCACCTCCTCCTCTCCCACATCCATCTCGATCACGCCGGCGCGGCCGGAGTCCTCGTGCGCGAGCATCCTGCGCTGCAGGTACATGTCTCGGAGATAGGCGCGCCCCACCTGGCCGATCCGAGCCGGCTCGAAGCGAGCGCGCGCCGTCTCTACGGCGACACGTTCGACACGCTCTGGGGGGAGCTCGCTCCGGTCCCGCAGGAGAACATCCGCGTTGTCGGACCGGACGTGCTCGGCCTCGACTGCTTCCCCTCCCCGGGACACGCAAGCCACCATGTCTGTTATCTCGCCGGCGACGGCACGCTGTACGCAGGCGACGCAGCGGGTGTCCGCCTCCAGCCCGACCGAACCGTCCTGCCACCGACACCACCGCCGGACTTCGACCTCGACGCGTGGAACCGGACGATCGACGAGATCGAGAAGCGAAGGCCGAGCAGGCTTGCGCTCGTGCACTTCGGCGTCGCCGACGATCCCGGGCCCCAGCTGGCCGAGCTCCGGCAGCGGCTTGCCGATTGGACGCGTCGGGTCGGCGAGGGTGTAACGGAAGAGGAGTTCAGCGAGTCGGTTCGCAGTGACGTGACTGAAGGTGGCGCCGACCTCGAGATCTACGAGCGTGCAATGCCGTTCTGGCAGTCCTATGCCGGACTGAAACGCTACTGGGAACAGCGCCGTGCCTCGTGACCTCGGCCCTTTGCGCGAGCGCAACTTTCGCCTGCTTGCCGGTGCGCGAACGATCTCGTTCTTCGGCACGAATCTCGCGCCGATCGCGGTCGCCTTTGCCGTCCTCGATCTAACGGGGTCGGCAACTGACGTCGGAATCGCGTTCGCCTGCTGGACACTGGCCCAGATCTCCACGTTGCTGATCGGCGGTGTCGTCGCCGATCGACTCCCTCGGCGCCTCGTGATGCTGTCGTCCGACTCGGCGAACTTCTTCATTCGCGCGGCCATGGGCGCACTGCTCGTCAGCGGACATGCCCAGATCTGGGAGATCTTCGTCTTGCAGGCATTCGGCGGCGCAGCGACCGCGTTCTATTCGCCCGCCTCGACGGGCCTCGTGCCCGAGACGGTCCGGCCGGCTCTGCTCCAGCAGGCCAATGCGTTCATGAGCATCTCCCGCTACCTGGCTTTTCCGGTCGGTGCAGCAGCGGGCGGCGCCATCGTGGCGACGGTCGGGAGCGGTTACGCGCTCCTGGTCGACGCAGCGACGTACGCGACGAGCGCGCTCTTGCTCAGCCGCATCCGCTTGCCGGGCCGGGCTCGAACGGCGGCCGCTCCGAACTTCGTACGCGAGCTCCGCGAGGGGTGGCAGGCCTTCACGGAGCACACCTGGGTGTGGCTCCTCACCGGTTGGATCTCCCTGTACTTCCTCGTCACCTACGCGCCCTTCTTCGTGCTCGGGCCGTACATCGCGAAGAACTCGCTCGGTGGCGCCACGGCGTGGGCGATCGTCGTCACGGGCGAGGCAATCGGAGCTCTCGCCGGCGGCCTGGTCGGGCTCCGCGTGCGACCGCGCCGTGCCATGACCTCGATCGGAGCCCTCTTCATCACGACCGGATTGCAGTGCGCACTGCTGGCGCTCCACGCGCCGGCGCTCGCCATCGGCGCCGCGGCGGTCCTCGCCGGCTTCGCGTTCTCCTACGGAACGGTGATCTGGGACACGGCTCTGCAGCAAACGATCGCTCCCGAGAAGTTGGCCCGCGTGAGCGCCTACAACTGGATGGGCGCGATGGCGTTCCTGCCCGCCGGGTACGCGATTGCCGGGCCCGTTGCAAGCGTGATCGGCATGTCGACGTCGCTGTGGATCGGTGTCGTCTGGGTCGTCACCACGACCTTGATCGTGATCTCGGTGCGCGACGTGCGGGACTTCCGTCTCGAGCCGGTTGAGCTGGCGGAAGCCGAGCTCGCGCCAGCGTAAGCTGCGCAGATGCCGCCCGTCCCGGTTCCTCCCGACGTCGACGAGTTTCTCTCGCGCCGGAATCCCGCAGTCGTTGCAACGCTCCGTTCGGACGGCTCACCGCACACGGTGCCAACCTGGTACGACTGGGAGGACGGCCGCGTGCTGCTGAACATGGACGAAAGCAGGCTGCGCCTTCGCTTCCTGCGCCGCGATCCTCGTGCCGCGCTGACCGTGCTCGACGAACGCAGCTGGTACGGCCACATCAGCCTGATCGGCCGGGTGGTCTCGATCGAAGACGATCCCGATCTCACTGACATCGACCGGCTCGCCGTTCGCTACACCGGGCACCCGTTTCGCCGACGCAACGCGAAGCGGGTCAGCGCCTGGTTCGAACCTGAACGCTGGCACGGCTGGTCGGACGCCGGACCCTGGGGCTAACCGATCGCCTTTTCATACGCGCCGACGTAATCGCGCACCATTCGCTGCGGTGAGAACTCCTCCTCGACGTAGCGGCGCAGCTCGAATGGGTCGAGCTCGTCCGCTGCCGGGAGCGCGTCGGCCATCTGCCTGTAGTTGTCGACGATGATGCCGCTGCGACCGTCTTCGATCACCTCCGGCACCGCACCCCAGCGCGTCGCGATCACCGGCGTTCCGCAGGCCATCGACTCGATCATGACGAGGCCGAACGGCTCCTCCCACTCGATCGGAAAGAGCGTCGCCCGCGCGTTCTGCAGCAGTTCCACCTTCTCGCCGTGCGTCACCTCGCCGAGGTACTCGATTCCGTTCACGAGGTGCGGCGCGACGAGCTCGTTGAAGTACTCGCGCTCCTTCGGCTCCTGCATCTTCCCCGCGAGCTTGAGCGGAAGGCCCGCCTCCATCGCGACCGCCACCGCGCGGTGCGCTCCCTTGTCCGGGCTCATCCGGCCGAGGAAGAGCAGGTAGTCACCATGATGCGGCTTGACGGGATACACCGAGAAGTCGAGCGCGTTCGGACAATTGGCGATCCAGTTCAGGTCCGGCTTGGGCTTGCGCTGGTTCATCGAGATCGAGATCAGTCCGACGTTCGGCGCGACGCGGGAGATCTTCTCGTAGGTCTCACCGGGACCGCCGTCGAGCGGCCCGTGCACGGTATGGACGACCGGGGTAGACGTCGTCGCACCAAGAGCCGCGCCGAGCATCCCGGTGTGATCGTTGATGACGTCGAACTCGTCGGCTCGGCCGAAGCACGCCAGCGCATGGTTCAGCTCCCAGTAGGTGCGCCCGATCTGCCGGCTAGGCGCCTCGGGGAAGACGGCGGCAAGCTTTGCCTTCGTATGCGAGTCGCCCGAGGCGAACAGCATGACGTCGTGGCCCGCATCTACGAGCCCGTCGGCGAGTAGCCAAACGATCCATTCGATGCCCCCGTAGCCCATCGGCGGAACCGCGAACCACACCGGCGCCAGGATCGCGATTTTCATCGAGCCTTGATCATGCCTCTTCGACGCGCACTTTGCCGTCGGCGAGGCGGGCATCCCAGAGCCGATCGAACGCGCGGATGCCAGAGAGCCTGATCGTCCCGGCCCACGACGGGAGCTCGAGGGGCGCAACGGTCTCGAGGGCGTGACGCCGCCGATCGGGCTGCAGGCCGAGCAGGAGCTGAAGCAGGAGCACCGGCGTTCCGGCAGCCCACGCCTGTGGGCGCGCGGCCGTCGGATATGCGATCGGAAACGGCGTCTCGGAGCGGCGCATGCCGGCGAAGACCTCCGGCAGTTGGTAGTTGAAATGCTGCGCCGCGGTGAGCATCCGCTGCGTGATGCGTTGGGCCTCCGGCCAGCGCGAGTAGCGCGCAAGTCCGGCAGCGATCAACGAATTGTCGTGCGGCCAGACCGTGCCGTTGTGGTACGAGAGTGGGTTATAGCCCGCGTCGCCGGTCGACATCGTCCGCACGCCCCAGCCCGACCAGAGCTCGTCTCCCATCAGCTGGTCGACGATTGCATCGACGCGGTTTGGCGGGACGATCCCGCTCCACAGGAGGTGGCCGATGTTGGAGCAGAGGGAGTCGACCTTCTGCTTCTCTCCGTCGAGCGCCAGTGCGTAGTACCCGCCGCGCTCCTCGACCCAGAAGGCATCGTCGAAACGCTGCCGTAGCTCCTCCGCCTCCCGTTCCAGCCGGGCTGCGAGGTCGCGGTCGCGCCACACGTCGCGCGCGAGCTCGGCAATGCGCTGCTTCGCGTCGTAGACGTACCCCTGCACCTCACACGGCGCAATCGGCGGCTTCGCCAGGCTGCCGTCGTGGAAGCGCTGCGAATCCCAGGAGTCCTTCCACGACTGGTTATCGAGCCCGCGCTCGGTGCGACGTTCGTACTCGACGAAACCGTCTCCGTCCCGGTCGCCGTACTTGTCGATCCAGTCGAGCGCCAGCATCGCCGGCCCTTTGAGATCACGCACGAGCGCCGCGTCGTCCGTCCACCGCCACACCTCGGAGAGCAGGACGAGGTAGAGCGGCGTCGCGTCGGCGGTGCCGTAGTACCGCTCGTGCCACGTTCGCGCCGCCTTTCCGTGCCGCACCTCATGCACGATCTTGCCGGGCTCCGCATCGATCTTCGGATCGTCCTCCTTCGCCTGGAGCTCGGCGAGCACACCAAGCGCCGTGCGGGCGAGCTCCGGGCCGAAGACGAGTGTCTGCAGGCACGTGATGATGGTGTCGCGGCCGAAGACCGTCATGAACCACGGCACGCCCGCGCCGGGAAGCTTCCCGATCCCGGAACCGTCCGACTGCATCCGCAGGGACGCGAGGTCCGAGACCGACTGGCCGAACGAGTGGCCGAGCGCATCCCAGGTCGTCCGCAGCTGAGGCACACGCAACTGCCAGGCGGCGAGGGAGTCGCGAACCCGGCCCACCTCTTCGCCGAAGCGGCGCTGCGCGAACCGCGGGGCGACGAGCTCACCGTCCGGCAGCGGGATCACCTCCACGTCCAGATTCCATCGTTCCCGGGGTTGCAGGGCGAGGCGAAACTTCACGGTGGAACCGTTCACCTCGCCGCGCTGGGAGAAGATCACCTGGGTCTTCACAGGCGCGTCGCCGTTGTCCGAGATGAGGAACTGGTTGCGCTCCTCGTCGTACTCGTTGGGCCTCGGCTCCGGTAACGGCTTGGCCCGCAACGGATCCCCGAGCGCAAAGTCGTAGTCCTTCACGGCAAAGATGTCCGCGAAATCCGTGCCCACCTCGAGCTCGAAATCGAACTCGACCGGCTGCATGCCCTGGTTCTGGACGGCGAAGGAGTCCTGCATCCCTTCACCGACGAAGCGCTCGCGGCGGATCGAGAGCACGTCCTGATCCAGACCACCCGACAGCGGGTTGCGCATGAAGAACGCGGCGGAGAAGTATTCGATCTTGTCCGAGGAGAGCAGGAGCGGACGGTGGCCGTTGATCGTCAGCTTGAAGCGCGAGAGATACCGCGTGTCCTCCGAGAAGAGCCCCTCACCCTGGTGGTGCAGGTCGCCGACTTCATCGCAGATGCAGAAGGTCGCGCCTTCGAGAATTCTCAGCTGGCCGGGCATCAGGTCTCACTACGAACTATGCGCCCCCCGGAGGACTGCGCGAGGGCCTTGACGACGATTTCGTCCACATTCATGTGCGGTGGCCGAGTCACCGCGAACTGAATGCAGTCCGCGATGTCCTCCGGGGTCATCGCATCCACGCCCTCGTAGACCTTGCGAGCCGTCTCTGTGTCGCCCCGGAAGCGGACACGCGAGAACTCCGACTCGACGAGGCCGGCATCGACAGTCGTGATGTGGATCGGGCGGCCGAGCAAGTCTTCGCGCAACGCGTAGGTGAAGCCGCGCACCGCGAACTTCGAGGCTACGTAGACCGCCGCCTTCTCGTAGGCTTGCCTGCCCGCGATCGAGCCGATGTTGACGATGTGGCCGCCGTCTCGAATGTGCGGCAGGAAGAGACGTGTTATGCGGATCAGGCCGTTCACGTTGGTCTCCAGAACCGTGCGCTCGTCCCCTTCCGTGCTCTCATCGAAGAGATCCCGCCCGAGCGCGAGACCGGCCGCGTTGATGAGGATGTCGACGCCGGTCAGCTGCTCGACGGCAGCCTTGACGAAGCGTTCGGAGCTGTCCGGATCCGTCACGTCCAGCTCCAGAGGCACCAGCGGCGGCTGGATCCGCTCGACGCGGCGCGCACCACCGACGACGCGTGCTCCTTCGCGGGCGAGGGCGAGCGCAGTCGCCGCGCCGATGCCGCTGGACGCGCCGGTGACAACCGCCGACTTTGCTTCCAGGCTGGGCACCGCGAGAGCCTAACGGCCGAGCGGACCGCGGCGCGCAACCGCCTCGCCCAGCTCGACCGTCGCGCGCGCAGGCTCGGCATGCTCGACCTGAAGCGTCGTGTGCGTCAGGCCAAAACGCTCCGACAGCATCAGCTCGAGCCGGCGGCGCGCGGCGTGGCAGTCCGCACCGGGCGTCACCAGCACATGGGCGGAGAACGCCGGGAAGCCACTCGTCACCGTCCACACATGCAGATCGTGAACCTCGACGACATCCTGCTCGGCCACGAGCGCGCGCCCGATCGCGTCGGGATCGGCGTCTCGCGGTGCCCGTTCGAGAAAGATGAGCGTCGACTCACGGAGGAGCTGCACGCTCGACCAGAGCATCAGCGCCGCGACTGCGAGGCTCGCGATCGGATCGAAGCGGTCCCACCCGGTCGCGAGGATGAGCCCGCCCGCGAGCGCCGCAGCGCCGAAAGCCGCGACGTCCGTCAAGACGTGGAGGAATGCGCCACGGACGTTGAGGCTCTCGCGGCTGGCCCGCGCCAGTACGAGGCTCGCGGCGACACTCGCCGCGACACCGCCGAGGGCGACCGCCAGCACGAGGCCGCCGCGGACGTCTTGCGGATCGACGAGACGATGCACCGCCGACCAGACGACCCAGAGCGCGATCAGGCCCAGGGTGATCCCGTTGGCCTGGGCGGCCAGGATCTCGAGGCGCGAGTAGCCGAACGTCCAGCGCCCGGCGGCGGGGCGTGCGGCCATCGCCGACGCGACCAGCGCGAATGCGAGCGCCGCTGCGTCGGTGAGCAGATGGCCCGCGTCGGCAAGCAGTGCGAGCGAGTGGCCGATCGTCCCGGCGACGATCTCCGCCGCCATCAGGAGCACGACGATGAGAAGCGCGATCGTCAGCGCCCGGCGGTCAGTCGCGAGCCGGTGTTCGTGTCCGTGGTCCGTGCGAAGAGGTTAGTCGGTGGCATCCACCGGAACGTGCCACGGGCCTGGTCGTCGGCCGCCTGTCCGCTCGATCGCCCGCATTCCCGGCAGGAAAAATGCACTCAGGGTCACAGCGGCACCCAGTGCCGCTGCTCCGACCAGGGTCACACGTGCACCGAAGACCGCCGCCACCGGCGCCGTCAGAGCGAACGAGAGTGGCAGGAGGCCGATCGAGATCAGCCAGTCGAGGCTCGAGACCCGGCCCAGCATCGACCCGGGAACGTGATGCTGCTTGATCGTCGCCCAGACGATCGTGCCCGCCGCCTCGAGCGCGTTGAAGACGAGGCAGACGAGCATCAACTCCCAGGTCGCGTTGGCGATTCCGTATCCCGCGATCGCCAGCGTCGCGATTGTCCAGGTCATGTACATGACCGTCACGTCTCTGCGCGGATGCCCCCGGTGTCCCATGAACGCCGCGCCGCCGACGGCCCCGAGACCGCCGGCCGCCAACACGAGCCCCAGCGTGCCGGCGGACGCGTGCAGCTCGTTCTTCACCAGGTAGGGGAGGAGCACCTCTGCGGGCCCGAGGAACACGAGATAGGCGATCGCCGCGGAGAGGAGCGTGCCCCACAGCCACACGCGCTGGCGAACGAAGCGGAGGCCTTCTTTCAGAGCGGCCACATTGGACGAGTCAACTTCAACGCGACGACCCGCGTGGCGCGGCATCGCCAGCACGGCTATGAGGCAGGCTGCGAACGAGGCGGCGTCGATCGCGAAGGCGATCCCCGCCGACGCGGCCACCAGGGCTCCACCCGCCACGGGGCCCACGAGCCTCATGGCGATGGGCCGCACGAATTGGTCGAGCGCATTGGCTGCCGGCAGATCCGGCTTGGGCAGCAGCTCCGGCAAGATCGCCTCGAAGGCCGGCATGAAGAAGGCGGTACCGACTCCGTACACCGCGACGAGGACTACGAGCTCCCAGAAGCGGAGAGCACCCATCAAAACGAGAGTCGCGAGGACGGCGACGGCCAGAGCTCGAAGACCATCTGCCCACGCCATGACGACCCGCCGGTCGTGTCGGTCGCTGACGACGCCGCCGACAAGGAGGAACGCAATCGTCGGAACCGTCATGCCGATGCCCACGATCGACAACGCCGCAGGTGCGTTCCAGAGGGAATAGCTCTCCCAGGCGATCGCGATGAGGAAGATGCCGTCCCCGATCAGCGAGATCGTCATCCCGGTCCAGAGGATCCGGAAGTCGCGGTGTCTCAGCGGCGAAAGCAGGTTGCCACGGCTGAACCCGCCTGGGCGGTCGAGCGCTTCGTGACTATGCTGCATTGGAGGCTGCTGACGACTCGACGTCCTCCTGAGTCGACGCGCCGGCAACCTTGAGGAACTTCGTCAGCGCATCCGAATCCATCGGACGGGCGAAGAGAAATCCCTGGCCGAGCTCGCAGCCGAGCTCTTCGAGCGAGCTGGCCTGCTCGGGAAGCTCGATTCCTTCCGCAACGACCTCGAGCGAGAGGCTCGTGCCGAGCGCGATGATCGCCGAGGTCAGGGCGCTGTTGTCCTCCGCCCCGACGAACGATCTGTCCATCTTCAGAATGTCGACCGGGAATCGACTGAGATAGCTGAGTGACGAGTAGCCGGTTCCGAAGTCGTCCATCGCAAGCCGGATGCCGAGCGCCTTGAGCTCGTGGAGCTGCATCATCGCGAAGTCGGTGTCGGTGAGCATCAGCGACTCGGTGATCTCGAGAACCAGCGCGGCAGCCGGCAGCCCGGTGACTTCGAGCGCATGGCGAACGTCGTCGACGAGCGTTTCCGACTGCAGCTGCCTGACGGAGAGGTTCACACTCATCGTCAACGGCTCGGAGCGGGGGAAGCTGTCCCTGAGACGAGTGCCTTCGCGGCAGGCCGTTTCCAGGATCCAGCGCCCCATCGGGATGATCAAGCCCGTCTCTTCGGCCACCGGGATGAACTGGATCGGAGGAATGGTTCCGCGCGTGGGATGGTTCCAGCGCACAAGGGCCTCGACGCCGAGAATCTCCCGGTCGGAGAGCCGAACGACCGGCTGGTAGTGCAGCTCGAGCTGATCCATGGTCAGCGCGTGCTGCAGGTCCGATCGAAGCTCGAGTCGCTCCACGACGCGCTCGTGCATCGTCGGCTCGAAGACGCGGTAGCTGCCCTTGCTGTCACGCTTGGCCATGTACATCGCGACGTCGGCGTTGCGCAGAAGCTCCGACGCTTCCGGCGTCTCGAGATCCTCTCCGACCAAACAGATTCCGACGCTCGCCCGTGGGAACACATTCTTGCCTTCGATCTCGATGGGAAGGTCGAGCGCTCGCAGGATTCGCGCCGCGGCGTCGGCAGCGTCCGCCGAGCCGGCCACGCCGTCGAGGAGGACGGCGAACTCGTCTCCCCCGAAACGTGCGACGGTGTCGGTCGGGCGAACGGCGATCTTCAACCTACGGCCGACCTCCTGCAACACTTCATCCCCGGCCGCGTGGCCCAGACTGTCGTTCACGGTCTTGAAGTCGTCCAGGTCGATGAACATGACGGCAATCTCGAGCACGCCTCGCTGAGTGCGCATCAGCGCGTGCTCGACGCGGTCGGAGAACAACGCGCGGTTGGCGAGCTTCGTCACCGGGTCGTGGAAAGCCTGATGAGCGAGCTGCTCCTCGAAAGCCTTGCGCTCGCTGACGTCGCGGCAATTGAGGACGACGCCGCGAACGTGCTCGTCGTGGAGAAGGTCGGTGTGCTGGACCTCGAACCTCAGTGCCGCGCCGTCCTTGTGACTGACCGAGCACTCGATCGTGTGCGCCTCGACGTCGCCCGAGCCGTCGACGGCGATGAGCTGCGCGAGCAGGGGCCGGTCGGTCTCGCTCAGAAGCCGGTCGAACCGCGTCCCTTCGACCTCATCGACGCGGTACCCGAGCAAACGCTCGATCGACGGGCTCTGGTACGTGATCAGGCCGTCGGCGTCCAACACCGTGATCAGGTCGCTGGAGTGAGCAACGAGGGAGCGGAAACGGGCCTCGCTCTGGCGTCGATGGAGATCCTCTGCCAGAGACGCGCCCTCGACCGCGAGCGAGACCTGCGTCGCGACCGCCCCCAGCGCGTCTACAAGATCACGCGTGAGGCTCACGGGCGAAGAGATGACAATGGCGCCGCGGACTTCGCCGCGAACGGTCAGAGGGGCGACCGTCGTGGTGTGCCCTTCAGCGAGCCTTAGATCCCCTCGCACGTAAGGCGGGGGATCAGCGTGGAGAACGCGAAGCGAGCCCGAGCGGTCCTGCAGGAGCCAGTCACAGGTTCCCTGGCCGACGCGACCTCCCGTGGCACCGTCGGACGAGGCCTCGACGACCGCCACGCCGTCGGACACGAGGACGAGTCGCACAGGCGGCTTCGCGGCCAGCAGGCGATGGACAGCGGAGATGGCGGCCTCTGCGACTTGCTCATGACCGGCTGCCGCAACGAGCTCGACGCCCGCCCCGCGCAGAGCGCGCTCCCGCGAGACCACGCGCGCCTCCTGGCGCACGAGGCCGGCCATTCTCGCGACGACCAGCAGGAAGAGGACGGCGGAGGCAATGATGAGAACGAGCACGTCAGCGTTGCCAAACGACTGGACGAACCGGATTCCCGGCGCGATCAGACAGGCGCTGCCGAGCAGTGTGAGCCGGAGGGGAGTCAGACGCGTCCCGAGCTCCGGCGCGCCCTCCTCGAGTGACCGCATCGACGGGTGCAGCGCTGCTGCGCCCCAGAGCAGGTAATAGAGGATCCAACCGGCGTCGTAGATCAGCTGGTGGTTGTACGTGTCTTTCAGGAGCGCATAGTTGTAGGCCGAGTCCGTGGCCATCAGGCAGACGATGCTGCTGACGAGGAACCAGAACGCAGGCGTGCGCTTGCCGGCGTCGACTGCGAGCCTGATCGCAGCCGCAAGCAGGAGGACATCGCCGAGCGGATACGCGACCGACACTGCGTTGGCAAGCACGGTCAGGCCCGTGAGATGGATGTTCGGGGCGATCAGGAACACCCACGACAGGAGACCGACGCCAATTGTGAGGATCAGCGAGTCGATGAGCGCGGTCCGGTCGGGCCGCGGATTGCGTCGCTTGATGAGGATCAGCAGTCCGGCCATCAGAACGGGGTAGACCAGTAGATAGAGCCCGTCGCCGATCGACGGGAAGCCCACATCCGCGCCCAGCAGCTTGGGGTAGCTGTACGTGTAGAGGTCGCCGCTGAAGAACAGGAACTGCCCTGCTGCGAAGAGCCACCACGCCGCGCGAGCCCGCGGCTTGTGCATCCGGATTCCGACGACGATCGCAACGACGCCGGAAAGGCCGAGCGCGTTGATCAGTGGACCGTTTCCGGACAGGGGCGGAGCGAACAGGTACAGGGCCGTGAGAACGGAGGTCCCGGCCAGGTACCAGATCCAGACCTGATCGCGCGAGGACTTACGCAGGGCAAGCTGTTTCATGCCGCGCGCTCGCTCGTGCCTGCGGGCTGCAGGTCGAAGACGTTTACCAGCCGGCCAAGCACGTCGATCAACTGCTCGATCTCGGCGTCGCTGTTCGCGGCCGTGACCTGGACGCGGAATCCGACTTCGCTCCTCGGAACGAGCGGGTAGGCGGCAAGCGTCACATAGATCCCGTTGTCGAAGAGGAACCTCCCAACAGCGTCGATGTCTTCATGTCTTGCGAGTGGCACCTCGATGATCGGGAATCCCGATCGGTTTGGCGTGTGCACGCCGAGGCGGTCCAACTCGTTGAGCACGGCCGCCGTCCTGCGCCAGAGATCGGCGCGAATGGCGTCGCCGCGCTTCTCGTTCACGTCCAGGCCGACGAGGACGGTCGCAAGGGAGGCGATCGGAGACGGGCCCGAGTAGAGGTACGGCGGAGCAGCGGTCTTCAGCAGGCGCTTCAGCTCCGGCGAGCACGTCAAGAACGCCGCGAGCGACGAGTAGGCCTTCGACAGCCCCGAGACGAGGACGATGTTGTCGTAAGTGTCGCCGGTGTGGCGAACGATGCTGTTCCCACGGTTACCGTACGGGCTGAGCTCGTCGTCGCTTCGCTCGCCGATGACGCCGAACCCGTGGGCGTCGTCGACGTACAAGAGGGCGTCATAGGCGCGGGCGAGCCGGGCGAAGGCGGGCAGGTCGATCGCGTTGCCGGTCATGCTGTTCACGCCGTCGACACAGATCAGGCGAGGCGAAGGGCCGTTCTCTTTGAGGAGCCGCTCCAGATCGTCCGCATCCTCGAACTGGAACCTCTTCAGCGTTGCGCCGCGGGCACCCGCCAGCTGGCAGCCCTCGTAAATCGTCTTGTGCGCCCGGGATTCGACGTAGATCGTGCCGCTACCCGCGAGCACCGGAATCACGGACATGTGAATCAGCGTGATCGTCGGCAGGACGAGAGTGTCCTCGGCGCCGACCAGTGCGGCGAGGCGTTCCTCGATCTGCCCGTAGAGCACCGGACTGCCAAGCAGGCGCGACCAACTCGGATGAGTCCCCCACTTCTGGAGATACGCCGGGATGGCCTCGATGATCTCCCGCTCCAGGTCGAACCCGAGGTAGTTACAGGAAGCGAAGTCGGCAAGCCACTTGTCGCCGACGCGGATCATGCGACCATCGATCTCCTCGATCACCGCATCGCTCATCGGATGCGAGCGTCCGAGCTCGTCGAGGTCATGGCAGGCGGCGAGCCACTTGTCGATCCAAGCAGGAGCGGCCAAAGCCGCCCGGGGCCCGGCGGATGTGCGCGCAGTCACTCAGCCACCATCGGCCGGATGCGACGCGATCTTGAGGATCCGGGTGAAGTCTCTGACAACAGGAGTCAACACCGCCGCTTGGATCAGGGAGCGGGCGGCTTAGAGGTACCTAGGTGGAGACGCTCAAGAAGCCCGACTGGGGCAGCTTCTCGGCGACTTCGGCGCAAGGCCTCGGCCCACCCGCGGGCACTTCGGAGCCGCAAAACCGGGGGAGTCGTGTTCCCGTATGTGAGGCGTTGGGAGACCTTCGAAGGGAAGGAGCATGATGAATCGCCGTTACTCGCTTGTCGCGCCCGCCACGGCTGCACTCGTTGCCGCGCTGGTCGTCGCTGCCGCGGCCTTCGGTTCTTCGTCGAGCACGAAATTGGTCGGCACGACGGGGGCCAACGGAGCGTTCAAGATCACCCTCACCAAGGGTGGGCACAGCGTCAAGACGCTGGCCGCGGGGAGCTACAGCTTCGTCATCCACGACGACTCGAGCATCCATAGCTTCGCGTTGGACGGGCCGCACGGCCTTGCCAAGGACTTCACGACTGTCGGGTTCAAAGGGACGAAGACCGTGACGCTCAAGCTGAAGACGGGGAGGTACAAGTACTACTGCGCAGCACACGAAGCAACCATGTTCGGCCACTTCACGGTTCACTGAACCAGGCGAATCTGCGAGGCACCCGGCGCGAGTCGCTTCGGCTCGCCGCGTGGTCACCGCCCTCCGCCTGGAGATCGCGGATAGGGTCGGTTCGACCCCGAGCATGGAGGATCGCCTCATGAGCATCGTTGTTCGCTTCAACCCCGCAAACCTGACGACCGAGAAGTACGACGAAAGCCTCCGTCGCCTCGAGGAGAGTGGTGGGTTTCCTCCGGACGGACTCGACTACCACGTTTGCTTCGGGTCGGAAGGAAGCTTGCACGTCAGCGAAATCTGGGATTCTCGCGAACAACTCGCCGCGTTTGGTGAGAGGTTGATGCCCATACTCACCGACACCGGAATCGAGTTTTCCGGAGAGCCGGAGATCTTCGAGGTTCACAACAGCATCAAACGATAGGCGGGCGAGTTTCGCCGATCGTTTCGCCGAACCCCTCCTAGCTGGACCCGCTCATGAGGGCCGATTCGTGCACGTTCTCGGCAACCTGCTGGAGAAAGCGTGCTTGCCCAGGCTCGAGGCCGGCTGTGAAGCCGCTTCGAGCCGGGTCACGCCCAGTGAGCGCTGCGTAGAACGCGCACGCAGCCAGGTACGAACCGCGGCGGGCGGGATGCTTGCCGTCATCGGCCCACAGATCGAAACCTGGCTCGCGGCGAAGCGCCTCCGCCCACGCGAGCCCAGCGGGTGCGACCTGGACCCCGAGCTCTGCGCCGAGCCTCGAGTAGCCGGTGGCGAGTCTCGCCTGCATCGCTGCGTACGTGTCGTGCGGCTGGTTCCACCGGTCGCCGAGGGCGTAGCCCCACGTCATGAAGAGGAGCGTGCGGGCGCCGGACGCTGAGATCTTCTCGCGCAGGTCGCGTGCGTACGGGTACGTGCCGCGACGCCACTGATCTGCGGGGAGCGACAGCAGCCAGCTCTTCTCCTGGAGAACGACGACGTCCCAGCGAACCTCCTGCAGGAGCCTGGTCAGCCCATCGTCCTCTGCGGCCTGGTGGAGGCTCCATCCGGGCGCGGCGTACTCAACGGAAAAGATCGGTCTCGCTCCTGGATCGTCGGCCGCGAGATCGTGCACGAGCGCCGGCAACGAGTTCTCGAACGTGAAGCTGTTGCCGACGAAAAGCACGCGCAGGCCCGGACGGTCGCCGCGCGCGAGCGCGATGTCTCCCCGCAGGCTCGGAGCAAGCAGAGAGCGCGCGAGCCCGATGTGCACGAGCCCGGAGTAGAGGGTGAGCCCGAGGATGATCCCTGCGGCTGCGCAGGCGAGCAGACTCAGCGTGCGGCGCATTCGGCATGGATCGGCAGCCACCTGACGGCGCTTGACCAGCCGCAACGCTCAAGCAGCCCGCTTCGGAGGCGCCGCGGTGGGTTCACGTGGTCTCCGCACTGCTCTTCTTCGGCGCAGCGGTGCTGCTTTATCGCCTTGGCTCCTTCGTCCGACGAGACCGCTCGGTCTGAGCCGGTGTCAAGTCGACCGCAGGTTTTCTGACTCAGGCGAGTCGTCTATGAGGGGGCGAGTCCTCTGACGGCAACCGAACGCACTGCGGCCAGGCGCTCGGAAAAGGGGCCCGCCCCTCGAGCCTCTTTCGACAGGCCCGGCCGAACCCCTGGGCGATTCCGTAATGGGCGGTGACGGGATCGATGCCGACTATCTGGAATCTGACCAAGGCCTGGGGGTTCAGGTGCATTCAGTTCGCGTAATCTGCTATCTGTGCGGGCTGTGAGAAATGCGATGCTTCCGCTCACGTTGTTCCTCCTGGCTGTCGCCCTGATACTCGCGACCGGGGTGTCGGGTGCTCCAGCGAAACAGCAGGGTTGCGAGACGCCCGTCTACGAGAACGGACTCGACCTCGTTTTTGGTCGTGCAAAGTCGCCGGCTGCTGCCGACAAGATCACCCAGCGGGCGGTGACGGTCGGGTTCAAAGGCGTAAAGACCGTGCAAGAGAGCTGCACGGTCTGGAAGGCTGTTTTGCGCGGCCTCGATTCGTTCTCGACGGCAGTGGGGGTGCAAGCCGAAGCGCGGACCGTTCGCCACTTCCCGAGGATCGAATGCGTGGTCGCGCAGCAGACCGGACAGCTGCAAGCGATCTTCGGGACGCGGCCGACGATCGGCGAACTCAGCGCGGTGATCGCAAGGGCAAACAGCTTCGGCTACGTCGGCCTGAAGACCAAGCGCGCACCGTGCGGCGGTTATCAAGCCTACGTCGCGGGTTTCAGCGACAAAGCCCAAGCCCTTGGGTTCGCACAGACGGCGCGCGAGCGGACCGGGCTCCCAGTCACAATCATCAAGGCTTAGGCCAAGCGCTCAGCGCCGAGATGTTCGTCCCCGCGAGGGCTCTTCACCGACCGCGGACACGCCTCAATCTGGCCCGCAGCGTCCGATCCAGGCTTGCTTGGACATGACCGTCCCCATCAGCCTGATCCGGCTGGTCTTGCTCCTGCGTCGTCTTCGCGTTCCACAGGTCGACGTGCAGACGTTCGATCTCTTCGATCAGCAAGAGAATCGCCTTTCCGGTCGCGCGAAGCTCCTGATTGCCGCCGGCAGAAAGCCCCGCGCCCCAGGCGCGGAGTTGCTCGATCTTGCTCTCGTCCAGACGATCGCTCAGAGGTCAGTCCACCAGGGTCTAGGACAGTGTACGACGACTTGGCCGAGGCGACACCTAACCCTGCGTGTTCTTGAAAAGCCGAATCGTCGCCCGCGCCTTCTTCAGCTTCATCGCACCATTGCAGACTTTCCGCTTGAGTTGCGCTTCGAGCGGGTCTGACAGCTTCGACTGGGAAAGTGGCTCGGGCCACAGGTTCTTCGGATTCTTCGGCGCGCCGCCGAGCTCGAGTGGAATGAAATGATCCTCC
>Ga0307296_10000078_pt1 | contig 37852 bp, 34 predicted proteins | sample ER_DNA_153_FD_194467 | JGI IMG/M metagenome (GOLD analysis project Ga0307296, IMG submission 194467) | Bulk soil microbial communities from the East River watershed near Crested Butte, Colorado, United States - ER_DNA_153 | ecosystem: Environmental > Terrestrial > Soil > Floodplain | place... | reverse complement strand
GTCCAGCTCCAGGGCGGTCAGCGAGGCGGCCCGGCGCCGCAGCACGTCGGTCGTCAGGCCGGGGCCGGGCCCGACCTCCAGCAGGTGCGGCCCCAGCTCGACCCCGTCCAGGACCCACGGCAGTAGCGAGCCCTCGACCACCGCGGCCCAGCGGCCGCTGCCGCAGTACCAGCGGTGGAGCAGGTTCACCCGGTCCCGCTCAGGCCTCGGGCTCGGCGCCGCCGGGGACGTGGCGGGCCGCGAACCGGAGCAGGACCTCCATCTGGCGGATGCGCTCGTTGACGACCAGGGCGCCGTGGCCGGCGTCGAAGCGGTCGAGCTCGAACGGCTTGCCCAGCTCGGCCAGGCGGTCGGCGTAGTTGAGCACCTGCTGGAGGGGGCAGCGGGTGTCGTTGTCGCCCACCATCAGCAGCACCGGGGTGGCGACCCGGTCGACGTAGGTGATGGGCGAGCGCTCGACGTACAGCTCGCGCTTGTCCTCGGGGCCGCCGCCGAACAGGCTGCGGTCGAAGGCCTGGAGGGCCTCGGACTCGTCGGCGTAGGCCGACAGGTAGTCGGCCACCGGGACCACGGCCATGGCCGCCCGCCAGCCCTCGGGGACGGTGCCGATGGCCTGCAGGGTCACGTACCCGCCCCAGGAGGCGCCGCTGATGACCACCTGGGTGGGGTCGGCCAGGCCGCGGGCGACCAGGTCGTCGCGGCCGGCGACTATGTCCTCGATCTCGGGTCGGCCGGGGTCGCCCTCGAGCACGTCCTGCCAGGCCTTGCCGTAGCCGGTGGAGCCGCGGTAGTTGACCAGCCCGACCGCGTAGCCGTGGTCGACGAACGCCTGGACCTCGGGGTCCCAGGCGTCGGCGTCGTGGTGGTGGGGGCCGCCGTGGACCACCAGCACCGTCGGGTGCGGCCCGGCGCCGGGCGGCACGGCCAGGAACCCGTGGACCTGGTCGCCCTCGGGGTTGGGGAACGCCCAGCTCTCGTAGGCGACGCCGGAGGGGGCGCGCGGCCCGGGGGGGCGCAGCACCGCCCCGTCGGCGCCCACGGCCCGGACCTCGGGTGCGGCCGCCCCCGAGGACAGGCGGTACCAGACGGCGCCGTCTGGCCGGACCCCGGCCCGCTGGATCGACCCGGCCGGGTGGTCGAGCCGCTCCAGGGCGCCGCTGCGCAGGTCGAGGCGGGACAGCTCGTCGCGGCCCATGTAGGTGTGGACCAGCAGCAGGGCCTGGGAGTCGGGCCACCAGTCGGCCACGTCGACCTCGCCCGGCAGGTCCAGCTCAAGGTCGACCCGCTGGCCGCCGGCCGGGTCCCAGATGGCCGGCCGCAGCCGCCCGGTCCGGTCGCCGAGCACGACCAGGCGCCCGTCCCCGGCCAGGGGCGAGAAGCCGGCCGAGGCCACGAACAGGCCGAGGCCCTCGCCGTCCCACAGGTCGGCCACCGGCGCCATGGTCTCCAGCTCGAAGGCGCGCAGGGCCGGGTGCAGGTTGTCGCCGTGCTCGGCATGGTGGACGACCAGCAGGCGGCCGTCCCGGCTCAGGCCGCCGACGTCGACCATCTCGTCGTGGCGGTACAGCTCCTCGCTGGTCCCGCCGACCTCGCCGACCCGGACCGAGAACCCGTCCCGGCCGGCCAGCCCGACCGCGACCAGGCCCTTGGGCCCGAGGGCGAGCCCGGCGCTCCAGGCCGGCTCGGCGTCGGCCACCAGCGGGGCCGTCTCGCCGCCCTCGAACGGCTGCTGGAGCCAGCGGCCGACCTCGTCGCCCTTGGAGTCCTCGAACCAGACCACCCGGCTGCCGTCGGGGGTCAGGCCGCCGGCGACCACGCCCGTCGGGTGGTCCGACACCCGCCGGTGGTGGTCGGCCGCCCGGTCCCAGGCATGCACCTGCCAGGAGCCCGACAGGTTGGACGCGTACACCAGGTGCTCGGGGTCGTCAGGGGCCCACCTGGGCAGGGTCAGCGAGGGGGCGCGGTAGCGCTGCTTCCAGCGAGGCTCGGTCTTGTCGGTCATGACAGCATCGTACGCATGCGGCCAGGACAGAGCATCCTGATCACGGGCGCCACCTCGGGCATCGGCCGGGACGCGGCCCTGCGCCTGGTGCGGGCCGGGCACCTGGTGCTGGCCGGGGGCCGGCGGGTCGACGCCCTGGCCTCGCTGGCCCGGGACAGCGGCGGTCGCCTGGAGCCGCTGGTCCTCGACGTGACCGACCCGGCCTCGGTCGAGGCCGCCCGGGAGCTGGTCGAGCGCCGGACCGGCGGCCGGGGGCTGGACGTGCTGGTCAACAACGCCGGCTTCGCCCTCCCGGGGCCGCTGGAGGCGCTGGCCGAGCGGGACCTGCGCGAGCTGTTCGACACCAACGTCTTCGGGCTGCTGGCGGTGACCAGGGCGTTCCTGCCGGCGATGCGCGAGCGCGGCCAGGGCCGGGTGGTCAACGTCGGCAGCATCATGGGCCGGGTCGCCATGCCCCTGCTGGGCGCCTACAACGCCAGCAAGCACGCCGTGGCCGCCCTGACCGACGCCCTGCGCATGGAGCTGGCCCCGTTCGGGATCACCGTGGTCCTGGTCGAGCCGGGCGCGATCCGCACCGGGTTCCCGGCCAGGGCCCTGGCCGGCCTCACCCCCTACCGCGACCCCGCCTCCCCCTACGCGTCCGCCCTGGCCGGCACGGACGCCGCCTGGGCCTGCACCTACCGGTTCGCCCCGGGCCCGGCCGCGGCCGGCCGGGCGGTCGCCCGGGCCGCCACCGCCGCCCGCCCGGCGGCCCGCTACGTGGTCCCGGCCCGCAACCGCCTGGTCGTGGCCGCCCTGACCTCCCTCCCCACCACCGCCGCCGACGCCACCAGACGCCGCATCATGGGCCTCCCGGGTCGGGTGGGGCGAGCGGGGCGGGAGGGGTCACCGGATCGGTAGGCTCGTCCCGGCGTCGCGGACTCTATGATCGTTGGCGGCCGATCGGACGACGCTGCTCGAAGCGGGAGGTTCGCCATGCGCGACCCGGCGCCCAACATGACCGACTACCTGGCGACCCGGGCGGCGTTCCGGCTGGAGGTCCCGGAGGTCTACAACTACGCCCGCGACGTGGTCGACGCCCGCGCGGCCGCCGAGCCCGACAAGCTCGCCCTGCTGGCGGTGGGGCCGGACGGCGGCGACGCCCGCCGGTTCAGCTTCGCCGACCTGGCCGCCTCCTCCGACCGGGCGGCCCGGTTCCTGGCCGCCCAGGGGGTGGGCAAGGGCGACCGGGTGTTCGTGATGCTGCCGCGCGTCCCCGACTGGTTCGAGGTGATCCTCGGCTGCATCAAGCTGGGGGCCGTCCCCGTGCCGGCCACCACCCTGCTCACCCCCCGCGACATCGCCTACCGGGTGAACAGCGCCGAGGCCAGTGTGGTCGTGGTCGACGCCGAGGGCACCACCAAGGTCAACCAGGTCGCCGCCGACTGCCCCACCCTGGTGACCCGGGTCTTCCTGGCCGGCGGCGGCTACGGCGGCCTGCCCGACGAGGCCTCGGGTGGGGCCGGCGACGGCTGGCTGTCGTGGGCCGACCGCCTGGCCGCGGCCGGCGAGGAGCCGCCCGACGCCGAGCCGACCCGCTCCGACGACCCCATGCTGGTCTACTTCACCTCGGGCACGGTCGCCTATCCCAAGATGGTGCTGCACACCCAGGCCTCGCTGGGCATCGGCCACCAGCTCACGGCCCGCTTCTGGCAGGACCTCAAGCCCGACGACCTCCACTGGACGGTGAGCGACTTCGGCTGGGCCAAGGCGGCCTGGGGCAAGCTGTTCGGCCAGTGGGCGCTGGGGGCGGCCAACTTCCTCTGGGACGGGCGCGGCAAGCCCGACTTCGACCTGATGCTGCGGCTGATCGGCGAGCACGGGATCACCACCTTCTGCGCCCCGCCGACCGTCTACCGGGCGCTGGTCCTGCTCGACCTGGCCGCCTACGACTGGTCTCGGCTGCGCCACTGCGTCTCGGCCGGGGAGCCGCTCAACCCCGAGGTGATCAAGATCTGGCGCGACGCCACCGGGCTCACCATCTACGACGGCTACGGCCAGACCGAGACCGTCAACCTGGTGGCCAACTTCCGCTGCCTGGAGGTCCGGCCGGGCTCGATGGGCAAGCCGGTGCCCGGCTTCGACGTGGTCGTGATCGACGACGAGGGCCGGGTCCTCGGCCCCGGCCAGGAGGGCCACGTGGCCGTCCGGGTCCGCCCGGAGCGGCCGGTCGGGCTGTTCACCGGCTACTGGCACGACCCCGAGGCGACCGCCGCCGCCTTCCGGGGCGACTTCTACGACACCGGGGACCGTGCCTATGTCGACGAGGACGGCTACTTCTGGTTCGTCGCCCGCGACGACGACGTGATCACCTCGGCCGCCTACCGCATCGGCCCCTTCGAGGTCGAGTCGGCCCTGGTCGAGCACCCGGCGGTGGCCGAGGCGGCGGTGGTCGGCAAGCCCGACCCCCAGCGCGGCCAGCTGGTCAAGGCCTTCGTCGTGCTGGCCCCCGGCCACGAGGGCTCCCAGGACCTGGTCCGCGAGCTCCAGGAGCACTGCCGCACCGTCACCGCGCCCTACAAGTACCCCCGCGAGATCGAGTTCACCGACGACCTCCCCAAGACCATCTCCGGCAAGATCCGCCGGGTCGAGCTCCGCGAGCGCGAGCAGGCGGGCGCCTAGCGGACACCGCACCGGGCCGCGTCCGCGTCGCCGACGACCTCCCGGTCCTGCCGTCGAATGGGCGGAACCCACCGCGGTGCGGTGGTGTATGGAGGGCGAGAACGAGTCCGTGGAGGGCCGACCACTGGACGAACATGAGCTCGTCGAGCGGGCGCGAGGGGGCGATGCCCGTGCCTACGAGGTGCTGGTCCGGCGGTACCAGGACCTCGCGTTCCGGACGGCGTACGTGATCGCGGGCGGGTCGGCCGACGCCGAGGACGCCGCCCAGGAGGGGTTCGTGAAGGCCTGGTACGCGCTGCCCCGGTTCCGGGCGGGGTCGCCGTTCCGGCCGTGGCTGCTGGCGATCGTGGCCAACGAGGCCCGCAACCGCCGCCGCAGCGGGCGGCGCCAGGACGACCTGGCGCTGCGGGTCGCCGAGGACCGCCCCTCGGGGGACGCGGCCCCGTCCCCCGAGGGGGCGGCACTGGCCACCGAGCAGCGGCGGGTGCTGCTGGCCGCCATGGGCCGGCTGGGCGAGAGCGACCGCCAGGTGATCGCCTGCCGCTTCTTCCTGGAGCTGTCCGAGGCCGAGATGGCCGCCGCCCTCGGCTGCCGGCGGGGGACGGTCAAGTCGCGCCTGTCGCGGGCCCTGCACCGGCTGCGGGCGATCCTGGCCGAGCAGGACGGCCTGGCCGCCGCCCCCGAGCCGAGGCTGCAGGGAGGTGACCGATGAGCCGGCGCGAGCTGCTTGAGTTGGAGAAGGCGCTGGCCGACCTGGCCGCCGCCCTGGAGTTCCCGCCCACCCCCGACCTGGCCGCCGCCGTCGGCGCCCGCCTGGACGAGGCCCCGGCGCCCGCCCCGGCCCGGGCCCGCCGCCGCGGCCGGCTGATCGGGCTCTCCGGCTGGCGGCGGCTGGCCGTGGCCGGGCTGGCCGCGGTCCTGCTGGCCGCGGCCGTGCTGGCCGCCTCCCCCGGGACCAGGGAGGCGGTGGCCAGGCGGCTGGGGCTGCGCGGGGTCGGCGTCGAGCTCGGCGGGCCGCCCCCACCGACCGTCACCACCCGCCCCGGGGAGCGCCTGGACCTGGCGCTCGGGGAGCGGGTCACCCTGGAGGAGGCCCGCCGCCGGGTCGGCTTCCCGGTCCTGGTCCCGGGCGCCGCCGGCTTCCGGCAACCGGCCGCCGTGTTCGTCAACGAGAACGTGCCGCCCGGCGGTCGGGTCGACCTCGTCTACCGGGCCCGGCCGGGCCTGCCCGCCTCGCCCTTCACCGACGCTGGGCTGCTGGTCACCGAGTTCCGGGGCCAGCCGAGCCCGCTCTTCCTCAAAAAGGTGGCCGCCGCGGGCATGGTCGAGGAGGTCACGGTCGGGGGCGAGCCCGGCTACTGGTTCAGCGGCGAGCCGCACTTCTTCACCTACGAGGACGCCGGCGGCAACGTCCGCGAGGAGCGGACCCGCCTGGCCGGCAACACCCTGGTCTGGCAGCGGGGCGACCTGACGCTGCGGCTCGAGGGCGAGATCACCAGGCAGGAGGCGCTGGTCATCGCCGAGTCGATGCGCTGACTCAGCCCAGGCCCAGGTCCAGGGTGGGGCGGAAGCCGGCCGCCCAGGTGCGGGCGGCCGAGGCGGCGACCTCGAGGACGGTGAGCTGGTCGCCGACCCGCGAGGGGTTGGTGGAGCCGGGGGTGGCCTTGGCGGCCAGGCTGCCCTCGACGGCCAGGACCGAGCGGTCGGCGGTGGCCAGGGCCGGGTGGATCCCGGCCAGCTCGGGCGGGTCGAGGTCGGCCAGGCGGGCGCCGCGGGCGGCGGCCAGGCGGACGGCGGCGCCGACGGCGGCGTGGGCCTCGCGGAACGGGACGCCGTCGCGGACCAGCGCCTCGGCCAGGTCGACGGCGGTCGTCTCGGTCGCCTCGGCGTCGCGGCGCATGGCCGCCCGGTCCGGTTCCAGCCCGGCGACCAGCCCGGCCAGGGCGGCCATGGACCCGACCAGGGTGCCGGCGGCCTCGAAGGCGGCCGCCTTGTCCTCCTGGAGGTCGCGGGCGTAGGCCAGGGGCAGGCCCTTGAGGGTGGCCAGGAACCCGGCCAGCCGGCCGATGACCGTGCCCGTCCGGCCCCTGACCAGCTCGGCCACGTCGGGGTTGCGCTTCTGGGGCAGCATGCTGGAGCCGGTCGCCCAGGCGTCGGGCAGCCGCACCCAGCCGCGGCCCGCCCACAGGGCGACGTCCTCGGCCAGCCGGGAGGCGTGGACCATGGCCAGGGCGGCCGCGGCCAGCAGCTCGGCCACCCCGTCGCGGTCGGCGGTGGCGTCCATGGCGTTGTCGAAGGCGGCGGCGAAGCCGAGGGCGGTGGCGGTCGCCGCCGGGTCGAGCGGGAACGACGAGCCGGCGATCGCCCCGGCCCCGAGCGGGCTGACGTCGGCCCGGCGGCCCGCGTCCTGGAAGCGGCCGACGTCCCTGGCCAGGGCGAAGCCATGGGCGGCGAGCTGGAAGGCCCACAGGACCGGCTGGGCCGGCTGGAGGTGGGTGAGCCCGGGCACCACGGCGTCCGGGCCGGCGGCCCGGCCGGCCCCGACCAGGGCGTCGATGAGCCCGGCCAGGGCCTCGACGGCGTCGGCGCAGGCCTGCTTGAGCCACAGGTGGAGGTCGGTGGCGACCTGGTCGTTGCGGCTGCGGCCGGTGTGGAGCTTGCCCCCGGCCGGGCCGACCAGCTCGGTCAGCCGCCGCTCGACCGCGCTGTGGACGTCCTCGTCGCCGTCGGCGAAGGCGAACCGGCCGGCCGCCAGCTCCCCGGCCACCTGGGCCAGGCCGTCGAGCAGGAGCTTGCCCTCGCCCTCCTTCAGCACCCCGGCCGCGACCAGGCCGCGCACATGCGCCCGGCTCCCGGCCACGTCCTGGCGCCACAGGCGCCGGTCGGCGGCCAGCGAGGAGGTGTAGGCCCACATCCCCGGGTCGGGCGCGCCCGCGAACCCGCCGGCCCACAGCGGCCGGGCCGGGGCGCCCGACCCGGGCCGGTCACCCATCCCCGTGGACCCGGGCCCAGGTGCGGGCGGGCAGGCCCCACAGGGACACGAAGCCCCGGCCGGCGTCGTGGTCGAAGGCGTCGCCGGCGGCGTAGGTGGCCAGGTCGGGCCGGTACAGGGCCCGCTCGGCCCGCCGGCCGGTCGGCTGGCAGCGCCCGGGCGACAGCTCCAGGCGGACCTCGCCGGTGACCGCCTCCTGGGTCTCGGCCACGAACGCGTCCAGGGCGGCCTTGAGGGGTGAGAACCACAGGCCGTCGTAGACCAGCTCGGCGTAGCGGATGTCCAGGCGCGCCTTCTCGTGGAGCACGTCGCGGTCCAGGGTCAGGTCCTCCAGGTCGCGGTGGGCGGCGATCACCGCCAGGGCGCCCGGGACCTCGTAGACCTCGCGGCTCTTGATGCCGACCCGCCGGTTCTCCAGCATGTCGACCCGCCCGAAGCCGGCCTCGCCCCCCAGCCGGTTGAGCGCGGCCACCACCCCGGCCAGGCCAGCCTCCTCGCCGTCGAGGGTCGCCGGCACCCCGGCCCGGAAGCCGACCACCAGCTCGCGGGTCCCGCTGGCCGTCCCCGGCCCGACCGTCCACTCGAAGGCCTCCTCGGGTGGAGCCAGCCACGGGTCCTCCAGCACCCCGGCCTCGATGGTCCGGCCCCACAGGTTCTGGTCGACCGAGAACGGCTTGGCCTCGGTGATCCAGCCCAGGTCGATGCGGTGCTTGTCGGCGTACTCGATCGCCTCGGGCCGGCTCATGGCCGCGTCCCTGACCGGGGCCAGGACCTCCAGGTCGGGGGCCAGGGCGCCGCAGCTGACCTCGAAGCGGACCTGGTCGTTGCCCTTGCCGGTGCAGCCGTGGGCGACCGCCCCCGCTCCCCGGCGCCGGGCCTCCTCGACCAGCAGCCGGGCGATCAGCGGCCGCGACAGGGCCGACACCAGCGGGTAGCGGCCCTCGTAGAGGGCGTTGGCCCGGACCGCCGAGGACAGGAACTCGGCCGCGAAGCGCTCCCTGGCGTCCACCACCACGGCGTCGCTGGCGCCGGCGGCCAGGGCCCGCTCGGCCAGGGCCGGCAGGTCCTCGCCCTGGCCGACGTCGGCCAGCAGGGCCACCACGGCGCGACCCTGCTCGTGGACCAGCCGGTGCACGGTCACGGTGGTGTCCAGCCCGCCGGAGTAGGCGAGCACGACGAGGTCGGCGGGGGGTCGGGTCATGCGGTGGCTCCTCGAGAGGGTTCGGGCAGGGCGGGTGGGGGGGGGGGCCGGGGGCTCATGTAGCCGAAGGCGGTAGCCCCCGGATGGGACTGGGCGAGGGCGGCGAGCTGGCGGGCCACGACCCGGCCGGGGGTGCGCTCGGTGCAGACCACCAGGACGGTGTCGTCCCCGGCGACCGTGCCGGCGACCCCGGCCACCCCGGCCCGGTCCAGGGTGGAGGCGAGCGCGCCGGCGTGCCCGGGCGGGGTGCGCAGCACCACCAGGTTGCCGCTGGGCACGATGGCCAGCAGCGACGCCCCGAGCATGCGCCGGACCTCGTCGTGGCCGGCGTCCTGGCCGGTGTCGGCCTCGGGCAGGGCGTAGACCAGCCGGCCGTCGGGCCCCCGGACCTTGACCGCGCCCAGGTCGTCGAGGTCGCGGGAGATGGTGGCCTGGGTGGCGTCGAAGCCCTGGCCGCGCAGGTGCTCCAGGACCAGCGCCTGGCTGGACACCTGCCTGGTCCGGAGCAGGGCGGCCAGGGCCTGCTGGCGGGCCGCCTTCAGCGACACAGGCCGGCCTCCTCCAGGGCCGCGCCCAGGCGGGCCAGCCCCTCGTCGATCTCGTCCTCGGTCACCACCAGCGGCGGGGCCAGGCGCAGGGCGGTGGCGGTGACCGGGTTGACGACCAGGCCGCGGCCCAGGGCGGCCAGGGCGGCCTGGCGGGCGTCGGCCGGGGCCTCGGGGCCCAGGTCGAGCGCGAACCACAGGCCGGCCCCGCGGACCTCGGCCCCGGGCAGCCCCTCGCCGAGGTCGTCGGCGCTGGGCGGGGCCCAGGTGGAGCGGCCGGTGAGGCGGCCGCGGAGCTCACCCAGGCCGTCGGCCAGGCGCGTCGACACCTTGTCGACGTGCCCGCCCAGCAGGGGCTCGATCACGTCCAGGGTGGCCAGGGCGGCCGTGCAGGCGACCGGGTTGCCGCCGAAGGTGGTGCCGTGGTCGCCGCGCTGCATGGCGTCGGCGACCTCGGTCCTGGCGATGGTGGCCCCGATCGGGTAGCCGGAGCCGAGCGCCTTGGCCATGGTGACGACGTCGGGGCGGATCTCGGCGTGCTGGTGGGCGAAGAAGCGGCCGGTGCGGCCCATGCCCGACTGGATCTCGTCCACGATCAGCAGCACCCCGGCCTGGCGGGTCAGCTCCCGGAGGGCCTGCAGGTAGCCGGGCGGCGGGACCCGGATCCCGGCCTCGCCCTGGATGGGCTCGACCAGCACGGCCGCGGTATCGGGGCCGATGGCGGCGGCCATGGCCTCGGCATCGCCAAAAGGAACGTGGGAGAACCCGGGCGGGAGCGGCTGGAACGGGGCGTGCATCTCAGGCTTGCCGGTGGCGGCCAGGGTGGCCAGGGTGCGGCCGTGGAAGCCGCCCAGGGTGGCCACGATGCCGGTGGCCTGCTCGCCCCGGTTGGCCCGGCCCCAGCGCCTGGCCACCTTGATGGCGGCCTCGTTGGCCTCGGCCCCGGAGTTGGACAGGAACACCTTGGCGTCCCCGCCGACGTGGCCGACCAACCGCTCGGCCAGCTCGACCTGGGGGCCGGTGAAGTACAGGTTGGAGGTGTGGCCCAGGGTGCCGAGCTGGGCGCTCACCGCCTCCACGACCTTGGGGTGGGCGTGGCCGGCGGCCACCACCGCGATCCCGCCCAGGAAGTCCAGGTACTCGCGGCCCCGGGTGTCCCACAGGCGCACCCCCTGGCCGCGGACGAACTCCACCTGGGGCCGCACGTAGGTCGGCCACAGGACCGCCGCCTCGCGCTCGGGCAGGCTGCTCACGCCTGCACCTCCTCGGAACTCACCATGGTCCCCACGCCCGAGTCGGTGAACAGCTCCAGCAGCAGGGCGTGCTCGCGGCGGCCGTCCAGGATGTGGGCCCGGCGGACCCCGCCGCGCAGGGCGGTCACGATCCCGGTCAGCTTGGGCACCATCCCGGCCGCGACCCGGCCCTCGGCCAGGATGGCCTCGATCTGGGCCACGGTCAGCTGCTGGAGCAGGGAGCCGGGGTCGTCCAGGTCGGCGTACAGCCCCTCGACGTCGGTCAGGTAGACCAGCTTCTCGGCCCCCAGGGCCCCGGCCAGCGACCCGGCGGCGGCGTCGGCGTTGACGTTGTAGGGCTGGCCGCCCGGGCCCGCGGCCACCGTGGCCACCACCGGGACCAGGCCCTTGTCGGTCAGGGCGCGCAGGGCCGTCGGGTCGACCGCCGCGACGTCCCCGACATAGCCGAGGTCGCGCCCGCCCGGGTCGACCCGCGGCCTGGCCACGAGCAGCAGCCCGTCCTCGCCGGACAGCCCCACGGCCAGCCGGCCGTGGGTGTTGATCCGACCCACCAGGGTCTTGTTGACCCGCCCGACCAGCACCATGCGGGCCAGGTCCATGGTCTCGGCGTCGGTGACCCGGTGGCCGTCGACGAACACCGGCTCCTTGCCGAACCGGGCCATCAGCTGGCTGACCTCGGGCCCGCCGCCGTGGACGACGATCACGTCCACGCCCACATAGCGGAGCAGGACCACGTCGTCGACGAAGGCGTCGAACCCGGCCGTGCCCATGGCCGCCCCGCCGTACTTGACGACCACCGTGCGGCCCGACAGCCGCTTGATCCACGGCAGCGCCTCGTGCACCGCCGCCGCCTTGGCCTGGAGGTCGTCGAGGGAAGCCGCGATGGGTTGCCCGGGGCCCAGCGGACGCTGCTGGAAGGTCCCGGCTGCCGGCTGGGCCTTGGTCATGTTGTGTACTCCGAGTTGAGGCGGACGTATTCGGGGGTGAGGTCGCTGGTGCGGACCTCGACCCAGGGGCCGGTGCCCCCCAGGTGCAGACGGAGCTCGACCTCCCGGGCCGCCATGGCCGCGCCGGCGTCGGCCCCCGTGGGCCGTCCCTGGCTGACCAGCAGGACCCGCTCGGCCGGCCCGTCCGCCGGCTCGATCCCGGCGGCCCCGGGCCCCCCGGCGATCTCGAGCCGGACCGCCCTGGGGTCGAACCCGACCCCGGCCGTGCCGGCCGCCTGGAGCACCCGCCCCCAGTTGGGGTCGCCGCCGTACACGGCCGCCTTGACCAGCGGGCTGTCGGCGATCCGGCGGGCCACGGCCAGGGCCTGGTCGGTCCGGCCGGCCCCGCCGACCTGCACGCTGACCACCTTGGTCCCGCCCTCGGCGTCGGCCAGCATCTGCCCGGCCAGGTCGTGGCAGACCGCCTGCACGGCCGCGGCCAGCTCGCCCGGCTCGGCCCGCGCCCCCGAGGCCCCCGAGGCCAGCAGCAGCACCGTGTCGTTGGTCGACTGCGCCCCGTCCACGGTGATCCGGTTGAAGGTGGTCGCGGTGCCCGCGTCCAGCGCCGCCCGCAGCACCTCCGGCTCGGCGACCGCGTCGGTGGTCAGCACCGCCAGCATGGTGGCATGGGCCACCCCGGCCAGCGACAGCTCCGGGGCCAGCATGGCCGCCCCCTTGGCCATCCCCCCCACGGTGATCCCCCCGACCACCCGCACCCCGGCCTGCTTGACGACCGTGTCGGTGGTGAGGATGGCCGCGGCCGCGGCCAGCCCGCCCGAGCGGTCAAGGGCGCCCGCCGCCTTGGCCACCCCGTCGGTGACCCTGGCCACGTCCAGCGGCACCCCGATCACCCCGGTGGAGCAGACCAGCACCTGGTCGGGCCGGCAGCTCAGCTCGGCCGCGGCCCGCTCGACGGTGGCCAGCACGGCCGCCTCCCCGGCCGGGCCGGTGCAGGCGTTGGCATTGCCCGAGTTCAGCACGACCACCCGGGCGTCGGCCGAGCCGGCCAGCCGGTTGCGCGACCAGGTGACCGGCGCCGCCACCACCTGGTTGGTGGTGAACACCCCGGCGGCGACCGTCCCCGGGTCGCCGACGACCAGGGCCAGGTCGGGGGCGTCGGCCGCCTTGAGCCCGCAGGCGACCCCGGCCGCCCCGAACCCGGCCGCGGCCGTCACCCCGAACCGTCGGTCGACCCGGGCCTTGGCGGTCACAGGCCCGGCGGGACGAGGTCGAGGCCGGCCGTCTCCGGCAGGCCGAGGGCCAGGTTGGCGCACTGGACGGCCTGACCGGCGGCGCCCTTGACGAGGTTGTCGATGGCCGCCGCGGCCACCACCCTCCCGGTCCGCCGGTCGGCGGCGGCGGCCACCTGGGCCCGGTTGGTGGTCGCGACCGCCCGGGTGGCCGGCCAGCCGCTGGAGGGCTCGAGCAGGTCGACGAACGGCTCGCCGGCGTAGGCGGCGGCGTAGCAGGCGGCCAGCTCCTCGTCGCCGGCCGAGGGGGCCAGGGTGGCGTAGCAGGTGGCCAGGATCCCTCGGGTGGCCGGCACCAGGTGCGGGGTGAAGGTCACCGTCACCGGGGCGGCGGCGGCCAGGGCCAGCTCCTGCTCGATCTCCGGGGTGTGGCGGTGGCTCCCCACCTTGTAGGGGGCCACGTTCTCGTTGGCCTGGACGAACAGGTTGGCGTCGACCAGCGAGCGGCCGGCCCCCGACAGCCCCGACTTGGCGTCGACCACGATGCCGTCGGTCGCGACCAGCCCGGCGGCGACCAGCGGGGCCAGGGCGAGCAGGGCCGCGGTCGGATAGCAGCCGGGCACGGCCACCCGGGCCGCCCCCCGGAGCTCCTCGCGGTGCAGCTCGGGAAGGCCATAGGGCCAGGCGCCGAGCTGGTCGGGGCATGGGTGCTCGGCCCCGTACCAGACGGGGTAGGCACCCGGGTCGCGCAGCCGGAAGTCGGCCGAGAGGTCGACGACCAGCCCGGCGGCGGCCAGGGCCCGGGGGGCGATCTCGGCCGCCCGGCCGTGGGGCAGGGCGCAGAACAGCACGTCGGCGCCCTTCTCCAGGCCCTCGTCGACCGAGCAGAAGCCGAGCTCGCCGTAGGCGGCCCGGAGGCCGGGGTAGCGGGAGACGAGCGGCTGGCCGGCCGCCTGGTCGCCGGCCGCCCAGGCGACGTCCAGGTCCGGGTGGCGGGCCAGCAGCCGCAGCAGCTCGGCCCCGGCGTAGCCCGAGGCGCCGAGCACGCCCACGTTGCGCGAGGAGGTCATGGGGATAGTTATGCAGAAAGACCCGAGAATATGCAACTCCGAGCAGGGCCTCGCGCTCGTGCTGCGCCGGCGATGTTGCGGACGCCGCATGGATATGCAAGGCTCGACCCGGACACATGACCCAGCTCCGCGCCACCTGGCCGCCCGACCCCTTCCGCTACCTCGACGGCCGCCTGTGCGTCGGCGGCCTGCCCCTGGACGAGGTGGTCGCCGCCACCGGCACGCCCGCCTACGTCTACGACCTGGACGCCGTGGCCGCCGCCTACCGGCGGGTGGCGACCGCGTTCGAACCGCTCGGCGGGCGGGTCCTGTACGCCGTCAAGGCCAACGCCAACCTGGCCGTGCTGGCCACCCTGGCCGGGCTCGGGGCCGGCTTCGACGTGGTCAGCGGGGGCGAGCTGGTCCGGGTCCTGCGGGCCGGCGGCGACCCGGCGAGCTGCGTGTTCGCCAGCGTCGGCAAGACCGGGGACGAGCTGGCCCTGGCCGTCGGCAACGGCGTCACCGTGCACGTCGAGTCGGCCGACGAGCTGGACGCCCTCCAGGCGATGGCGGCCCACCTGGAGCGGACGGCCAGCTTCGCCGTCCGGGTCAACCCCGACGTCGAGGTCGACACCCACGTCAACATCCAGACCGGCCACGACGAGGCCAAGTTCGGCGTCCCGGTGGCGGTGGCCCACGAGCTGCTGGCCAAGGCGGCCCGGGGCGGGCTGCCCTGGTGCCGCCCGGTCGGGGTCCACGTCCACGTCGGCTCCCAGCTGCCCGACCCCGACGGCGTGGCCGCCGGGGCCCGGGTCGGCCTCGAGGTGCTGGAGGCCGGCCGGGCGGCCGGCCTGGAGCTGGACTGGCTGGACGTGGGCGGCGGGCTGCCGGTCGACTACGCCGGCGGGTCCGCCCTCGGCCCCGAGCCGTTCGCCGCCGCCCTCCGGCCGCTGCTGGCCGGCCACGACGTCCGGCTGGCCGTCGAGCCGGGCCGGGCCCTGGTGGCCAGGGCCGGCGCCCTGGTGGCCAGGGTCCTGTACCGCAAGCACCGCAGCGCCGGCCGCATGCTGGTGGTCGACACCGGCATGCACCACCTGCTCCGGCCCGCCCTCTACCAGGCGGTGCACCGGGTGCGGCCCCTGCGGTCGGCCCCGCCGGCCGGCCCGACCGAGGTCGTCGGCCCCATCTGCGAGTCCACCGACGTGCTCGCCACCGACGCCGACCTGCCCGACCTGGCCCCCGGCGAGCTGCTCGCCTTCCTCGACACCGGCGCCTACGGCATGACCATGGCCAGCAACTACAACGGCCAGCCGCGCCCGGTCGAGATCGTCGTCTCCGCGGGCGCGGCCAGGGTCGCCCGCCGCCGCGAGACCTGGGAGGAGCTGCTGGCGCCCGAGACCGAGGCCGGGGCCGGGGCGCCGGTGGCCGCCGCACCGGGGCCGGCGAGCCCGCTCGGCTGGTAGCCGCACCGGCCGTTGGCGTCATGCGATGGGCTACCATGGCCGGGAACGGATCTGGTGGTGGTTGCAGCGGTATGGCCGATGTCCTGCTCGATGATGTCTCCCGGGTGTTCCCAGACGGCAGCTCGGCCGTCTCGCACCTGAGCCTGCACGTCCGTCACGCCGAGCTGATGGTCATCGTCGGCCCCAGCGGCTGCGGCAAGAGCACCGTCCTGCGCCTGATCGCCGGCCTGGACCCGCTCGGCGGGGGCACGGTCAGCATCGGCGGCCGGGTGGTCAACAACCTCCCGCCCGGGGAGCGCAACCTGGCCATGGTGTTCGAGGCCGCCGCCCTGTACCCCCACCTGACCACCGCCCAGAACATGCGCTTCGCGCTGTCGCTGCGCAAGCTGCCGGACGAGGAGATCGCCCAGCGGGTCGACGCCGAGTCGCGGGTGCTGCGGCTGGGCCGGTTCCTCGACCGCAAGCCGCGGACGCTCTCGGCCGGCCAGCGCCAGCGGGTGGCCGTGGGACGGGCCACCGTGCGGGTGCCCGAGGTCTTCCTGCTGGACGAGCCCCTCACCCACATGGACGCCGGCGAGCGCATCCGGCTGCGCACCGAGCTGGCCCAGCTCCAGCACGGGCTCGGCGTCACGGCCATCTACGTCACCCACGACCAGTCCCAGGCCATGGCCATCGGCGACCGGGTGGCGGTCATGCGGGCGGGCCGGATCGAGCAGGTCGACGAGCCGAGGACCCTGTACCTGCGACCGGCCAACACCTTCGTGGCCAGCTTCATGGGCGAGCCGGCCATGAACCTCCTGTCCGGGTTCATCGAGCAGGACGCCGGCCGGACCTGGGTGGTCCTGGGCGGCCAGCGCCTGCCCTTCCCCGGCACCCCCTCGGGGCTGCTGCGGGGCCGGAGCGGGCCGGTCACCGTGGGCATCCGGCCCGAGCACGTGACCGACGCCGGCTCCAAGCCCGGGCTGCCGGTGCTGTTCTCGACCGCGGCCCGGATCGAGCGCCTCGGCCACCAGCTGCTGGTCAGCTGCCCGCTCGCCACCACCCCGGTCACCGTGGTCGACACCCCCGGGGTCGAGCAGGAGCCCGGCGGCCAGGCCCACCTGGTCGCCCGCTTCCCCCACGGCCACCCGGTCCAGCGCGGCGACCGGGTCGAGCTGGCCGTCGACGTCAGCGGGCTGTCGCTGTTCGACCCCCACACCGGCCAGGCCCTCTGGAACCCGGCCGCCTAGCAGGACGGGTCCGGTGGCCTGCTCAGTCTCAGCTCACGGCTCTCTTCACCAGCGCGCCGATCCTTGCCTCGTCGGCGGCGGTCAACTCCGTCAGCGCGAAGGCGGTCGGCCACATGGCGCCTTCGTCGAGGTTCGCCGTGTCGTTGAAGCCGAACGTCGCGTACCTGGTCTTGAACTTCTGCGCGGCTTGGAAGAAGCAGACGACCTTGCCGTCCTTGGCATAGGCGGGCATCCCGTACCAGAGTCTCGGCGAGAGGGCTGGCGCGCTGGCCTTGATGACGGCATGGAGCCGCTCGCCCAGGACGCGATCCGGTTCCGGCAGCTCGGCGATCTTCGCGAGCACCTCGCTCTCCCCGTCCGCCTTTGCGCGCGGGCCGCGGCGCGCGGACGTCTTCAGCTCCTTGGCGCGCTCCTTCATCGCGCCTCGTTCCTCGTCGGTGAATCCCTCGAACGTCTTGCCGGTCGCGGTGGTGCTCCTGGCCGACTTCGGCGTGTCGTTCATTGCAGGTTCCCTCCCTGCGAGTCCTGATGGGGACGACCCTCATGCTAAGGGAGCCGCCGCGCGGCGGCTTCTCCGAACCTGATCGATCGAGGTGGTGGCCGACGACCTACCACCCCGGCAACGACACGGCCTAGGCGCCGACCCGGTCGACCGCCATCAGCATGGGGGCGCGGGGGCGCAGGGTGACGGCCGCCTCGACCTCGGCCGGGCGGGCCGGGAGCAGGCTGAGCCGGTAGCGCTGGGCGACCATGGCCACCACCAGGGGCAGCTGGAGCAGGGCGAAGCCCTCGCCGATGCAGCGCCGGGGGCCGCCGGAGAACGGGAAGAAGGCCATGCGGTGGCGCCCGCGGGCCGTCTCGGGCGCGAACCGCTCCGGCTCGAACCCCTCCGGGTTGTCCCAGAACCCGGGGTGGCGGTGGGTCACGTACGGGCAGAGGGCGATGTTGGCCCCGGCCGGGATGCGGTAGCCGCCGACCTCGTCGTCGGCCACGGCCCGGCGCAGCACCAGGTAGATGGGCGGGTACAGGCGCATCGCCTCCTGTACGACCATGCTCGTGTAGGGCAGGCGGGCCAGGTCGGCCACGGCCGGCGGGTGGCCGTCGAGCACCTCGGCGACCTCGGCCCGCAGCCGGTGCCAGCACGCCGGGTGGGTCGAGAGCAGGTACCAGGTCCAGGTCAGGGCCGAGGCGATGGTGGCGTGGCCGGCGATGAAGAAGCTGATCGTCTCGTCGCGGACCTGCTTGTCGGTCAGGCCGGCCCCGGTCTCCTCGTCGACCACCTCGATGAGCATGCTGACCAGGTCCTGGCCGCCGGGCGAGCGCCGGCGCTCGGCGATCAGCGGGTACAGGACCGCGTCGAGCTGGGCCAGGCGGCGCTCGAAGCGGCGGGTGGACGGCAGCGGCAGCCGGGCGGTGTCGACCACCGAGGTCAGGGCCGAGTTGGCGAAGGCCAGGATGTCGCCCACGGCCGGGCCGACCCGGTCGATGTCGCGCCGCCAGTCGGTCTGGAACAGCGACGCGGCCAGGTTGGCCAGGCTGACCCGGACCATCTCGGACTCGACCTGCAGCGGCCGGCCGGTGTCGGCGTTGGCCGCCCAGGAGTCGAGCACCTCGGTGGTGGCCTCGACGAACTGCCGCCCGTAGCCCTCCAGGGAGTGGCGCCGGAACGCGGGCTGGGCCATGCGCCTGGAGCGGACCCAGCCGGCGCCCTCGGCGCCGACCAGGCCGCCGCCGACGATCGCCTGGAGCCGGTCGCGGACGAACGGCGGCCGCGGGTAGTTGGCCGCGTTGTCCTGGAGCACCTGCTTGACCGCGTCCGGGTGGGCCAGCAGGTACAGGGTCAGCGGGCCCCGGAAGCGGACGGTGTCGCCGTAGCGGCGCCAGGCGTCGAGGAACGCGTGCACGTTCTCCCGGCGGATCTCCGGGAGGCTGCCGAGGAGGAGATTCCCCCGGGGACCGGGGGGGACGCGGCCGTCCACCGTCGCGACCAACTCGCTCGCCCTCCGTCTGCTCGTTCCCGATGCTCGACGTTCCCGGGAGGTACGACGTGTTTACCACTTCCCTCCGGGTTCGGGAACCGCCCTTGAGGGTCACGGCGTCACGGTACGATCCGGGCATGCGCCTCGTGATCGCCCGCTGCAGTGTCGACTACACGGGCCGGCTCAGCGCCCACCTTCCCCTGGCCACGCGGCTGCTGCTGGTCAAGGCGGACGGCTCGGTGCTGGTCCACGCCGACGGCGGGGCCTACAAGCCGCTCAACTGGATGTCGGCCCCCTGCGTGCTGGTCCAGGAGCCGGATGCCTGGCGGGTCAGCAACCGCACCGGCGAGTCCATGACCATCCACATCGAGGAGATCCTGCACGACTCCTCCCACGACCTGGGCACCGACCCCGGGCTGGTCAAGGACGGGGTCGAACGCCACCTCCAGGAGCTGCTGGCCGACCGGTGCACCGTGCTCGGCGACGGCTGGTCGCTGGTCCGGCGCGAGTACCCAACCGACATCGGCCCGGTCGACCTGCTCTGCCGCGACGACCAGGGCGAATACGTCGCCGTCGAGATCAAGCGCCGCGGCGAGATCGACGGCCTGGAGCAGCTCGGCCGCTACCTGGAGCGCCTGCGCCCGGCCCTGGGGGCGGTCCGCGGGGTCCTGGCCGCCCAGGCGTTCACCCAGCAGGCCAGGACCCTGGCCGCGGCCCGCGGCATCAACTGCGTCGCCCTCGACTACGACGCCCTGCGCGGCATGGAGCCGAACACCCCGACGCTGTTCTGACCGGGCCGCCTACTCGGTGCGGGCGAACCGGGCCACCGCCAGGCCCAGCAGGACCAGGCAGGTGACCACCACCACCGCCACCTGGACCCCGATCGGCACCTGCCAGCCGCCCCAGGTGATCCCGGGGTCGAAGGTGGCCCGGACGGCCGGGGTCAGGTCCAGGTGGTCGAAGACCACCGAGCGGATCGACTCGACCGCATAGGTCATGGGGTTGAGCGTGGTCACCACCTTGAGCCAGGTCGGCAGGTTGGACAGGGGGAACAGGGCGCCGGAGAGGAACATGAGCGGCGTGATGGTGAGCTGCACCAGCGGCATGGCCGACTGGATCTGCTTGACCCGGGCGGCCAGGACCAGCCCGAGGGCCGTGATCATGAAGGCCATGAGGAACAGCAGGCAGACCAGCTCGAGCATCATCACCGGGTCGTAGGGGACGTCGACGAGCCCGGCCAGGGCGAGGATGACCAGGCTCTGGAGGGTGGCCACAGTGGCGCCGCCCAGGCACTTGCCGGTCAGGATGGCCGTGGTGCCGACCGGGGCCACCAGCATCTCCCGCAGGAAGCCGAACTCCCGGTCCCAGACCATCGAGATGCCCGCGAACGCCGCCGTGAACAGCACCGACATCGCCAGCACGCCGGGGAACAGGAAGGTCCGGAAGTCGACGTCGCCGGTGCTCAGCAGCGACGACAGGCCGGTGCCGAGCACGAACAGGAACAGCACGGGCTGGACGAGGGAGGAGACGATCCGCGACCGGTCGCGGCCGAAGCGGATCATCTCGCGCTGCCAGACCACCGTGGTGGCCCGGACCTGGTGGCGCAGGCCGGCGGCGGGCACGTGGACGCCCACCACCGGGGCGCCGGGGTCGATCGCGCTCATGCGGTCACCTCCCCCTGGCCACGAAGGCCATCGGGCTCATCGGCGGGCCGGCCGCCTCGGCGTCGCGGATGGTCGTGCCGGTGTAGGACAGGAACACGTCGTCGAGGGTCGGCCGGGTCACCGTGACCGAGTCGATCGGCACGTCGATCCCGGCGAACAGCCGCGGAACGAACGCCGCCCCCTCGGCCACCGCGAAGGTCACCGCGCCCTCGTGCACTGCCGCCTCCAGCCCGAACCGGTCGCGCAGCTCGGCGATGGCCCGCTCCTCGTCCTGGCAGGTGATCTGGACCCGGTCCTCGCCGATCCCCGACTTGAGGGCGGCCGGGGTGTCGAGGGCCACGATGCGGCCCTCGTTGATGATCGCGATGCGGTCGCAGTGCTCGGCCTCGTCCATGTAGTGGGTGGTGACGAACACGGTGATCTGCTCGCGGCGGTGCAGCTCGGCGATGTACTCCCAGATCGAGGCCCGGGTCTTGGGGTCCAGCCCGATGGTCGGCTCGTCCAGGAACAGCACCCGCGGCGAGTGCAGCAGGCCCCTGGCGATCTCCAGCCGGCGCCGCATGCCGCCCGAGAAGGTCTGGACGAGGTCGTCGCGCCGCTCCCACAGGCCGACCATGGTGAGCACCTCGCGCCGGCGGGTCGCCGCGGTGGCCCGGTCGACGCCGTACAGCTCCCCGTGGAACCTGAGGTTCTGGTCGGCGGTCAGGTAGGTGTCCAGGGTCGGCTCCTGGAAGACCAGGCCGATGTGGCGGCGGACCTGGTCGCGCTCGCGGGCGACGTTGAAGCCGGCCACCGTGGCCGACCCGGCGGTGGCGTCGACCAGCGTGCACAGGATCTTGATGGTGGTCGACTTGCCGGCCCCGTTGGGCCCGAGGAAGCCGAAGGTCTCCCCCTGGGCCACGTCCAGGTCGATGCCGCGGACCGCCTCGACCGACTTGTAGCGCTTGACCAGGCTACGGACCGTCACCGCCGCCTGCGGCTCGTTCATGGCACCTCCGCCGCCGTTCCCTAACAACGTTCGAGATGCTACTCTAACACCGTTAGAGAGAGACAACCACGGGAGAGGGCGCGGTGGCGCTGACGCAGGAGCAGGTCGTGCGCGGGGCCGTCGACCTGCTGGCCAGGGCGGGGCTGGAGGCCCTGACCCTGCGGCGGCTGGCCACCGAGCTCGGGGTCTCGGCCCCGACCCTCTACTGGCATGTCCGCAACAAGCGCCAGCTGCTCGACCTCATGGCCGAGGCGCTGGTCGCGCGGGCCGGCCGGAGCACCTCCCCGGCCCACGGCCAGGCCTGGTGGGACTGGCTGGCCGAGCTGGCGCGGCTCCAGTGGCGGGTGCTGACCTCCCACCGCGACGCCGCCCTGGTGGTCGCCGGCAACCGCCCCACCGAGGCCGCCCTGCCCGACGTCGAGGAGATCGTGGCCAGCCTGGTCGTGGTCGGCTTCCCGCCCGCCGAGGCCCTGCGCACGATCCTGTCGATCGGCAACTACGTGATCGGCTGCGCCGTCGAGCTCCAGGCCGAGGCGGCCCGGGAGCCGGACCCCGAGCGCGACGCCCGGCTCCTGCGGGAGCTCCGCGAGTCCGGGGACCTGCCCAACCTCCAGGCCGCCATGCCCGGCGTGGCCGGCTCGGACCCCGGGGCCGGCTTCGAGCACGGGCTGGGCCTGCTGATCGCCGGCATCCGGGCCCGGCACGCCGAGCTGCTCGAGGCCACGGCCACCGTCGGCGCCCCCGCCGAGCCGGGTTGACAGCCGCCACGACCGGGACGATCCTGGCCGGGCGCTGGTCGCCAAAGAGGGAATCCGGTGCGACTCCGGAGCTGCCCCGCAGCGGTATGTGGGAACGACAGCCGTCACCGAGGTGCCACCCGCTCCTCGGTCCAGCACTGAGCCAGACAGTCTTGGGAAGCGACGGCCAGTAGGAACCCGGCGCGGTCGTGATGCGCCGCCCGCCCACGAGCCCGAAGACCTGCCAGCGCCCGCGCGGGAGCGCGGCCAGTCCAGGCCTCGAGGGAGGGCTCATGACGACCAGTTCCACCGTTCACGGGTTCCCGCGGATCGGCGACCGCCGGGAGCTGAAGACCGCCACCGAGGGCTACTGGGCCGGCAGGGTGCCGGCCCAGGAGCTGGCGGCCACGGCCAGGGACCTGCGCCGCCGGACCTGGGAGCTCCTGCGCGACGCCGGGGTCGGGCAGGTCCCCTCGAACCACTTCTCGCTCTACGACCAGGTGCTCGACACCTGCGTCCTGGTCGGCGCCGTCCCCGCCCGCTACGGGGGGACGGTCGACCTCGACACCTACTTCGCCATGGCCAGGGGGCGGGCCGACGTCACCGCCATGGAGATGACCAAGTGGTTCGACACCAACTACCACTACCTGGTCCCCGAGCTGGGGCCCGAGGTCGACTTCCGCCTGGCGGCCACGCCCAAGCCCCTGGTCGAGCTGGCCGAGGCGCGTCGGCTGGGCATCCCCACCCGCCCGGTGCTGCTCGGCCCGGTCACCTTTCTGCTGCTGGGCAAGCCGGCCGACGGCGCGCCCTCGGGGTTCGACCGCCTCAGCCTGCTCGACCCGCTGCTGGAGGTGTACGCCGAGTTGCTGGACGAGCTGGAGGCGGCCGGGGCCGAGTGGGTGCAGCTGGACGAGCCGGCCTTCGTCCAGGACCGGTCGCCGGCCGAGCTGGACGCCCTGGGTCGCGCCTACGACCGCCTCGGCGGCGCCTCGGTCCGGCCCAGGCTGCTGGTCTCCAGCTACTTCGACCACCTGGGCGACGCCCTCGGCGTGCTCGCCGGCACCCCGGTCGACGGCATCGGGGTGGACCTGACCCGGGACGGGGCGCGCAACCTCGAGCTGCTGGCCTCGGCCGGCGGTGTCGGCGACCGGACCCTGGTCGCCGGGGTGGTCGACGGCCGCAACGTCTGGGTGAACGACCTGGAGCGGTCGCTGGCCACCCTGGCCACCCTGCTGGGCCTGGCCGGCGAGGTGGTCGTCTCCACCTCCTGCTCGCTCCAGCACGTCCCCATCGACCTGGAGGCCGAGCAGGCCCTCGACCCCGAGGTCCGGCCCTGGCTGGCCTTCGCCCGCCAGAAGGTCGCCGAGGTGGTCACCCTGGCCCGCGGCCTGGCCGAGGGCACCGGGGCCATCGCCGAGGAGCTGGAGGCCAACCGCCGCGTCCTGGCCGCGCGGCGGCGGTCGGGTCGGACCCGCGACCCGGCCGTGCGCCGGCGGCTGGAGGCGATCGGCGAGCCCGACCTGCACCGGGCCAGCCCCTACGAGGTCCGCGAGAAGGCCCAGCGGGCCCGGCTCGGCCTGCCGCCGCTGCCCACCACCACCATCGGCTCCTTCCCCCAGACCGGCGAGGTCCGCAAGGCCCGGGCGGCCCGCCGCCGGGGCGAGCTGGACGAGGCCGGCTACACCGAGCGCATGCGCGCCGAGATCGCCGAGGTCGTCCGCATCCAGGACGAGCTGGAGCTGGACGTGCTCGTCCACGGGGAGCCCGAGCGCAACGACATGGTCCAGTACTTCGGCGAGCAGCTGGCCGGGGTGGCCGTCACCGAGCTCGGCTGGGTCCAGTCCTACGGCACCCGCTATGTCCGCCCGCCGATCATCTTCGGCGACGTGTCCCGCCCGGCCCCGATGACCGTGGAGTGGCTCACCTACGCCCAGTCGCTCACCCGAAGGCCGGTCAAGGGCATGCTGACCGGGCCCGTGACCATGCTGAAGTGGTCGTTCGAGCGCGACGACCAGCCGCGGTCGGCGACCGCGCGCCAGCTCGCCCTGGCCATCCGCGACGAGCTGGCCGACCTGGAGGCGGCCGGGATCGGCGTCATCCAGGTGGACGAGCCGGCCCTGCGCGAGGCCCTGCCCCTGCGCCGCGACCGCCGCGACGCCTACCTGACCTGGGCGGTGGAGGCGTTCCGCCTGGCCACCGCCGGGGTCCGCGACGAGACCCAGGTCCACACCCACATGTGCTACTCGGAGTTCGGCGAGATCCTGCCCGCCATCGACGGGCTGGACGCCGACGTGACCTCGATCGAGGCCGCCCGGTCGCGCATGGAGCTGGTCCGCGACCTGGAGCAGGCCGGGTACGGGCGCGAGATCGGCCTCGGGGTCTACGACATCCACTCGCCGCGGGTGCCGCCGCCCGACGAGATGGCCACCCTGCTGGAGGAGGCCCTGGAGGCGGTGGGCCCGACCCGGCTCTGGGTCAACCCCGACTGCGGCCTCAAGACCCGCGACTACCCGGAGGTGCTGGCCTCCCTGCGCAACATGGTCGCGGCGGCCCGAACGGTCCGCGATGCACCCTAGGGCTTTGTCGCCTTGAGCGAGAACAGCAGCGGCAGCCTGGCGTCGTCGGGCTCGGGCAGCCGCCACACCCCGGACCCGGGCTCGGCCTCGACCATGAAGGGGAACATCTTCCACGGCACCCAGGGATGCTCGTGCAGGTACTCGATGCGCAGGCCGGCCGCGGCCAGCGAGGTGATGATCTCGCCCATGCTGTGCTGCCAGGCGTACTCGACCGGCTCGCTCACGGGGGCGTCCGGGTCGGCGTAGGAGCCGTCGTTGGGAAACGCCAGCGGCTCCGGGGACGGCCAGTAGTGGTAGCGGAGGCGGAGCTCGGTGGCCGCGTCGTCGTCGTCGAAGACCCAGGCGAACGGGTGGGCCTCGGCGATGTAGAAGAAGCCACCCGGGCGCACGAAGTGGGCGACCACCTCGGCCCAGCGGGGGACGTCGGGCAGCCAGTTGAGCGCCCCGAGGGAGGTGAACACGACGTCGAAGTCGCAGCCTGCCAGGTTGGAGGGCAGCTCGACCACGTCGGAGACCACGAAGGTGGCGTCCAGCCCGGTCTCGGCCGACAGGCGCCTGGCCTCCTCGATGCCGCGCTCGGAGATGTCGACCCCGGTGGCCCGGGCACCCCGCCGCACCCAGGCGAGCGTGTCCAGCCCGAAGTGGCACTGCAGGTGGAGCAGGTCCTTGCCGGCGACGTCGCCGACCTCCTCGACCAGCAGCGGGTACAGGTCGGGGCGGGCGCCCGACTTCCAGCCCTCGACGTCGTAGAACGCCGAGCGGACGTGGATCGGCGTCCACTCGTCCCAGAGGGCGCGGTTGGCGGCGACGTGCGGGTCCATGGCGCGGTTTGGGGTCGTCCGTAGGTTGGGGCCCGGTGGGTCGGGGCCAATAGTCGGGAGTCCGGAGCCGGATGGAGCGCAACGCTCGCCGGCTGAAGGGCAAATCCCCCGCTCGCCCCGTCCCACCGGGCGACCATGCTCAGGGTACCGCGCCGGCCCGTCTTTGACGGAACACTTACGTCGATTCCGGGATCGTGGCAGCCTAGGGGAGAACACCGCGAGCCTGGAGTTGTCGATGACGTTTGCCACGCCCCTGGCACTCCTGGCGTTGCCGCTGGTTCCCCTCACCGTCCTCGCCGTGTGGCTGGCCAGGCGGCGGCAGATCCGCTACGCGATCCGCTACCCGGCCCTGGACGTCCTGGCCGGGGTCGTCGAGCGGGAGCGGCGGGGCCGCTGGATCCCGGCCGCCCTGCTGGTGCTCGCCCTCACCGCGCTGCTGCTGGGCGCGGCCAGGCCGATGGCGCGGGTCCCCGTCCCCCGCGACGAGGCCACCGTCATGCTGGTCATCGACGTGTCCGGGTCGATGAACGCCGACGACGTCGAGCCGACCCGGATGGAGGCGGCCCAGCGGGCGGCCAGCCGCTTCCTCGACCGCCTCCCCGAGCGCTTCCAGGTGGGGCTGGTCGTCTTCTCCAGCGAGGCCGAGACCCTGGTGCCCCCGACCACCGACCGCGAGGCGGTCCGCGCCGCGCTGGGCACACTGAACGCCAACGGCGGGACGGCCATGGGCGACGGGCTGGGCCGGGCCCTCGACGTGATCGAGGCGGCCCGCCAGCAGGTGACCGGCAACACCGCACCGCCGACCACCGCCGACCCCAACGGGTCGGGGGCCGGTCCGGGGCCGAGCACCACCACCCCGGGGACCGTGCAGCCGGCCGTGCCGCCGGCGGTGACGCTGCTGTTGTCGGACGGCGCCAACTCGGCCGGGGGCGACCCCTTCGTGCAGGCCGAGCGGGCCCGCCAGCTCGGGGTCCCGGTCTACACCATCGCCCTGGGCACGGCCGGTGGGGTGCTGCGCCAGCCCAACGCCTTCGGCGGCACCCGCATCCAGCCGGTCCCGCCCGACCCGGACACCCTGGCCCGGATCGCCGAGACCAGCAACGGCCGCTTCTTCGAGGCGCCGACCAGCCAGAACCTGACCGCGGTGTACGACAGCCTCGGCTCCCGCATCGGCTTCCGCCTCGAGGAGCGTGAGGTGACGGTCGCGTTCACCGCCGCCGGGCTGCTCCTGCTGGCCGCCGCCGGGGCGCTGCGGGCCCGCCGCGGCGCCCGGCTCCCCTGATCCTGATCCATTCATGCAAGGAGACCAGATGACCGACGACGACCAGCGCCGCCTCAGCGTGGCCGACCCCGACAACCCCTCCGCTGCCCTCGAGGCGGCGTTGTTTGAGATCAAGCGGGTCATCGTGGGGCAGGAAGGCATGCTGGAGCGGGTCCTGGTCGCGTTGCTGGCCGGTGGTCACCTGCTCCTGGAAGGCGTCCCCGGGCTGGCCAAGACCCGCACCATCGCCACCCTGGCCCAAGTCCTGGGCGGGTCCTTCCAGCGCATCCAGTTCACCCCCGACCTGGTCCCATCCGATCTGGTCGGGACCCGCATCTGGCGGCCCGACCAGGGCGGCTTCGCCACCGAACTGGGCCCGGTGTTCTGCAACTTCCTGTTAGCCGACGAGATCAACCGCGCCCCCGCCAAGGTCCAATCGGCCCTGTTGGAGGTGATGCAGGAACACCAGGTCACCATCGGGGCCAAGACCTGGCCGGTCCCGACCCCGTTCCTGGTCCTGGCCACCCAGAACCCGATCGAGTCCGACGGCACCTACCCGCTGCCCGAGGCCCAGATCGACCGCTTCCTGATGAAGGTGGTGGTCGACTACCCCAACTTCTCCGAAGAGATGACGATTGTGGCCCGCAGCCTGGTCGACCCCCCCCAGATCACCACCATCTTGACCCTGGAGCAGCTGACCGCCCTCCAGGCCCACACCACCAAGGTCTATGTCGACCGGCTGGTCGCCGAATACGCCGTCGCCCTGTGTGACGCCACCCGCCACCCGGCCGCCTACAACCTGCCCGACCTGGCCGGCTACATCGCTTATGGGGCCAGCCCCCGGGGGTCGATCAACCTGGTCGCGGCCGCCCGAGCCCTGGCCGTGCTCCGGGGCCGCAGCTACTGCCTGCCCCAAGACGTCCAGGAACTGGCCCGCGACGTGCTCCGCCACCGCCTGGTCCTGACCTACCAGGCCCTGGCCGAACAGGTCAACCCCGACAGCCTCCTCACCGCCGTGCTGGCCGCCATCCCCCCACCCCGCATCGACCTCGCCCGAGAACAACCAGCATGAACGATCCCCTGGGCATCACCAGAACCCCCGACCGGCCGGGCCCCGGCCCGACCCCCGAGGCCCTGCTGCGCGCCCTCGACGTGGTCGTCCGCCGACGCATCGAGGCCATGCTCACGGGCGACCACCGCTCCAGCGCCATCGGCATCGGGACCGAGCTGGCCCAGATCCGCCTGTACCAGCCGGGCGACGACGTCCGCCGGATCGACTGGAACGTCACCGCCCGCACCGGCGAGATCCACGTCCGCGACCAGGTCGCCGAGCGGGCCCTGGTGAGCTGGCTGGTCCTGGACACCTCGCCGTCGATGAGCTTCGGCACCGCCGACCGGCGCAAGGCCGACGTGGCCGAGGGCGTCGCCCTGGCCGTCGGGCACGTCGGGACCCGCCACGGGAACCGGCTGGGGCTGATCACCTTCGGCGACGCCCGGCCGGTGACCATCCCGTCGCGGCAGGGCCGGGCCGGGCTGCTGGGGATGCTGGCCACGGTGCGCCGGGAGCCGCAGCTGGAGGGCGGCGGGGCCACCTCGCTGGGCGAGGCCCTGGCCCGGACCGGGCGGCTGGCCAGCAGCCGCTCCCTGATCTTCGTGGTCAGCGACTTCCGCGGTCCCCGCGACTGGCGCCGCGAGCTGATCGAGCTGGCCGGCCGGCACGACGTGGTCGCGGTCGAGATCCGCGACCAGCGCGAGCAGGAGCTGCCCGACGTGGGCGAGCTGTGGCTGGTCGACCCCGAGACCGGCCGCCAGCTCCGGGTCGACACCAGCCGGCGCCGGCTCCGGGAGCGGTTCGCGGACGCCGCCGCCGGCGAGCGGGCCGAGCTGACCGCCCTGCTCCGGTCGTCGGGGGCCGACCACGTCGTGCTGTGGACGGCCGGCGACTGGCTGCGCAGCTTCGCCGGGTTCCTGCGCCACCGCATCACCGGGCCGGGCAGCGTCCGCGGCCCGGCCCCGGTCCAGTGGGGACCGGAGGCCGCCCACGCCGGCGGCTCCGCCGACGTCGGCGCCGCCCCGCCGCCGGGCGCCGGCGTCCCCGTTCCCACCGGCCCTCCCCAACCCGGCTCGTGGTCCCCCTTCCCCCCCGGGAACCGTCCCGGACCGGTGGGCCCGCCCGGGTACCCGCCGAGGCCGGTGAGCACACCCGGAGGGCCACCGCGGTGAGTCGGGGCGCCGTCCGGTGAGTGCGGAGTGGCCGGGACTGCTCTGGGCGCTGCTGCTCGTCCCGGTCGCGCTGGCCACCTACCTGCTCGCCCAGCGCCGTCGCTCCCGCTACACGGTCCGCTTCACCAACCTGGACCTGCTGGCCAACGTGGTCAGCGCCAAGCCGGGCTGGCGCCGGCACGTCCCCCCGGCCTTCTACCTGCTCGCCCTGACCGCCCTGCTGATCAGCCTGGCCAGGCCCCAGGCCCTGGCCCTGGTGCCCAAGGAGCAAGCCACCATCATCCTGGTGATGGACGTGTCCGGCTCGATGAACGCCACCGACGTGGAGCCGACCCGCCTGGTGTCGTCCCAGCGGGCCGCGGCCAGCTTCATCCAGCAGCTCCCGGAGAAGTTCCGGGTCGGGATCGTCTCGTTCGCCTCCACCGCCCAGACCCTGACCCGGCCGACCACCGACCGGCCGGCGGTGTCCGAGGCGATCGAGTCGCTGCATGCCGAGGGGGCGACCGCCATGGGCGACGGGATCGAGCGGGCCCTGGACGTCAAGCGGCCACCGGGGTCGCCCGCGACCGCCAGCACCGTTCGGCCGGCGCCCAACCCGGACGGCCCCCAGGGCGCCGGGGAGGATGCCCCGCTGGTGGTCCTGCTGCTGTCGGACGGGGCCAACACCCAGGGCCGGGCCCAGCCCATGGAGGCCGCCGCCGACGCCAAGGAGCTCGGGGTGCCGGTGTTCACCATCGCCCTCGGCACCGACCAGGGGATGGTCGACGTGCCCGACGAGACCGGCAACCTGCGCCGCATCCCGGTCCCGCCCGACAAGCTCACCCTCCAGCGCATCGCCGAGGCCACCGGGGCCCGCTTCTTCGCCGCCCCCAGCAGCCGCGACCTCAAGGGCATCTACCGCGAGCTCGGCTCCAAGATCGGCTTCGTCAGGGAGAAGCAGGAGGTCACGGTGGTGTTCGCCGCCACCGGCCTGCTGTTCCTGGTCGCCGGCGCGGCCATGTCCCTGGTCTGGTTCAGCCGATTCCCCTGAGCTCCGTCGCATCGGGGTCCGGTTCCGGCTCTGGCTCGGGCAGTCCCCGGTCGAGGTCGGTGGCCCGGCCGGAGGCCTCGGCCAGGCGACCGTCGAAGCGGTCGAGGCGGTGGGCGGCGTCCTGCCAGCGGTCCCTGGCCCGGCCCAGGTGCCGGCCGACCAGCTCGAAGTGGGTGCGGAACCCGTCCAGGTCGCCGCGGAGCGCGGCCAGGGCGTCCAGCACCCGGCGGGCGTTCTCCTCGACCCGCAGCCCCTTGAGCCCGACCCCGATCGAGACCAGGTAGGCGTACAGGGTGGTCGGCGAGGCCGGGAAGACCCGCCGCTCGACCGCGTAGCGCCAGCAGGAGTCGCCCGGCGGGTCCTCGCGCAGGAACTCGTAGAACACCGCCTCCGAGGGCAGGTAGCACAGCGCAAAGTCGTAGGTGCCCTCGTCCGGGCAGATGTACTTGTCGGCGATGGCGTCGACGTGGCGGCGGGCGTCGCGGGTGAACGCCCGCCGGTGCAGCGCCCTGGCCGCGTCGCCCTCGGCGGCCGTGCTCATGCGGGCGAACGCCTCCAGCGGGAACTTGGAGTCGACCGCGACCATGGCGTCGCCGAGCAGCAGCACCGCGTCCACCCTGGCCCCCGAGCGGAACAGGTGCTGGGTGCGGTAGGCGTTCTGGGGCAGGCCCTGGGCCAGGAGCTGCTCCAGCAGCAGCTCCCCGAGGGCGCCTCGGGCCTGGGGCGGGCGCAGCAGGTCCTCCAGCCGGCTCAGGCCGCGGGCCTGCTCGAGGACCTGCTCGGCCACCCCGGCGACCACCGCCACCCGCTCCCGCACCTGGGCCGCGGTGTCGGCCGCCCGCGCCTGGGCGTCCTGCACGCTGTCCAGCCCCAGGTAGAGGCGGCGGTCGAGGTCGACGAGGCGGCGGTCGAGGCTGTCCGAGATCCCGGCCAGCCGCCGGTCCAGCTCCCGCCCGCCCCCACCGACCCCGCCGTCGCCCCGCCCCCAGCGCCCGACCACCAGGCCGGCCACGACCCCGGCCAGCACGCCGATGACCACCGCCTCCCACCCCACCGCGACCCGCCTCTCCATCGGCGTCCGAGTTGGCCGGGACGCTACCAACGACCTGCGACACTACGGCCCGGCCGGGCTCGGGCGCCCTGGTGCTACGCTCGGCCTCCCGCACGTTCCGGCCGAGGCCAGCCCGACCAGGAGGACAAGAGCCATATGGAGGTCAAGCTCGGGGTCACCTACAGCCCCAAGGAGCTGGTGGTCGAGGTCGACCAGTCGCCCGACGACGTCGCCAGCCTGGTCGACGAGGCGGTGGCCGGCAAGACCAGGGTGCTGTGGCTGACCGACGCCAGGGGCCGCCGGGTCGGCGTGCCCACCGAGAAGCTGGCCTACGTCGAGGTCGGCGAGGAGCACCCCGACAAGCGGGTCGGGTTCAGCTCGCTGTAGGCCCGGGCGCCGCCCGGGCTAGCCGAAGTCGCGGTGGTAGACGATGCCGTCGTCGCCGACCTCGATCACCGAGACGCCGGGGACGCCCGAGGAGCGGCGGCCGCCGTCGGTGTAGGCGCTGGTCCACTCGGCGAGCACGGTCTGGTCGGCGTCGATCTGCCGCTTGACGGTCAGCTCGACCGGGCCCCTGACCGCGTACACCGAGGCCATGTGGTTGCGGATCTCGTCCCGGCCGCGATGGGAGACGTTGTCCGGCTCGTAGTAGACGGCGTCGGGCGCGTACAGCGCCGCGGCGGCGTCCGCGTCGGCCTTGGCGTGGGCCTGGCGGAGCGCCTCGAAGACCTCGGCCGGGCTGGCCATGGCGGGTGCGACCTCCTGAGCTGTCATGTCGCGGCGAAGCGTACCGCAGGCGGTAGCATGTGGGGGTGCGACAGAGCCATCCGCTGCTGGAGGAGGTCGACGCGCCGGCGCTGGCCGCGGCCCTGGCCGGCGGCGACCCGCCGCTGCTGGTCGACGTCCGCACCGACCCGGAGCGGGCGGTGGCCGTCATCCAGCCGTCGCTGCACATCGGCCTGGACCGGTTCGTCGAGCGGGCCGAGGCCGAGATCCCGAAGGGCCGCGACGTGGTCGTGTACTGCCACGTCGGGGCGCGCAGCGCCCAGGCGGCGGTGTGGATGAAGGCCAGCGGCTGGCCGCGGGTCCGCAGCCTGGCCGGCGGGATCGACGCCTGGAGCGAGCAGGTCGACCCGGAGGTCCCGCGCTACCGCTGAGGCCTCCCGCTGAAGCCCCATGGTCGATTCGGTAGCATGTGTGGTTGAGCCATCGCAACCAGGAGGTTGTTTGAGTCCAACGTCAGGAACCGTCGCTCCCCCACCCACCGAGCACAGCTTCGCCGATCTAGGCGCCACCCCGACCACGTTGACCGCGCTGGCCCGGGTCGGGATCGAGCACCCTTTCCCCATCCAGACGCTCTGCCTGCCGCTCGCGCTGGCCGGCGTCGACCTCATCGGCCAGGCCCGCACCGGGACCGGCAAGACGCTCGCCTTCGGCATCCCGATCGTCCAGGAGGTCGACCCGGACCTGCCCGAGGTGCAGGCCCTGGTCCTCGTCCCCACCCGTGAGCTCTGCCTCCAGGTCGCGGGCGACATCGACACCGCCGGCCGTGACGCCGGCGTGCGGGCGGTCGCGATCGTCGGCGGGCGCCCGCTCGGCCCCCAGATCGTCGCCCTGAACGAGGGCGCCCAGGTCGTGGTCGGCACCCCGGGCCGGGTCCTCGACCACCTGCGCCAGGGCCACCTCAAGCTCGACAAGCTCCGCATCCTGGTCGTTGACGAGGCCGACGAGATGCTCGACCTGGGCTTCCTGCCCGACGTGGAGACGATCATCGCCGCCACCCCCGACCATCGCCAGACGATGCTGTTCTCGGCCACCATGCCCAAGGCGGTGGTCGCGCTGGCCCGGCGCTACGCCAAGCGGCCGACCTTCGTCCACGCCGAGCCCGAGGGCGAGCAGGTCACCGTGCCCGCCACCCGGCAGCTGTTCTTCCAGGTCCATCCCCTCAACCGCTTCCAGGTGCTGTGCCGCATCCTGGACGCCTCCGACCGCGACCGGGTGGCCGTGTTCCGGCGCACCAAGCGCGGGGTCGACCGCACCATCAAGGGCCTGGTCGACGAGGGCTACCGGGCCGGCGCCCTGCATGGGGACATGCCCCAGGTGGTCCGCGAGAAGGTCATGCGCGCCTTCCGCAAGGGCAAGCTGGACGTGCTCGTCTGCACCGACGTGGCCTCCAGGGGCCTCGACATCGCCGGCCTGTCGCACGTGATCAACTACGACACCCCCGAGGACGACCGGGCCTATGTGCACCGGATCGGCCGGACCGGCCGAGCCGGGGCCGCCGGGGTCGCGGTCACCTTCGTGGCCTGGAACGAGCTGGACACCGCCGACCTGATCCGGCGCCGCCTGGAACTGACCGACGAGCCCGTCCACGAGGTCTACTCGACCAGCCCGCTGCTGAGCGAGCTGTTCGACCTGCCGAGCGTCGAGGAGGCGGCCGCCGCCCGGGCCGCGACCGCGCCGCGCAAGGCGGCCCCCGAGCCCTCCGCCGAGGAGGAGCCGGCACGCCGGCGCTCCCGCTCGGCGGCCCGCCGGCGCCGCCGCCGCCGCATCCCGGCCGGGGAACGTCCCTCGGCCGCGACCGGCTAGGGAATCGAATTACGCCGGGGTGGGTTGACCTCACCAAGGAGGCGGCACCGCCCCGGCGAATGTGAGTGAGGTCTCCCGTGGACCTGGAAGGCTTCGAGGCGGCGACCGTTCCGCACATGAACGCCCTGTATGACGCCGCCGTGCGGCTGGCCGGCGACCACGCCACCGCACAGGACCTGACCCAGGAGACCTACCTACGGGCCCTGCGGTCCTTCGACACCTTCCGGCCGGGCAGCAACTCCCGGGCCTGGCTGCTGCGCATCCAGTACAACCTGTTCTGCACCCAGTACCGCCGCGGGCGGCGCATGCCGGTGATGTGGCTGGACGAGGGCGAGGCCGACCCGTCGCTCGACCTGCCCAGCCACGAGCCCGGCCCCGAGGAGCAGATCGTCCGCGAGCTGGACCGGGAGGCGGTGCGGCGGGCGATCGCGCGTCTGCCCGAGGACTTCCGCATGGCCGTGACCCTGGTCGACATCCACGGCCTGTCCTGTGCCGAGGCGGCCACCGTGATGGGCGTGCCCCGCGGCACCATCCTGTCCCGCCTCCACCGCGCCCGCCGGCGCCTGGAGGCGATCCTGATGCCAGAGCTCGGAAGGGTGCAGGCAGATGACCTGTGAGGACTTCCAGCTCCGGCTGACCGCCTACAGCCTGGGCGAGCTGGACCAGGACATGCTCCAGGCGGCCCGCGACCACGTCGCCGGCTGCGACGACTGCGCCTCCCGGGCGCTGCTGGACCGCCAGCTGACGGCGCTGCTGCGCGCCTCGGCGGTCCCGGCCCCGGCGGAGACCCGGGCCGCGGTCCTGACCGCCGTGCGCGCCGAGGCCCGGGGGACGACCGCCGCCCCGGCCCGGGGGCGGGCCCGGCGCCGGCACTGGGTCGCCCTGGCCGCGGCCCTGCTGGCCGCCGCCGCCGTGGTCGCCGCCGCCCTGCTGGTGGTGCCGGCCCCCACCCCGGGCAGCCCCCTGGCCGCGGCCTGGCACTCCTACCACACCCTGGGCAAGAACGGGCTGGGCACCCCGAGCGAGGCCGAGGCGGACCAGCTGTTCGCGGTCCTGGGGCCGGCCTCGCGCACCCCCGACCTGGCCGCCTTCGGCCTGCGCAAGGACGGCTGGGCGGCCCGCGACCTGGCCGGGCACCTGGCCGCGGTGGCCGAGTACCGCGACGGCGAGGGCGGCCGGGTCACGCTCATGCGCTGGCGGGGCGACCTGCCCCCGATGCCCAGCGGCTCCGACGGCGACGAGCTGGCCGCCTACCGCTGGGGCCGGCACACCAGCTACTGGTGGCGGGACGACGGCGTCGTCTGGTGCCTGGTCGGCACCATCGACCAGGAACGGCTGTACAAGATCGCCGAGCACCTGGGCGGGGAATCGGAGGCCGACGAGCCGGGTTAGGCTCCTGACGGCCGCGACCGCGGCCCACCGAGCTCAGGAGGTCCGGATGCGACGACGGGGCGGGATCGTCATCGGCGTGCTGGTCGGGGTGCTCGCCCTGGCCGCGGCCGGCTGCGGCGGCAACGACGACAACAGCGGGAGCGCGAGCGCGACCACCGCCGCCCCGGAGACCAGCGGCGCCGCCTCGACCACCACCGCCGCCGGCGGCGGCGGCGAGAACGAGCTCCAGCTGACCGCGCAGGGCACGGCCTGGAACACGACCTCCTTCGACCTCAAGGCCGGCTCCAGCTACACCCTCGAGGTGACCAACCAGGACAGCATCGAGCACAACTTCACCTTCGCCGCCGGCAACGCCAACCAGGACGTCGAGGGCGGCGAGGACGCCAAGGTCACCTTCACGGCCCCGGCCGCCGGCAGCTACCCGTTCTTCTGCAAGTACCACCCGTCGGCCATGAAGGGCACCATCACGGTCACCTGAACACCTCAACGGTTTTCGTGCTCCAGGAATGTCGGGCCTCGGCCCGGCGTTGTGAAGGGCGACACACCCCTTTGACCTGGAGAACGAATGCCCGAGCTGTCGACCGACACGCTTCCCCTCCTGCCCCTGACCAGCGGGGTCGTGCTGCCCGGCATGGTCGTCACCGCCACCCTGGAGACGCCCGAGTCGCGGTCGGCCTCCACCGCCGCCGGCGACACCGGCGGCCACCTGCTGCTCGTGCCCAAGGTCGACGGCCGCTACGCGACCGTCGGCACCGTGGCCAAGATCGAGAACGCCGGCGAGCTGCCCAACGGCCAGCTCGCGGTGGTGGTGCGCGGCCTGCACCGGGCCCGCATCGGCGCCGGCGTGGCCGGCACCGGGGCCGCCACCTGGGTCGAGGTCGAGCCGATCGACGACCCGCCGGCCACCGAGCGGGCCATGCAGCTGGCCCGCGAGTACCGCGCGGTGGTCGAGAGCATCCTGGAGGCGCGCGGCGCCGCCCAGGTGGCCGAGCTGCTGCGCGGCATGGCCGACCCCGGCCAGATCGCCGACACCGCCGTCTACTCCCCCGACCTGTCCTTCGAGCAGAAGGTCGAAGTGCTTGAGACGGTCGACGTCGAGCAGCGCCTCGAAAAGGTCTTGGCCTGGGCGCGCGACACCCTCGGCGAGGTCGAGCTCAAGGACCGTATCCGCAAGGACGTCTCCGAAGGCATGGAGAAGTCCCAGCGCGAGTTCATCCTGCGCCAGCAGCTGGCCGCCATCCGCAAGGAGCTGGGCGATGGCGAGGACGGCGAGAGCGTCATCGACGCCTACCGCGAGAAGGCCGAGTCGGGCAAGATGCCCGAGGCCGTCCGGGCGGCCGTGGAGCGCGAGATCGGCCGGCTCGAGCGGACCAGCGAGCAGAGCCCCGAGCACGGCTGGATCCGGACCTGGCTCGACACCATGACCGAGCTGCCCTGGGGCGAGAAGTCCGAGGACGCCCTGGACATCGCCGAGGCCCGCCGGGTCCTGGACGACGACCACACCGGCCTGGAGGACGTGAAGGACCGCATCCTCGAGTACCTGGCCGTGCGCAAGCTCCGCCGGGAGCGGGGCCTGGCCGACCAGGGCGGCCGCGGCGCCGGCGCGATCATCGCGCTGGTCGGCCCGCCGGGGGTGGGCAAGACCTCCCTGGGCGAGTCGGTCGCCCGGGCCATGGGCCGCACGTTCGTCCGGGTCGCCCTCGGCGGCGTCCGCGACGAGGCCGAGATCCGCGGCCACCGGCGCACCTACGTGGGCGCCCAGCCGGGCCGGATCGCCAGGGCGATCAAGGAGGCCGGGACCATGAACCCGGTGTTCCTGCTGGACGAGGTGGACAAGGTCGGCGCCGACTGGCGCGGCGACCCCTCCTCGGCCCTGCTCGAGGTCCTCGACCCCGCCCAGAACCACTCCTTCCGCGACCACTACCTCGAGGTCGAGCTGGACCTGTCGGACGTGCTGTTCATCGCCACCGCCAACGTGGTCGAGACGATCCCGGGGCCGCTGCTTGACCGCATGGAGGTGGTGCGCCTGGACGGCTACACCGAGGACGAGAAGCTGGCCATCGCCCGCGACCACCTGCTCAAGCGCCAGCTCGACCAGAACGGCCTGCGGGGCGACGAGGTGATCGTCACCGAGGCGGCCCTGCGCGCCGTGGTCGGCGACTACACGCGCGAGGCCGGGGTCCGCAACCTGGAGCGCGAGATCGGCAAGCTGCTGCGCAAGGCGGCCACCAGGATCGCCTCCGCTGAGGCGGCCACCCCGCTGGTCGTCGACGACGGCGACGTGCGCGGCTACCTGGGGCGCCAGCGGTTCTTCTTCGAGGCGGCCGAGCGGACCGCCGTGCCCGGGGTCGCGACCGGCCTGGCCGTCACCGGCACCGGCGGCGACGTGCTGTTCATCGAGGCCAGCGTGATGGACGGGGAGCCGGGGCTGACCCTGACCGGCCAGCTGGGCGACGTGATGAAGGAGTCGGCCTCGATCGCCCTCTCCTATGTCCGCGCCCACGGACCCCGGCATCGCCGGCCGCCGCTTCCACGTCCACGTGCCCGCGGGCGCGGTCCCCAAGGACGGCCCCAGCGCCGGCGTGACCATGACCACCGCCCTGGCCAGCCTGCTCACCGGCCGCCCGGTCCGCTCCGAGGTCGGCATGACCGGCGAGGTCACCCTCCAGGGCCGGGTCCTGCCCATCGGCGGGGTCAAGCAGAAGGTCCTGGCCGCCCACCGGGCCGGCCTCAAGGAGGTCATCCTCCCCGAGCGCAACGGCGCCGACCTCGAGGACGTCCCCGAGTCGGTCCGGGCCGAGATGACCTTCCACCTGGCCAGCGAGATCGACCAGGTCCTGTCCCACGCCCTGGCCTCCGAAGGCGAGGCCACCCAGGCCGCCTAGCCGACCGGCGAGTTCGCCGGTCGGAACCGATTGATCGTCGGCCGTCGGCCGACTCCACGCCGTTACTGGAGGTAGCCCTCGACCG
>Ga0307296_10000077_pt1 | contig 37915 bp, 34 predicted proteins | sample ER_DNA_153_FD_194467 | JGI IMG/M metagenome (GOLD analysis project Ga0307296, IMG submission 194467) | Bulk soil microbial communities from the East River watershed near Crested Butte, Colorado, United States - ER_DNA_153 | ecosystem: Environmental > Terrestrial > Soil > Floodplain | place... | reverse complement strand
GTTCACGTGGCCGCGAGCCTCTTCCACGACATCGCGCCCGCCGAGCGGCTCGGCCTCAAGGCCGTCTGGATCAACCGGCTCGGAGAGAAGAGCGATCTGCCGCGCTCCGCCGAGCTGAAGGACCTCTCGCGCCTCCCCGACGTGCTCGACGAGCTCGTCCCTGCAGCTACTCTCTAGCCGTGTCGACCCTGCGGGCGCGCTGCCCTGATTGCCGAACGCTGACGGCGGTCGCGCTCGAGGGCGGCGAGTATGAGTGCCATTCCTGCGGACGCTCGTTTCGCGCAGGGCTTGTCCGGGTGCCGCGCGCGTGGGGGAGCGACGGCGAGCCCATGGCCGAAGCAGCCTTTCTCGACCTGCCCTATCCCGAGGCCGGCGTGATCGAGGAGGACACGCTCACCGAGCAGACGCTCTCGATCGCCTGCTCACTGCCCGAGCGGCCTCTCATCGCCGGTGGCTGCTGCTGCTCGCACATCGGCGCCGTCGAGGCGCTCGCGACCCGTGTCGGCCGCCTCGGCGTCATCTGGTTTGATGCGCACGGCGACCTCAACACGCCGGAGTCCTCTCCGAGCGGGAATCCGTGGGGGATGCCGCTGCGCATGCTGATCGACTCGGACACGGTCGCGGCCGAGGACGTGGCGCTCGTGGGGGCGAGGAGTCTCGACCCGCCCGAGGAGGAGTTCATCGCCAGGAGCGGCCTGCGCCTCGGCGAGGGGCGTGTCGGCGACGCGCTGGACGGCGTAGACGCCATCTACGTCGCCTTCGATTGCGACGTCCTCGAGCCCGACTGCGGAGTCTCGATGTTCATGCCGGAGCCGGGTGGGATGACTCCCGAGGCCGCAGAGGCCGTCCTTCTTGACGTGGCGCGGCACAAGTCTGTGGCCGGGCTCGGGCTCTCGGGCTCCGTCGCCGACCCGGCGAACGTCGCCGGCCTGGCGCGATTCTGCTCGGCCCTCGGGCTTTGAACGGCTCGCCCGTAAGATAGGCCGGTCATGGCGAGCCGGATCGACGTCTCCATCGAGCACCGCGGGCCCGAGCCCGAACCGGAGGGAAAGCACCCGAACACCTGCCCGAGTTGTCACTCCCACTACCGGGACGAGGAACTCGACGCCGCTCTCTGGGTGTGTCCGCACTGTGGGCATCACTTCCCGGTGCGCGCCCGCCGGCGCGTCGAGCAGCTCGCCGACCGGGGCACGTTCAAGGAAAAGGACACGGAGCTTCGCTCCGCCGATCCACTCGGGTTCTTCGACCTCCGCGCCTACACGGAGCGAATCGCCGAGGCAGAAGTGGCGACCGGCCTGGGCGACGCGCTGATCGCCGGGAGCGCGATGATCGAGCGAAGACCCTGCGAGCTCGCCGTCATGGACTTTGCCTTCATGGGTGGCTCGATGGGGAGCGCGGTCGGCGAGAAGTTCGCGCGCGCCGCCGATCGCGCGGCCGAGAACCATGTCCCCCTCGTGTGTGTGACGGCCTCCGGCGGCGCCCGCATGCAGGAGGGAATCCTCTCGCTCATGCAGCTCCCGAAGACCGTTGCCGCGGTCGACCGGCTGCGCGAGGCGCCGGTCGCCTTCGTCTCGGTCATGACGCACCCGACCACGGCCGGGGTGCTCGCGAGCTTCGCCAGCCTGGGCGACGTGATCGTGGCTGAGCCGGGCGCCCTCCTCGCCTTCACCGGGCCTCGCGTGGTGCAGCAGACGACGCGCGAGAAGCTGCCCGAGGACTTCGGCCTCGCCGAGTCGAACGCCCGCTTCGGGCACGTGGACGCGATCGTGCCCCGGCCCGAGCTGCGCCCCTATCTCGGCCGGGTCCTCGCGCTCTTCGCCAATGGCCGCTGAAGGCACGGAAGGGGCCGTCGAGCAGCTCAAGCTTCGCGAGCGGCTCGCCAGGCTCCGCGAGCTACCGCTCCTCAGAGGTGTCGGCGTCTCCGGTGAGATGGCGAGGCTCCAGCACCAGATCGAGAGGATCGCGGAGGAACCGAGCGCCGACGAGGTCTGGCATGCCGTCGAGCTCGCCCGTCACCAGGATCGCCCGTACACGCTCGACTACGTCGAGAGGATCTTCGACGACTTCATTGAGCTCCACGGTGACCGCGCGTTCGCCGACGACGCCGCGCTCGTCACCGGCATCGGCCGTTTCAACGGGCAGACGGTCGCCCTGATCGGCCACCAGAAGGGGCGCGACATCCGCGAGCGCACGCACCGGAACTTCGGCATGACCTATCCGGAGGGCTATCGCAAGGCGATGCGCGTCATGGAGCTTGCCGACCGGCACGGCTTGCCGGTCTTCACCCTCGTGGACACGCCGGGCGCCTACCCGGGCGTCGTTGCCGAGCAGCACGGCCAGGGTGGCTGGATCGCCCGCTCGCAGCTCTTGATGCTGCGCCTCGGTGTGCCGACGGTGTCGTGCATCATCGGAGAGGGAGGGTCCGGCGGCGCCGTCGCGATCGCCGTCGCCGACCGCGTCCTCATGCAGGAGAACTCGATCTACTCGGTCATCTCGCCCGAGGGGTGCGCCGCGATTCTCTGGCGAGACGCCGGCGAGGCGAAGAAGGCGGCCGCGGCGTTCAAGCCAGACGCCGTCCACTGTCTCGAGCTCGGGGTCATCGACGGAGTCGTCCCCGAGCCGCTGGGGGGCGCCCACGAGCACCCTGACGAAGCTGCGCAGCTCCTAGGCGAGGCCCTCGGAATCGCCCTCGACGAGGTCAAGGACATGGAACCGGCCAAGCGCCGGCGCGAGCGAGGCGACAAATTCCGCAAAATGGGGATTTTCCTGGAGTAGAAGGCGCACTCACGGCGACCGCTCGTCTCGAGTCGCTGGATTGCTTCCCGCCCGACCAGACGGGCGCAGAAGGGAGCGGCCGCGATCCACCACACGTCCGAGCAGCTCGGCCGGCAAAGCGGCCCGCCGCTCTTACGCGTGTTCGTCCCGAACGGACGATGCCCGACAGCGAGCCGCAGTCTTCACTTGACAGGGAGGCATGTAATCCAAGGAGGCACCATGTGCCGCTGGCTCGCATATTCGGGCTCCCCGGCAAGCATCGAGACCCTGCTCTACAAGCCCGAGCACTCGCTGATCGACCAGAGCCTCCACTCGAAGCTCGGGGCGGAGACGACGAACGGCGACGGCTTCGGCATCGGCTGGTACGGCACCCCGGAGACGCCGGGCGTGTACCACAGCATCGAGCCCGCCTGGAACGACCGGAATCTGCGTGACCTGGCGGCGCATATCGAGTCGCCGCTCGTCTTCGCGCACATCCGCGCGGCCATCGGCTCGGCGGTGCAGGAGACGAACTGCCACCCCTTCCGTTACGGGCCGTGGCTCTTCATGCACAACGGCTTCATCGGCGACTTCCACGAGGTCAAGCGCGATCTCGTGCTTGCCGTCGACCCGTCGCTCTACCGGTCGATCGAGGGCTCGAGCGACACCGAGGTCTTCTTCCACCTCGCGCTGACGTTCGGCCTCGAAGACGATCCTCCGGCGGCCGTCGAGGCTGCGGTCGGGCTGATCGAGGAGGTCGGCAGGAAGCACGGCGTCGAGCACCCGATCCAGATGACGGTGGCGACGTCGAACGGCGAGACCGTCTGGGCGTTCCGCTACTCGAGCGAGCGCGACTCGCGGTCGCTCTTCTACTCGACCGACGTGCCGACGCTGCGCGCGCTGTATCCCGAGCTCGAGGTCCTCAGTGGGCTCTCAGACGAGTCGCGCCTGATCGTCTCGGAGCCGGTGCGCGAGCTCCCGGGCGCCTGGAACGAGGTGCCCGAGTCGAGCTACGGCATCGTGCAGGAAGGGCAGGACGAGCTGAGGCCGTTCGCGCCCAAGGCGCCGACTAAGCCAACGGCGGTTCCCGCGGAGGCGTGAGTCCCGCCCGGGTCCCCGCGCTTACGAAATCGAGCAGACCCCGCTTCCGCGTCGATCGGCAGGCCTCACCCAGGCCACACCGGCGCAGCAGTTAGCGACCTGCACGGCGGATACGAACGGCATGGTTGAGCCAAATCCGCATCGCCGCTAGGCTTCTGCTTTTCCTGAAGTGAAAGGGCGCCACTCCCTGTTTCCCACAGCATCCACAGGGTTTTCCCCCGCCAAACCAGATCTTTACACAAGGCCTCGAGGCCGGTTTGCACCGGCCTCGAGTGCCAACCCCCCCTGGTCGGCAGAGAAGTCGCTAAGGAGCCTCTCGCCACGACGTTCTACCCGGCCTCAGGTCGGGCAAACATAGGCCCATGGCGAGCCTCCGCGACTACGAGCGCAAGCGAGACAGGGGGAAGACCCCAGAGCCGTTCGGAGGCCGCAAGAAACGTGCGCGGAGCCCGATCTTCGTCGTCCAGCGCCACGACGCGAGGAGCCTCCATTACGACTTCAGGCTCGAGCGCGACGGCGTCCTGCTCTCCTGGGCGGTCCCCAAGGGCGTGCCGCTCGAGACCGGCCAGCGCCACCTCGCCGTCCACGTCGAGGATCACCCGCTCGACTACGCCACCTTCGAGGGGGAGATCCCCAAGGGGCAGTACGGGGCCGGCAGCGTCGAGATGTGGGACAAGGGCACGTATGAGCTCCTGGAGGAGAAGCCCGACGGGGGCCTGACCGTGCGCCTCGACGGCAAGCGCCTCCAGGGGATCTGGACGCTCGTGCCGGCGCATCTGTCGGGGGAAGAGAAGAACTGGCTCCTCATCCGCAAGCGCGACGACGCCCCGTCTGCGCCGCGGAGGAAAGGAGCCGAATACGCGCCCATGCTTGCCACGCTCGCCCAGGAGTTGCCCGGCGGGAACGGCTGGGTCTTCGAGGTGAAGTGGGACGGCTACCGGGCGATCTCCTATCTGCGCGGGAGCGAGGCCCGGCTCGTCAGCAGGAACGGAAACGATCTCTCCGAGCGCTTCCCGGGCGTGGCAAGGGCGCTCGCAAGCGCGGTCAAGACCCCGGACTGCGTGCTCGACGGGGAGGTCTGCGCCCTCGACGAGAACGGGCGTTCGAGCTTCTCGGCCATGCAGCGGGGAGACGGGACGATCGTCTACTACGTCTTCGACCTGCTCGAGCTGGAGGGCAAGCCGCTCATCGACCTCCCACTGGAGGAGCGGAGGGAAACCCTCGCCGGCCTTCTCGACCGCAGAAACCGCACGGTCCTCCTCTCCGAGACATTCGACGACGGGCCGGGCCTGCTCGAGGCTGCTGCCGCCCAGCGGCTCGAAGGCGTGATCGCGAAGAAGCTCGGCTCCCGCTACGAGCCGGGGCGCCGCTCACGCAACTGGCTGAAGGTGAAGACGCACGGGCGGCAGGAGTTCATCATCGCGGGCTACACCCGCGGCAAGGGCCGGCGATCGGGGACGCTGGGCTCCCTCATCCTCGCGGTCAACCGCGGCCAAGGGCTCGAGTACGTCGGCAACTGCGGGACCGGTTTCACCGAGAAGGAGATCGACGAGCTCCTCGAGCGTCTGCGGCCGCTGGTGCGCAAGACCTCCCCCTTCGGGTACGTCCCCAAGATGCCGAAGGTGCGGCGCGACGACATCGTCTGGGTCGAGCCGAAGCTCGTCTGCGAGGTCGAGTTCGCGGAGTGGACGCACGACGGCCGGCTGCGGGCGCCTTCGTTCCAGGGCCTACGCGACGACAAGTCCGCGGAGGAGGTACGGCGCGAGCGCCCGGTGGAGACCGAGATCCGGCGCGGAAAGCGGACGCTGAAGCTCTCGAACCTCGACAAGGTCTTCTTCCCGGAGGGCGGGCTCACGAAGGGCGACCTGCTCGCCTACTACCGCGACGTCGCGCCGGCCCTCATTCCGCACCTGAAGGAGCGGCCGTTCACGATGAAGCGCTATCCCGACGGGCGCGACGGCAAGTTCTTCTTCCAGAAGGACGCGCCCAAGCACATGCCCGACTGGATCGAGTCCAAGGCCTTCCTGTCGACCTCGAGGGAGTCGCGACAGAAGCGGATGATCCGGTATCCGATCGTCAACGACGATCTCGCCCTCCTCTGGATGGTGAACATGGGCTGCATCGACATGAACGTCTGGTACTCGCGGATCGACCGGCCGGAGCGGCCCGACTTCGTCCTCTTCGACCTCGACCCCTCGCCGGACGTGGGCTTCAAGGAGGTCGTCCAGGTCGCGCTCCTCGTCAAGGACGTGCTCGACACACTCGGGCTCGAGGGGTACCCGAAGACGAGCGGGTCTGACGGGATGCACGTGCTCGTCCCGATCCAGCGCCGCTACACGTATTCCGCCACGCGCGAGTTCGCGGAGATCGTCGCGAAGACGCTCGAACGCACGCACAGGGGGCTCGTGACCACGGAATGGTCCAAGCAGAAACGCCGCGGCGTCCTCATCGACGCGAACCAGAACGGGGAGGGGAAGACGATTGCGTCGGTCTACTCGGTGCGCCCGCGCGAAGGCGCGCCGGTCTCGACGCCGCTCCGCTGGGACGAGGTCACCGAGAGCCTCGACCCGCTCGACTTCACCATGGACGTCGTCCTCGGCCGGATCGAGCGCAACGGCGACCTCTTCGAGGCCGTGCTCCACGGCAAGCAGTCGATCGGCAAGGCGCTCGACAAGCTCCGGTGAACCGCTCCGACCTCGCCGCCGAGATGTCGGGTGGTTCAGGAACCTGGGGCTGGAGGCGGCGTTCGTCCCCGGCCGGCCCGAGTCCTGAGGAACGCGAAGCGGGACCCGACCTCCTCGAAGCCGAGCCGCTTGTAGAGCTCCTTGGGCCAGTCGTCGCCGGCGGCGACGAGGAAGACGAAGTCGTGGCCGCCCGCGAGTGCTTCCTCGACAGCGCGCACGACGACTGCTTTGGCGTGCCCGCGTCCTCGATAGGACGGGAGGGTGGCGACGTCCTCGACCTGCGCCGTGCGGCCGTCCGAGTAGAGCTCGGCCGCGCTCACCGCCTCGCCGTTCTCGACGACGGCGAACGTGCGGGCGTTGGCCTCCCGCCACATGAGCAGGTCGGCGGCGATGATCTGGCGAACCGCCTCGTCGTCCTCCTGCGGGGCCCACTCCTGGACGATCGCCTGGCGCAGGGTCGCGAGCATTGTCGGCTCGATCTCCTCGACGTGCGCCGTCTCCACCCGGGCGGGGTCGCCGCGGTGCACCATGAAGAGGAAGTGATCGGGCTCCCAACCGAGCCCGCGGAAGCCGTCTTCGAGCACGGAGGCGCCCGGCGGGAGGATCACGCGCCGGTGCCCGAGCCCGGCCTGCACGCGGTCGGCCTCGGCGGCTATCTCCTCTGCGGCTGCGGTTCCTGGGCGCTCGGCTCTCAGCACGTTCAGGTTCCAGATCGTCGAGAAGGTGTCGTTGAAGAGGGCCGGGCCGAACCGGGTCTCGACCTTCCGCTCCGCGCAGGCATCGCGCAGGGCCTCCTCGAAGGCGGCGGCGCGCTCGAGGTCACTCATCGCCGAGAGGGCCCGCGTGTCCGAGCATGGAGAGCTCCGCGATGTCGCGCCGGAAGAAGAGCCCGACCGTCCAGTCGGTGACCACGCGCAGCTTCCGTCTCACGAGAGGCAGCTGGTAGAGGTGGTAGGTGCGCGTGATGAACCAGCCGAGGAAGCCGCGAAAGCGGAGGCCGAGCACGTCCGCGATTCCCTTGTGCCGCCCCAGCGTGGCCACCTGGCCGAGCATCCGGTAGCGATACGGCTTCGGCTCGCCGCGGATGTTCTTCGCGAGCCGGCGGGCCTGACGGAGGGCGTGCTGGCAGGTGGGCGGATCGAACTGGCCGGGCGTCGCGGCGTTCGGGACGCGGGCGCAGTCGCCGAGCGACCAGACGCTGTCGCGGCCCTCGACCTTGAGCGTCGGATCGACCGTGACGCGGCCCTTCTCGTCGACCGGGAGCCCGAAGCGCCTCACCGCCGGCGTCGCCTTGACGCCCGCCGTCCAGACGAGGGTGTCGGTCTCGATCCGCTCGCCGTCGGAGAGGGTGGCCGCCAGCTGGTCGACGCCCGCGAGCGTCGTCCCGACCTTGATGTCGACGCCGCGCTTGGCCAGCTCTCCCGCGGCGTAGTCCCCGAGCCTCGCCGGGATCTCGGGCAGGATCTTCGGAGCGGCGTCCACGAGCACCCAGCGCCGCTCGACCTCGCGAAGGCGTGGGTAGTACCGCATCGCGTCGCGAACGAGGTCGGAGAGCTCGGCCAGCGCTTCGACGCCCGCGTAGCCGGCGCCGACGAAGACGAACGTGAGGTGGCGCTTGGCCACCTGCGGATCGACTGCGGCGTCCGCTGCCTCGAGCTGGCGAAGGACATGGTTTCTGAGCGCGATCGCGTCGGCGAGGTCCTTGAAGCCGAGCGCGCGCTCGGCCAGGCCCGGAATCGGGAGCGCGCGTGCGATCGCCCCGAGGGCTACGACGAGGTTCCGGTACTCGAGCTCGAGCTCTCCCGCCTCGGTCTCGACGACGACCTGGCGCCGTTCCTCGTCGAGTGAGGTTGCGTTGCCGAGGACGAGATCCGCATGAGGGCACATCATGCGTAGCGGGACGACGACGTGGCGGGGCTCGAGCGTGCCCGAGGCGGCCTCGGGCACGATCGGCGTGTAGAGCATGAAGTTCTCGCGGCTGACGATCGTGGCCCCTGCCTTGCCGAGAAGCCGCGCGACGTAGCCGCCGGCGAAGCCTCCGCCGAGGACCAGGGTCCCGCCCTTCGCGTGCCTGTGCTGCACTACGGTGCTCCCTTCGCCATCCGCTGGAGCAGCGTAAAGGCGGCGGCCTTGTCGAGGTACTCGTTGAGGTTCCCGCACTTGGGCGACTGGACGCAGGACGGGCAGCCGCTCTCGCAGGGGCAGCCGGCGAGGAGGCCGGCGGTGTCGCCCACCCAGCCCTCGAGCTGGTCGAAGCCGCGCCGGGCGATCCCCACGCCGCCCGCGTGGCCGTCGTAGACAAAGACGGTTGGGCGGCCCGTCTGGTGGTGGAGGTTCGTCGAGAGCCCGCCGATGTCCCAGCGGTCGCACATCGCCCAGAGGGGTAGGAGGGCGATCATGGAGTGCTCGGCCGCGTGCAACGCTCCGAGCAGGCGCGGCATCTCGTCGAGGCCGTCGAGCATCCAGGCTTCGGGCAGGTACCAGACCGCTTCGGTCTCGAAGGTGGTCTCCGGCATGAGGAGGGGCACGAGGTCGAGAGTCGCCTGGTCGCGGATCGACTTCTTCTGGTAGCCGACGACCTGCTCGGTCACGCTCACGCTTCCGAACGAGACCTCCATCCTGAGGCGGCGCTCGACGACCTGCGGCCGCTCGATGGAGGTCATGGTCTCCTTCTTGGCCTGCGTGTAGTAGTCGCCCCCGAACGGCTCGACGAGGGCGGTGTGGCTCTCGTGGTCGAGGCCGAGCACGAGATAGGCCTCGCCCATGTGCAGGTAGACGGCGCCCTCGTGCACCGTCGAGTAGGCGCGCTCGCGCTCCACGAGCCCGAGCACGGAGCCCGAGTCGGCCTCCACGACCGCGAAGGACTCCGGGCTCGTCGAGCGGAGCGAGAAGCGGGCGGCCGGATAGTCTCGGCCCGCCCAGACGTAGCCGGCGTTCGTCCGCTTGAGCTCTCCGGACTCGGCCAGCGCCTCGGCACGCACGAGCGCCTCGTCCCCGAGAAAGGCGGTGTCGCGCTCGTCGAGCGGTGCCTCGAAGGCGGCGGAGAGGACGTGGCCGTCCAGCACGCGCGGGTTGGAGTGGTCGAGGATGGCGGCCTCGACGCGGCGGTTCATGAGCGTCGCGGGCTCCCGCATGAAGAACTGGTCGAGCGCGTCCTCGCTGGCGACGAGCACGGCGAGTCCCTTGCTTCTCCGCCCGGCTCGTCCCCACTGCTGGCGCAGGCTCGCCACCGTTCCGGGGAAGCCCACTGAGAGCGCGCAGTCGAGGAGGCCGATGTCGATCCCGAGCTCGAGGGCATCCGTCGCCGTCACGCCGAGGAGCTCCCCCTCGACAAGCCGCCTCTCGATCTCGCGGCGTTGCGCAGGCGTGTAGCCGGCCCTGTAGGGCGAGAGCCGCTCGGCCAGCTCGGCGCCGACGCGCTCGGACGCGAAGCGGTGGATGAGCTCCGCCGCCTTGCGCGACTTGGCGAAGCAGATGGTTCTCAGGCCGCGCTCGACGAGGTCGGCGAGCAACTTGGCCCCTTCCCCCAGCGGGCTGGCCCGCAGCTGCAGCTCCTCGTCGAGGAGCGGCGGGTTCCAGAAGGCGACGGTGCGCGCGGCGTGCGGGGCGGAGTCCTTCCCGATCACGGTCGCCTCGACGCCGAGCAGCGACTCGACGAGCTCGCCGGGGTTCGCGATCGTCGCCGACGCGAGCAGGAACTGCGGGTCGGCGCCGTAGATTGCTGCCGCCCGGCGCAGCCGGCGCAGGACGTTGGCGACATGCGAGCCGAATACGCCGCGGTAGACGTGCGCCTCGTCGACGATCACGTAGCGCAGGTTTTGGAGCACGTCGCCCCAGCGGTCGTGGTGCGGGAGGACGCCCACGTGGAGCATGTCCGGGTTCGTGAGGATGACGTTGGCCCACTTGCGGATCTGCCAGCGGCGCTCCGTCTCGGTGTCGCCGTCGTAGATGGCCGGCCGCAGACGAGGCAGCCTGAAGGCCGAGAGCGCCCGCGCCTGGTCCTGAGCCAGCGCCTTCGTCGGATAGAGGTAGAGCGCGCGGAGCTTCGGCTCCTCGGCGAGCGCGTTCAGCACCGGAAGGTTGAAGGCGAGCGTCTTCCCGCTGGCGGTCCCCGTCGCGACGACGATGTGGTCGCCGCGCTCGGCTGCGTGGAAGGCGTCTGCCTGGTGCCGATAGAGACCGGTCAGCCCGAGGTCCGCGAGGGCGGTGAGCACCCGCGGATGAAGGCCGTCCGGGATCGGGACGACGCCGGCCTCTCGGGCCCGCACTTCCGTTCGGTAAGCGAGCTCCTCTCCCTGGAGGAGCTCGTCCCAGGTCACGATCGCCACAGGGGCGATGCTAGCCTCAGCCGCGGTGACGATTCCTCGCTGCCTCACGATCGCGGGCTCGGACTCCGGCGGAGGCGCCGGGATCCAGGCCGACCTGAAGGCGTTCGCCGCGCTCGGCTGTCATGGGATGAGCGCGATCGTGGCGCTGACGGCGCAGTCGACCGTCGAGGTGCGCTCGGTGCACGAGGCTCCGCCGGAGTTCGTCAGCGACGAGCTGGAGGCCGTCTTCGGGGACATCGGAGTCGATGCGGCCAAGACGGGGATGCTCTTCTCGCGCCGGCTGATCGAGACCGTGGCGGCCTTCCTGTCCGACCACCCGGTGCCGCTCGTCGTCGACCCGGTCATGGTCGCGGCGTCCGGGGCGAAGCTCCTTGAGGACGACGCCGTGGAGGTGCTGGTCGACCGGTGTGTGCCGCTGGCGACGGTTACGACCCCCAACCTGCACGAGGCGTGTGCCCTGGCGGGCCGGCCGTACTCCGAGGACGCGAACCGCGAGGAGCTGGCGGAGGCGATCCACGCCCTCGGGGCGGCCGCGGTGATCGTCACCGGTGGCCACGGAACCGAGGCCGTCGATTGGCTCTTCGACGGCGAGCAGCACATCCCCATCCCGGTCGAGCGCTACGCGAGCGGGGCAACTCATGGGGCGGGCTGCACCCACTCGGCGAGCCTGACCGCGCTCCTTGCACGCGGCGAGACCCTCGAGGAAGCGGCACGCGGAGCGGCGAGGATCGCCTCCGAGGCGGTGCGCGCCGGCCTGACCGACCTCGGCGCGGGCCCGGGGCCCGTCGACGTCTTCCACCTTGAAGCTGTCAGAAGCCGGTGAGCTCGGGCTCCTGCGGGAGCTCGAGCGGCTGCAGCTCGTCTCCGGCCAGGACGCAGAGGGAGCGCTCCTCGGCGAAGGGCGCGTGGCCACGACCGACGTGCTCACCGAGGGCGTCCACTTCCGCCTCGACTGGACGTCCTACCGCGACCTGGGCTTCAAGTGCGCCGCGGTCAACCTGAGCGATCTCGCAGCGATGGGCGCGGAGCCGGAAGGGCTGCTGGTCGGGTTGGGCGCTCTCGGCGGCGCCCGCCTTGCTGACGTGGTCGAGCTCTACGAGGGACTGAACGAGGCCGGTGTGCCGGTCCTGGGCGGGGACTCCACGAAGAGCCCGTCGTGGACGATCGCCGTGACGGCGCTCGGGAAGAGCGACCGCGTGCCGGGCCGCGCCGGCGCCGTGCCGGGTGACGCGCTCGTCGTTACGGGCCCGCTCGGAGGCTCTGCGGCCGGACGCTACGTTCTCGAGCACGGTCTCCCGGGCTTCGACGAGCTCGTGCTGGCGCACCGGCGCCCACCGCTTCGGCTCGAGGAGGGCAAGAGGCTCGCCCGGGTCGCACACGCCATGGTCGACGTGAGCGACGGGATCGGCGCCGATGCGGGCCGGATCGCCGAGCGCTCCGGCTGCAAGGTCGTCCTCGATGTCGGGCGGATCCCGCTGGCCCCGCGCTTGCGCGAGGTCGCCGCCATCCCGTTCTGGACGCACGGCGAGGACTACGAGCTCCTGGCGGCTCTCACGCCGGAAGATGCGGCCGCGTGCGGCTTCCCCATCGTCGGCCGCTGTGAGGAGGGTTCAGGCGTCGAGCCCGACCTCGGTGGCTGGGACTCGTTCCGCTAGGCCGCTTCGCGACGCCGCGCCCCGGCGTGCTCTGGGAGGGGGCTCGCAAGGGAGGCGAGCGAAGCATCCTGCCGCGAGCGCCGTCAGGCGCAGGCGAAGCCGGGCTTCGCCCGGCGGTAGCCCGCGCCGCCCAGAGCGTCCCGGCTAGGCGGCTTTGCCCAGCCAGCGTTCCCAGGCCGACTCGTAATGGCCCTTCGAGCGGGCGCCGACGACGACCTCTTGCGGCTCGCCGCGCTCGAAGAGGATGACCGTGGGAATGGAGAGGACGTTGTAGCGCGACTGCGTCTGGAGGTTGTCGTCCACGTTCATCTTCAGGAACTTGACGCGCTCGCCGTGCTGTTCGGCGAGATCGTCGATGATCGGGCTGACGACGCGGCAAGGGCCGCACCAGGGCGCCCAGAAATCGACGACGACGGGGCGGTCCGAGTCGAGCACCTCCGCCTGGAAATCGGCGTCGTTGACGTCCGCGACCATGCTCCCACTATAGCCGCGGCTACAGACGCCTCAGGGCTGCGCGCAGGCGGAGCTCGGGCACCTTCGTCATCGCCTCGAGGACGATCCCGCGCGTCATCTTCGACCCGCCCGAGCGGCGCTCGGCAAAGACGATCGGGACCTCGGCGACTCGGAAGCCGGCGACGAGCGCCCGGTAGGTGGTCTCGATCTGGAAGGCGTAGCCCTTCGTGCGGACCCGATCGAGCGGCAGCGCGGCGAGCGCCTCGCGCCGCCAGCACTTGAACCCGCCCGTCAGGTCGCGGACCGAGACGCCGAGGATGGCGCGCGCGTAGAAGGAGCCGAACCGGCTGATCCGCTGCCTCCCCCGGCCCCAGTTCTCCGTGCCCCCACCCTCGACGTAGCGCGAGCCGAGGGCGAGATCTGCGCTCTCCGTCGCTGCGAGGAGCGTGGGCACGTCGGCCGGGTCATGGGAAAAGTCTGCGTCCATCTGCAGGATGAGGTCGGCGCCGTTCTCGAGGGCCCAGCGGAAGCCGGCGATGTAGGCCGGGCCGAGCCCTTCCTTCCGGCTGCGATGGAGGACGGAGAGAAAGGGAAGCTCGTCCGAGAGCCGGTCCGCGATCTCTCCGGTGCCGTCGGGTGAGGAGTCGTCGATCACGAGGACGCGGGCGTCGAGGTCGCGCTCGGCGAAGAGGTCGCCGAGCCTGCGGACGAGGGGCTCGAGGTTCGCCCGCTCGTTGTAGGTCGGCAGGCAGATGACCAGGCGCACCCGCGTATCATCGCCCGCGTGGCGCAGACCTTGCCTTCGAATGCCCAGCTGGCGGAGCAGTTCGAGCTCCTGGCCGATCTGCTCGAGCTCGACGGCGCGGATGCCTTCCGGCTCAGCGCCTACCGCCGGGCCGCGACGCGGATCCGCGAGTCGGCGGTCCCGGTGGCACAGCTTGCGCTCGACAAGAAGGCGACCCGGCTCTCGGGGATCGGCGCGACCATCGAAGGCAAGATCGTGGAGTACACGGAGACCGGCGATCTCGCCGCGCTCGCGAAGCTGCGCGCCAAGCTCCCGACCGGGCTGGTGGACGTCATGCATGTCCCCGGGCTCGGACCGAAGACCGCTCGCAAGCTCTGGACGGAGCTGGGCGTGCAGTCCGAAGCCGGCCTCCGCGCTGCCGCAGAGCAGGGCCGGCTCGCCGAGGTCCAGGGGCTCGGGCCGAAGACGCAGGAGAAGGTGCTCGCGTCCCTGGCCAAGCCTCGCAAGGCGGTCGAGCAGAAGACCCTTCTCGGGCGCGTGCTCCCGGCGGTCGATGCGGCGGTGGAGGAGCTCCGCGCGCACCCCGCCGCCCTGCGAGTCTCGGAGGCGGGAAGCGTGCGGCGCCGGCGCGAGACCGTCCGAGACCTGGACATCATCGCGACGGCCGCAGACCCGGCCGCGCTGACCGCTAATTTCGCCGCCCAACCCTGGGTGGCCGAGGTGGTGGCCCAGGGCTCCACGAAGACGACGGTCGTCTCCCACGATGGGCTCCGCTTCGACCTCCGCGTCGTCCCCCCGGAGAGCTACGGGAACCTGCTGCAGCACTTCACGGGCTCGAAGGCTCACAACGTGGCGCTCCGCGAGGAAGCCGTCGGGCGGGGGCTGTCCGTCTCCGAATACGGCGTCACGAACACCGAGACCGGCGAGGTGTTCACCGCGGCCGACGAAGAGGAGCTCTACGAGTTCCTGGGCTACGCATGGATTCCGCCCGAGCTCCGCGAGAATCGCGGCGAGCTGGCCGCGGCTCGCGACGGCACCCTGCCTACCCTCGTCGAGCTGGACGACATCCGGGGCGACCTCCACTCCCACACAACGTGGTCGGACGGCCGTGCCGAGCTGGAGGAGATGGTCACGGCCGCGAAGGAGCTCGGCCGCACCTATCTCGCCGTCTGCGACCACGCACGGCGCCTGCGCGACGGGCGGCTCGAGCAGCAGGAGGAAGAGATCGCCGAGCTCGACGGGAGGACCAAGGGCCTGCAGATCCTTCGCGGCATCGAGGTCGACATACGCGCCGACGGTTCTCTCGACATGCCCGATGACGACCTGGCCGCCCTCGACTGGGTGATGGCGTCGGTGCACTCCGGCTTCGACAAGCCGCGGGGCGAGCTCACCCGCCGCATCCAGGCGGCGATGGAAAGCCCGCATGTCGACTGCGTCGGCCATCCGACCGGAAGGAAGATCAACCGGCGCGATCCCTACGACGTCGACTTCGAGGCGCTGCTCGAGACCGCGCTCGAGACCGGTACGTTCCTCGAGATCAACTGCCAGCCGGACCGCCTTGACCTCGACGACAACCATGCGCGCGCTGCCGCCGAGGCCGGCGTCAAGCTCGTCATCTCGACCGATGCCCACCGGGTGCACGAGCTCGCCAACATGCGGCTGGGGGTCGCGCAGGCGCGGCGCGCGTGGATCGGCGCCGATCAGGTGGTGAACGCCCGGGCCTGGCGCGACGTGAAGAAGCTGATGAAGAAGCCGTGAGCGACTTTCGCGGCGACGGGCGGGCGGCACTGGATTGGGTCGCCGAGTACCTCGAGCGCGTGGGCGAGCTGCCGGTCGCCTCCTCCGCCTCACCCGGAGAGGTCCGTGCGCGTCTTCCCGCTTCGCCCCCTGAGCGCGCCGAGCCCTTCGAGGCCGTTCTCCACGACCTCGACGACGTGATCCTTCCGGGGATCACCCATTGGAACCACCCGCGCTTCCTGGGCTACTTCGCCATCTCCGGCTCGGAGCCGGGGATCCTGGCCGAGCTCCTCATCGCGGCTTTGAACGTGAACGCCATGCTCTGGAGCACCTCGCCGGCGGCCACCGAGGTCGAAGAGCTCGCCCTTGACTGGCTGCGCCAGCTCTTGGGCCTGCGTGAGGGCCTCCACGGGCACATCGAGGACACCGCCTCGACGGCGACGATCGCGGCGCTCGCCGCGGCAAGGGAGCTGCGGCCCGGTGGCATCGTCCTCACCTCGGAGCAGGCCAACTTCTCGGTGGCCAAGGCCGCGAAGCTCATCGGGCTCGAATGCAGGCTTGTCCCCGTCGACGATGAGTTCCGGATGCGGACAGACGCGCTTGCCGAGGAGATCGACGGCGCGACAGCCGTGGTCGCCACGGCCGGCACGACCTCGACGACCTCCGTAGACCCGATTCCGGAGATTGCGGGACTCTGCGGGCAGGCGGGCGTCTGGCTCCACGTGGACGCCGCGTATGCGGGATCGGCCGCCGTGTGCGAGGAGTTCAGCTGGACCCTGGACGGGGCCGAGCACGCCGACTCAATCGTCGTCAACCCGCACAAGTGGCTCTTCACGCCGATCGACTGCTCATGCCTGTGGACGCGCCGGCCCGATGCGTTCCTCCGCGCCTTCAGCGCGACCCCGGAGTACATGCCCGAAAGCTCGGATGTAACGGACCTGAAGGACTACGGCCCGGCGCTCGGCCGCCGGTTCCGGGGGCTCAAGCTCTGGGTCGTCCTGCGCTGCTACGGCCGCGAAGGGCTGCAGGCTCTCATCCGCGAGCACGTCCGCCTCGCGCAGCTCTTCGCCTCCTGGGTCGAAGACACTCCGGGCTGGGAGGTCGTCGCGCCGCATCCCTTCTCCGTCGTCTGCTTCCGCCGGGAGGGCTCCGACGAGGAGAACGAGGCGCTCCTCGCTCGCGTCAACGCGAGCGGCGAGGCCTTCCTCACGCACACGCGCCTCAACGGCCGGCTCGTCCTCCACCTCGCGGTCGGCAACGTGCGCACGACCGAGGACGATGTGCGCCGCGCCTGGGAGGCGCTCCAGCAGGCAGCGGGCTAAATCGAGCCCGAGAACGTGTCGCAGGTGGCGGGCTTGCCGGTCTCGTAGCCGCGCGAGAACCAGCGGCGCCGTTGCTCCGACGAGCCGTGCGTCCAGGACTCCCGGTTGACCTGGCCCTGGGTCTGCTCCTGGATGCGGTCGTCTCCGATCGCGGCGGCGGCGTCGAGGCCGTCGTTGATGTCCGCCTGGGGAAGGTCGACGATCAGGCCCGTCTCGACGGCGTGAGCAGCCCAGACGCCCGCGTAGCAGTCGGCCTGCAGCTCGGAGCGGACGCCGCGGCTTTCGGGCCCTTCGGTGTCGTTCCCGATGCGGTCGAGCACTCCGAGCTGGTCCTGGACGTGGTGGCCGTACTCGTGGGCGATGACGTAGGCCTCGACGAAGGGCGTGTCCTTGGCGCCGAACTGGGACTGGAGGTCGTCGAAGAAGCCGAGGTCGATGTAGACGCGCTGGTCACGCGGGCAGTAGAAGGGGCCGACGGAGGAGTCCGCCGCGCCGCAGCCGGTGTTCACCTGTCCGCTGAAGAAGACGGTGTCCACGTACTGGTAGGTCTGGCCGCTCGCCTGGAAGACGCCGTCCCAGAACTTCTGCACGCTGTTCACAACCGCGACGATGCGGCAGTCCTCGCGCTCGTTGGCGTCCTGCCCCGTCTGGCAGTCCTCGGAGATGCTGCTCGGCGTGTCGCCCTGGCCGACGGTCTGGTCGTCGAGCGGCCCCAGCTGTCCTCCGAGGCCTCCGCCGCCGGAGAGCGCCGAGACGATCAGATAGATGACGAGCACGGCCAGGCCGAGCCCGCCACCTCCGATCGCGAGCCCGCCCGTCCCGCCGACGCGCCGGCCGCGGACGTCCGTGACCTGGCCTGGATCGAGCTTCGCGCCTTTGCGAAATCGCACGAGCCGAGTTCTACCTTGCGGAGTCGGGCGACAAACGCCTAGAGCGTCGCCAGGAGGCGGGCGAGCTCCTTCGGGCTTGCCACGACGAGGTCGGCGGCGGCGGCGAGCGTGTCCGGGCCCTCGTCTGATTCGACCGCGATGCGGACGCGATGCTCGAGGCCCGCGCGCTCGAGGCCCACGAACGCATCGAGGTCGGTCGTGTCGTCGCCCGCGTAGAGGGCGCGGCGCGCGCCCGCACCTGCGAGGAGGGCCTGCACGGCCGTGCCCTTGTCCGCCTCGACGGGCGGCCGGATCTCGAGCACCTTCCGTCCCCAGCGTGGATCGAGGCCCTCGGCCCGGGCGCGCTCGGCCACGTTCTCGAGCTCGACGCGCGCGGCTTCCTCGTCTTCTGCATTCCGGTAGTGGTAGGAGAGAGAAAGGCCCTTGTCCTCGGCGGGGAGCCCGACGGCGTCTCTGAACGCCTCGATCCGGCCCCCGAGCTCGGAGGCGCGCTCGTCGAGCTCGAGCCCGTGGTTGCCCACGTAGCGGATCCCCTCGACGCCGACGAGCGCGGCTGCTTCCTTGCCGGGGCGGCCGCTGATGCAGGCGACGAGGAGGTAGGTGCCGACGAACCGCCCGAGTTCGGACTTCGTTGCGGCCGGGACCTCGGCGAGCTCGGGCCGGGCGACAATGGGCGCGAGGGTTCCGTCGACGTCGAAGAGGAGCGCCGTCTTCTGGGGCGCTTCGCGGAGCGGGGCCAGCAGATCCACCCGCACTAGGATACGAGCGTGAGCTGGTCGGTCCGCCCGGTCGTGGCCTTGCCCGGGATCGGGCTCGCCGCCGGCTTCTTCAGCGCGCTCTTCGGTGTCGGTGGCGGGACGATCATCGTCCCGCTCCTCGTGCTCCTCATGGGCTACTCGACGCGCTGGGCGACCGGCACGTCTCTCGCCGCGATCGGGCTCACGTCGCTCTTCGGGATGGTCGCGTACGGAGTGCTCGGGGAAGTCAGCTGGGGGGATGCGGCGCTCGTGGGGTTTCCCGCGATGGCCGGGACTGTCCTCGGCGTCTCGCTGCAGCGCCACCTGTCGGGCCGGCGCCTCACCCTTCTCTTGAGCCTCGTGCTCGTGGCGGTCGCCGTTCGCCTCTTCGTGGAATGACGATCGCCTTCGCCATACTGCTCGGCTTCACGGCCGGTGTGCTCTCCGGGATGTTCGGCGTCGGGGGCGGAATTCTCTTCGTGCCCACGCTGTCGCTCGTCGTCGGGCTCTCGCACCTGTCGGCGGAGGCGACGTCCCTCGCCGCGATCATCCCGGTCGCCATGGTCGGTGCCTGGCAGCAGAGCCGCCACGGCAACGTGCGCTGGCGGGCGGCACTGGTCATCGGCCTCACGTCAGCCGCAGGCGTTGCCGGTGGTGTCGCCCTGGCCAACTTCCTCTCCGACGACGCGCTCCGCAGGCTCTTCGCCGGGCTCTTGCTCATCATCGCGGCCAGGCTCGCTTGGTCGGCCCGCCACTAGAATTCGAGCATGGCCGAGGAGGAATTCTGGCTCCCACTCGTCGATGAGCCCATCGGCGAGCTGGTCGCGCGGATGCAGCAGGAAGACCCGGAGATCGCCGCGCTCGTCGCGTCTCCGCGCCGCCAGCTCGCCTTTCGCACGTTCGCCTACGTGCGGGCAGGCATCCTGCTCGGCTCGCTCCTCGTCGACCACGACGTCGCGAACGAGGGCTCCCGCACCTGGATCGACGAGCTGCTCGCCGACCCCGCGCACCGCGCAGCGGTCGAGGAGGAGATCAGGGCCGTTGCGCGCGAGGTCGCGGCGGATCCCAAGCTCGCCGACGACCAGCCGCTCGGTCCTGACGAAGCCGCGCGCGAGCGCTTTCGCGCCTTTGCCCGCGGTCTCGATTCCGGCTAGCTCGGACGCCCGAGCGCTGCGTCGGCCTTCTGCTTGAGGTCGTCGACGACTGCCGCGTCGCGAAGGGTCGTCGTGTCGCCCAGCTCGCGCCCCTCGGCGATGTCCTTCAGGAGGCGGCGCATGATCTTCCCGGAGCGCGTCTTCGGGAGGTCGTCGCCGAAGAGCACGGCAGCAGGCCGGGCGATCTTGCCGATCTTCGCCGCGACGAACTGCCGCAGCTCCTCCGAGAGCTCGTCCGAGGGCTCGTAGCCCTCCTTGAGCAGGACGAAGCAGACGATTCGCTGCCCGCGGTCGGGATCGTAGGCGCCGGTCGCCGCCGCCTCGGCGACGGACTCGTGCTCGACGAGGGTCGACTCGATCTCGGTGGTCGAGAGCCGGTGCCCGGCGACGTTGATGACGTCATCGATACGGCCCATGAGCCAGAAGTAGCCGTCGTCGTCCTGCTTGGCGCCGTCGCCGGTGAAGTACGTCTCGGGCCCGTACTTGGAGAAGTAGTTCTCGACGTAGCGCTCGTCGTCTTCCCAGAGGGTGCGGAACATGCCGGGCCACGGGTACTCGACGGTCAGGAACCCGCCCTGTCCGCGGCTCACCGGGTTGCCCTGCTCGTCGAGAATCGCCGGCTTGATACCCGGGAAGGGCACCGTCGCCGAGCCGGGCTTGAGCGTGGTGACGCCGGGAAGAGGGGTGATCAGGATGCCGCCGGTCTCGGTCTGCCACCACGTGTCGACGATGGGGCAGCGCTCCTGCCCGATCACCTTCCAGTACCAGACCCAGGCCTCGGGGTTGATCGGCTCGCCGACCGTGCCGAGCAGGCGGAGCGAGGAGAGGTCGTGGCGGGCCGGATAGTCCTCGCCCATCTTCACGAACGAGCGGATCAGCGTTGGCGCGGTGTAGTACGAGTTGACCTTGTAGCGCTCGACGATCTCCCAGTGGCGGTCCCAGTCCGGGTAGGCAGGGTCGCCCTCGTAGAGGACGCTCGTCGCCCCGTTCGCGAGCGGCCCATAGACGATGTAGCTGTGCCCGGTCACCCAGCCGACGTCGGCCGCGCACCACCAGATGGTGTCGTCGTGGATGTCGAAGATCCACTTGTGCGTGACCGAGGCGTGCAGGAGGTAGCCGGCGCTCGTGTGCTGGACGCCCTTCGGCTTTGCCGTCGTCCCGGAGGTGTGGAGGAGGAAGAGCGTGTCCTCGGCGCCCATTCGCTCGGGCTCGCACTCGCCGGGCTCCTCGGCGACCACGTCGTGCCACCAGGAGTCGCGCTGGTCGTTCCACGGCACCTCGTCGCCGGTGCGCCGGAAGACCACGAGCCGCTCGATGCTCGGCGCCGCGTCGGCCGCCGCATCCGCGTTCTGCTTCAGCGGCACCTTGCCACCCTTGCGCCACCCTTCGTCCTGCGTGATGAGGAGCTTGGCGCCCGAGTCGCGCATCCGTTCGGCCAGCGACTCCGACGAGAAGCCGCCGAAGACGACGACGTGGGGCGCACCGATCCGCGCGCAGGCGAGCATCGCGATCGGCAGTTCGGGGACCATGCCCATATAGATGCCGACGCGGTCGCCCGTCCCGACGCCAAGGTTGCGCAGGCCGTTTGCGAGCCTCGAGACTTCGGTCAGCATTTCGGCATAGGTGAGATCCCGGTTCTCGTCCGCCGGCTCGCCGACCCAGTGGTAGGCGACCCGGTCGCCGCGCCCGGCCTCGACGTGGCGGTCGAGGCAGTTCCAGGCGACGTTCAGCTCGCCGTCGGCGAACCAGGTGCAGTGCGGCGGTTCCCAGTCCAGGCCCCTGGTGGGCTCCTTGAACCAGCCGATGAACTCGCCGGCCAGCTCACGCCAGAACCCCTCCGGGTCCTCTTCGGCGCGCCGGTAGACGGACTCATCCTTCACGACCGCGTTCGCAGCGAAGTCCTCGGGGGGCGGGAAGGTGCGGCGCTCGTCGAGGAGCGCCTCGATGGCGGCTTGCGTGCTCTCGGTCTCCATGGCGAGAAATATGACCGATAGCCAGCGCGCCGTGCACAGCGCTAACCTCTGCACCGTGCGCTTGCGCGTCGCTCTCGGGGTCCTTTTCCTTTGTACAGCCCTCATCGCCGCCGGGTCGTCCGGCGCCGTCGTGCCGAAGCCGGCTGCCTCCGCAAGCGCATTCGGCGTGCGGGTCGTCGTCCCCGGCAAGGGGCCGGCCTCGGCGGGTGCCATCTCCTCGCCGCCCCAGTCCGCCGCGTCCCTCGTGAGCTGGTCCTATGGGGACGGCGCCATCGTCACCGGTGAGATCACGGGCGGCACAAACCGAACCGTGGACGAGGATCGCGCTACGGGACGCGCGTTCGTCAGCGTCGGCTCGCTGTCTCTCTTCGACGGCGAGGTGACCGCCGACACGCTGACCTCCAAGGCTGTCGCCCGCGCTTCGTCGTCCAGGGCGGGCGGCGAGCTCGGCGTCTCGTCGGTCACGAACCTCGTCGTCCTCGGCGCGAGTATCACTGCGGCGCCGAACGCGCGGGTCGAGCTGGGGGACTGGGGTTACGCGGTCGTTCTCGAACAGGCCGTGACCGAGCATAAGACGAGCCAGCGCCTCGGGCACCGTGGCTTCGTCGTCGGCCTCCACGTGCACCTGACCGCGGCGCACGGCGGGCTTCCCGCCGGGAGCGAGATCTTCGTCGGCTATGCGGAGGCAGCTGCGACGGCGCCGAAGACGTTCCCCCCGACGTCCCCTCCGCCGCCGCCGACTTCGCCGCCGGCCGACCACCACCACGATCCCGTGCCGCCGCCCCTCGGCGCGCCCCCGACGACGCCTCCGCCCGTTCAGAGCCCGCCGCCCGGAGTCAAGCCGAACCTGACCGCCGGCGGCTACGTCTTCCCGGTCTATGGCCCGGCCTCGTTCTCAGACGACTTCCGAGCCGGCCGTGCCGACACCGGCTGGCACCACGGCAACGACATCTTCGCGCCGCTCGGCGCGCCCGTTCTCGCGGTGACCGACGGGACGCTCTTCCTCGTCGGCTGGAACACGATCGGCGGCAATCGCGTCTGGCTTCGTGACCTACAGGGAAATGAGTTCTACTACGCCCACCTGTCCGCGTTCTCGCCGCTCGCGCGCAACGGAGCGCACGTGAAGGCAGGAGACGTCATCGGGTTCGTCGGCGCGACAGGCGATGCTGTCGGCACGCCAACGCACCTCCACTTCGAGATCCACCCGGCCGCGCTCCTCTTCATGGGCTACGACGGAGTGATCGACCCGTACCCCTATCTGCTCGCGTGGCAGCGCCTCGACGACGCGAGCTTCGACGCGACGGGCTGGCTGCCGCCCGGCGGAAAGGCTCCTCTGCCGGCTGCGGTCCTCCTGCAGGCGGAGGACATCTCCTCCTACTCCGGCCTTGATCCCACCGGGTTCGAAGCGGTGCTCACCGGCGAGCCGCTCTTCGGAGAGGGCCCGCCGGGGCCGAAGATCGTGTACGCCGAGCCGGGCTTTGCCGGCAACGGCTAGTAGCTAGCTGCCCGAGCCCCCGTTGCCCTCGGTCGAGGGATAGGACTCGAACGGCTGCTCGGGACCGAACAGCTTGTCCTTTAGCCAGCGGCGCGTGTCCGGGCCGGTGGCCGGGTTGAAGAGGACTCCGAGCGCGATGCCCGCCATGAGCAGCGTTACGTTGCGCCCGGTGTGGGAGTCCTTCCCCTGCGCCCGCTCGCCTGCCTTGCGGAGCTCCTCGACGGCCCGCTTCAGCTCGTTCTGGATGTCCTTGTCGCGCGCGACCTTGAACGCCATGCCGGTCGTGCCGCGGTCGCCGAGCAGGTCGTTGTAGATAGTCCGAGCCGAGTCGTACGCCTTCTTGACGTGATCGTGCAGCTCCTCGTCGCGGGCGAGTCGCTCAACGTAGGGCCGTGCGGTGTCGACCGCGTCGCCCATCATGTCCTTTGCCTTCGCCATCCATCGGTCCTTTCGTCTCTTGCGGTGTCGTCCTTGAGACCCTACTACCCCCGAATGGCCGACGAAAACTCGAGCACGTCGGCACCGGGGAACGCAGCCTCCATCACGTCGTCGACGTGATCGGCGAGGACGAACGTCATCTCTTTGCGCACGTCGCGGGGTAGATCGTCCAGATCGCCCTCGTTCTCTTTCGGCAGGATGACCGTCTTGATGCCCGCGCGCTCCGCGGCGAGCACCTTGTCGCGCAGGCCGCCGATCGGTAGCACCTGGCCCGTGAGCGTGATCTCGCCGGTCATCGCGACCTCCTCCGACACCGGCCGTCCCATCGCGAGCGAGGCGAGCGCGGTCGCCATCGCGATGCCCGCGGAGGGCCCGTCCTTCGGCACGGCGCCCGCAGGAACGTGGATGTGCACGTCCTTGTGCTCGAACCAGTCCTCCTCGAGCCCGAGGTCGCGGGTATGCCCGCGCACCCAGGAGAGCGCCGCCTGGGCGGATTCCCGCATTACGTCCCCGAGCTGGCCGGTGACGATCAGGCGGCCCTCGCCGGGGACGGCGGTCGCCTCGATGAAGAGGATGTCTCCGCCAACGGGAGTGACCGCCAGGCCCGTCGCCACGCCCGGGTCTGACGTGCGCTTGCGGATTTCGTGGCGGAAGCGAGGGCGACCGAGCCAGGCGCGCACTCGGCGCTCGTCCACCCGGGCGCTCTTGCGCTTCCCGGATGCGATCTCGGCGGCGACCTTGCGGCAGAGCGCGGCGATCTCGCGGTCGAGGTTGCGGACGCCGGCCTCGCGCGTGTATTCGGCGATCAGCGACCGGAGCGCGTTGTCCGTGAATTTGACGGCCGCGGAGTCGAGCCCGTGCGCCTCGATCTGCTTGGGGACAAGGTAGCGCTTGGCGATCCCGAGCTTCTCCTCTTCTGTGTAGCCGGACAGACGGATGATCTCCATCCGGTCCTGCAGCGGAAGCGGAATCGTCTCGAGCTGGTTCGCGGTGCAGATGAAGAGCACCTTCGAGAGGTCGAACGGGAGATCGAGGTAGTGGTCTCGGAAGCTCGAGTTCTGCGCCGGGTCGAGCACTTCGAGCATCGAGCTCGAGGGATCGCCGCGCCAATCGGCACCCATCTTGTCGATCTCGTCGATCATGAAGACCGGGTTCTTGGAGCCGGCGTCGCGAAGCGCTCGGATGATCGTTCCCGGGAGCGCCCCGATGTAGGTGCGGCGGTGGCCGCGGATCTCGGCCTCGTCACGTACGCCGCCGACCGAGATGCGGACGAACTTGCGCCCGAGCGAGCGGGCGATCGACTGGCCGAGCGAGGTCTTGCCCACTCCCGGCGGGCCGACGAAGCAGAGAATCGGACCGGCGAGGTCCTGCTTCAGCTTCGACACGGCGAGCTGCTCGATGATCCGCTCCTTCACCTTCTCGAGGTCGTAGTGGTCCTCGTCGAGGACGGTGCGCGCGTGCTCGAGGTCGAGGTTGTCCTCGGTCGTCTCGTTCCAAGGAAGCGAGAGGATCCACTCGAGATACCCGCGGATGACGCCGTACTCGGCTGCGGCGGGCGGAAGCTTGGCGAGCCGGTCGAGCTCGCGGCGGGCTGCGCGGTCGGCCTCCTCGGGAAGATGCGCCTCCTCGATCTGGCCGCGGAGCTCCGCTATCTCGGCCTGCTGCTCGTCGCCCTCGCCGAGCTCGTCCTGGATCGCCTTGAGCTGCTGGCGGAGGAAGTACTCGCGCTGCGAGTGCTCCATCTCCGACTGCACCTGGGACTGGATCTTCGTGCCGAGCTCGAGCACCTCGAGCTCGCGGTTCAGGATGACGGTGAGCTTCCGCAGGCGTGCCTCGATGGACGCCTCCTCGAGGAGCTCCTGCTTCTCGGGGGTCTTGAGGCGCATCGTCGTCGCGATCAGGTTCGCGAGCGTGCTCGGATCCTCCGCGTTCGCGGCTGCGAGCTCGAGCTCGTCGGGCAGGTAGGGGACGAGGCCGATGATGCGGCTGAACAGCGCCTCGACGTTCCGCGCGAGCGCGTCGACCTCCTTCTCCGGCCCCTCGACATCGGGGAGGTCGGTGAAGTCGCCGACGAGGTAGGGCTCGGTCTGGACGACGCGGTCGAGGTGCACGCGCCGCACCCCCTGGACGAGGATCCGCAGCGTCCCGTCGGGAACGCGGATCATCTTGTGGATGAGCGCAGCGGTCCCGACCGAATAGATGTCCTCCGCGCTCTGCGCCTCTTCCTTGGCGGTCCGAGTCGTGATCAGAACGATGGTGCTGTCGTTCGCAACCGCTTCGTCGACGAGCTGGATCGAGCGCTCCTGCCCGACCGCGAGGGGCGTCATCGAGTCGGGGAAGACGACGGTCTCCTTGAGCGGCAGGATCGGGAGGACCTCCGCCACGGCGTCCTCGTCCGGGCTGACGGTTTCTTCGACAGCGTTCATGCTTCCCTCCCCGGCTGAATCGTGACGCGGACCGGCCCGGTGGCCTTGCGCGCGAGGGGCAGGTGGATTGAAAGCAGGCCGTTCTCGTAGGTGGCGCTCGCCGCCTCGGAGTCCACCGCCTCGTTCAGCTGCACGCGTCGCTCGAAGACTCCGTAGTCGATCTCGATGTGCTGGTATGCGCGGTGCTCATCGGCCTTCCGCTTGCGCCGGCCGCGCACGATGAGAACACCGTCCACGACCGCCGCGTCGACCTCGTCGGGGTCGATGCCGGCAAGCTCCACCACGACGGTGATCGCGGGCGGGTCGTCGGTGCGATAGACGTCGAGAGAGGGCCGAAAGCCGGCTCGGCGCGCGACGAGTCGCGGCACCTGGCAAAGGTCGGCGAAGAGCTCTTCCATCTCGGTTTTCATTTGATCGATGTCCCTGCGCGGGGTCATGAGACAATCGTACCGATGCCGCGCACGCTCAAATCCGCCGGACTGGTGGCCGGGGCCCTCGCGTATCTCTGGGTCGCCGGGGTACGCAATCTCGAAGAGGTGAAGGAGCGGAAACGAGCTCGCCGCTCGAGTTGACGCTGCGCCATGCCTTGCTAACTTAGTGAGCGCTAACGAGCGGGAGGAGCACGAGCTTGGAGCGCTGGACGCGAGCGATGATCCGCTACCGCTGGTGGGTCGTCGGTATCTGGGCGGTCGTCTTTCTGCTGGGGATGTACGCCACGTCCGGCCTCAGCGACCTCCTGACGAATCGCTTCTCGCTTCCCGGCACGGACACCGCCCGCGCGGAGAAGATCCTTCACGACCAGTTCGGCCAGAAGACGGTCGGTTCGTTCTCGGTCGTCGTCAAGGGGCCGCCGGGCTCGGCTCAGGAGCTCGTCCCCGTGGTCCGCGAGCGGGCGCTCGCGGCGGCGAAGGAGCTTCCGACCGGCCAGCTCGCGAGCGTGCAGGCCGTGTCCGACTCGGTGGTCAGCGCGACCATCGTCTCGAACCTCGAGCCGGCCGACGCGAAGGGGCATACCGACGACATGCGCGCCGCCGCGGGCGAGATACCCGGCGCGCAGCTCTACGTCTCCGGCCAGGCCGCGATCGAGCATGACCTGGATCCGGTCTTCGCGCACGATCTCAAGATCGGCGAGCTCTTCATCGCCATCCCGATCGCCGCCTTCATTCTTGCGTTCGTCTTCGGGACGCTCGCGTTCGTCCTGCCGCTCATCTTCGCGGCGGCCGCGATCCCGACGACGCTCGCGATCATCTGGCTCTTCGCGCACGTGATGGAGCTGACGACCTACCTGCAGAACCTCGTCATGCTCATCGGGCTCGGCATCGCCATCGACTACTCGCTCCTCATCGTCTACCGCTACCGCGAGGAGCTGCGCAGCGGGAAATCGAAGGAAGACGCGATCGTGCGCACGATGGAGACCGCAGGGCGGGCGGTCGTCTTCAGCGGCTCGGCGGTCGGGATCGGGCTCGCGCTCATGCTCTTCATGCCGCTTCCGTTCATGCGTGGCTTCGGGATCGGGGGGCTCGTCATCCCCCTCGTCTCGGTCGTGTGCGCGCTGACGCTCCTTCCCGTGCTCGTCTACCTCACCGTCAACGGGCTCGACCGGGTCAGGATCGTGCCGAAGACCGTGATTGAGCGCAGGAACTCGGAGTACAACTTCTGGTTCCGTCTCTCGCGTGGAGTCATGCGCCATCCGGTCGCCGTGGCAGCCAGCACGACCGCTTTCCTTCTTCTCCTCGCCACCCCTGTGCTCTGGCTCGAGGTCGGGCCGGGGTCGAACAAGGGCATCCCTCAGAACCTCGAAGGCGTCAAGGGCCTGAATGTCATCTCGGACGCTGTCGGCGAGGGCGCGCTCGCGCCGACCGCGATCGTGGGCGACACCGGGCAGCCCGGTGGTGTCGACTCAACGGCCGTGCGGGCGGCCATCGGGGAGCTCGAGCAGGGGCTGCGGGTTGACCCCGAGGTGGCCGCGGTCCAGTTCGGCTCCGGGCCTCAGTACGTGGATCCGACGGGGCGCTACTTCCACCTCGAGGTGATCGGCAAGAGCGAGTACGGCTCGCCGCCGGCCCTCGACTTCGTCCACCGGCTACGCGACGACATCGTCCCGGCGGCGGGCTTTCCGGACGGATTGAACGTCTACGCGGGCGGTGGGCCTCCGAGCGGCGTCGACTTCCTCGACCTCACCTACGGCGCCTTCCCGTTCCTCGTCCTCGGCGTGCTGCTCCTCACCTACATCCTGTTGCTCCGGGCGTTCCGTTCCGTCGTCCTGCCGCTGAAGGCGATCCTCCTCAACCTCCTCTCGATCGGCGCCGCTTACGGGCTCCTCGTCATGTTCTTCAAGTGGGGCGGCGCCGGCGCGGTCGGCCTCATCAGCTTCGATCAGATCGAGGGCTGGATCCCCGTCTTCGTCTTCGCGATGGTCTTCGGGCTCTCGATGGATTACGAGGTCTTCCTCGTCAGCCGCATGCGCGAGGAATGGGATGCGGGGCACACGAACGAGGAAGCGGTCTCCTTCGGGCTCGCAAAGACGGGCCGGATCGTCACGGCTGCCGGCCTCGTCATGTTCGCAGCCTTCATGGGTTTCGTCGCCGGGTCGATCGTCGGGCTTCAGCAGTTCGGCTTCGGGCTCGCCGCTGCGATCCTCATCGACGTGACGATCGTGCGTGCGCTCTTGGTCCCGAGCGCGATGAAGCTCTTCGGGCGCTGGAACTGGTGGTTGCCGACCAATGTCGCGCGGGTCTTCCGGGTGAAGCCGTCCCCGTTGCGCAGGCCCGAGGCGCGCCCGGTCCCGAGCGCCAGCGGCCGTTAGGCTTCGGCGCATGGACCTGGAAGTCGTCGAAGGCGACATCACGGAACTCGAGGTCGACGCAGTCGCGAACGCGGCGAACAACGGGCTCTGGATGGGCGCGGGTGTCGCGGGAGCGATCAAGCGCGCGGGCGGCGAGGAGATCGAGCGTGAAGCCATGGCTCTCGCACCGATAGCTGTCGGTCAGGCGGTCGCGACCAGTGCGGGCAACCTCAAGGCGAAGCACGTCGTTCATGCGGCTGTGATGGGCCAGGACCTAAAGACCTCCGCGGAGCTCGTCTCCCAGGCCACGCGGCGCACCCTCGAGGTGGCCGACGACCTGGGCGCCCGTTCGCTCGCCCTGCCCGCCTTCGGGACGGGCGTCGGGGGCTTTCCGATCGAGCGCTGCGCGGAGCTGATGGTCACCGAGGCGCGCGCGTTTGAGCCCGCGCACCTCGAGCGTGTGGTCTTCGCCGTGTTCGGCCACGACGCCGAGCGCGCGTTCATGGCCGCGGTCGGCGAATAGCCGGCTCACCTCCGACGGTTCCCCAAGGGCTCGAGTGGTGGCTCGGCGAGCCGGGCGGCGCAGAGTGGCTCGACCGGCTGCCGGGCATGGTCGCCGCGTGCGCGGAGAGCTGGTCGCTCGAGCTCGATGCGCCGTTCGAGCCGGCCCACATTTCCCTGGTCGTGCCGGCGCGGCTTCGCGACGGGTCGGAGGCCGTCCTCAAGATCAACTTCCCGGAGGCCGAGAGCGAACACGAGCCGGACGCCCTCGCGTGGTGGAGCGGGGCGGGAGCCGTTCGGTTGCTTGCCCGCGACGACGAGCGCAGGGCGCTGCTTCTCGAGCCCTGCGATCCGGGGACGGCGCTCTGGGAGGTGGAGGACGGCGAGGCGACCGGGATCGCGGCCGCCGTCCTTGGTCGCCTGTGGCAGAAGCCGGCTCCTGGGGCTCCGTTTCGCCGGCTCGAGCCGGAGGCGCTTCGCTGGGCCGATGAGCTGCCGGCCCAGTGGGAGGCAGCGGGTCGTCCCTTCGAGCGCACGCTCGTCGACGAGGCGGTCGTGTTCATGCAGGAAGCTGCGAACGATCCGGGCAAGCCCGTCCTCCTGCACCAGGACCTGCACGGAGGAAACATCCTCCGCTCGGGCCGGGACGAGTGGCTGGCCATCGACCCGAAGCCTCTCGTCGGCGAGCGGGAGTTCGACACCGCCTCGCTTCTTCGCGACCGGCGCTGGGAGCTCGCCAGCGAGCCGCGCGCAGGACGGATCGTCGCGAGGCGGCTCGATCAGCTCGCGGACGTACTCGGCCTCGATCGGGAACGCATGCGCGGGTGGGGGATCGCCCACGCCTTGGCCTGGGCCTACGAGGGCGCCACTTTCCTCCCCGAGCACGTCGTCGCGGCCCGCGCGATCGCCTCCGTGCGCTAGATAGGGTCGCGGCGTGCGCGTACTCGTCACCGGCGGCTGCGGCTTTCTGGGCAGCCACTTCGTCAAGCGGCTCGTCGCGGCCGGCGACGAGGTCGTCGTCCTCGACCGGCTCACCCACTTCGGGAACCTCGCGAATCTCGAAGGCGTCCCGCACGAATTCGTCCAGGGCGACGTCGCCGACGCCGTCGCCGCGACCGGCGCCGCCGACGGCTGCCACGCGATCGTCAACTTCGCGGCGGAGACGAACCTCGACGTCTCGGGCCTCGCTGCAGGCGGCTTCATTGTCACCGATGTGTTCGGGACGCACGTCCTGCTCGAGTTCGCGCGCGTCGCCGGGATCCGTTTCGTCCAGGTGTCCACGAGTGAGGCGAGCGATCCCTCGACTCCTCCGGCGGCCTCGAAGGCCGGGGCCGACCTGCAGGTGCTCTCCTACGTGCACGAGCACGGCCTGAACGCCTCGATCGTACGGAGCGTAAGCGCCTACGGGCCTTTCCAGCATCCGGCGGCCGCGCCGGCCTCCTCAATCGTGAAGGCGCTCGACCAGGATTCATCCATTGAGGTGCCTGCAGGCGCCTGGGTGCACGCGGACGACCACGGCGCTGCGGTCGAGCTCGTCCTCCGTGACGGCGAGCCCGGCGAGATCTACCGGATCGGAGAAGACGACGACGCCGTCCGCTCACTCGGCTGGGAGCCGCTGGTGAGCCTCGAAGAAGGGATTGGGGAGACCGTCGAGTGGTACCGCTCGAGGCGGGGCTGGTGGGAGCCGCTCAAGTCCGGCCCGGCCGTGGGTTCGGTGGAGCAGCAGTACGCCCGCCGCAGCCCTGGGTAATTCATGCTTTCCTAACGAGGCTCGGCTACGTTCATGCCGAAGGGGTCCTGAAAGACGGATGCGCCGAATCACCCTCCCTGTGGCCACTCTTGTCGCGCTCGCCTGGGCTGCGACCGCGGCCGCGTCCCCTGTTTTCATTCTCAAGGGCGAAGGCTGGGGCCACGGTGTCGGGATGAGCCAGTACGGAGCGCTCGGCCGGGCGGCTGACGGACAGGGCTACAAGCAGATTCTCGGCTTCTACTACGACGGGACGAATGTCGGCCAGACCAGCCAGAGCAAGATCAAGGTGCTGCTCATGGAAGGCAGGTCGTCGCTGATTTTGCATTCGTCGGAGAATTTCAAGATCGGCGACAAGAAGCTGGCGCGGTTCAGGGACTGGAAGGTCGTCCCGACGAGTGACGGCAAGGTTCGCGTCGTGGGGAAGGGAAGGTTTGGGAGCCCCGCGCGGGCCACTCCCGGCGAGGGATTCTTGCGCGTGGACGGCATGCGCTACCGCGGCGACCTCAAGCTCTACAACGACGGGGGCACGCTGGGCGTGGTCAACGTCGTCGGCCTGCAGGGCTACCTCAACTCGGTTGTACCCCGGGAGATGCCGTCGAGTTGGCCGCTCGAGGCGCTCGAGGCGCAGGCGGTCGCGGCGCGTTCGTACGCGGTGCGCGCGAGCCGAGGCGGCAACAAATACGACATCTACGACGACACCCGCGACCAGGTCTACGGCGGTCTGGACTACGGCAGCGGTGAGGACCCTGGATCCACCGACGCGGTCAAAGCGACCGCGGGCGAAGTGGTCAAGGACAGCGGTAGCGTCGCCAGCACGTACTTCTCCTCCTCGAACGGTGGCCGGACCGCGGCCTCCGTGGACACGTGGGGCGGTTCGCTTCCGTACCTCGTCTCCAAGGCCGATCCCTTCGACCTCAACGCCTCCAATCCGAATCGGACTTGGAGGGTGGTGCTTTCTCCGCGGGGGTTGCAAAATCGGCTCGGGGCGGGGCGAACCCCGATGGACGCGGTCGTGACCTCGCGGCGCTCCGGACGCGTGAACCGTGTCCGCCTCGAGCGGGGCTCGTGGGCCCAGACCTTTCCGTCCTCGGGGCTCGGTCCGGAATGGTTCCGCGGCGCGCTGGGCGCCCGTTCGAGCCGTTTCAAGCTCGGCGTCCTCGACCTGACGCCGAGCAAGACGAAGAGCGTTTGCCGCGCTCGTGTTCGGCTCAACCTGTTCGTGCGGGAAGTCAACAGCGCCACGCTCCAGCGCCGGCGCAGCAACGAGGCGTCCTGGACCAGCATGTCGGTCACGAAGCTCGATGCGGCCCACTACTACGCGATCGACAGGCCCTGCCGTGCCACCTCCTACCGGCTCCACTCGCCGGCGGCGAATACCGCTGCGCAACCGGTCAAGGTCGCCCCGAAGATCGTCTTCTCCGCGACTCAGCCGGCAAGCAACGGCCTGAAAGGCAGCGTGCGGCCGCGCTCACTCGCCGGCCAAACGGTGCACGTCGACCGCCGCCGCAAGGACGGCACGTGGATCAAGAACGTCGGTACCGCCGCCGTCCAGGCCGACGGGATGTGGCACGCGAGCTTCGACACCGTCTCGGGCTTCTACCGGGCGCGCCTGGCGCCGCCCGCCTCGACCGGGCTCGTTCCTGGCGTGTCGGCGCTACTCAAGTTCAACTGAGCAACTCGTCGTCGGGCACGTCGCGGATCTTCCGCGCCGGGTTGCCGACGACCACCGCGCGGGCCGGCACGTCGTGGAGAACGACCGCGCCGGCTCCAACGAAGGCCTCCTCGCTGATTTCGATTCCGGGAAGAAGGACGGCGCCGCCGCCGATGCGCGCGCCGCGCCGGATCGTCGGGCCCTGTCGCAAGTCGTGGCGCTTCTCGCTCCGGCCCATGTAGTTGTCGTTCGTCGTCACCACGCAGGGGGCGATGAAGACGTCTTCCTCGAGAGTCGAGTACGCGGTCAGGTACGCATTCGCCTGCACACGTGTGCGAGCGCCGATCGTCGTGTCGTTCTCGACGTGGGAGCCCCGGCCGATGACGACCTCGTCTCCGAGGTTGCAGCGCTCGCGCACGCAGGCCTGGTCGCCGACGATCACTCCGGCTCCGAGCCGCGTCCCCGCGAACACGACGGCTCCGGCGAGGATCGCGCAGCCGTCGCCGAGGACGAGCGGGGGCAGCTCGCCTCTCGAGGCCGTCGAGCGCTTGCCGAGGACCGGCTGCTTGCCGACGACCGCGTAGTCCCCGATGACGACGTCCTCGCCGAGCTCGACGCCGGGGTAGACGACCGCGGTCTCGGCGATACGGGTCACACGCGTTCCCGCTCGAGGGAGCTTTGCAGCTGCTCGAGCGCCCGCACGACGGCGAGCCCTTCACGGGCCGCCGCAATCCGGTCGCCCTCGCCGCGGAGCAGCTCGAGGAAGCGCTCGCACTCGAGGCGGAGTGGCTCGTCGTTGGCGACCTTCGGGATGGAGATGTCGCCCGACCGAGTCTGCCACTCGCCCCACGTCTCGGCCGGCTGCTGGGGGCCTTTGTCGTAGACCGTCACCTTGCGCTCGGGCTCCATGTCGTCGAAAACGGCCATCTTCCTGTCGCCGACGACCGTCATCCGCCGCATCTTGTGGGGGTCGAGCCATGAGAGGTGCATGTGGGCGACCACGCCTGAGGGGAAGCGGAGGTAGCAGAAGACCACGTCCTCGACACCTGGGTTGAGGAAGGACTCGCCGCGCGCCCACGCCTCGACTGGCTCCTCGCCGACGAGGTGGAGGATGACGGAGAGGTCGTGGGCGCCGAGGCTCCAGAGCGCGTTCTCGTCCTTGCGGATCTGGCCGAGGTTCTGGCGGTTCCCGTACACGTAAAGGAGCCGGCCGAGCTCCTCCGAGTCCACGAGATCCTTCAGCTTCGTGACGCCCGGGTGGTAGAGGAGCAGGTGCCCGGGCATGAGCACGAGAGCGCGCTCCTCCGCCAGGGCGACGAGCTGCTCGCCCAGCGCCGACGAGAGCGCCAGCGGCTTCTCGACGAAGACGTGCTTGCCGGCCAGGAGTGCCTGGCGCGTGAGCTCGAAGTGGGTAACGGCGGGCGTTGCGATCGCGACAGCATCGAGCGAGTCGTCCTCGAGCAGGTCCTCGAAGCGCGTCGTCTTGCGCGCCTCGGGAAAGCGGCCGCCGTAGCGTTCGAGGCGTGCCTCGTCCCGGTCGCAGATCCAGGTGAGCTCCGCGCCGTCCAGCTCGTCGAGGTTCCTCGCCAGGTTCGGGCCCCAGTAGCCGAGGCCCACGGCCGCGAGGTTCAAAGCTTCCATACCCGTCCGTTCGCCGAGCCGTTCTTGCCCGTTGCGTTGCGGAAGTCGACCACGAGCTGCGCCCTCTCGGCGAGCGAGCTGTAGTCGATGCCTGAGTGCGCAGTCACTATGGCGACGCAGTCGACCTCGCCCACGGCCCCGTCGAGGTCGACGGAGGAGAGGCCGTGGTCGGGGAGCTCGGCGACATGCGGGTCGTGGTACGAGATCCGGGCGCCTTCGTCGCGGAGGAGCTCGATCAGCTTCAGCGCAGGCGACTCGCGCAGGTCGCCGACGTCGGCCTTGTACGAGACGCCGACGAGGTGGACGCGGCTGCCCTTCACTGCCTTTTCCTGGGAGTTGAGCGCTCGCGTGATCTTCTCGAGGCAGAAGTACGGCATGTTCTCATTGACCTTGCCGGCGAGCTCGATGAACTCCGTGTAGAAGTCGAACTCGCGCGCCTTCCAGGCGAGGTAGAACGGGTCGACAGGGAGGCAATGGCCGCCGAGGCCGGGCCCGGGCTTGAAGCTCATGAAGCCGAACGGCTTGGTCGCCGCCGCCTCGACGACCTCCCAGACGTCCACGTGCATCCGGTCGCAGAGCTGCGCGAGCTCGTTGACGAGTGCGATGTTGACCGAGCGGAAGATGTTCTCGAGGAGCTTCGTGAGCTCGGCGGCCTCGGGCGAGGAGACGCTGAAGACCGTGTCGATGGCGCGCTGGTAGAAGTCGACGGCGCGGTCGGTGCACGCGTCGGTGACGCCGCCGACGACCTTGGGCGTCGTCTTGACCGTCCAGTCCTCGCGCCCGGGATCGATCCGCTCAGGCGAGAAGGCGAGGAAGAAGTCCTTGCCCACCTCGAGCCCGCTCGCGGCCAGGATCGGCAGGATCTCCTCGCGGGTCGTCCCCGGGTAGGTGGTCGACTCGAGGGAGACGAGGTGGCCCTTGCGGAGGCGCTTGCCCAGCTCGCGCGCAGCGCCGAGGACGATGGAGAGGTCAGGCTCCCGGTTGACGGAAAGCGGTGTCGGCAGGGCGACAACGATCGCGTCGGCATCGCCCACGGTGTCATAGTCGGTCGTTGCCGCCAGCGCGCCGGATTCGACCAGCGGGGCGAGAGCGGCCGACGGCACGTCTTCGACGTGGCTCTCGCCGCGATTGATGGTCGCGACGAGCTCGGCGTCGACATCGACGAGCACCACGGGGATGCCCGCTTCTGCAAAGCACCGGCCGAGGGGTAGGCCGACGTAGCCCGCGCCGACAATGGCGACTTCTGGCTTCTTCACGCGTGATCCATCGTACAAAGCACGTCAGCGATCAAATCGGCCGCATGCCCGTCCCCGTAAAGGGGTGGATGCTCGTCCGCGGGCGCAGCGTCGCGCACCGCGGCGGCGATCGAGTCGGGATCCGTGCCCGCGAGGCGGTTCCAACCGGCCTCGACGGTCTCGACCCACTCGGTGTTGTCCCTGAGCGTCACGCACGGCACTTCGTACCAGTAGGCCTCCTTCTGGACGCCGCCCGAGTCGGTGAGGATGATCCGCGCCTGCGAGGCGAGCGCCGCGAAGTCGAGATAGCCCACCGGGGGTGCCGGATGGACGTGGCCGCGGAGTCGTAGGCCCTGCCGATCCAGCGCCCCCGCCGTTCTCGGGTGGAGCGGGAAGACGACCGGCTCCTCGAGGGCGTTCAGGGCGTCGACGATGCGGCCGAGGGCCGGCGCCTTCGTGTTCGCCTCCCGGTGGACGGTGGCGAGCGCGTAGCCGCCGGCCTCCACGCCTGCGAGCTCGAGCGCCTGCGAGCGCTGGCGCGCGATGGGCGCCAGGCGAAGGTTCGCGTCGAGCATGACGTCGCCGACCTGGTGGACACCGACCGTGATGCCTTCGGCTTCGAGATTCGCCACCGCGGTGTCGGAGGGTGCGAAGAGGAAGCTCGACACGCGGTCGACAAGCACGCGGTTCAGCTCTTCCGGCATCGTCCGGTCGAAGGAGCGGAGGCCGGCCTCGACGTGCGCCACCGGGACGCGGAGCTTGGAGGCGGCGAGGGCTCCCGCCAGCGTCGAGTTCGTGTCCCCGTAGACGAGGACGAGGTCGGGCTTTTCCTCGACGACCGCGGCCTCGATCCCGGGCAGCATCCGCGCGGTCTGCTCGGCGTGGCTCCCCGAGCCCGCTTCGAGGCGATGCTTGGGCGGTTCGAGGCCCAGCTCGTCGAAGAAGACCTGCGAGAGCTCGTGGTCGTAGTGCTGCCCCGTGTGGAGGACGATCTCGTCGGCGCGGTTTCGCAACGCGAGCGAGAGGGGAGCCGACTTTATGAACTGCGGACGGTTGCCGACGACGGAAAGGATTCGCATGCCGACCGCGAATTTAGATGCTTGACCGCAAATCGGATGCACCCGCAGATGGCGGCCGAGACGCGGCGCCAGCTCGCCACGCTCGGTCTCGTCCGTACTTCCGGTACGGGCTTCGGCCGACCGCGGCGCCCGGCTTGGTCTCGTCCGTCCCTGCCGGGCACGTCGATGTCCGGCCAAGCATCAGCTGACCCATGCCTCTGAAGATCCTCCTATCCGGTGCACCCTTCGTCGCGCGCGGCGTGCTGAAGGGGAAGACCCTCGTCTGGTACATCAGCTGGCGCCTCGAGCGCGTCTGAGTCCAAGGCCCCGTCGCTACAATGGCCCACCGCCGGGCCGTTAGCTCAGCTGGTAGAGCAGGGGACTCTTAATCCCAAGGTCGCAGGTTCGATCCCTGCACGGCCCACTCAGACACACGCGCGTCGCCAGGGCCCGAGGGCGAGTCGCTTCCGCATCGCGCTGAAGCGCAGGGTCTTTGCCCGGTTGCAGAAGGCCGAGCGATGCAGCTTGTATTCCACCTCGAGCACGGCCTTACCCGCGAGGATGAACGGCCTGGCGCGGCCGCACTCCCGGTAGTGGAAGCACTCCTCCACGATTGCGAAATCGAACGACGAAACGAGCTTGCGCACCTGGCCGAGGTCGTTCTTCAGAGCGATCGAGAGGCCGGAGTCGTGTGCCGCCTTGGCGAACCAGCGGTTGTAACGGAGCTGATCCTCTCCGGTGAGCGGGAATCCGCTTCCGTTGGCGTAGCCCTCGATGTTGTCGGGCTCGATCGCATCGAAGCCCTTCCGTGCGCACCTGGCGATGCGGTCGCGCATGATCGGCCTCAGGACGCCGATCTTCCTGATGTCGAGCCAGCGCTCGCCGGGCCACCCGTCCAGGCCGTCGCCCAGCACCGAAGCCGGAAACCGGTCGCGGTCCGGCCGCCACCGCTCCCACGCGCCGGCGTTCACGTAGCAGACGGCACGGCGACCCCGCCCGTGCAGCCGTGCGACCTGGCGCTTCGTCGTCTCGAATCCGTCCACGTCGTAGACCGGCACCTGCACCGAGAAGTCGAGGCGCCCGTCAAGTTGCCACTGCCATTCCGTCCCGACGGGCGGCTGCCAGCGGGCCTCCGCGACGCCGGTGGTCGCAAGGGCAGCGAAAGCCGCGACCGTGACGAGCAGGCGACGGGGCATGGCACCTGTTTCGGCAACCCGGATCCCGTCCCTCATCCCCCGCCGTTCCAGCAGGTCCGCGTGAGTCGAGTCCTCACGGTTGGTCCCGACGGCCGATGCTTGCTAGGTTCACGCGATGCTGGGCAGGCAGCGGGGTCGGGTGACGATCGTTAGCGCGGTGCTTGCGCTCGCCTCCCTGGTCGCCGCTCCCACAGCGTTCGCCGACT
>Ga0307296_10000075_pt1 | contig 38794 bp, 39 predicted proteins | sample ER_DNA_153_FD_194467 | JGI IMG/M metagenome (GOLD analysis project Ga0307296, IMG submission 194467) | Bulk soil microbial communities from the East River watershed near Crested Butte, Colorado, United States - ER_DNA_153 | ecosystem: Environmental > Terrestrial > Soil > Floodplain | place... | reverse complement strand
TCGGCCCGGATCACGTCCTTGAGGGTGCGGCCGTCCACGTACTCCATGACGATGAAGTGGGTGCCGTCCTCGGTGCCGGTGTCGTACACGCCCACGATGTTGGGGTGGCTGAGGCTGGCCGCGGCCTGGGCCTCGCGCTTGAAGCGGATCAGGAAGCTGGGGTCGCGGGCGAACTGGGACTGCAGGACCTTGATGGCCACCCGGCGGGCCAGCAGCCGGTCGCGGCCCTCGAACACCTCGGCCATGCCGCCCGCGCCCAGCAGCCGCCCGACCTCGTAGCGGTCGAGCAGGACGTGCGGAGTCGTGGCCATCAGTCGAAGTCCCCCGGGACGGTGGTGAGGGTGCAGGCTAGCAGGACCGGGGTCATCCGCCACCCCGGAGGTAGGCCTGCATGACCTCCTTGGCGATCGGGGCCGCCACGGCGCCGCCGGTGGCCTCGCTGCCCAGGTCGCCGCCGTCCTCGACCACCACCGCGACCGCGATCGACCGGTCGCCCGAGGAGGTGAAGCCGATGAACCAGGCGTGCGGGGCCTTGCCCCGGGCGTGCTGGGCGGTGCCGGTCTTGCCGGCCACCTGCAGCCCCTGGATCTGGGCGGCGGTGCCGGTCCCGCGCTCGACCACCTGGAGCATCATGTCCTTGAGGTCGCCGGCCACCCGCTCGGGGATCACCTGGCCGAAGTCCTGGCCCTCGAACCGCTTGACCACCTTGCCCTTGTCGGAGACGACCTCCTGGGCCACGAACGGCCCCATCCGCCGGCCGCCGTTGGCGACGGTCGCGGCCACGGTGGCCATCTGCAGCGGGGAGACGCGGACGTCGCGCTGGCCGATGGCGCTCTGGGCGGTGGCGGGCACGTCCTGCCTGCGGGGGATCACGCTGGTGGCGGCGGGCAGCTGGTAGGGGCTGGGCTGGTTGAAGCCGAACTTCTCGGCCTCGTCGGCCAGCTTCTGGCTGCCCAGCTTGATCCCGAGGCCGGCGAAGGTGGTGTTGCAGGAGATGACCAGCGCCTCGGTCAGGGTCAGGCTGCCGTCGCCGCAGCTCTCGCCCCCGAAGTTGCGGATCTCGGCCGAGGTCTGGGGGACGTCCAGCACCGGCGGGGACGGCAGCTCCTGGGTCATGGTGACGCCGTTCTCCAGCGCCGCCGCCGCCGTGACCACCTTGAAGGTCGACCCGGGCGGGTACAGGGCCCCGGCGGCCCGGTTCAGCAGCGGGGCGTCCTCGTCGTCGACCAGGCGGTCCCAGTTACGCCGGATCGCCTCGGGGTTGTGGCTGGACAGGTCGTTGGGGTCGTAGCGGGGGTAGGTGGTCATGGCCAGCACCGCGCCGGTCCGGGGGTCGAGGGCCACCACCGCCCCCTTGCGCCCGCCGAGGGCCGACTCGGCCGCCTCCTGGCTGGCCTTGTCCAGGGTCAGGACCAGCGTGCCCCCTGGGGTCTCGCGGGCGGTGAGCAGGTCGGTCACGTTCTGGCCGAACTGCTCGGGCGCCCGGCCGAGCAGGTAGGAGTTGAACTCCTGCTCGGCCAGGGTGCGGCCGTAGACCAGCGAGTAGAAGCCGGTGACCATGCCGTAGCGCTCGCCCTCGGGGTATTGGCGGACGAACTCCAGCGGGTCGCCCTTCTGCTTGGAGCGGACCGAGCGGGCCACCTCGGACCGGTCGGCGAGCACGATCGGCCCCCGCTCGATCGAGTACTCCTTGATCAGCACCCGGGTGTTGCGGGGGTCGTTGGCCAGCCGGGGGGCGGCCAGCACCTGCCAGTACAGGGGGGCGGCGAGCAGGGCCAGGAAGGCCACCAGGACGACCACGGCCACCCGCCGGATCTGCCGGTTCATCGGACGACCGTCACCTCCCCGGTGTCGGCCGGGGCCCGGCGGCCGGCCGCCGGGGCCGGCGTGCCCTCGTCCGAGATCCGGCACAGCAGCGCGATCAACGCGTAGTTGGCCAGCAGGCTGGAGCCTCCGAAGCTCACGAACGGCAGGGTGATGCCGGTGAGCGGGATCAGCCGGGTCACCCCGCCGACGATCACGAACACCTGGAGGGCGAAGCTGGTCACCAGGCCGACGGCCAGCAGCTTGCCGAAGTCGTCGGGGGCGGCCAGCGAGATCCGCAGCCCCCGGAACACCATGAGCAGGTACACCAGCAGCATGGCGGTGACCCCGAGCAGGCCCAGCTCCTCCCCGAAGGCGGCGAAGATGAAGTCGGTGGAGGCGAACGGGATGAAGTCGGGCCGGCCCTGGTTCCAGCCCTGCCCGAGGATGCCGCCGGTGGCCAGGGCGAACAGCCCCTGGGCGAGCTGGAAGCCGCGGTCGTTGTAGTACTTCCAGACGTCCATCCAGGTGGCCACCCTGACCTGGACGTGGGCGAACAGGTTGTAGGCGACCACCGCCCCGAAGATGAACAGGCCGAGGCCGGTCGCGACGTAGGAGAAGCGCCCGGTGGCCACGTACAGCAGGACCACGAAGACCCCGAAGAACAGCAGGCTGGAGCCGAGGTCCTTCTCGAAGAAGAGCACGAACAGGCTGGCCGCCCAGGCCAGCAGCAGGGGCATGAAGTACTTGATCTCCGGCAGCAGGAACGGCCCCACCCGGTAGGTGGCGGTGGCCAGCAGCTCCTTGCGTTCGGCCAGGTAGGCGGCCAGGAACACCACCAGAGCGATCTTGGCCGCCTCGGCCGGCTGGCCGGAGAACGGGCCGATGCGCACCCACAGCCGGGCGCCGTTGATCTCGCGGCCCAGGACCGGCAGCACCGGCAGCACCAGCAGGACCACGCCCAGCAGCAGCCAGGTGTAGCGGTAGCGGTCCAGCACCCGGTGGTCGCGCACGACCAGGATCACGGCCACGAACACCGCCACCCCGAGCACCGTCCACAGGGCCTGGGCCGGGGCCTCGGGCCGGTAGTTGTCCTTGGCCGCCTCGGCGTAGTCGAGCCGCCGGACCATGACCAGGCCGAGGCCGTTGAGCAGGGCCGCGCCCGGCAGCAGGATCGGGTCGGCCTGGGGGGCCCGCCAGCGCAGCACCAGGTGGGCGCCGAGGAACAGGCCGGCCAGGGTGGCGCCGTAGCCGGCGCTGCCCGAGGGCACCTCGTTGTCGGCGGCCAGGCCGACGATCACGTAGGCCCCGACCGACAGGATCAGGGCCAGGAGCAGCAGCGACAGCTCGACGTTGCGGCGGGACTCCACGCCTCAGCCTCCCGCGGCCCGGGTGCTGGTGGTCGCCACGGCCGTCGTCGGGGTGGCCTCGGGGGTGGCCGGGGCCTGGCCGGTGCAGCCGCCCGGGCTGAACACCAGCGGGGCGCAGCGGGCGATGTTGCGGGCGTCCTCCAGGTCGTCGGCCTGGACCCCGTCGTCCAGGCGGGCCGCGTACCCGGGCGGCACCTGGGCCCGGCTGACCGGGCCGCGCTCGACCAGGCGCGAGAACCGCAGCCCGGCCACGTTCCCGGGGACGCCCTGGAACACCGCCACCGTGTCGCCGTCGAACCCCACCCAGTAGCGGCTGAACAGGAAGCTCCGCCCGGCGACCAGCAGCGCCGCCGCCACCAGGACCACGATCCCGGCGACCAGGACCCGCTGGAGGCGGCGGTGCGTGGCCAGGGAGCGGTCCTTGGCCGCCCTGGCCGCGCGGCCGCCCCGCCGGCCGGGCGCGCCGTCGCCCTCGACCAGCGGCATGGCCCCGGTGGCGGCCCCTGCGGTCAGGTCGCCGGTCTGGTCGTCCTCGACCTCCGGGAGGGCCGACTCGTCGACGGCGTCGACCACGATCACGGTGATGTTGTCGGGGCCGCCCTGCTCGTTGGCCACCGTGACCAGCTGCCGGGCCGCCTTCTGAGGGCTGCGCACCCGCAGCAGGACGTTGCGGATCTGGGTCGTCCCGACCACGTCCGACAGGCCGTCCGAGCACAGCAGCAGCCGGTCGCCCACCTGGAGCTTGTAGGTGAACAGGTCGAACTCGACCTCGGGGTCGATCCCGAGGGCGCGGGTGATGACGCTGCGCTGGGGGTGCCGCTCGGCGTCCTCGGGGGACAGCCGGCCGTCGTCGACCAGCTCCTGGACCAGCGAGTGGTCGACGGTGACCTGGGACAGCTCGCCCTGGCGGAGCAGGTAGCCGCGGGAGTCGCCGACGTTGGCCACGTGCACCATGTCGCCGTCCTCGAGCAGGGCGACCAGGGTGGTGCCCATGCCGTTCAGCTTGTGGTCGCTGGCCGCCATCTCGCGGATGCGCCGGTTGGCCCGCAGGATGGCCTGCTTGAGGTCGTCGGTGGCGGCGGTCTCGTTCTCCCACGGCCCCCGGTCGCCGAGGGCGGCCAGCTCCTCGATGGCGATGGCGCTGGCCACCTCGCCGGCGCTGTGGCCGCCCATGCCGTCGGCGACCGCCGCCACCGGCTTGGAGCTGAGGTAGCTGTCCTCGTTGTTCTTGCGCATCCGACCGACGTCGGTGGCGGCCGCGAATACCAGGCGCATCAGCGGCGCAGCTCCAGTGTGGCCTTGCCCAGCTTGACCTCGTCGCCCGGGCCGATCGCGGTCGGCTGCTGCACCCGGGACCGGTTCATGTAGGTGCCGTTGGTGGAGCCGAGGTCCTCCAGCCACCAGGCCCCGTCGCGCTGGTAGATGCGGGCGTGGACGTTGGACACATAGGTGTCGCGGATGGCGATGTCGCAGGTGGCGGCCCGCCCGACGGTGAGCGACTCCTTGAGCGGGACCGTGCGCCGGCCGCCCTCGTCGGTCACCACCAGCTCGCGGGGCAGGCGCCGGGGCGGCCGCCCGGGGCCGCCGGCCCGGGGTACCGGGCGGGTGGGCGCCCGGGCCGGCCGGGCCCGCCGGCGCTCGGCCCGGGGCCCGAACACGTCCAGGGTCACCGCCCGGACCGCCCTGGCCACGAACAGGTACAGGATGACGAGGAAGGCGACCTTGACGGCGAGCAGGAAGATCGGCGGCATCAGCCCTCCCGCCGGAACTGGAGGGTCGAGCTGGCCAGCTTGAGCAGGTCGCCGTTGGCCAGGCGGCGGCGCCGGATGGGCTGGCCGTTGACCTCGGTCCCGTTGGTGGAGCGCAGGTCCTCGACGATGAAGTCGTCGCCCTCGCGCACCACCCGGGCGTGGTTGCGGGAGACCCCCGGGTCGGCCAGGGGGATGTCGGACTGCTCGGCCCGCCCGATGGTCAGCTCGGCCGCGGCCAGCGGCCAGGTCCGGATCGGCTGGCCGCCCTGGACCAGCACCAGGCTGGCCGGGGCCTGGACCTTGGGCCGGCGGCGCTGGCCAGGGAGCATGGCGGTGTGGGGGCCGACCGGCTGGGCCGCCGGGCCGGCCTGGCCGGCGGCGTAGTCCCGCTCCTGCTCGTCGGGCTCGACCCGGCCGCCCAGGCGGAAGCGGCCCTCCGGCAGGTCCTCGGCCGTCTCGAACTCGATCCGGGCCGGCCCGAGCATGGCCCAGTCGCGCTCCCGGGCCGTGTCCACGGCCAGGGCGGCCAGCTCCCGGGCCAGCGCCACCTCGTAGTCGGCGAAGCGCTCCCGGTCGGCCGGGGACAGCTCGTAGACGTACACGTTGGGCACGTACACCCGGTTCACCCCGACCGTGCGCCCGTCCTCCACCTCCCGGACCAGGCGCTTGCCCAGCTCGACGGGCTGCACCCCGGAGCGGAAGAAGCGCGCGAACAGCCCCTCGACCGCGCCCTCCAGACGCCCTTCGAAGTCTCGCAAGATCCCCATCGTCGAGCCCTCAGGCACTCCTTTGCCTTGTCCGTGAACCGACTCGCGGCAGTGTACCCACTCTAGTCGGTGACCAGCGGGTTCCTCGGCTGAGGTGGTCACGGCCGTGCTACAATCCCCGCTCGATTCCCCTGGGCGAGTGGCGGAATTGGCAGACGCGCAGGATTCAGGTTCCTGTGTCCGCAAGGACGTGGGGGTTCAAGTCCCCCTTCGCCCACAGCTCAGATGACTGCCCTCGCCACCCCCGACCCCGTCATTCTCCGGGCCCCTCGCCTGCTCGACGGCACCGGCGCACCACCCGTCCCCGATGCCGCGCTGCTGGTCGAGGGCGGTCGCATCGCCTACGCCGGCCCGGCCGCCGGACTCCCCGAGGGCGCCGGCCAGGTCCCGGCCCTCGACTTCCCCGGGGCGACGCTGCTGCCCGGGCTGGTCGACGCCCATGTCCACCTGGTGGCCAGCGGGGGGCCCGACCTGGCCGCCGACGTGCCCAGGAGCGAGGCCGAACGGACCCTGGCCGCCGTGGTCAACGCCCGCCGCCAGCTGGAGGCGGGCGTCACCCTGGTCCGCGACCTGGGCGCTCCAGGGGCCGAGGCGGTGCTGGTAGGACGGGCGGTGGAGGCGGGCACGATCGCCGGACCACGGGTGGTGGCCTCGGGGCCGGCGGTGACGATGACCGGCGGGCACATCTCCTACCTGGGCCGTGTCACCGACGGGGTCGACGCCATGCGGGCGGCCGTCCGGGCCAACCTCGCCCTGGGTGCCCGCTGCATCAAGGTGGTGGCCACCGGCGGGGTGCTGACCATGGGCGTCGACCCGCGCGAGCCCGCCTACACCCAGGCCGAGCTGGACGCCCTGGTCGACGAGGCCCACCGGCTGGGGCTGACCGTGGCCGCCCACGCGATCGGCGAGGGCGGGGTGGCGGCGGCCCTGCGGGCCGGGGTGGACTCGGTCGAGCACGGGATGTTCCTGGACCAGGCCGCTGTCGACCTGTTCCTCGAGACCGGGGCCCGCCTCTCGGCCACCTTCCTCGCTCCCCACGGGATCCTCAGCGGGCCGAGCGTGCCCGGCTGGATCAAGGACCGGGCCCGCCCGGCCGCCGAGGCCCAGGCGCGCTCGTTCCGGATCGCGGTCCAGGCCGGGGTGCGGACGGTGGCCGGCACCGACGCCGGCACCCCCGACAACCCCCACGGCGGGGTGGCCCGCGAGGTCGCGTTCATGGTCGAGGCCGGCCTGGACGTCCTCCAGGCCGTCCGCGCGGCCACCGCCGAGGCCGCCGACCTGCTCGGCGTGGCCGACCGGGGGGTCCTGCGCCAGGGCGCCGCCGCCGACGTGCTGGTCGCCGGCGGCGACGTCGCCGCCGACGTGGGCGCCCTCCGGCGCCCCCTGGCCGTGTTCCAGGACGGCCGCCGGGTGGTCTAGGCTGGACACGGTGTCCGTAGCGGAGGTGGTGCCAGATGACCGTCGTGCAACTGCCCGAGGAGCTGGTCGCGCTGCGGGAGGCGATCCGCACCTTCATCCAGCGGGAGATCGCCCCCAAGGAGGCGACCTACGCCCAGGAGATCACCGAGACCGGCACCTTCGCCGCCCTCCAGCAGGAGAAGAAGGCCCTGCGCAAGCGCTCGGCCGCCGAAGGCTACTACTCGCTGTTCATGCCCGAGGAGGCCGGCGGCGGCGGGGTCGGCTACCTGGGGCTGGTCCTGTGCGTCGAGGAGTGCATGCGCCACGGCCTGCTGCTGGCCATGCCCGGCGGGGTGCTCCCGAGCGTCGAGGGCCCGACCCCGATCCTGCTCGACGGCACCCCTGAGCAGCAGGAACGCTACCTCCAGCCGACCATGCGGGCCGAGCGGGAGGCATGCTTCGCCCTGACCGAGCCCGACGCCGGCTCGGACGCGACCCGGATCCGCACGCGGGCCGAGCGGGTCGACGACGGCTGGGTCATCAACGGCCGCAAGCACTTCATCACCCACGGGGCCGAGGCCGACTACGTGATCCTGTTCGCGGTCACCGACCCGGGCAAGGGCGCCCGCGGCGGCATCAGCTGCTTCCTGGTCGACACCGACACCCCCGGCTTCGAGGTGGGCCGCCGCCAGCGGACCATGTACGACGAGCACCAGGCCGAGCTGGTCTTCACCGACTGCCGGGTCGGCGAGGACGCCCTGCTCGGCAAGGAGGGCTACGGCTTCTACTCGGCCATGCGCTGGATCAACGGCGGCCGGGTCTCGATCGCCGCCATGGCCGTCGGGGTGGCCCAGCACCTGTACGAGCGGATGCTCGAGTACGCCAAGGTCCGGGAGGCGTTCGGCCGCCGGATCGGCGCCAACCAGTACGTCCAGGGGATGATCGTCGACACCCTGGCCGAGCTGACCCAGGCCCGCCTGCTCGTCTACGACCTAGCGGCCAGGCTGGACGCCGGCGCCGACGGCCGCCAGGAGGCGGCCATGGCCAAGTACGTGTCCACCGAGATGGTCGGCCGCGTCGCCGACCGGGCCATCCAGGTGTTCGGCGGCAACGGCTACATGACCGAGATGGGCGTGGAGCGCTGGGCCCGGTTCGTCCGCGCCATGCGCCTGTACGAGGGCACCAGCGAGATCCTCAAGACGAACATTGCCCGGACGCTGGGCCTGGACGAGCCGGCCCCGGCCCCGGCCCCGTAGGATCAGCCCATGCGACTCCGTGCCCGCTCCACCCTGCTGCTGGCCGCGGCCGCCTGGACCATCTGGGTGTGGGCGACCCGCATCTGGAACATCCTCGGCGACCCCGCCCACGACACCGCCTTCAAGGCCGTCCACAGCCTGCTCGCCCTGGTCTCGATCGCCTTCGCGGTCGCGCTGGCCGTGGTCGGCTGGCGCATGCGCCGCGAGGAGCGGTCCGGCGCGGCCCAGCCGCGCGAGCCCGAGGCGGTGGCCGACCGCAGGAATTGAGGTGCCGCGCCCGCGCCGGATAGGCTGAGCCGCTCGTCGACCCGGGGGGGTAGGTGCGATGTTCATCCGGATCCTGCGCGGACAGGCCCATGACGGGGCCGCCACGCTGGCCGAGGTCGCCCGCTGGCGCCAGGAGCTCGGCGCCGGGGTGCTCGGCTGGCGGCGGCTGACCGCCGGCATCGGTGACGCCGGCGAGCTGGTCCTTGCCCTCCGCTACGACACCGAGGCGGCCGCCTGGCGTGACCGCGACCGGCCGGAGCTGGCCGCCTGGCAGGCGTCGGCCGAGCGCCACCTGGCCGGGCCCGGCCGCTGGTACGACTGCCCGGTGGTCCACACCATGAAGGCCGGCGACGCCGGCGAGGCCGGCTTCCTCCGGGTGGTCCAGGGCCGCCTGGCCGACCCGGTCCGCCTGGCCGCCATGCGGGACGAGGTCGAGCGCACCCTGCGCGACCGCGCCCCCCACGTCCTCGGGGTCATCGTGGCCGAGCACGCCGACGGCACCGCCTTCACCGAGCTCACCTACCTCACCTCCGAGCGCGAGACCAGGGCCGCCGACCGCCAGATGCCGGTCGAGATGGCCGTCCAGCTCGGCATCGTCCGCAGCTACGTCGAGGGCCTGGAAGAGGTCGAGCTGCGCCACCCGTTGCTGGTCAGCCCCGCACGGATCGCGGTCGCCTGAGACCGGGGCGTCTCAGGGGGCGCGGTCCTCGGCGTCCAGCGCGGCCAGGGCGGCCGCCTGGGCCCTGGCCATCACGTCCTTGAGGGGGCGGCCGGTGGCCGAGGCCAGGCGGGCGCAGTCGGCGTATTCGGGGGCCACGTTGACCACCCGGCCGCCGTCCAGGCCCAGCTTGACCCGGACCTTCCCGGGCCCGCCGGGCACCGAGACCGCGATCACCCGCCGCTCCAGCATCCACTTGCGGACCGGCAGCCCGCGCACCCCCAGGGTCGAGGTCTCGCGCCAGAGCAGCTCGCGCACGACCCCGTCGATGCCGGGGCTGCACAGCACCGACAGGGTGATGCCGGGCCGGCCCTTCTTCATGTGGATCGGGGTGAACCAGACGTCGGCCGCGCCGGCCTCGAACAGCCGCTCCAGCACCCAGGGGGCCAGCTCCGGGGTCATGTCGTCGAGGTTGGCCTCCAGCACCACCCCGCCGTCGCCGGCCGCCTCGTCCTCGGTGCGCTCGCCCAGCAGCACCCGGAGCAGGTTGGGCAGCTCGTCGTGCTGGCGGGTCCCGGCCCCGTAGCCGACCGCGGTCACCCGCATCGGCGGCAGGTCGGTGAAGCGGCCGGCGCTGGCGGCGACGATGGCCGCCCCGGTCGGGGTGGTCAGCTCGGCCGCGACCCCGCCGGAGTAGATCGGCACGTCCTGGAGCAGCTCCAGGACGGCCGGGGCGGGCACCGGCAGCATCCCGTGGTCGGTGCGCACCAGGCCGGTCCCGGTGGCCACCGGCGACGCCCACACCTCGGTCACGCCCAGGTCGTGCAGGAGCAGGGCGCTGCCGACGATGTCGACGACCGCGTCGACCGCCCCCACCTCGTGGAAATGGACCTGGTCGACCGGCTTGCGGTGGACCCTGGCCTCGGCCTCGGCCAGCCGGGCGAAGATGGCCAGCGACCGGTCGCGCACCTGGGCCGGCAGGTCGGCCTCGCCGAGGGCGCCCCGCAGGTAGGCCCAGGTGCGGATCACGTGCGAGCGCTCGGCCCTGACCCGGACCAGGGTGCCGCCGATCCCGCCCCGCTCGGCCCCGGTCACCTCCAGCTCGAACGGGTCGACCGGCACCCCGGCCAGCCCGGACCGCAGCACCTCGGCCGACCCGCCCGCGTCCAGCAGCGCCCCCAGCACCATGTCCCCGGCCACGCCGGCGAAGCAGTCGAAGTAGGCGAAGGTCATGGACCGGCCCCGTCGTCCGGTTCGCCGGGGGTGCCGGTGGCGCCGTGGGTCTGGGTCCGCAGGATCCTCGCGGCCAGGGCGCCAGCCCCGAACCCGTTGTCGATGTTGACCACGCTCACCCCGACCGCGCACGAGTTCAGCATCCCCAGCAGGGCGGCCAGCCCCTCGAAGGCGGCCCCGTAGCCGACGCTGGTCGGCACGGCCACCACCGGCGCCGCCACCATCCCGGCGACCAGGGACGGCAGGGCGCCCTCCATCCCGGCCACCACCACCAGCACGCCGGCCGCCTGGAGGCGCCCGGCCTCGGCGAACAGCCGGTGGGCGCCGGCCACGCCCACGTCGACCAGGGTGTCGACCCGGCAGCCGAACGCCTCGGCCGTGACCCAGGCCTCCTCGGCCACCGGCAGGTCGCCGGTCCCGGCGCAGACCACCCCGACCACCCCGGCCCGCGACCCGTCGGGGTCCGCCGCCCGGCAGACCAGCATCCCGGAGCGGGGGTGCCAGCGGGCGCCGGGGGCGACCTGGCGGACCGCCTCGGCGTGCCCGGCCGTAGCCTTGGTGACCAGCACCGGCGACGCGTCCTGGGCGAGCAGGGCGGCCACGATCGAGGCCGCCTCGGCGGGCGTCTTGCCGGGGCCGTACACCACCTCGGGGCCGCCCCGCAGGGCCCGGTGGTGGTCGACGCGGGCGAACCCGAGGTCCTCGAACGGCAAGGCGGCCAGGCGGGTCACGGCGTCCTCGGTGGGCAGCTCGCCCCTGGCCACGGCGCCGAGCAGCTGTCGAAGCCGACCTTCATCCAAAGTTCCCGCATTGTACAATCGCCGCCGCTGCCTTCCCCGCTGGCCTCGCAGGAGGTTACCCGCGTGTCCCCGCTGCCGGCAGAGAGGCTGACCCTCCTCGTCTACGTCGCCCTGGCGGCGACCCTGGCCCTCGGCCTGGCCGTGGCCATCCTGGCCGCCCGCCTGCGCGCGGCCCGCCGCACCTACGGCCGGCTGCTGGCCGGCGGCGACGGCGGCGAGGACCTCCTGGCCGCGGTGGCCCGCCAGGTCGAGGCCACCGAGCGCCTGCGCGGCAAGCTCGACCTGGTCGGCCGGGAGACGGCCCAGCTCCGCCAGCGCGTCTCCAGCCTGGTCGGCACCGTCGGCCTGACCCGCTACGACGCCTTCCCCGACGCCGTCGGCCACCTGTCGTACTCGGCGGCGTTCCTGGACGAGGCCGGGGACGGCGTGGTCCTGTCGACCATCAACGGCCGCTCCGAGACCCGCTCCTACGCCAAGCCGGTCCGCGGCGGCCGCTCCGACCACAGCCTCTCGGACGAGGAGCGCACCGCCATCGCCCTGGCCATGGGCGCCGGCAACCCCAATCTCGCTAGCGGCGTCCGGTAGCCTAAGGGCATGCTGGACCTCAAGCTCGTCCGCGACGACCCGGAGCGGGTCAAGGCCGCCCTGGCCAAGCGCGGCCCCGGCGTCGCCGAGCAGGTCGACCGGCTGCTGGAGGCCGACACGGCCCGCCGCCGCCTGGTCACCGAGGTCGACGCCCTGCGGGCCGAGCAGAAGCGGCGCGGCAAGGAGGTCGCCAGGGCCGCCCGCGAAGAGCGCGAGCAGGTCCTGGCCGGCCTCAAGGAGCTGTCCGACCGCCTCGACGAGGCCGAGGCGAGCCTGCGCGCCGCCGAGGCCGACCTGGCCGAGGTCCAGGCCCGCGTCCCCAACCTGCCCGACCCCGCCACCCCGGCCGGCGGCGAGGAGGACTCGGTCGAGCTGCGCCGCGTCGGCACCCCGCCGGCGTTCGACTTCGAGGTCCGCGACCACCTGGAGCTGGGCGAGCTGCTGGGCGCGATCGACACCGTCCGCGCGGCCAAGGTCTCGGGGGCCCGCTTCGGCTACCTGACCGGGCCGGGGGCGCTGCTCGAGCTCGCCCTGGTCCGGTTCGTCATGGACCGGCTCACCGCCGCCGGGTTCGTGCCCATGATCCCGCCGGTGCTGGTCCGGCGGGAGGCGATGTTCGGCACCGGCTTCCTGCCCACCGACGAGCAGCAGATCTTCCGCACCGCCGACGACGACCTCTACCTGGCCGGCACCTCGGAGGTGCCGCTGGTCTCCTACCACAGCGACGAGCTGCTCGACCCCGGCGTCCTGCCGCTGCGCTACGCCGGCTTCTCGACCTGCTTCCGGCGCGAGGCCGGCTCCTACGGCAAGGACACTCGGGGCATCTTCCGGGTCCACCAGTTCGACAAGGTGGAGATGGTGTCGTTCGTGCTCCCCGACGCCTCCGCCGCCGAGCACGAGCTGCTGCTGGCCCACGAGGAGGCGATCCTCCAGGCCCTCGAGCTGCCCTACCGGGTGGTCGACATCGCCGCCGGCGACCTGGGCGGCTCGGCGGCCCGCAAGTTCGACTGCGAGGCCTGGATCCCCTCCCAGGGCACCTACCGTGAGCTCACCTCGACCTCCAACTGCACCGACTACCAGGCCCGCCGGATCGGCTGCCGGGTCAGGGAGCCCGACGGCAACCGGCCCCTGCACACCCTCAACGGCACCGCCGTGGCCGTCGGCCGCACCATTGTCGCCCTGCTCGAGAACCACCAGCAGCCCGACGGGTCGGTCCAGGTCCCCGCGGCCCTCCAGCCCTACCTGGGCGCCGACCTCATCCAGCCGAGCAACAAGTAGCGCCCGGGACCCTTCACCATCGCCCCGCAGACCTGAGCGATCGGGCAACGCCGGCGGGCCATATGTGGACCCGGGTGGGACGGCGCGCTCATGCCTGGCGACCCCGCAGGACCAGCAGACCACCGGCTGACCGGAGCGGCACCAGCGGCCGCTGGCGGCTACCTCACCACCTTGCCGACCTTGACCAGCCCCTGGTAGCGGAAGGGGTGGAAGTTCACCGGGGGCCCGCCGGAGTGGGTCGCTGACACGGCCATCCTTCGGCCGATGCCGCCCTTGCGGTACACCAGCTCCACGTGGGAGACGACCCCGTCGTGGTCGTAGTCGTAGAACAGCAGGTCCCCGGTCCGGCTCCACTTGAGCGGCACCCGGGTCGTGAAGGCGTACAGCTGCCGCGACGTCCGGATGCCACGCTTGGACAGGTTCACGCCCGCGTGCCGGTAGGCGGCGACCACCAGCCCGGAGCAGTCGAAGCAGTTGGGGCCGGCCCCGCCGTAGCAGTAGGGCTCCCGCTGGGCGACCTGGATTCGCACGTAGCCGTTGACGGCGTAGCGGATCCGGTGCTGGGAGGTGTCCGACACATTGATCGCGGCCGCGGCCACGGGAGGAGCCGCGGCGACCTGGCTGGAGACGGCGAACGCGGCCAGCACGAAGGCGACCACGAGCAACTTGCAGCGCATGGGGGGATTTCCTCTCCGGTAGGGGGGTTCGGAGGGCGGAGGGGAGGCTACCCGAACGAAGACTGCATTGTCCAACTCGCTGGGTTCTGCCGAGTTCGCGGAGTTCTCAGACTCGCCAGATTCTGCTGGCTTCTCAGGGTTCTCAGAGTTGACGCGATGCGCGCGTCCGGCAGATCCCGCCGGCACCACGCAAACCCGACACAGGCCTGGGTCCGGCCGGCCGCGACCTGGTGGTCAGGCGGGGAGCCCGGGCTGGAGCAGGATCAGCACGGTGGCCAGGACGAGCAGCACCGCGCCGACGACGATGAGCACGTAGCGGACGGTGGATAGCTTGAAGGTGCTGCCGATGCCGACCAGGAACAGCACCGCGGCCAGGAACACCGTGATCCGGACGTAGTCGTCACCCACGACCGCCGCGTGGTTGCCCGCCGCCGCCGCGGCTTCGGCCTCGCGGTCCAGCGCGTCGGCCCTGGCCTGGTCGGCGAGCCTGTACTGGGGCATGTAGGTGGGCCCGGGCGCGGCCCGCGGGTTGTGGAACGGGTCGGTGGCCATCCAGGCGTCGAAGGCGACCCTGAACTCCGGCCGGAAGCGCCGCTGGGCGACCGCCTCCTTCTGGGGGTCGTTCAACGTGTAGGCGGTGAACCAGGCGGTGAAGGTCGACGAGTCGAAGTTGCGGGTCGACAGGGCGGCCAGGTCGGCGCGGGTGGCCAGGTTGCGCAGGGTCGCGGACTGAGCGAGCTCGATGCGGGACTCGGTCCCCCACTTGGCCGCGGCATAGCCCGACCAGGCGGCCGCGATGGTGACCAACGAGAGCAGCAGCGCCTCGCCGATCTGCACGATGCGCGAATGCCGGTCGCCGCCCCCGGCCGCTGGCTGCTCGTGCGGCTCCTTGCTGTGCTCGTGCAGCTCCTTGCCAACCTCGAAGGGAGACAACCCCTCAGGCATCGATCCACTCCATGGCGATCAAGATGCGCGGTCCACTCAGATGGTCGCCTCCAAGCGCCCGCGGTGGCATCACCCCGAATGGATGAGCTTCGCTGGCCGCGTCCGGGACATGCTGCTACCAGTGTCTCGCACCGTGGCGGAGGAGGTGGGATTAGAACGCCCACCGTGCGCCTACTGGCTCCTGGTCGGGAGCTGGTCGGGCACGTCGTGGAGGACCTCGCGGATGCGGATGATCTGGAGCGCCAGCCCGATCTGGAGGCACAGGTCGGGATCGGCGGTGAAGGGGCCGAGCAGCCGTTCCAGCTTGGTGATGCGGTACCTGAGCGTGTTGTAGTGGAAGTACAGCCGCCGCGCCGCCCTGGCGACGTTGAGGTTGCATTCCACCAGCGCCTCGAGGGTTCGCAGCAGGTCGTCCCGCTCGGCCGGGTCCAGGCGGAGCAACGGCCCGAGGCTCTCCAGCGCGAACGAGCGCAGCTCCTCGGCGTCGTCGATCAAGCTGAGCAGCCGGAACACGCCAAGGCTGTCGAAGCGGGTGACGGTGCCCTGGCCATGGATGCGTCGGCCGATCTGTACCGCCTTGGTGGCCTGGTCGTAGGCGGTGGCGACCTCGACCGGCGAGGTGACCGGACGGCTGACCCCGACGGACAGGACGTGGCGGCTGCGCCGCGCCAGGCCGGCCGCGATCGACCGGGCCAGCGAGACCGCCGCCTCTCCCGGGTCCCGGCGGTCCGGCAGGCCGACGATGGCGACGAGGTCGGTGGCGAAGCCGGCCACGGCGGCGCCGGGGTCACAGTCGCGCACCGCCGACATCCACGCGTCGGTGAGGCGGGCGCGCAAGCGGTGCTCCTCCGGGCCGGAGGGCTCCTTGTCCGGCGCCCGCTCCAGCTCGGCGACCACCACCGCCAGTGGCCGGTCCAGGTCCCATCCGAGCGACCTGGAGCGGCTCAGGATCTCCCGCTCGTTCCGTATCCTGCCGCTGAGCAGCTCGTGCAGGAAGTCGGACTGGAACTTGCGCTCCACCGCCGTGACCGCGAGCTGCTTGGCCGCGTCGAGCGCGATGACGGTGGCGGCGCGCTCCAGGGCGATCAGCGTGTCGTGCTGGAGCGGCCGCTCGCCCTCGACGGCGAGGATGCGGCCGTGCCGCATCGAGCCGGCCAGCACCGGCGCCAGCGCGCAGCGGACGCCCCCGGAGGCCAGCACCAGGGTCTGCGGGACCAGCGCGTCACCGACGACGATCCGCCCGTCCTCGCCGAGGAGCCCCGCGGTGGCGAGCAGCCCGGCGACCTCGGCCAGACCCGACGACGCCAGTACGCGGCCGTCGTCGTCCATCACGACCACGGCACCCTCGATGAGCTGGGAGAGCTTCTCGGTGATCTCGGGAAGGCCGCCACCCTCCAGGACGATCCGCATGAACACGCGGTGGATCTCCTCGGCGCGTTCCAGGACGGCCGACTGCCGGTTGACGATGTCGGTGAGCGCCTGGCTGAGGATGTCGTCGAAGCCGACCTGCTGTGGGATGTCGATGATGGGGAAGGCGAGCTGGTCGGCACGCTGCAGCATCTCCCGCGGCAGCGCCTCGAGGTAGCTTCCGAGCTTCACGCCGAGTGCGGCCAGGCCGCGGGCGTCCAGCGCCGACACCAGTGCCGCGAGCTCGGCGGCCGTTGACGGCAGCGGGTAGCCGGTGGCCAGCAGGAACTCGTTCTCCTTCACCCACGGGAGGATGTCGGGCACGGTCATCACGTTGAGGCGCTGCACGACCCGGTGCAGGCCGGGAGCGCCCGCCACGACCTCCGCGGACGACAGCGTCGGCAGCCGCAGCAGCTCGCCGATGGACGGCCCCCTCGGCAGCGCCCCCGAGGCCGCCTGGGGGCGTTCGTCGGCGGCGGGCCTGACGGCATCGCTGGGAGCGGTCAGCTCGACGCCTCCCCAAGAATTCCCGGAACACCCGGCGGCGGGCCGGTATCGATTCGTCACCATAACAGCCGACGGTTGTCCGAGGCCAGCCGCCTGCGCAACCCGGGCCTGACGATCAACGCTAACGCGACGAAGGGCGGATCTGCACGGCAAGAGTCGACAAGTGTCGCGGGCGAGCTTCGGCGAGATCTGCCAGTGCCTTCGTTCGGTTGGCGCCACTACCATCTCCCCGAACGCTCCTTGCAACGATAATTCATCTTGTAAATATCTGATGAAACTGGCAGCGCCGCGGCCACGATAGTGGTGCCAAAATTCATGCCTGAGGGACGCACCGACATGCCCGTCGAGTTTGGCCTCGCGGTCGAGAACTTCACCCCAGCGAGCAGGCGCCCGAGCGGTGAGCGGATCCTCGCCTACGCCAGCGCGGCCGAGTCGCTCGGCTACCGTTCGCTGTGGGTGTGGGACCACCTGTTCCTCGGAAACCGGCGACCCTTCCCGTTCCTGGAGGCGTTGTCCACCCTGGCCGCGCTGGCCACCCGGACCTCGACGGTGACGCTCGGCACGGGCGTGCTGGTGCTGCCGCTGCGCAACCCCGTGGTCCTCGCCAAGGAGACCGCCACCGTGGACCTCCTGTCGGGAGGGCGACTCTCCCTCGGCGTGGCCGCGGGCTGGTACGAGCGGGAGTTCCAGGCCTGCGGCGTCCCCTACCGGGCGCGTGGCCGGCTCTTCGAGCGGAACCTCGAGATCCTCGATCGGCTGTGGCGCGAGCCCGAGGTCAGCGGCGTCTGGGACGAGCTCGACCTGCGGGGGGTGGTGATGCTGCCGCGGCCGGCCAGCCACCCGCGCCCGCAGGTGCTCATCGGGGGCTACGTCGACAGGGTCCTGCGGCGGGTGGCGACCATGGGCGACGGTTGGCTGACGTACTTCTACCCCGCGCAGAGCTTCCGCTCGGCGTGGGCGAGGATCCGCGACCACGCCGCCGAGGCGGGTCGCGACCCCGAGTCGCTCACCAACGTGGCCCAGCTGCCGATCTGCGTGTCGTCCTCGTACGAGGACGCCGACCGGCGCGCGCGGGCGTTCGTCGCCGAGTACTTCGACGTCGCCGAGTGGAGCGAGTCCACGCCCGACAGCGCCATCCGCGGCACGCCGGAGCAGTGCGCCGAGCAGCTCGCCGAGCACGTGGCGGCCGGCGTGGAGCACATCGTCCTGGTTCCCTGCGACTACGCCCTCGACCAGGTCGAGCGGATCGCCGCCGAGGTGCTGCCGGCGTTGCGGCCACGCCGGGCCCTGGCCTCCGAGTCACCCCCCTGGGGTTCCCCGGACCCCTCCCGATCCTCCGGGGCACCCCCCTGGGGTTCCCCGGACCCCTCCGCCGGGAAGCCGGTGTGACGGCGCCCCTCCCCGCCAGGCGGCTCCGCGAAGAGCTCGGGCGCAAGCCGCACGTGCTGGCCGACAAGCTGGTACCCGCCGAGACCGCCGTGCGGCTGGTCCGCGACGGTGACCACGTGGCCATCGGCGGCACGCTGTACTCCCGCACGCCCATGGCGCTGCTGTTCGAGCTGCTGCGCCAGGGCCGCGCCGGCCTCACCCTCTCCCGCCCGCTCACCTGCTACGAGGCTGAGCTGTTCCTGGTCGGCGGCATGGCCGACGGGATCGTGACGAGCTGGGTCGGGATCGGCCTGCCGTGGGGCATCTCGCGGGTCGTACGCGAGCTGGTCGAGGGGGGGCTGGCGACCTACGAGGAGTGGAGCCACCTGGCGCTCGGGTTGCGCTACAAGGCCGGCGCCATGGGCGTCCCGTTCCTGCCCACCCTGACGATGCTCGGCTCCGACCTCGCCGGGCTCGTCGACACCCACGAGCTGACCTGCCCCTTTACCGGGGAGAAGGTCCTGCTGGTCCCGGCGCTGAACCCGGACGTCGCCCTGGTGCACGTGCACCGCGCCGACCGCTTCGGCAACGCCCAGATCGACGGCTACACCCACATGGACGCGGACATGGCGGCGGCGGCCCGAACGGTGATCGTGAGCACCGAGGAGGTGGTCGAGGCCGAGCGCATCGCCGCCCGGCCCGACGCGACCGTGCTCCCCCACCTGTTGGTGGACGCGGTGGTGGAGGCGCCGATGGGGGCCTTTCCGCACGAGTGCTACGGCCGCTACGAAGCGGACTTCGCGCACTTCGACGAGTACGCCGTCGCGGTCAGGCGCGACGGCCTCGGCGCCGTCTCCGCCTACCTGGACCGCCACGTCCACCGGCATCCCGACTTCGCCGCGTTCCTGGCCAGCTTCGGCACGTCGCGGTTGCGGGGCCAGCGGGTGCGCGCCGCGGAGCTGATGGCGCGGTGAGCTGGACGCCGCAGCAGCTGATGACGGTCTCGGCCAGCCGCCTGTTGCGGGACCACCGGGCGGTGTTCGCCGGGGTGGGCGTACCGCTGCTGGCCTCGGTGCTGGCCAAGCGGCGCCACGCGCCCGACCTCACCATCGTGCTGGAGGGCGGCATCATCGGCCCGCGCATGCTGGCGGGCAGGCTGCCGATCTCCACCAACGAGATGCGCGCCGCGCGGCACGCGACCATGCTCACGTCCATCACCGACGTCTTCCTGCTGGCGCAACGCGGCTTCCTCCACTACGGCTTCCTCGGCGCCGCTCAGATCGACGCGCACGGCAACATCAACACCAGCTTCATCGGCCCGGTCGGGCGGCCGCGCGTCCGCCTGCCCGGCACGGGCGGCGCCAACGACATCGCCTCGCTCTGCAACGAGGTGCTGGTGGTCACCGCCCACGAGCCGCGCCGCTTCGTCGAGCGGGTCGACTTCGTGACCAGCCCGGGCCACCTCGGCGGCGGGGACGCCCGCGACAAGGCCGGCCTGGTCTCCCAGGGGCCGAGCACCGTCGTCACCGACCTGGCCCTGCTCGACTTCGAGCCGGGGAGCAGGCGGATGCGCTTGCGCGGCCTGCAGCCCGGCGTCACCGTGAAGGACGTCCGCGCCCACACCGGCTTCGAGCTGCTCGTCCATCCGGAGGTGTACGAGCTGGAGCCGCCGGCAACGACCGACCTGGAGATCCTGCGGGAGCTGGACGCCGGTGCCGCGGCGGAGGAGTGAGGAGCAGCCTATGGGAACCATCGAGCGCGGGCGTCGGGTCGGGCTGCTGGTCCCGTCGTCGAACACCGTGATGGAGCCGGACCTCTGGGCCGCCTTGCCGCCCGGTGCGACGCTGCACACCGCGCGCATGTACCTGGAGGACACCACGCCGGAGGGCGAGAGCCGCATGCTCGATGAGCACGCGCTCCCGGCCGCGCGCGACCTCGCCACCGCCCGGCCCGACCTGATCGTCTTCGGCTGCACCAGCGCGGGGGCACTGCGAGGCAACCACTACGACGCCGAGCTGTGCGCACGCATCAGCGAGCTGTCCGGGGTGCCCACCGTCAGCGTGATCGCCGCGGTCAGGCAGGCGATCGTCGGCCACGGCGCGCGGCGCGTCGGGGTGGTCACGCCGTACGTGGACGCGCTCAACCGCCCGATCAGGGAAAGCCTTGAGGCCGACGGCGTGGAGGTGGCGAGGATCGACGGGCTGGGGATCGCCGACAACTTCGAGATCGCCAGGGTCCCGGCGGCGCGGATCTGCGACTTCGCCGAGCGGACGCTGCACGGGCTCCCCATCGATCTGGCGTTCGTGTCGTGCACCAACTTCCCGGCCTACTCGGCCCTGCCGGAGCTGGAGCGACGCCTGGGCCGCCCCGTGGTCACCAGCAACCAGGCGGCCATCGCCGCGGTGCTCGCGCTCCTGGACGCCGCGCCGGCGGGCCGGGGCGGGTGAGCGATGGTCGCGGCCCCGTTCGGCTACGAGTGCGTGTCCTCCTTCGAGGAGGCCGCCCAAGCGCTGCAACGGCGGGGCGAGGACGCCAAGGTCATCGCCGGCGGCCAGAGCCTGGTCCCGATGCTCAACCTCAGGTTGGCCCGGCCGGCGTGGCTGGTCGACATCAACCCGGTCGGCGCCGGCCCGATCGAGGACCACGGCGGGTACCTGCGCCTGCCCGCACTCACCCGGCACCGCGCCATCGAAGAGTCCGACGTGGTGCGGCGACGCTGCCCGATCCTGGCCGAGGCGGCAGCGCGAGTCGGCAACGTCCGCACCCGAACGCGCGGCACCATCGGCGGCAGCCTCGCCCACGCCGACCCCGCCGCCGAGCTGCCCTGCGTGGCGGTCGCGCTGGGCGCGGAGGTCACCGCGCGGGGGCCGGACGGCGCCCGCGACGTGGCAGCCGGCGACCTGCTGGTGTCGTACCTGACCACCACGCTGGAGCCCGACGAGGTCGTCGCCGAGGTGCGCGTCCCCACCCTCGGGCCGCGCAGCGGCTGGTCGTTCCTGGAGATGAGCCGCCGCAGCTCGGACTGGATGGTGGTCGGCGTGGCCGCCGTGGTGGAGCTGGACGACGACGGGACGGTCGCGGCCGGTTCGGTCGCGTTCGGCGGCGTGGCCGAGCGTCCCTGGCCCGTCCCGGCGGAGGTGCTCGCGGACCTGCTCGGCGCGGCGCCCGAGGAGGCGCTGCTCCAACGGGTGGCGGAGCGGGCGGCTGCCATGCTCCACCCCGACGACGACGTCCACGCCTCCGGCCAGTACCGGCGGCGCCTCGCCGCGGTCCTCGGCCGGCGGGCACTGGCCGAGGCGGCGGCGCGGGCACGCGGCGACGGGGGATCGGCGCCGTGAGCAGCCCCACCAGGCTGCCCGTGACATTCACGGTCAACGGCGAGCAGCGGGAGGCATGGGTGTTCCCGCACGACAGCCTTCTCGACGTGCTCCGGGACGTCCTCGGCCACCACGAGGTCCGCTACGGCTGCGGCGAGGGGGTGTGCGGGACCTGCACGGTCCTGCTCGACGGTGAGCCGGTCAGTGCCTGCCTGTTGCTCGCGGTGCAGGCCGACGGCCACTCGCTGCTGACCGTTCGCGGCCTGTCCTCGGGCGGCGAGCTCCACCCGCTGCAGGCGAGCTTCCTGCGCAACGGGGCGGCGCAGTGCGGCTTCTGTACGCCCGGCATGCTGCTCACCGCCTGGGCGCTGCTGCAGCGCGACCCACGGCCCAGCCGGGAGCGGATCCGCCGGGAGCTGGTCGGTAACCTGTGTCGCTGCACCGGCTACACCAAGATCCTGGACGCGGTCCAGGAACACGCCGCGGAGGGGATCGGCGGCCATGACTGACACCGAGGCCCCGGCCCGCCAGGAGGCGTTCCGGGTCGTCGGGCAGAGCCCGGCGCACCACGACTTCGTCGACAAGGTCGCCGGGTCGCTGCTGTACGCGGCCGACTGGCAGCTGCCCGGCATGCTCCACGGCAGAGTCGTGCGGGCCGAGGTGGCGTCGGCCAGGATCGCCGCCATGGACACCTCGGCCGCGCGGGCGCTCCCGGGCGTCGTGGCGGTGCTCACGGCCGCAGACGTGCCGTGGAACCAGGTGGTCGAGCGCGCCACCGGCGGGCTCGGCGAGCTGGCTGTCGCCATGCCGGTGCTCGCCGCCGACCGGGTGCGCTACCAGGGCGAGCCGATCGCCCTCGTCGCCGCCGTCAGCCCGCAGGTCGCCGCGGAGGCCGCCGAGCTGGTCGACGTCGAGTACGAGGATCTGGCGGGCGTCTTCGACGCCGAGCGCGCCCTGGAACCGGGCGCGCCGCTCGTCCACGACGAGGGCAACGTCCTGGTGAGCTGGACGATCGCCCGCGGTGAGGTGGAGGCGGCGCTCGCGGCGGCCGACCTCGTGGTCGAGGGCGAGTACCGCACACAGCGGGTGGAGCACGCCTACCTGGAGCCGGAGGCCGGCGTCGGCTGGATCGACACCTCCGGGGTGGTCACCCTGCGGGTCGCCACCCAGGTGGTCGAGCACGCCGCCACCATCGCCACCATCCTCGCCCAGCCCACCAGCAGGGTCCGGGTGATCAGCACCTACATGGGTGGCGGGTTCGGCGGCAAGGAGGACATGACCGTCGAGCCCTACCTGGCGCTGCTGGTCTGGCGCACCCGCCGACCGGTCAGGATGGTGTGGGAGCGCCAGGACTCGATCATGGCCAGCACCAAGCGCCACCCGTTCGTCATGCGCTACCGCACCGGCGTGCGGCGTGACGGCACCATCGTCGCCCAGGACGTCGACATCATCGGCGACGCCGGCGCGTACCCATACCTGAGCCCGCGGGTGCTGTTCGCCGCGTGCGTGACCGCGTCGGGGCCGTACCGCGTGCCCAACGTGCGCCATCACGCTCGCGCCGTGTTCACCAACAACGCCCCCACCAGCGCCTTCCGCGGGTTCGGCGCGATGCAGGTCACCTTCGGGTACGAGCAGCAGATGGACCGGGTCGCCGCACGGCTTGGCCTGTCCCCGCAGGTGGTGCGCGAGCGCAACTTCCTCGCCAAGGGTGACACGATCCCGACCGGGGAGCGGCTCGACACCGCGGTGGCGGCCGGCGAATGCCTGCGGCGGGCGCTCGAGGCGCTGGGCGAGCCGGCGCGCCCCAGCGGGCCGGGCCGGCGTGTCGGCCGCGGCTTCGCCGTCAACATGCAACCCTACGGCCGCACCGTCTGGTTTCGGGACCGGGCGGCCTGCTGGATCAGCCTGGAGGCGGACGGCAGCCTGCTGCTGCGCAGCGGCGTCACCGACCTCGGCGCCGGCCAGGCCGCCTCGCTCGCGCAGATCGCCTCCGAGGTGCTCGGCGTGCCCCTGTGGGAGGTCGGCGTCCACATCGGCGACTCCCAGCTCACGCCCCCGGCCGGCGGGACCTTCGCCACCCGACAGCTCTACATGTCCGGCAACGCGGTGCTCGCCGCGGCGCGGGCCCTGCGCGCCGGGCTCCTGCCGGTCGCCGCCGAGCTACTCGGCGCCGACCCCGGTGACCTTGCCTTCGAGGACGGGGTGGTGCGGGAGCGTGGCGGCGACGGCGGCCGTAGCGTCCGCCTGGCCGAGCTCGCCGCGGCCTGCCAGCGGCGCGGCGTGCCCACTGAACACCTCGGCACCTGGCACGCCGAGACGGGCACCTTCGACCCGGCAAGCGGCCAGGGCGCGAGCTTCCCCGACTACACCTTCGGGGCGCACGCCGCCGACGTCGAGGTCGACATGGAGACCGGGGAGCTACGGGTGCTCGGGTACGCCGCCGCCCACGACGTCGGCCGGGCGATCAACCCGCTGCGGGTGGTGGGGCAGATCCAGGGCGGCGCCTACCAGGGTCTCGGCTACGCCCTCGGCGAGGAGGTCGTCGTGGAGGAGGGCCAGACCATGTCCACCCTGCTGGCCAGCTACCTCATGCCCAACTCGGCCGACCTGCCCGACGTGGAGGCGATCATCATCGAGAGCGGCGAGGGCAAGGGCCCGTTCGGGGCCAGGGGGATCGGCGAACCGACCATCGGCAACCCGGCGGCGACCATCGCCAACGCGGTGACGGCGGCCACCGGCGTGCGGGTCACCCAGCTGCCGATCACCCCCGAGCGCCTGCTCGCCGCGATCGACGCCGGAGGTGGTGACGCCCGGTGAGCGCCGCGCCCAAGCTGCAGGCCGGTGAGGTCTTCCTCAACCCGGCGGCGCGCACGGCCGCCGTCACGGCGCCGCCGCGGGCGCCGCTCGGCCTGCACCGGCGCCTGCCCGGCTACGCGGCCACGCCGCTCGCGGACGCGCCCGCCCTCGCCGTGGCCAACGGCGTCGAGCGGGTGTGGGTCAAGGACGAGTCCTCCCGGCTGGGGCTGCCCTCGTTCAAGGTGCTCGGTGCCAGCTGGGCCGCCTACCGGGCGCTGGCCGCACGGCTCGGGCGGGACCCGGAGCCGTGGGTGAGCCTCGACGAGCTGCGCCAGACGCTCGCGCCGCTGCGGCCGCTCACCCTCGCCACCGCCACCGACGGCAACCACGGTCGGGCGGTCGCCCGCATCGCGGCCCTGCTCGGCCTGGACGCCGACGTCTACGTGCCGAAGGGCACCGCGACCGCGCGGATCGCCGCCATCGAAGCCGAGGGCGCCCGGGTCACCGTGGTCGACGGCGACTACGACCGCGCGGTCGCCAGTGCCGCCGCCACCGCCGGAGACCGCTGCCTGGCGATCCAGGACGTCGGCTGGCCCGGCTACGAGCAGGTCTCCGCCTGGGTCGTTGAGGGCTACGGCACCATCTTCTGGGAGGTCGACGCCCAGCTCGCCGCCCGCGGTGAGGAGGCGCCGGACGTGGTCGTCATCCCGGTCGGCGTTGGCGGTCTCGCGGCCGCCGCCGTGCGGCACTGGCACCGGCGGGGGCTCCGGCGGCCGCCCCGCCTGCTGGGCGTCGAGCCGCTCGCGGCCGCCTGCGTGCTGCGGTCGCTGCAGGTCGGCCGGATCGCCACCGTCCCCGGCCCCCACGACTCGATCATGGCCGGGCTCAACTGCGGCACGCCGTCGCTGGTGGCCTGGCCGTTGCTGCGATCGGGCCTGGACGCCGCGGTGGCGGTCGCCGACGAGCGCGCGCGCCAGGCCATGCGCGACCTCGCCGCGGCCGGCATCGTCGCCGGCGAGACCGGCGCGGCGTCCCTCGCCGGCCTCGCCGAGGCGACGGGAGGCCGGGCGGCCGGCAGGCTGCGAGATGCCCTCGGCCTCGGGGCAGGGACCCGCGTCCTGCTGGTGTGCACCGAGGGCGCCACCGACCCGGAGGCCTACCATCGGATCGTGGGAGGTACCTGACATGACCACGCACCCCTACGGCGGACCGCTGATCGGCCTCGACGGCGCCGTCGACCTGCACTGCCACCCCTACCCCGACCTGTTCCCCCGCCTCGCCGACGACATCGACATCGCCATGGCGGCACGGGACGCCGGCATGAAGGCGCTGGTGCTCAAGTGCCACCACGAGAGCACCGTGTCCCGCGCGTACCTGGTCCAGCGGATGGTGCCCGGCATCCGCGTGTTCGGTGGGGTGGTACTCAACTCCTACGTGGGCGGCATCAACCCCGCCGCCGTGGAGGCGGCGCTGCGGCTCGGCGGCAAGGAGGTGTGGATGCCGACGGTCGACGCCGGCTACCACGCGCAGGTCCACGGCGGCACCGGCGGCTACGACGCGCAGCAGGGCGGCCGCCGGCAGGCAGAGGGCATCTGGGTCACCGACGCCGACGGTCGGCTCAAGCCCCCGGTCAAGGAGGTGCTCGCCCTGGTGGCCGAGCACCAGGCGATCCTCGGCACCTGCCACCTGTCGCCCGCCGAGATCGTCGCGCTGGTCAGGGAGGCGCGCGACGTCGGCGTCGAGAAGATCGTCGTCACCCACCCGTTCTTCAGGGTGCCCAACCTCGACCTCGACACCGTCGAGGAGGTCGCCCGCCTCGGCGCCATGCCGGAGTTCGGCTACTGCACCATCTCGCCTGCCTGGCAGTACGCCGCCCCCGAGAAGATCGTCGCGGCGGTCAGGCGGGTCGGCGCCTCGCGCTGCCTGCTGGTGTCCGACACGGGACAGCGGCACAACCCGATGCCGTCGGAGGCCCTGCGCGTGTTCGCCCAGACCGTGTTCGAGAAGGGCGTGAGCGAGCAGGACGTCCTCACCATGATCGGCCGCAACCCCCACGACCTCCTCGACCTCGACAGCGCCGACGCCCCACCGCGCCCGGTCGAGCACGTCGACCCCTGCCTGGAGCCCGCGTCGGGCCCCGGCCGCACCCACAACAATTGACAAATCCTCCCCCCAACATTGGTGGAGGATTGCACACCCAGCCTCTTGCGCCCGCCGGACGACAAGCCGTTAGCTACCAAAGCAGGGTGGAGCATCCCGCGGCTCGAGGGAAAGGCCGGTGGGGACATGGCAGAAGCGAAGGTGTCGGAGATCCGCCTCGACGCACACAGCATCGAGCCGATCCCGGAGCAGGACAAGGATTCCACCGGCATCCAGCAGATGTGGATCTGGGCCGGCGCCAACATCGCCCCGATCAACTGGATCCTGGGCGCCCTCGGGATCGTCCTCGGCCTTGGCCTGGTCGAGACCATCCTGATCGTGGTCCTCGGCAACCTCGTCGGCTGCGGGATCTTCGGGGCGATGACGGTCATGGGCCACAAGACGGGCGTCAACCAGATGGTCCTGTCCCGCTCGGCGTTCGGCCGGCGGGGCGGCTACCTGTCGTCGTGGATGCAGTTCCTGATGACGATGGGCTGGATCGGGGTCAACACCTACTTCCCGGTGGTCCTCGCCGTGGCGATCCTCGGCCATTTCGGCGTCAAGGACACCTTCGGGGTCAAGTTCATCGTCGTGACCATCATCATGATCCTCCAGGTCGGCATCGGGGTGTACGGCTTCTACCTGATCCGCACCTTCGAGAAGTACACCGTGCCGGTCACGGCGGCGATCCTGGCGCTCATGAGCATCCTGGCCTGGTCCCGCAGCGGCGTCGTCGACTGGACCCTGACGACCAAGCTGACCGGGGCCGCGCACTTCTCCGCCATCACCGGGCTCATCACCGCCATCGGCGTGGGCTGGGGGATCTCCTGGGTGACGTGGGCGTCCGACTACTCCCGCTTCGTGCCCAGGCGCGTCTCCTCGAGGTCGGTGTTCTGGTACAGCTACGTCGGACTGTTCGTCCCCACGGTGTGGCTGGCGATCCTGGGCGCGACCATCGCCAGCGTCAGCCAGTCCACCGACCCGGCGAGGCTGGTGACGTCGGTATTCGGCGGCATCGCCGCCGTGCTGGTCATGCTGTTGGTGCTGCACGGGCCGATCGCCACCAACATCCTCAACGTCTACTCCTCGGCGCTGGCCGCGGCCAGCGCCGGCATCCGCGCCTCCCGGTTCGCGCTCGGGCTGCTGGCGGGCGCCGTCGGCTACGCCGTGACCCTCTACTTCCTGCGCGCGCCCTCGTTCGCCCAGACCTTCGACAACTGGATGGTCGGGCTGATCCTGTGGATGTCGCCCTGGGCGGGGGTGGTGCTGGCCGACTTCTACCTGCTCAAGCGGCAGCGGATCGACATCGACCAGCTCTATGCGGAGCCTGAGCAGAGCGTCTACGGGGACATCAACTGGGTCGGGATCGGTGCCTTCGTCGCCGGGCTCGTCGCCGGCTGGCTGTTCGAGTTCGGCCTGGTGGCGCCCCTCCAGGGCTTCGTGTCCAACAACCTGCTCAACGGCGCCGACCTGTCCTGGCTGGTCGGCATCGTGGTCGCCGGAGGCGTCTACCTGGTCGGGATGCGAGGCCGGGCGGCGGCCCCAGCAGAGGAGATGGCGGCGCCCCCCGTGGCCGACTCCTAGAGAGCGCCGGCTCGCCGGGGCATGATCCGCGCGGCGGTGCTGACCGCTCCGGGCACACTCGAGGTCACCAGCTTCCCGGAGTCGGCGCCGTCGCGCGACGGCGCCGTGCTGCGCCCGACCCACTGCGGGGTGTGCGGTACCGACCCGCACATGTACAGCGGGCACCTGACCGTTCCCATGCCGCTGGTCATGGGGCATGAGTTCTCCGGCGTGCTGGAGGGCTGGGGTCCGGACTTTCCCGCTCGTGACGCGTACGGCCAGGACCTCCGCCCCGGCGACGCGGTCGCGGTCGGCACCACGCTGTCGTGCGGGACCTGCTACTACTGTCGCTTCGTCCCGCAGCGGGAGAACCTCTGCCAGGCCGTGAACATCTACGGGATCACGCTGGGGGCGGATGAGGCGCCGCATGTCCGCGGCGGCTACAGCGAGCTGCTGTACCTGATGCCGCAGACCTGGCTGTTCAAGCTGCCCCCGACGGTGTCGTTGAAGATGGCGGCGCTGGCCGACCCGATCGCCTGCGGCACGCGGGCGCTGGAGCGGGCGTTCGCCCCGGGGCTCCCCGGGGCTGGGGAGGGCATCGGCCTGGGGAAATCGGTGGTGGTCCAGGGCCTCGGGCCCATCGGGATCCTGACCGGTGCCGCGGCCCGCGCCATGGGCGCGAGCCCGGTCGTCGGCATCGACCGCATCCCGATGCGCCTGGAGATGGCCGGTCGGTTCGGCTTCGACGAGGTCCTCTCGCTGGCGGAGCTTACGGAGGTGGAGGACCGGGTCGAGGCCGTGCGCTCCATGACCCGCGGCCTCGGCGCCGACGTGGTGGTCGAGGTGGTGGGGCTGCCGCCGGCCTTCGCCGAGTCCCTCCGGCTGGTCCGCAGGGGTGGCCGCGTCGTCGAGTTCGGTCACTTCACCGACAACGGCACGATGGCGCTCAACCCGCAGCAGATCGTGAACCTCGACGTGGACATCCTCGGGTCCTACGCCTACCCGAACGCGCAGCTGGGCACGTCGCTGGCGTTCCTGTCGCGGTACTCGGGGACCTACCCGTTCGAGGACCTGGTGACCCATACGTTCGCGGTGGAGGACACCGAGCAGGCGATCAAGGCCAGCCGCGACAAGGTCTGCGTCAAGGCGATGGTGGTGTCCGGGAGCTAGGAGGCCGGGAGCCGAGGAGCTGGATGCCGATGGGTGTTGGCCGGTAGTGGTTGATCTCGTTGCGGTCCTGCGGGCACGCAGACGCCACCACGACGCAGTCGAGCGCGGCGCGCAGGACGACGCCGTCCCCGGCCCCGGCCGGCGAGGGACCCCAGGTAAACGAGCCGTCCGGCTCGATCCGCACCGCCATGAACAGGTTGATCGGCTGCGGCACCTCGATCCGGTCGTGGCCGAGACCGGCCATCACCCGCTGGAGGTTCTCCTGGCAGGACGGGTGCCACCCCTCCACGCCGAGGAGCCGGTAGCGCGTGGGGTCGCAGGCCGCGCACAGCATGTCGTGCACGCCGGGGGAGTCGTCCGCCTCGAACCAGAGGATAGGGCGGCGCCGGTTGGTGACGAAGACCTCGCCGACCCGCGGGAACAGCCGGTTCACCCAGATCCTGGTGTGCTCGGCGCTGGCGTACTCCCCGACGTCGCCGGCCACGAACACGAACAGGTCCGCGACCTGGCCGCCCTCGACCTCGACCACGCGGAAGCTCCCGCCGGTCGGTACCTGGACCGCACGGGCCTCGCCGGCCGGCACCAGTACGAACTCGTCGACCATAAGGAGACTGAGCATGCCACAAGGTGAAGGCGGCGGTGGCGGGCCGAGCTTCCCGTTCGTGGGGATCCCCTCGTTTCTCGGGTCGGCCATCTGCACGAACCTGAACGGCCTCGACGCCGACATCGCAGTCCTCGGCGCACCGACCGACGAAGGCTCCCCCTTCATGCCGGGATCCCGGTTCGGTGCCCGCTCGATCCGCGAGCACTCGCTGCGGTTCCTCACCGACGGACGCGGCTACTACGACCCGCAGGCACGCCGGCGGTTCCTCGAGCGCGAGATGGTGGAGGGCCGGATCGCCGACGTGGGGGACGCGGACGTGCTGCCCACCAACGTGGTCGGCACCTTCGCCAACATCACCGCGCTGACCCGCAAGGTGGTCGAGCGTGGCGCCCTGCCGGTGGCGCTGGGAGGCGACCACGCGATCACCTACCCGGTGGTCCGGGCGTTCGAGGGCGAGGAGCCCTTCCACGTCGTCCATTTCGACGCCCACATCGACTACATGCCGTTCGTCCACGGGCTGGAGTTCACCAACCAGCACGCGTTCCGGCACCTGCGTCTGATGCCGAACGTGCGGTCCATCAACCAGGTGGGCATCCGCAGCATCCGCAACACGCAGGTGATGCACGAGGACTCACTCCGCGACGGCAACCGGGTGGTGACCATGGAGGAGTTCAGGGACCGCCCGGTCGACTCGGTGCTGGACGGCATCCCGGAGGGGGCACGCTGCTACATCAGCGTCGACATCGACGTCCTGGACATGTCCCTCATCCCCGGCTGCGTCTCGGCGGAGCCCAACGGCATGAGCTACGCCGAGCTGCGCGACGCCATGCTCGCCGTGGCCGAGCGGACCCAGGTGATCGGCCTCGACCTCGTCGAGGTCAACCCGCTGCTCGACGTCCGGACGGGCCTGACCTCGTACCTGGCCGCCCACATCGTGGTGGAGTCCCTCGGCCGCATCTGCGACCAGCCATGGTGGCGAGACGCCAGGTCCGAACGGGACGCCGCGGCCAGGGCCGGCGGCGACGCGTAGGAGGCGAGATGGCAGACCCGGTCAGGGTTGATGTCCACATGCACCTGTACCCGTCCGCCGAGTCGGGAGACTGGTGGAAGGCCGGTTACGAGATCTGGGAGTACGGCGAGAAGCAGGGGGTGCGGTTCAGCCGCTCCAGCGGGACGGTCGGCGACGCGCTCGCGGCCATGGAGAAGGCGGGCTTCAGCCACGGCGTCGCCGTGAACCTGCTGAGCGTGGACCTCTTCCGGGAGGAGGCGCTGGCGATGCTGCCGCAGGACCTCCACGGTGAGGAGCGGGCGAAGGCCGCCGCCGAGATCGAGGCGACGATGGGCGAGCGGTTCCGCGCCGCCAACCGCTGGCTGGTCGACGCCCTCGCCCCGATACGGCAGCTCACCCCCTACGTCGGCGTGGACCCCTGGGCTCTGTCGCCCGAGCAGAACGTCGAGCACCTGCGGGAGATGGCCGACCGGGGGGCTCGTGGCATCAAGTTGCACCCAGTGGCGCAGCGGTTCCAGCCGAACGACCCGCGCATGCGTCCCGTCTACGACGCCTGCGAGGAGCTGGGGCTGGTGGTCCTGTCCCACACCGGGTCGGCCAGGGGCGGCGAGCCGTTCGCCGAGCCCGGTGCGTTCGCAGAGGTGCTGCAGCAGCACCCTCGGCTCATCGTGGTGCTGGCACACCTGGGTGGGGGAAGCTGGCGCCAGACGCCGCAACTGGCCCTGGCGTTCCCGCAGGTGAGGTTCGACCTCTGCGAGATCGTCGAATGGACCGGAGCGCCCAACGCCCCCACGGAGGAGGACCTGGCCCGGCTGATCAAGCAGGTCGGCCCCGAGCGGGTCATGTTGGGTACCGACTTTCCCTGGTACGACCTCGATCGGACGGTCGAGCTGGTCATGAGGCTGCCGGTGCTCTCGACGGGGGAGAAGGAGCAGATCCTGGGGGCGAACGCCGTCGGCCTGCTCGACCTGCCGGTGTGAAAGGAGCGCGCACATGGCGAACGATTCCGGCGCGGTCGAGCGGATGCTCGCGGTCGCCATCGACGAGGCCAGGACCGGGCTGGCCGAGGGCGGCGTGCCGGTGGGCGGGGCACTGTTCGCGGCCGACGGGCAGCTCTTGGGGCGGGGACGCAACCGGCGGGTGCAGGAGGACGATCCCTCGATCCACGGGGAGACCGACGCCTTCCGCAAGGCCGGCCGCCAGCAGAGCTACCGTGGCACGACCATGGTGACGACCCTGGCTCCCTGCTGGTACTGCAGCGGCCTGATCCGGCAGTTCCGCATCCCGCGGGTCCTCGTCGGCGAGGACCGGCACTTCCAGGGCGGGGTCGACTGGCTCAGGGGGGCGGGCGTCGAGGTCACCGTGGTCGACTCGCCCGAGTGCGTGGACCTCATGGAACGGTTCATCGAGGAGTATCCCGAGATATGGAACGAGGACATCGGCGAGGACTGAGCTGGTCGCGACCCGGACGAGGCCGCCGGGCCGAGGGAGCGGTGGGCCTAGCGTTCCGTCGTGCCCGGCTGCTCGCCGGATCCCAGCTGCTGTACGCTCCCCGCTCAGCCAGACGGCGTCGTGGTCATCTCCACAGGTCCTACACTCGGGCATGGCTACCATTGCCATCCTCGACTACGACCCCACCTGGCCCGAGCAGTCGAGCAGCTGGCGTCCGCGCTACGACACCAGCTCGGCGACGCCGTCATCGCAGTGGAGCCTTCCGGCTCTCCTGGGCCAGCGACTCCGCGGACCTGGTAACGCACTCGTTGCAGATGAAGATCAGCGTCTCGTTGGCGAAGTCGTGGGGGTCCCTGGCCGGGTGCTCGGCGCCGAAGAGGGTCTGCACCTGCTGGTGAGACGTCCTACAGAACCAGCGTCTGAACTGGGCAAGGTCAGGCGGGGGCTCGGCGATGATCGCCGGCTTCTCGTCGTCCGTCTGGAGGTATGCCGCTTCGTCGGTCAGGGCGTAGACATACCTACCGCCAGCGGGCTGATCGGTTGTTCTTCCACGGCTTCCTCCCATCGCCTGAAGGGCTGCTGATTACCGGTCAGGCCGCGCGGCACCAGCACGGACACGACGGAGCGGAACGCCAGCATGCTGCTGCTCCTTTACCCACGTCCCGCACCGTCGCATCGCTGGTCGAGCTGGCTACCGTCCTAACTCCTCGTGGTTCTGGTCGTCGTCGCCGTCGCCCAACGGAGGCTCGGCCCCAGCTCGTCGGCTACCGTCCGGTCCTGAAATCCCGGCGAGCGGGCCAAGCCGACGAGCTAGGCTGAGGCCATGGTCACGGTCCGACCCGCCACCGTCGCCGACGCCCCGGCCATGGGCCAGCTGGTCGTCCGGGCCTGGCAGGCCGCCTACCGGGGGCAGATGCCCGACGACTACCTCAACGGCCTCCGGGCCGAGGAGCGGGCGGCCTATTGGGACGGCGTGCTCCGGCGCGAGGATCGCCGCGGCGTGATCCTGGTCGCCGAGCGAAACGGAGAGGTCGTCGGGTTCGCCGCCGCCGGCCCGTCACCGGACCCCCAAGGTGCCGGGGAGCTGTACGCCATCAACGTCGACCCCGACCACTGGGGCGGCGGCGCCGGCCGGGCCCTGCTCGGAGCCGCCCAGGCGGAGCTGGACCGGATGGGCTTCGCCCAGTCGGTGCTGTGGGTCCTGCCCGGCAACGCCCGCGCCCGCCGCTTCTACGAGCGAGCCGGGTGGGCCGCCGACGGCACCGAGAAGACCAGCGAGGCCTTTGGGGTCAGCTTCGACGAGGTCCGCTACCGGAGGCGCTCGACCAGCGAGGCGATCTCGTCGGCGATCCCGGCCGGGACCGAGTAGCCGGTCTCGTCGCGGATCTCCTCCAGGTGGTCGCGGACGACCTCCACGACGGAGCGGGCGCTGCCGTCCTCAGCGGTCCAGTTCCGCTGCTGGAGCCGGCCCATGACCACCACCCGGCTGCCCTTGGCCAGGGACTGCGCGGCGTGCTCGGCCTGGTCGCGCCACACCACGACGGTGAAGAACGACGCCTCCTGCTCTCTACGGCCCGACATGGCCACCCGGAACATGGCCCGAGCGATGCCGCCATCGGTGTAGCGGACCTCCGGGTCCTCGGTCAGGTTGCCGGCGAGGCTCACGGCTGCCTCGGTCATGACTCTGCCCTCCTGGATTGCCTGGCCGGGCGGTCTGCCCTGCCCTTGGAACCGGGGACGGTGGACACCGTGGCATGCCAGGAGACCGCCGGAGGCAAGCGGTGGAGCCAACGAAGTCGGCCATGGATCAGGACTGCCGGCCGATGGCCGGCTCGGGTGCCGAGTTGGTTGGTGGGGCGGGTGCGGCTGGGGGTCGGGCATGCCAGCACCGTCCGGCCAGATCCCTCCACCCTGGGCGTGGTGGGCGAACGAGGCTCCCACCACGAGGGCCGCTCGCCGGCCCGCTCCAGGTAGCCCGCGACGGGTCTTCCTACACCGGGTTGGGTGCCACCGCTAGGCCATGCTGCCGAAGGTCGGCTTGCCGGCGCGCTCGTAGATGAGGTGCACGGCGCCCTTGCTGAAGGTCGCCGACTCCACCAGCCGCAGCGCGGTCGGCACGGTGCCCTCGGCGAACAGCCGCTTGCCGCTGCCGAGCAGGACCGGATACACCCACAGGTTCAGCCGGTCGACCAGATCGTTGCGCAGCAGCGTCTGCACGAGGTTCCCGCTGCCGATGACGTCCACTCGGCCGAACTCCCCCTTGACCCGCGCCACCGCCTCGGCCACGTCGCTCTGGATCAGCCTGGAGTTGGCCCACCCCACGGTGTCCAGCGTCCGCGAGGCGACGTACTTGGGCGCGCCGTTCAGCCGGGCCGCGATCGGGTTCTCGGCCGGCTGCTTGGGCCAGTAGGCCGCGAAGATCTCATAGGTCCTGCGGCCGAGCAGCAGCGCCTCCAAGCCCGCGATGTGGTCGGCGATGACCTTCCCCGACTCCTCGTCGAAATAGGGCGCCTGCCAGCCGCCGTACTCGAATCCCCCCTCACCGTCCTCGTCGGGCCCGCCGGGCCCCTGCAGGACCCCGTCCAACGACATGAACATATTGACGACCAGCTCTCCCATGACGTCCTCCTCGGTGGCGGCTACCGCGGCTCGGTCGTCTCCTTCGGGGCGCCGAAGGGCCGCAGGCGGCGGCCGGTTCACGGATCGGCAGCCCACCCAGGATCAGGCGACCATCGCAGCAAGCGTGCTGTAGCTGGAGTGACATTGCAACACGCTCTAGACCGCATCAGCGGTCACCCAGGCGACCGGCACCTTGGCGTCCATGGCCCGCGCCAGCATCCTGCGGGCAAGCTGCGGCTTGGTGTGGAACCCAACGCTGTCGGGGGACGCCGGCCTGGTGGCAGCGTGGCCAATCCTCGGTCCAGCTCTGGGGCAGGTACAGCTCCCGGTCGATGAGTCCGTACCCGTGGCGGCCGGCGTAGGCCAAGAACACGCCGATCTGACAGTTCTCGATCCGCCCGGCCGTGCCCGAGTACTGCCGCTTGACCCCGGCCGACTTGGTGCCCTTCTTGAGGAACCCGGTCTCATCCACGACCAGCACCGAATCGAGGTCGCCCGGCCGACCAGCGAGCGGCTGCGGGCGGTTGGTGGCAGGAGGTAGACCGTGGCTACGTCGAGGACTTGCGCGGCAAGAAGCAGGGCCAGGGCCGGCCTCGGTGGCGGGCACGCTACCGAGACCCCTCGGGGCGGGAGCGGTCCAAGAGCTTCACCCGCAAGGTCGATGCCGAGCGGTTCCTGGTCGCCGTCGAGGACGCCAAGCTGCGCTGCGCCACACGCCCGCCGGGACTACCGCAAGCTGCTCGACCAGCAGGTCCTTCCGGCCTTCGCCGGCGATTCGCTGGCCGGGATTGACGCGCTTGCGGTGCGGGAGTGGGTGGCCGAGCTGGTCGCGGGCGGGCTGTCGGCACGGCGGGCTCGCAAGGCCCACGCGGTGCTCCGTCAAGTGCTTGCCTCGGCAGTTGGGGTGGCCGGCTGAGCCGCAACGTGGCCGTTGGCATGAAGCTGCCCAAGGTGCGGCGCACCGAGATGCACTTCCTCGACGCCGAGCAGGTCGAGGCTCTGGCCGAGGCGATCGACCGTCAATATGCGACGCTGATCCGCTTCGCGGCCTACTCGGGGCTGCGCCCCAGTGAGCTGACGGCGCGGGTCGGCCGCCTGGACCTGCTCCGCGGGAGCGCCCGGGTGGTCGAGGCGGCCCCAGAGATCGACGGGCGTCTGCATTGGGGCGGCGTCAAGACCCACGAGTCGCGCACTGTGCGGCTGCCCCGGTCGATCTCCGAGGAGCTGGCCGCCGACCTCGCCGGCCGCCCTCGTGATCCCGAGGCGCTGGTATTCACCGCGCCGTTGGGTGGCCCGCTGCGCCCGCACACATGGGTCAAGAGCTTCTTCAAGCCGGCGGTCCGTGCGGTCGGGTTGCCCGAGGGGCTGCGGCTGTATGACCTGCGGCACACCTGCGCGTCGCTGCTGATCGCCCAAGGCGCCAGCGTCAAGGCCGTGCAGGCGCAGATCGGGCACGCGACCGCCAGCATCACCCTGGATACCTACGGGCATCTGTTCCCCTCCGAGTTGGAGGCGCTGGCCGACCGGCTGGAGCAGGCGCGCGCCGCCGCGCTGGAGAACCGGGGAGCGGACCCGGTACGGACCAGCGGTCGTCACGCTGAGCGAACGTGCTGGTCGTTGATGCGGAGGAGGTGGGATTCGAACCCACGGGGCCCTCTCGGGTCCGGCGACTTTCAAGGTCGCTGCCTTCGGCCGCTCGGCCACTCCTCCGGGCCGTAGTGTAGGGCTCGGGAGGGGGGTCAGCCTGGTCAACGGCGCCGCAGGCGCCTCCGGCCGGCCGGTGGGTCGGGGGGCGGTTGGCGGCGGCGGAGAGCCAGGATCGCGACCAGGGCGCTCCCCGCTGCGACCAGGCCGCCGAGGGCGGCGGCGACCCGGCGGCCGCGGGTGCCGCCAGGGATGATCGTGGCGGCCAGTTCGCGCCTGGCCTCGATGACCCGCTCGCGCTGCTCCATCCGGCGGCCCAGTTCGAGCAGGGTGTCGTCATCGACCAGGTCCTCGATGGCGGTCAGCAGCACCGAGTCCTCGTCGTCCAGGTGGGTCCGGACCTGCTCGGCCAGCACCGTGAGCTTGGCCCTGCGCCTGTCGCCGTCGAGCTCGGGGTCGGTCAGCTCGGTGGCCAGCCGGTCGATCAGGCGGTGCTGCTCGACCGCCCGGTCGAGGGGCGCCAGGTCGACCTCGGCCTGCCGGGCCCGGTCCCGGAAGATCGTGTAGAGGATGGTCTCCTCCTGGTCGACGTGGTGGCGGATCGCGGCCTGGACCTGCCGGAGGGCCTCGCGGCCGCCGCGGACGTGGCCGTCGAGCCCTTCGCACCGCTGCAGCAGCTCCTCGAGCTTGTGGTGGTCCTGCCTGACCAGGGTCAGCGCGTCCATGCCCATCCCTCGCGTTCGGCGGTCACCCGAAGCGTGCACCACCCGTGGCGGGCCCGCCAAACCCGGCTCGGGCGGCGGTTCACGCCCCGGACCGGGTGCGCTTGCGGTGGCGCAGCCCGTTCCGGGCGATCATTGACCGGTCCGACGACCACGGCGCGTACGGGGCCATGGTCAGCGCGGCCAGCGCCAGCAGCACCCGGTCGTAATTGACCCGCCAGCCGGCGAAGTCGCGCCAGGCCTGCTCCAGGTCGGGCTTGAGGGGCACGCCGGCCTCGGCCAGCTCCCGGCAGACCTGGTCGAACTCGCGCCGGTCGATCGAGATCGACACCTCCGGCCAGTGCGGGTCGGGATTGTGATCGACGCCGAAGAAGTCGGCGATCCGCCGGAGGGCGATGTAGCCGGCGCGGATGCAGAGCTCGGCGTCGGGGCTGCGCGGGCGGTCCACCGTCGACGCCCGCAGCGACGCCCCGTCCAGCACCGCCCCCGACGCGGTCACCCACGACTGCTCCCAGTGCGGGGAGCGGAAGAACACCAGCGCGGGCAGCGAGGTGTGGGTCTCGGTGATGTCGACGAACCACGCCTCCCATTCCCGCCACAGCGCCTCGAGTCGGTCCCAGCCGCCGATGATCGACGACCGGATGAGCATGGCGGTGGCCGTCGGCGGGGTGTTGGCCCGCACGTCCAGCGCCGTCACCGCCGCCTCCCGGCGCTGGAACGACTGGTACATCGAGGGCAGGTAGCTGATCAGCATGGCCAGCAGCACCAGGCCGAACCCGGCCTCGGAGAACGCCAGCACCATGGTCGGCAGGTTCGCGGGCACCACGAACCCCAGGGTGTAGATCGAGGAGCCGCTGAGCTCGAGCGCCTTCACCAGCGGCCGCACCCCGAGCGACCAGAACAGCAGCGTGTAGCCGAGACCGGTCAGCACCAGCCAGGTCGCGGCCAGGGTGAACAGGCTGATCGGCCCGTACAGGGCCATGTCCCGGTCGCGCGCCTCGAAGCTCCTGGCCCGGCCCCCGCGCAGCTTGAACAGCGCCCGCATCCCCATGAAGACCCACCGGGTGATCATCACCGGGAGCGCCCTGGGCACGACCAGGGTCATGATCGCCGACAGCACCGTCGTCGCCACGATCAGCGCCCCGACCACGAAGGCGAATACCGCCAGCACGGTGGTCTCCACCGCCAGCCTTCCTCCCTTCGCGCCGGTCTAGTCGCCGCGGCGCCGCGCCGCCGCCAGGACCCTTGCCGCCTCCCTGGCCCGCCCCCTGGGCACCCAGACCCGGTGCCCGCCGACGCCGGCCAGGCTCACTAACCGATCCAGCAGCCGGCCCCACCTCTCCGGACGGTCCGGGTCGGGGTCGTCGCTGGAGGGGATGCCGGCCTCGGCCAGCACCGCCCGAACCCTGGAAGCCAGCTCGGCGGTCCGGAAATTCCCCAACCGCCGCCGCGCCGCCCCCGGCGGCAGGCTACCCGACCCCTCGTCCATCCCCGGATCATCCCATCCACCCGCTTGGGTCGACGTCCAGGGTTGCCTACAATGTTCCCTCCCAGGCAGCCGGCTTGGGAAATCTGGAGGCATCGCCTAGTCTGGTCTATGGCGCCCGCCTGCTAAGCGGGTTTGGGGTTCATCCCCCATCGTGCGTTCGAATCGCACTGCCTCCGCTCTGCGCCGCTAGCTCAACGGAT
>Ga0307296_10000069_pt1 | contig 39495 bp, 35 predicted proteins | sample ER_DNA_153_FD_194467 | JGI IMG/M metagenome (GOLD analysis project Ga0307296, IMG submission 194467) | Bulk soil microbial communities from the East River watershed near Crested Butte, Colorado, United States - ER_DNA_153 | ecosystem: Environmental > Terrestrial > Soil > Floodplain | place... | reverse complement strand
CGGGCGGCTACCAGGTCGGCTTGTCGGGCGGGCCCTCGTCGGCCGGGTCGGAGCCGGCCTGGTCGGGCTCGGACGGCGGGTGCCAGCGGGCGACCAGCTGCCGGGCGGCCCGGGCCTCGTCCACGCGCCCGACCGGGGCGGTGACCGGCGCCTGGTGCAGCGGGTGGGCGTCGGTCTCGGCCTGGGCGGCGATCTCCAGCATGGCCTCGGCGAAGCTGTCGAGGGTCTCCAGGCTCTCGGTCTCGGTCGGCTCGACCATCAGGGCCTCCTCGACGATCAGGGGGAAGTAGACCGTCGGCGGGTGAAATCCCTTATCGATCAGCCCCTTGGCGATGTCGAGGCCGCGCGCCCCCTGGGACTTCTGCCGCCGGGCCGAGAGCACGAACTCGTGCATCACCGGCCGCGACGGGTAGCCGAGCTGGTAGGCCGCGGACAGCCGCTCGAGCAGGTAGTTGGCGTTGAGCACGGCCCGCTCGGCCACCCCGCGCAGGCCGTCGCCGCCGTTGGCCAGCAGGTAGGCGAAGGCGCGGACCAGGATGCCGAAGTTGCCGTTCCAGCCGTGGACCCGCCCGATCGACCGCGGCCGGTCGCCGTCCCAGCGGTAGAAGGCCTCCTCCGGGGGACCCCCCTGGGTTCCCCCGGACCCCCCCGGCCCCTCCCTGACCACCACCGGGGCGGGGAGGAAGTCGACCAGGTGCTCGGCCACCACCAGCGGGCCGGCGCCGGGGCCGCCGCCGCCGTGGGGGGTGGCGAACGTCTTGTGGAGGTTGAGGTGGACGACGTCGAAGCCCATGTCGCCGGGCCGGGCCTTGCCCAGGATGGCGTTGAAGTTGGCCCCGTCGTAGTAGAGCTGGCCCCCGACCCCGTGGACGAGCTCGGCCACCCGGGCGATGTTGCGCTCGAACAGGCCGAGGGTGTTGGGGTTGGTGATCATGAAGGCGGCCACGTCGGTGTCCAGGGCCTTCTCGAGCGAGGTCAGGTCGACCAGGCCCTCGGGGCTGCTGGCCACGGTGGTGACCTCGAACCCGGCCAGGCGGACCGACGCCGGGTTGGTGCCGTGGGCGGCGTCGGGGATGACCACGCGGCGCCGCGGGTCATTGCGGGCCTCGTGGTGGGCCCGGATGATCAGCAGCCCGGTCAGCTCGCCGTGGGCCCCGGCGGCCGGCTGGAAGGTGGCCGCGGCCAGGCCGGTCAGCTCGCACAGGGCGTGCTCCAGGCGGGCCAGCAGCTCCAGCGCCCCCTGCACCTGCTCGGCCGGCTGGGCCGGGTGCAGCCGCGCGAACCCGGGGAGGGCGGCCGCCGCCTCGGCGACCTTGGGGTTGTACTTCATGGTGCAGGACCCGAGCGGGTAGAAGCCGAGGTCGACCGCGTAGTTGCGGTGGGCCAGCCGGGTGTAGTGGCGCACCAGGTCGCGCTCGGACACCTCGGGCAGCCCCACCGGCGCCGTCCGCCGCACCCCCGCCGGCAGCGCCTGCTCCAGGTCGACCTCGGGCAGCCCGTCGCCGTCGGGGAAGCTGGAGGCCCGCCGCCCCGGCGACGACCGTTCGAAGATGAGCCGCTCCGCTTCGGCGTCGAGGGCTCCAGCCGCCCAGGGGACGGCCTCGAACGCGGTCACCGGGCCACCCCCTCTCCGCCGGTCCGCCCATCGCCTCCGGCGGCAGCGGGCTCCCTACCCTGCCCGGCGGCCCCGCCCCCAGCGGCCCCCAGGTCGGTGAGGACGGCGGCCATGGCGTCGGCCAGGCGGTCGATGTCGGCCCTGGTGCGGCGCTCGGTCACCGCGACCAGGAGGCCGTCCTCCAGGCCGGGGGCCAGGCCGGCCAGGGGCAGGCCGGCCAGCAGGCCGTGGTCGACCAGGCGCCGGCTGACCTCGGCCGGGTCGGCCGGCAGGCGGACCACCAGCTCCTTGACGAACGGCTGGTCACCGAAGGCGAGGCGGACCCCGGGGACGGCGGCCAGCCGGTCGGCCGCGTAGCGGGCCGCCCGCAGGCACAGCCGGCCCAGCTCCTCCAGCCCCCGCGGGCCGAGCCAGGCCAGGTAGACGGCCGCGGCGATGGCGTTCAGGGTCTGGTTGGTGCAGATGTTGCTGGTCGCCTTCTCGCGGCGGATATGCTGCTCGCGGGCCTGGAGGGTGAGGACGAAGGCCCGCCGCCCGGCCGTGTCAAGGGTCTCGCCGACCAGCCGGCCGGGCAGCCGCCGCACGTCCTCGGGACGGCAGGCCAGGAACCCGAACGCCGGGCCGCCGAAGTTGGGGTGGTTGCCCAGCCCCTGGCCCTCGCCGACCACGATGTCGGCGCCGAGCCGGCCGGGCGGCTCCAGCACCCCGGCGGTGAGCGGGTCGAAGGTGACCAGCATCTGGGCCCCGACCCCGTGGGCCAGCTCGGCCGCGGCGGCCACGTCCTCGACCACCCCGAAGAAGTTGGGCTGGGCGAGCAGCACGGCCGCGGTCTGGTCCCCGGCCTTGCCGCGCACCTCGTCCAGGTCGGTGTGGCCGTCGAGGGCGCCGACCTCGACCAGCTTGATGTCGAGCCCCTGGCTGTAGGTCTCCAGCAGCTCCCGCACCCGCGGGGCCACGGCCGCCGAGACCAGCAGCTCGCCGCGCCGGGTGGCGGTCACGGCCATGGTCGCGGCCTCGGCCACCGCCGACGCGCCGTCGTACAGCGAGGCGTTGGAGACCTCCAGGCCGGTCAGCTCGCTGATCAGCGTCTGGTACTCGAACAGGGCCTGGAGCACGCCCTGGCTCATCTCGGGCTGGTAGGGGGTGTAGGAGGTGGCGAACTCGCCCCGGCCGGCCAGGTACCAGACGCTGGCCGGAACGTAGTGGTCGTAGACGCCGGCGCCGAGGAAGCAGGTCAGCTCGTCCAGGTGCCGGTTGCGGGCGGCCAGCCGGCCCAGCTCGGCCGCCACCTCCTGCTCGGCGTGGGGTCGGGGCAGGTCGAGGTCGGCCGGGGCGCGCAGGTCGGACGGGATGGGCTGGAACAGCTGGTCGACGTCGTCCAGGCCGAGGGCGGCCAGCATCCGGTCGACGTCCTCGCTGGTGTGGGGCTGGTAGCTCAACCGCTCCTCCTGACGTGCCCCACCCGGCGCCCGGCGGCGCCTCCCCCGGTGGGATAGACATAGAGACTTATCTACTTACAGCCTTCTCGACAATCTATCCAACTCTGGCCAGCGGCGACCCGGCCAGGGCGCGGCGATTGAACCACCGCCTCCCAGCCCCCGGCAACGCCCCACCCGAGGGAGGGCGGGAGTCAGCCGGCCCGCCTGGCGGTGGCCGGGCCCCGGCGGTGGGCCCGCTCGGCCGGCAGGAGTACCTGGGCCAGCCGCACCAGCTCGGGATCGGCGGGCAGCGGCGGCACCGCCCCCGGTGGGTCGGGCACCACCCGCGGCCGCCCCGCGGCCCGCACCCGTTCCACCGCCCCCCCGGGTGGCGCCGGGCCGGCCGTCGCCGCACGAGCGGCCCGTCGCGGTCCTCCGCCCGTCCCGGCCGCCCCGACGAGCGTGGACACCCCCGGCCGGGCCGGCGGGTCGAGCATCTGGCTCGGCGGCTCGAGGCCGTACTTGGCGAGCAGGGACAGGTAGTCGCGCTGGTAGAGGACCTTGATGCGGACGTCCGGGTAGAGCTCACGCAGCCGCCGGACCTTGCGGTTCTTCTTGGTCACCAGGCGCTGGTTGAGGGTGGTGATCTCGATGTAGAGGCCGAACCCGGGCAGGTGGAAGTCGGGGCGGAAGTGCTGCACCGCGTGGCCGGCGGCGTCCCACTCGATGGGGAAGGCGGTCGGCTCGTACTCCCACTCGACCCGGTAGAAGTCGAGCAGGCGCGCGAACTGGCGCTCGGAGTTGTGCGCGAAGGTGATGGTGTCGGCCGGCCGAGTCGCTCCCGCGCTGGTGGCCATGGCCGGCGCTAGCCTTGGGGCCCCGGGGGCGCTGCTCGGGGCGGGACCCCGCCGGCGGCGTCGGCCACCGCCGCCTCGGCGGCCGGTCCGGCGGCCGCGGCCACCTCGTCGCCGGCCGGCTGGCCGCCGGGCAGGTGGGCCAGGTCGCCCTCGGTGTCGGCCCAGACCCGGCCCACGGCGATGCCGAACACGGCCTGCCCGTGGGAGAGGACGTCCACCACCTCCTCGTTGGAGTGGCAGGCGTAGATGCGGTTGCCGTCCGACATCAGGGTGACGTCGCTGAGCGGCTTGCCGCCCGACTCCTTGCGCAGGTACCCGATCGCCTCGCGGATCTGGCGCAGCGACACGCCGGCGTCGAGCAGGCGCTTGATGATGCGCAGCTCGACCACGTCGGTGAAGCTGTAGAGCCGCTGGGTGCCCGACCCGTCGGCCGCCCGCACCGACGGTGTGACCAGGCCGGTCCTGGCCCAGTAGTCGAGCTGCCGGTAGGTGATGCCGACCAGCTTGTAGACGATGGGGCCGCGGAAGCCCGGCTCGGACGGTCGCGCGGCCATCCAGTTCGCCTCCTTGCCGGGTCCTGCGAAATTACAACGATGTGACGTCCAGCCTAGGGGTCCGGGTCGGTCGCGTCAACGAGCCGGGCGCACCGTTATCGACCTGGGATCTCTCGACCTCCAGCAGAGGGTGAAGCCGGCGCGGACCTACTCGAAATCCTCCGGGCTCACCTGGTCGAGGAACTCGCGGAACTTCTCGACCTCGCGCTCCTCGTCGTCGCTCTTGATGAGGATGGAGGCCTCGCTGAGCACGTCCTCCTCGGCGAAGATGGGCGTGTTGGCCCGGACGGCCAGGGCGATGGCGTCGCTGGGGCGGCTCGACACCGAGAACTTGGTGCCGTTCTGGCGCAGCTCGATGGTGGCGTAGAAGGTGCCTTCCTTGAGCTCGGTGATCACCACCCGCTCGATCGACACCACCAGCTCGTCCAGGAGGTTCTTGAGCAGGTCGTGGGTGAGCGGCCGCTGGGTGGCCACGCCCTGGAGCGCGAAGGCGATGGCGGTCGCCTCCACGTTGCCGATCCAGATCGGGAGGAAGCGCTCACCGTCGCGCTCCTTGAGGAGCACGATCGGTGTCTGGGTTGGAAGCTCGATCCTGACGCCGACGAGGGTCAGCTCGACCAACGCGAACCCCCTCGGGCGTCGAACGTTCCTGGCGCCCGGTAGGGCGCTTGCCGCACTGCCCGAGGCTATCAGACGCCCCGAGCCGATGCGACACACACCGAGCGAAGGTTGGAGTCTGGATCGCTTCACGCCCGGGGCGGCCTCCAGGCATCATCCGCCCTGGTCGGGAGGTCGAGCAGGGTCGGGTCGGCGCGCACCGCCTCCAGGTCGTCGACGGCCAGCAGCTCGCGCCGGCCCCGCTCGCGCTCGTCCAGGTCGAGGCCGTAGCCGACCAGGAAGACGTCGGGGACCTCGAAGCCGACATAGGACAGGGGGACGTCGACGATGCGCCGGGCACGCTTGTCCAGCAGGGCGCAGACGCGCAGGCTGACCGGTTCCCGGGCGGCCAGCACCCGGAGCAGGTAGGTCAGGGTCAGGCCGGTGTCGACGATGTCCTCGACCACGAGCACGTGGGCGCCGGACAGGTCCAGCTCGAGGTCCTTCTCGATCCGGACGACCCCGGTGTCCTCGGAGGCGTCGAAGCGGGAGATGGCCATGAAGTCCACCAGGCACGGCATGGCCGCCGCCCGGACCAGGTCGGCCAGGAACACCACCCCACCGCGCAGCACCGACACCAGGATCGGCTCGAGCCCCTGGTAGTCGGCCCGCAGCTCGGCGCCCAGCTCCGCCACCCGCCCCTGCACCGCCTCCTCGTCCACCAGCAGCCGCACGGCCCGGCGTTCCTCGGCCTCGGGTGGCGCCGGTTCGCGGTCGGGTCCGTCGGCGGAGGTCATGAGGGCGCACGTCGCAGGAACGGGTCGATCGCCGGCGCCGCCGCCCCCGGCGGGACCGCCCACACCCGCACCACCGTCCCCTCGACCAGGGTCGCGCCCGCCGGCCCCCCGGACCCGGGGACGGCCCCGGTGGAAGGAGCCGGCGCCGTGGAAGGGCCGGGCACCGTGGGAGCGGGCGCCGTGGAAGGGGCGGGCGCGGTGGGCGTCGAGGTCGGCGCCGCCCCGCCCGCCTCGAGGCGGACGAGCGGGACCCGGACCAGGCGCCGGCCCCCGCCCACGAACCAGGCGGAGGTCGCCTCCGACGAGGCCCCCGCGGCCGGTCCCGACCCCCCGGTCGTCCCCGACCCCGCGCCCTGGCCCGCCGACCCCGGGTCACCGCCCGTCGTGCCTGCGGCTGCGGACCCCGGGGCGGGGAGCAGGCGGACCTGGGTGAGCTGGTCCAGGCGGACCAGGGCGTCGGCGTCGGCGCCGGCCTGGAGCTCGGGCGGGCGGCCGGGCGCCGCCGCGACCGGCTGGCCGCGCTGGGCCAGGCGCACCCGGACAAACTTGGAAAACCCGTACCCGAACAGGGCCCGCACGTCGGCGAAGGCGTTGGGCGAGCCGAGCGCGACCGCGACCAGGCGCCGGCCGCCCCGGCTGGCCGAGGCGACCAGGCACCGTCCGGCCCGGTTGGTGAAGCCGGTCTTGCCCCCCACCGTCCACCGGTAGGAGCCGAGCAGCTGGTTCGTGGTGACAAATCGACGAAGCGACAAAGGGCCACCGGGGATGCGGCCGGCCCTGGTGGCGACCAGGGACCGGAAGTCGGCCCGGCGCATGGCCACCTCCCAGAGGCGGGCCAGGTCGCGGGCGCTGGTCTGGTGGCCGGGACGGTCCAGGCCGTACGGGGTCACGTAGTGGGTCGCGCCGAGCCGCAGCGCGGCGGCCTTGCGGTTCATCCGGCGGACGAAGGCCGACTCGCTGCCGTCGACCGCCTCGGCCAGCGCCACCCCGGCGTCGTTGGCGCTCTTCACCAGCAGGCCGAGGAGGAGCTGGCGCACGGTCAGGCGCTCGCCCTTGCGCAGCCGCAGCGACTCCTCGCCGACCCGGGGCGGCCCCGGGCCGATGACCACCAGCCGCCGCTCGTCGAGCCGCTCCAGGGCCAGCAGGGCGGTCATCACCTTGGTGGTCGAGGCCATCGCCCTGGCCGCGCCCGCGTTCCGCTCGAACAGCACCTGCCCGGTGGACTCGTCGGCCAGGATGGCCGCCTTGGCCACCACCCGCGGCCCGGCCACCACCCCCTGCCCGGCGACCCCGGGAGCGGTGGCCCCCAGGGCTGGCGGCCCGGCGACCGCCGGCGGCGCGCCGGCGGCGGGCACCGACCCGGCGGGGTCGGCCAGGATCGCCGCCAGCACCACGGCCACGGCCAGGACACGCGCGGGACCCGACCCCGGGTCCCGCCTCCGCCGACGGGCGATTAGGCGATTTATAGACATGTTGCTAGGTCGATAAGGAGGTCTAGCAACTTGTCAGCGGTGCGGGTCGCGGGTGTCGGCCAGGCCGTGGACGGCGCTGCGGAGAGCCAGGTCGCGCATGCGCCCCCCGAGCTGGGCGAGGACGTCGATGGTGTCGCGGGCGCGGGTCCGGGCCTCGGGGTTGCGCTGGCGGACCAGGGGGGCGACCACCTGCTCGAACAGGGCCGCCTCGCGCTCGGCGAACAGCTTGTACATGCGCAGGTGGCGCGCTTCCAGGCCGTAGTCGGCGAGCTCGCGGGCCAGGCGCAGCATGACCAGGTCGTCGCCCCCGTACCAGGCGCCCCGCTCGCCGCTGCCGCGGGCGCTGACCAGGCCGAACGACTCCAGCTGGAGGAGCTGCTCCACGCTGGCGCCGGCGGCCCGGCAGAGCTCGTCGCGGGTGAACTGGGCGTCGGAGGGCGGCGCGGCGGCGAACCCCCCGCCGGCCGACCACCCCGGCTGGGCCACGGCGGCGGCCGGGCCGGCCGCTCCCCCGGCCCCGGGCGCCCCCTGGGCCGCCCCGCCACCCGTCGCCGACCCGGCGTCCGGGCCCGCCCCCGCGCCCGGCGGAGCCTGGGCGGCGGCCGTCCCCGGGTCGGCCCCGGCCTGGGTGTGGGCGGCCGGCCCGCCCCTGGCCGCGAGCCCCCCGACCTCGTCCAGGTCGCTGAGGCGCTGGCGGATCACCCGCAGAGGCAGGTACTGGTCGCGCTGGGCGCGGAGCACGAACCGCAGCCGGGCCACGTCGTCCTCGGAGAACTTGCGGTAGCCGGAGGCCGAGCGGTCGGGCTGGACCAGGCCGGCGCCCTCCAGGAAGCGGATCTTGGACACGGTGATGTCGGGGAACTCGGGCTTGAGGATCCCCAGGACCTCGCCGATGCTCATCGTCCCGGTGCCACCGGACGGCTCGGCCTCCGGGGCGGCCCCGGGGGCGTCTGCTCCACCGCCGCCCGGCCGGGGCGGCACGCTGCGCTGGACCGGATCCCGCATCAACCCTACCCGCCGCCCCCGGGACGACTGCCGGCGAAGAACACCAGCTTGAACTTGCCGATCTGGAGCTCGTCGCCGGCGACGAGCTCGCCGTCCTCCACCCGCTCCCGGTTCAGGTAGGTGCCGTTCAGGGAGCCGACGTCGTGGACGGTGAAGCCGTTGGGGCCGCGGCGGATCTCGGCGTGGCGGCGCGAGACGGTGATGTCGTCGAGGAAGATGTCGCTCTCGGGGTGGCGGCCGGCGGTCACCGTCTCCTTGTCGAGCAGGAAGCGGCTGCCGGCGTTGGGCCCGCGCCGGACGACCAGCATGGCTGTGTTCTCGCGCAGCTCCTCGACCGGGGCGAGGACCTCTTCCTCGACCTCAGATTCGAGGTCCTGGGCGGCCAGGCTGATCGTGGTGGTGGAGTCGTCCGGGGTCGTGACCAGCGCGGCCCCACAGTTCGCGCAGAAGTGGGCCCCTTCAGGGTTCTTGTGACCGCACTGAGTGCAGAACATGCTGCCCTCCCGGGGCTATGGCTCGTGGTCACCGGCCGCCCGGTCCGCCGGAGCGGGTGAGCAGCCCTGGTTTGGTGGGTGACTGTAGAGGACGGATCAAAAACGGGTCAACGCAAGGACGAAGGTCGCCTGACACCTCCACGATACGGTGACGGTCAGGACTCGGCGACCAGGTCGCCGTAGGCGGCCGCGTCCATCAGCTCATCCAGCTCGCCCGCGTCGTCCAGCTCGATCACGATCAGCCAGCCCTGCCCGTAGGGGTCGGTGTTGATCAGCTCCGGGCTCTTGTCGAGCCCGTCGTTGCGCTCGACGATCGTGCCCGTGACCGGGCTGTAGATGTCGGACACCGACTTGGTGGACTCGACCTCCCCGAAGGTCTGGCCGCCGGTGACGGTCGTGCCGACCGGCGGGAGGTCGACATAGACGATGTCGCCGAGCGCGTCCTGGGCGTAGTGGGTGATGCCGACGGTGGCCCGGTCGCCCTCGGCCCGCGCCCACTCGTGCTCTGCCGTGTACTTGAGGTCGTCGGGGTACATCGTCGTCCCTCCAGAGGTGGTCGCCAGGGCGCGGCTGGGGCCGGGCCGCTGGTAGCCAAGCACAGCCGTGTCCACCACGCCAGAGCGGCGCCGCGGGGCGCTCAGGCGGTGGCGCCGGCTCCCGGCTTGGGGGCCTCCTTGGGGCCGGTGCCGCGGCGCACGACCCGGACCCAGGGGATGTAGTTCGACACGAAGCTGTCGCGCCTGACCACGCTGCCGCCCCTGGTCACGGTCCGCGAGACGGTGACGTCGAACCCGGACGACCCGGGCTCCTCCACGACCTCCTTGCCCTTGGGCAGGGTCGGGTCGTCCTCGTACCGGGTCGAGGGGGCGCGGAAGTTGCTGGCGGCCGAGGTGCTCGCGGTCACCTTGTACCCCCTCGACGTCGACCAGAAGGTGAAGGTCAGCGTGGACGGGGTGGCGCGGCTGGTGATGAAGATCCCGTAGGGGGAGTCGTTGCGGAACTTGAGGTCCGTGTTCGGCCAGTCGAGGGTGGCGTCCCGGCCCATCGGGTAGTGGCTGATGTGCAGGCTGTGGTTGCGCCGCTGGACCACGGGCAGGCCGGCGAAGAAGGCGGCGTTGAACATGGTGGTGCCGGCCTGGCAGACCCCGCCGCCGAGCCCGTCGACGATCTCGCCGTTCTGGATCACGTGGGCCGTCCGGTAGCCCCTGGCCGCGGTGCGCTGGCCGGTGGCCGCGTTCATCGAGAAGACCTGCCCGGGCCGGACCAGGCTGCCGTGGACGGCGGCGGCGATCAGGCTGATGTTGTGGACCCGCGGGGCGTCGCCGGCGTTGAAGGTGGTCGTGAAGGTCGACATCACCTCCTTGACGCCCAGCGCCCTGGCCGCCTTGGTGGTCAGCTCGGGCTGGGTGACGGTGGTGGGCAGGGCCGCCGACCTGCCGGTCCCGTCGCCGGCGGTGCCCGCCTGGAGCACGGCGGCGGCCGCCTTGCCGGGGACGACCTCGAGGCCGGCCACGCCCGGGACGATGCGGACGCTGGAGCCGGTGGGCTCGAACCGGGCGTCCCTGGGCTCGGTGTAGGCGAAGCCGGCCTGCCGGCGGAGCAGCCGGTCCAGCCCGGTCGGGTCGAGGCGCAGGCGCAGCTCGCCCGCGGCCGCCTTGGTGCGGACGAGCGGGGCCAGGTCGGCCGGGCGCAGGTCGGCCCGGCCGTCGCCGGCGGTCACCTCGACCGGGGCCTTGAGCAGGGTGGCCGCCCGGTCGGCGGCCGCCCCGGCCGCGTCCGGGCCGACGCTGGGAGGCCGCTCCCGGACCGGCAGCTGGACCACCGCCCCGGCCGGGGCGGCCGCGGCCGCCAGCAGCGCCGCCTCGGCCCCAGCCGGGTCGACCGCGCTGCCCGGCCGCCCGGGCACCAGCTCCACGGTCACGGCCCCGGCTCCGGAGGCCCCGCCGATGCGCAGGGTGGGCTCGCGGACCTGGCTGCCGATGTGGCGGTCGAGGGCGGCCAGCTGGCGGTGCAGCCGGGCGGTGACCACCCGGGCCGTCCAGGGCAGGTCGATGCGGCTGAACCAGCCCTTGAAGCGGTCGGCGTCGAACGGCCCGCGACCCACGTCCATGGCCGCGGCCACGCTCGCCTGGACGTCCAGCTCGACCCCGGCCCGGGACCGGGGCAGGCGCCGGCTGGCGGCGCCGGCCCGGAGGACCAGCGGCGAGGCCTGGACCGACGCGGCCGCGGCGAGCAGCCGGTCGGTGGCCGCCCCCCGGGTGAGCCCGGACAGGTCGACCCCGCCGACCCGGACACCGCGCCGGATGTGGCCGGCGGCGGTCAGCTCGTGGGCGGCCAGCAGCCCGACGGCCAGGACGGCCACGAGCACCCCGGCCAGGACCGGCCGGGACACCCGGCCCAGCGGCGCCAGGACGGCGGCCAGCCGCTCCGGGAGCGGGCTCGACGGGCGGTCCGGGGGCTCGGCGGGCGAGTCGGCGACCGAGATCGTGGGCTCCTTTGGCATGCCGTCCGGAGGGCCGGGACGGCGCGACACGGGCCGAGAGCGGGGGAAACGGCCCGGGCGAACGGAGAGCCTACGGCCCCGGCCGGCGGCGAGCAACTCCATCCGCGCCCGGTCCGGACAAGCGGCTCACTCCAGCTCGGCGGCCCGGCGGATGAGCGCCTGGTACTCCTCGGCCAGGGCCTCGGCGGCCGGCTCGTCGCCGGCCTCGGCCCACAGGTGGGTGACCGGCTCGACGGTGTCCGGGATGGCCAGGACCCAGTCGTCGCCCCAGGGCCCGACCTGGGAACCGCCCGATCCATCGGGGGTGTGGAAGACCTTGATCCCGTCGGTGTCGTCGACGCGCCGGCCCTTGGTCGCCTCCACCAGCTGGCGCATCACCGCGCCCTTGCGCTCCCAGGGGGTCGGGACCCGGCGCCGGACCACCGACGGCTCGGGCAGGGCGTCCACGGCCGCGCCCAGGGTGGTGTCGTGGACGGCCAGCAGCTCCAGCAGCTTGCCGAACGACAGCAGGCCGTCGTAGGCGGGATGCAGCACCGGGAAGACGTAGCCGCCGCCCTCGGCCCCGGCGAACACCACTCCCTCGCGCTGGGCGGCCCGCATGATGGCGCTGGTCGAGAGCTTGCAGCCGTGGACCTGGCGCCCGTGGCGGGTGGCCAGGCCGGCGGCCAGGCGGGTGGTGGAGACGGGCAGGGCGATGCCGCCGCCGCCCTCGGTCCGCACGATCAGGTCGACGTACAGCAGCAGGGCCCGGTCGAGCCCGAGGATGACGCCGCGCTCGTCGACCAGGACGATCCGCTCCCCGACCGCGTCGAACAGCACCCCCAGGTCGGCCCCGGAGGCGGTGACCAGCTTGGCCAGGCGGTCCAGGTCGGCCTGGCGCTCGGCCTCGGTGGGGGCGACCCGGGTCTCGTCGAGGGCGCCGTTCACGATCAGGCTGTCCAGGCTCAACCTGGACAGCAGGTGCGGGAGCACCAGCGAGGCCGTGCCCGAGCCGGCGTCGATCACCACCTTGAAGCGGCGGTGGCGCACGACCGCGTCGTCCAGGCTGTGGACCAGGGCCACGGCGTAGTGCTCGACCGCCCTCGGCGGGTAGCGCAGCTCGCCCATCTCCTGCCCGAAGGTCCGGCGGAACTCCTCCCGGTAGTAGGTGCGCTCGATGCGGCGCCGGGTCCCCTCGTCGACGTCGCTGCCGTCGCCGCCGAACACGGCCAGCTCGACCGACTGGCTGTCCTTGGGCGAGGTGCGCACGTACATGCCGCCGGAGGCGCCCATGCGGGCGGCCGAGAAGCGCACCGAGGGGGCCGGGGCCAGCTCCAGGTCCTCGCAGGTCACGCCGGACGAGTTCAGCCCGGCGATCATGGCCCGCTTCAGGGCGCGCGACACCCGGCTGGTGTCCCGGCCCAGGGTGACCCTCGACCCCTTCTTGAGGGTCGAGCCGAAGGCGGTGGCCACCCGCAGGACCATCTCGGGGGTGAGGTCGACGTTGCCGATGCCGCTCACCCCGTCCTCGCCGAACAGCCCGCGGGCGCCCCGGCCCTCCCAGATGATCGACTTGGTGACGATCGCCCCGGGCTCCACCGTCTTGTAGGGATAGACCTTGACGTTGGGTTGAAGGATCGCCCCGTGGCCGATGTCGGCGTTGTCGCCGACCACCACGCCGTCCTCGACCCGGCCGCCCTGCTTGACGTCGGCGCTGCGCCCGACCACGCAGCCGCGCAGGCTCGCCCCGGGCCCGATGTAGGCGTTGTCGTGCACGATCGCCCGGTGCAGGAAGGCGTCGCGCTTCACGATCACGCCCGACCCGACCACGGTGTACTCGCGCAGGCGGGCGCCCGCCTCGACCTTGGTGAAGTCGCCGATGAGCACGGGCGCGGTCAGGACGGCGTCCGGGTCGACCTCGGCCCCCTCCCCCAGCCAGACCCCGGGTCGGACCTGGAAGCCGCGCACGTCGACCTTGACCTTGCCGTCGAGGATGTCCTGATGGGCGCGCTGGTAGGCCTCGAGGCTGCCGACGTCCTCCCAGTAGCCGTCGGCGACGAAGCCGAACAGCGGCGCCCCCTGGTCGAGCAGCCGAGGGAACACGTCGCCGGCGAAGTCGGACGGCTGGCCCTCGGGGATGTGCTCGAACACCTCCGGTTCGAGCACGTAGATGCCGGTGTTGATGGTGTCGGAGAAGACCTGGCCCCAGTGGGGCTTCTCCAGGAACCGCTCGATGCGGCCGTCGTCGCGGGTGATGACGATCCCGAACTCGAGCGGGTTGGGCATGCGCTTGAGGACCACGGTGGCCAGGGCGCCGCGGCGGCGGTGGAAGCCGACCACCTCGTCGAGGTCGATGTCGGTCAGGGCGTCGCCGGAGATGACCACGAAGGTCTCGGCGAGCATCTCGGCGGCGTTGCGGACGCTGCCGGCCGTGCCCAGGGGGGTCGGCTCGGTGGCGTAGGCCAGGTCCACCTCCATGTCGGAGCCGTCGCCGAAGTAGTTGCGGACCTGGCTGGCCAGGAACTGGACGGTGACCACGATGTCCTTGAACCCGTAGTCCCGGATGTGCCGGACGATGTGCTCCATGATGGGCCGGTTGGCCACCGGGAGCATGGGCTTGGGCTGGTTGGCGGTGAGCGGGCGCAGGCGGGTGCCCTCCCCGCCGGCCATGATCACCGCCTTCACCGGCGACGACCCCCGCGCAGCCCCCTCGGACCCGGGTGCTCGACCGGTGCTCCAGGGCCGCGGGGCCGGGGTGGCCAGACGCTTGTAGCCATAGGGATTTGGTTCCTTGTCTCTTCGTCTCTTTGGCGCCCTACCCTGCGGCGCGTGCCGTCCTGGCGCTGGCCGAGTGGGGTCGCCGACGCCCGGGAGCCCGGCCGACCCGCGGCTCGACAGGCGGCCCGGCTCCTGCCCTGCGGCTAGGAGCCCGCCTCCGCCCGGTGGCCGAGCCGTTCCAGCACCATTCTGACGTAGACCGCCCCGGCGAGGTAGTACAGCACCACCCCGGCCCACAGCAGGGCCAGCCCCAGCAGGTGGGCGACCCCGGCCACGGCCAGCCCGGTCGCCCCCAGGGTGAGCACCGGCAGCGCGAACAGCAGCACCAGCGTCGCCGCCTTGCCGAGGAAGATCACCTCCGGCGGCTCGATCCCCCGCCGCTTCAGCAGCGGCCACCCGGCCAGCAGGACCAGGTCCCTGGCCACCAGCAGCGCCGCCGCCTGCCAGGGCACCACCCCCTGCACCACCAGGGCGATCGCCACCGCCGCGATCAGCAGCCGGTCGGCCAGCGGGTCCAGCAGCTGCCCCACCCGGCTCACCTGCCCGTACCGCCTGGCCAGCCACCCGTCCACCCAGTCGGTCGACCCCACCAGCGCGGTCAGCACCAGCCCCCACCCGTACCGCCCCGTGGCCAGCAGGTAGGCGCACACCGGCACCAACAGCAGCCTCACCAGCGTCACCGCGTTCGGCACGGTCCGGATCGCCGTCGACACCCGCCGGCTCGGCCCCAGCGGGCCGGGCCCCTCGGCCGCAGGGTCGCCCGAGGGTGGGTCGCCTGGGGGGCTGTGGACAGGCGGAGTCCCTTGCCGCGCCGTTGGGCTACGCTCCCCCTCCGGGGGGCCTGGCGCCAGAGGGTGGGGCTCCGGCGTGGCCCGGTCGGGGTCCGGATACGGCTGGGACCGGTCGCTGTCGTCCATGCCGAGGAGCGTAGACCACCGCCCCACGTTGGCGGGCTTCGCGTGGTGCGATTGGTCGGGACGGCGAGATTTGAACTCGCGACCCCCAGTCCCCCAGACTGGTGCGCTAACCAAGCTGCGCCACGTCCCGGACGCGGACCCGAGGGCCCGAACGGCCGTCAGGATATCACGGCCTCCGCCGCCTCCCACCCGCCGGACCACCCCCCACCGACCCGGCCGGGTCAGGTGCCGCCGGCGCGGTCCCTGGTCCGGACCCGGACCACCACGCGGACCGGCGTGCCCTCGAACCCGAAGGTGCGCCGCAGGTCCTTCTCCAGGTAGCGGCGGTAGCTGGGGATGAGCGGACCGCTGGTGAACAGGACCACCTCGGGCGGGTCGACCCTGGCCTGGGTGGCGTAGCGGACCTTCACCGAGCGGCCACGCGCCGGAGGTGGCGGCGTGCGCTCGGTCGCCCGCCCCAGCCACTGGTTGAGGGCGGCGGTGGGGATGCGCCGCGACCGCTCGGCGAGCACCCCGTCGACCAGGCCCCAGATCTTCTCGACGCCGCGGCCGGTGCGGGCCGAGACGCGCAGCATCGGCGCCCAGTCGACGAAGTGGAGCTTGCGCTCCAGGTCGACCCCGAACTGGCGCCGCGCCTCGTCGTCCATGAGGTCCCACTTGTTGGCCAGCAGGACCAGCCCGCAGCCGGCCTCGACGGCCCGGACGGCCACCTTCTGGTCCTGCTCGGCCACGCCGAGGGGCGCCTCCAGCACGAGCAGGGCGACGTCGGCCCGGTCGACCGCCTCCAGGCTGCGGACGAACGCGAAGTAGTCGGCCCCCTCGGCCTGCTGGAACGAGCGCCGCATGCCGGCGGTGTCGACCAGCCGGTAGCTGCGGCCGGCCCGTTCCACGATCGAGTCGACGGTGTCGCGGGTCGTCCCCGGGATCGGGTCGACGATGGCCAGGTCCTGGCCGGCCAGCCGGTTGAGCAGGCTGGACTTGCCGACGTTGGGCCGGCCGACGATGGCCAGCGCCGGCACCCGCGGCTCCTCGCCGGCCGCCGCCTCGGTGCCGAGCCGCACGACGACCGCGTCGAGCAGGTCCCCCGACCCCCGGCCGTGCAGGCTGGACACGGCCAGCGGCTCGCCCAGGCCGAGCGACCACAGGTCGGCGACCTGCGGTTCGGCGGCGGCGCTGTCCACCTTGTTGGCGACCAGGAGGACCGGCACGTGACCGCGGCGCAGGCGGGCGGCGACGGCGGCGTCCTCCTCGGTGACCCCGACGGTGGCGTCGACGACGAACAGGAGCAGGTCGGCGTCGGCCATGGCCCGCTCGGCCTGGGCGACGACGCTGGCCTGGAGACCGGTCGCCTTCGGCTCCCAGCCGCCGGTGTCGACCAGCTCGAAGCGACGGCCGGACCAGTCGGCCTGGTAGGCGACCCGGTCGCGGGTCACGCCGGGCAGCTCCTGGGTGATGGCCGCGCGCCGCCCCAGGATCCGGTTGACCAGCGTCGACTTGCCGACGTTCGGCCGCCCGACCACGGCCACCCGCGGCAGCCGGCCGGTCGACTCGTCTACGTCCTGACCCACCGTCGTGTCGTTTTGTCTACTCATCACTTTGGCTACTTGTTGATTGAGCGCGCGGGGCGCCGGCGACGGCCAGGAACGCCTGGAGGCGCCGGCGCAGGAGCTCGCTGGCCGCCCTGCGACCGGCGCGGTCGCTGGTCGACTTGGGCAGGTCGATCGGCGGGCCGATCACGATCCGGACCGGGGACGCGAACGGCAGCCAGCCGAAGCGGCGCCGTACCCGGTCGGTGCCGAAGATCGCCACCGGCAGCACCGGGCAGCGCTGCCGGACCACGATGTAGGCGAGCCCGGGATGGACGGCCGAGAACCCTCCGTCGCCTCTGGTGCCCTCGGGGAACAGCCCGAGCATCGACCCGCGGGCCAGCACCGCGTCCGTCCGCCGCAGCGCCTCCCGGTCGATGCCGCCCCGCCGCACCGGGAACTGCCCGATCCAGCGCATGATCCAGCCGAGCGGCCCCACGAACAGCTCGGCCTTGGCCATGAACGCCACCGGTCGCCGCACCGCCGAGGCGAGGAGGACCGGGTCCATGTTGCTGCGGTGGTTGGACGCCAGGATCACCGGGCCGGCCTCCGGAACGTGCTCCTCCCCCTCCAGCCGGATCCGGAACCAGGTCCGCATCAGCGGCTTCACCACCGCCGCCGCGATCAGGTACCCACGATCGGGGTTCCCGCCCCCTCGCCGGGCGATGCCTCGACCCTCCGAGAGGGGCTGGCCCGGAGGGCCGCCCGGCGGGTCGCCCGCGATCCCGCCGGGCGAGGCGCGGGGTGCCTCGCCCGAAGCGTCGCCTGGGGCGTCGCTGGCCGGGCCGCGGGCTGCCTCGCTGGGGGCGTTGCCGGTCGAGGCGCGGGGCGCCTCTCCCCGGGCGTCGCCGGCCGGGGCGCGGGGTGGCTCGCGGTTGGGGCCGCCGGTCATCTCGGGCGGGTGGCTCTGGCGGCTTCGATGAGCTGGAGGAGCTGGTCGACCACCTCGTCGACGGAGCGGCTGGTGGAGTCGATGACCAGGGCGTCGGCGGCGGGGCGGGTCGGGGAGGCGGCCCGCCCGCTGTCGAGGGCGTCCCGGCGGGCCAGGGTCTCGGCGGTCTCGCCGCCGCCCTCGGCGTCGCCGGTGCGCCGCCGGGCCCGCTCGTGCTCGGAGGCGGTCAGGAACACCTTGACGTCGGCGTCGGGCCACACGACGGTCCCGATGTCGCGGCCCTCGACCACGATCCCCCCGACCCCGACCAGGGAGCGCTGCAGCCCGACCAGCAGCTCGCGGACCGCCGGGACGGCCGAGACCGCCGAGACGGTGGCGTTCACCTCGGGCGTGCGGAGCGCCAGGCCCGGCTCGACCCCGTCCAGCAGCACCCTGGCCACGCCGGCCGGGCCGGGTGGGAGCTCGAGGGCGAGGTCCACGGCCTTGGCGGCGTCGGCGACCGCCTCGGGGTCGTCGACCGGGACCCCCCGCCGCAGCAGTGCGAGGGTCAGGGCCCGGTAGGTCGCCCCGGTGTCCAGATAGCGCAGACCGGCCCGCTCGGCGACCCGCCGGGCGACCGTGCTCTTGCCCGACCCGGCCGGCCCGTCGATGGCGACGACGACGCCGCCGGCGCCCTCGGCAGGCTCGTCCCCACCCAACCCGACCACCTTCACCCCTGCCTCCCTACTCGACAAGCCGACCACGCCCTCCAGACCCGACCCCGGCCGGCCGACGGCCCGGTAGCCGGTCCCCGACACCTGCCCGTCGACGGTCCACCGGCCGGACAGTCCGGCGGTCCGCCGGCCCAGCGGTCCGACGGTCGGCGACCCGTCGGCCCAGCGGCCGGACAGTCCAACGATCCAAACAGGTGCCCGCCAACGGTCCCGACCAATGGCCAACGCCCGCCCGGAGACCGCGACCGGCTGGGCCTCAGCCGCCGACCGTCCGCCTCCACCGAGGAGACCATATCCGCAGCGCAGTCTACTCGCTGGCAGACGCCCCCATCCCTGCCCATTCGGACCAACCAACACAACCAACAAATCTCTATGTCGATAGGGTGCTTAGGAGATTCCTCCACGAAGTGACAGAGGCCGGTCGGGTCAGGGAGCGCCGGTGCCCTCATGCGCGGGCCAGCCGGCGACCTCGAGCGCGTCGATGGCGGCGGTCAGGGCGTCACGCCCAGCGACCCAGATGCGCAGGGCGCCGCGGCCGCCCTGCAGCTCGTGGTCGATGGCCAGGTCCTCCACGTTGACCCCGGCCGCCCCCAGGGCGTGGAACACCGCGGCCAGGCTGCCCGGACGGTCGGCGACGTGGACCACCACCTCACGCAGGCCGCGGGGGGAGGAGCCGGGCTTGGTCGGGATGCGCAGGCGTGCCGCCCTGGCCGCGGCCAGCTCCTCGCGCAGGCCGGCCCGGTCCCCCTCGGCGACGAGCTTCCGCAGCACCTCGAGCCGGCTGGTCAGCACGTCCAGCGCGGCCACGATGCTCGGACCGTTGGTGGCGCAGATGTCGACCCAGAGGTCCGGGTCGCTGGCGGCCACGCGCGTGGTGTCCCGGAACCCGCTGGCGACCAGACGACGCAGCGCCGCCGGCGACTCCACCTGGGCCACCGCGCCCATGAGGGCGGTCGCGGCCAGCTGGGGCAGGTGGCTCGCGAACGCGGCGACCTGGTCGTGCAGCTCCGGGTCGAGCATGAGGGGCCGCCCGCCGAGGTCCCGCACGAACGAGGTCAGCCGCCGCAGCGCCTGGTGGTCGACGTGCGGTGACGGGGTGAGCACCCAGGCCGCGCCATGGAACAGGTCCACCCGGGCGGCCCGCGCCCCCCGCTCCTCGGACCCGGCCATGGGATGACCGGGGATGACGCGCCGCAGATCGATTGATGAACGTTGAAGCTCAGCTAGAAGGTGCAGCTTCGTGCTCCCCACGTCGGTGAGCACGGCCTCGGGATTGGCCGCATGGGCGCGGGCGAGCACGGCGGCCAGCGAACGGACGGGCGTTGCGGCCACGATCAGGTCGGCGCCCTCGGCCGCCTCCTCGACGGAGCGGGCGCGGCCGGTGATCGCCTCCCGTTCGAGGGCGTCGCGAAGCTCCCGCCGGTCGTTGTCGGCCCCGACCACCTCGGCGACCCCGGCGGCGCGGGCGGCCAGTCCCACCGAGGCCCCGAGCAGCCCGGTGCCCACGATGGCCAGCCGCCGCGGCCATTCGTGGGTCGACGTCATCGGCTGGCTCCGGACGTCGTCGATGGCCGCTGGACGGTCGATGTCATCGCGTTCACTCCGGCAGGTCGTCGCGTAGGTGCTTGGCACGGTGCAGGTAGACGTGGCGCAGGCTGGCTCTTGGCAGCGTGGAGTAGCAGTGGACCAGGACCCGGATCGTGTTCGGGTTGCCGCCGATGACGTCGAGCTCGCCGGCGCAGAGCAGGGGCACGTCACCGAGCCCGAGCTCCCTGGCCGCCAGCGCCGGGAACGCGCTGCGCAGGTCCCGGGTCGAGGTGAAGATGATCGAGACCAGCTGGTCGTGCTCCACGCCGTTGCGTTCGAGCAGCGTGGACAGCAGCTCGCCGGTGCGCCCCATCACGGCGTCGGCGGTGTCGGCCTCGACCGTCGTCGCTCCGCGCAGCGCGACCAGCCGCTCGTCGCTCATCGGCCGGCCCTCCGACGCCATCGCTTCATCGACATAGCTATAGGTCGCCATGTAGATAGATTGATTCGTCCACTCATAGTCCTGCTGCCTTGTAGAGGGTCCTGACCTCCTCGGGCCGCAGAGGCCGGTACTCCCCGGGCGCCAGCCCGGTCAGGCGGATCGGCCCCACGGCGGTGCGGACCAGCCGGCGCACGGGCGCGCCCACCGCGTCCAGCAGCCGTCGCACCTCCCGGTTGCGACCCTCGACCAGGACGACCTCGATCAGGCGACGCCGGCCCGAGCCGGCCACCACCCTGACCCGGGTCGGCCTGGCGAGGCCGTCCTCCAGCTCGACCCCCTTGCGCAGGCGGCCGGGGGCGTCGGCCGGCAGTCGCTCGACCTCGGCCAGGTAGCGCTTCTCGATCGCGTACCTGGCATGGGTGAGCCGGTAGGCCAGCGGCCCGTCGTTGGTGAGCAGCAGCAACCCTTCGGTGTCCCGGTCGAGGCGCCCGACCGGGAAGACCCGCGGCTGCTCAGGGACCATCCCGACCACGGTCGGCCGGCCGGCCGGGTCCGCCGCCGTGCTCACCACCCCGGCCGGCTTGTTCAGCAGCCAGTAGCGGCGGCGCTCGTCCAGCACCACCCGGGACCCGTCCACCTCGACGCGGTCGCTGCGGGGATCGACGCGCCGGCCCAGGTCGTGCACCACCTCGCCGGCAACCGACACCCGACCCGCCCGGACCAGCTCCTCGACCGCCCTCCTCGAGCCCAGGCCAGCCCCGCTCAACGCCTTGTTGAGCCGAACCGACCCTCCCCCATCGGCGGCCGACCCGTCGGTGGCCCCGCTCGCCGACGACGGCTCCCGATCCGGGTCGCGGGCGCCTCCGCTCGACCCGGCGCGCCTCGACGAACCTCCGGCCGCCCGGCCCGCATCTCCCCGCCCGGTACGACCAGTCGGTCGACCCCTCTCCTCTTCCCCACCGGAACCGCTCGCCGATCGACCCGTGGCATCCATCCGCCGGGAACGGCTCCCGGTCCGACCCGGAGGCTCCCCCCGGCCGGCTGGACTCCCGGCCCGCCCTGGAGTCTCCTTCCGGCCGGCTGGACGCCCGGTCCAAGCTGGAGTCCGCCCCCGACCGGCTGAATCTCCGGACCGACCCGCCGCCGCCCCGCCGGGCCGGCCAGGCCATTCACCCTCCTGTTGGCCGCGCCGGGACCGGCTTCCCCGGCGCGCCGCCGGATCCGCCTTGGAGGAGCTCGGCCCGCGGGGCTGGCTGCCGGTAGGTCGGGCGGGGCGCCGGCCGTCGGCCTTCCCCGCGGCTGGACGGGACGAGCGTTGGCTGGGCCGGGCCGGCCGGTCCCCGCCGCCAACCGGCGGCCGCGAGCGGTCGGCCGCGGCATCGGCTTCCGGTCCCCGCGCGGGTCGAGTGCGGGCGCTGGCCGGCTGCTGGCCCTGAGCCGAACGACCAGAGCGGGTGCTGGCCGGCTGCCGACCCGAGGCCGACCGTCGAGGCGAGGCACTGGCGGACCGTCGACCCGTCGCCGACCTCGGCGTTCGGTTGCTGGCCGGCGGCTGACCCTCAACCAAAGGTCGAGGGCGCCGGTCGGATGCGGCCGAGCGGGACCGGGAGGAGCGGGCTCCCCCGGTCGAGGTGCGGCGGGGTGGGTCAGCGGGGCTCATGGCTGCTCCTGGACGTCGAGCAGGTCGACGCCCTCTGGCAGGTAGTCCTTGATGGGTGGGAGCTGGTCGAGGTCGTTCAGGCCGAGCTGCTCGAGGAAGGCCGGCGTGGTGCCGTAGAGGATGGCCTGGCCGGGGCCGGGGTCGGTGCCGACCTCGTGGATGAGGCCGCGGGAGGCCAGGGTCCGGAACACCCCGTCCACGTTGACGCCTCGAACGGCCGCGACCTGGAAGCGGGCCACCGGTTGCCGGTAGGCGATCACGGCCAGGGTCTCCAGGGCCGCGCGGGTGAGCCGGCTCTGCTGGCCGGCCCGGAGGAACGCCTCGACGGCGGTCCGCGCGCCGGGATGGGTGTAGAGCCGCCAGCCGCCGGCGATCATCCGGAGCACGAACCCGCGCCCGTCGCGCGCGTACTCGCCGGCCAGGTCGACCAGCAGCTCCTCCACCTCGGAGAGCCGCGCCCCGACGATCTCGGCCAGGACCGTCGCCGGGACCGGCTCGTCGGCGACCAGCAGGATCGCCTCCAGGTCGCGCCTGGTCCATCCGCGGTCGTCCAGGCCGACGGCGTCGAACGCCTCGTCGGGCGGCCAGGCGGTCGGGTCCCCCTCGAACCCATCGGTGGCCGGGTCGGCGGTGGGCCTGGGCTCGCCCGACGCCGGGAGCCGCGCGGCGTCCTCGGCATCGGGAGGCGGTGGCGGGTCGGGCTGGCCGCCGGGAGCGGCGGGGGTCGGGTCGGTCATGCTGGCTCCTCGACCGTCATGTCGATGGAGTCGGCCGGGGCGCCGCCGGTCCATCGAACCGCGATCTCGCCGAAGGTCGACGTCTGGTCGAGCTCGACCAGCGATCGCTTGTACAGCTCCAGCACGGCAAGCAGGCCGATCACGACCTCGATGGGCGCGGCCTCGCGACCCACCAGCTCCTCGAAGCTGCTGGACCCGCGGTCGTGGAGCCGGCGGGCGAGGGAGGTGACCGCTTCGGCGACCGACAACCGCGGCGGCGCGATGTGGGTGGTGGTGACCTGGGGCGCCGCGACCGGGGTGAAGGCCGCGCCGGCCAGCCGGGCCAGCTCCTCGGGGGTGACCCCGACCAGCAGCTCGGGGACGATGCGGCGGAGGAGGTCCTCGGCGCCGACCCGCCGTGGGAGGTAGGCCGCCTGCTCGGCCAGGCGGGCTCCGAACAGGCCGGCGGCCTGCTTGTACGCCCGGTACTGGAGGAGCCGGGCGAACAGCAGGTCCCGCTCCTCGAGCACGGCCTCGATCTCGTCGGGATCGGCGTCCGGGGCCGGCAGCAGCCTGGCCGCCTTCAGCTCCAGCAGGGTGGCCGCGACGACCAGGAACTCGGTGGCCACCTCCAGGTTGAGCTCCCGCATGCGGCGGATCTCGGCCAGGTAGTCCTCGGTGATGCGCGACAGCGACACCTGCCAGATGTCCACCCGCTGGCGCGCGATCAGGTGCAGGAGCAGGTCGAACGGCCCCTCGAACACCTCGGTCTTGACCACGTAGTCCATATATCTACTTATCTCTTCATCGCCGAATCGATGAAACCGGCGGGCTGGGCGGTGGAACGACGGCACCTGGCAGTCCGGGCGCAGCCGGCCGATGGTAGCCAGCGTCCGGCGTCGGAGACAACGAGCCCACCGGCCTGCCGCCGTCCGCGACGATCAGCCGACCGGGAGCCCCACCAGCCCGTAGAGCGCCTCGGTGATCGCCCGGAAGATGGGGGTGAGGAGGTTGGGGGCCAGGATCAGCAGGCCCAGCAGCAGGAAGATCCCGTACTGGTTCAGGAAGGCGACGATGTTCTGGCGGGAGGGCGGCAGCGCGATCGAGAGCAGCGTCGACCCGTCCAGCGGGGGGATGGGCAGCAGGTTGAACACGCCGAGCACGACGTTCACGGCGACCAGGGTGTAGAGGAGCGTCACGGTGAAGCCGACATCGAAGGTTGTCCCGGCCGTGGGGTAGACGATGCGGAGCGCGACCGCGGCGATCAGGGCGACCACGAAGTTGGCGGCCGGGCCGGCGAGGCCGACCAGGACGTGCCCGAGCCGGCCGCTGCGCAGGCGCGAGGGGGTGACGGGCACCGGCCGGCCCCAGCCGAAGCCGGCGACGATCAGGGCGATGGACCCCAGCGGGTCGAGGTGCGAGATCGGGTTGAGGGTGAGGCGACCCTGGGAGCGGGCCGTCTGGTCGCCCTGGAGGGAGGCGACCGCGGCGTGGCTGAACTCGTGGAAGGTGATGCCGATGATCACCGCGATCAGGAAGGCCACGAACAGCTGCGGTTCGTCGCGGAGCAGGAACAGCGGGGAGCCCATGCGTCAGCCTCGTTCAAGCAGAAGTCCCGGCGCCGGGACAACGCCGACCGGCCGCCACCCTAGCACGGGCCGAAGCTGTGCATGCACCCGACCCGGCTCCTCGAAGCCGGTCCTCCAGCTCGGGCCGTCCAGCCGTCAGGCGCCGACGACCTCGTGGACGAGGGGCGGGGGCTCGGCGGGTCGGTCGCTCCAGCGGAGGGCGGCCAGCAGGCCCTCGGTCGCCGAGCGGGCCGCGTCGTCGTCGCGGGCCAGGATGCGGGCGATGGGCTGCCCGGCCTCGACCCGGTCGCCGAGCTTGACCGTCAGCTCCACGGCCACCGCCGGGTCGATCTCGTCGTCCTTGCGCTGGCGGCCGGCGCCGAGGGCGGCCGCCACCCGGCCGACGGCCTCGGCGTCGACCGCCGCCAGCCAGCCGGCCTGCGGCGCCCGGACCTCGGCGGTGAGCGGGGCCTGGGGCAGGAGCGACAGGTCGTCGGCGACCCGAGGGTCGCCGCCCTGGGCGGCCACGAACCGGCGGAACCGCTCCAGGCCGTCGCCGCGCTCCAGGGCCCGCCGGGCGTCGCGGCGGCCAGCCTCGGGGTCGGCGGCCAGGCCGGCGAGGGCGGCCATGTGGCCGGTGAGGGTCAGGCAGAGGTCGAGGAACCGGCCGGGACGCTCGCCCCGCAGCGCCTCGACCGCCTCGCGCACCTCGACGGCGTTGCCGATCAGCTCCCCGAGCGGCTGGCTCATGTCGGTGACGAGGGCGGCGGTGCCGCGGCCGGCGGCCTTCCCCAGCTCGACGCAGACCCTGGCCAGCTCGACCGCCTCCGCGGTCTCGTGCATGAATGCGCCCGAGCCGGTCTTGACGTCGAGCAGGATGCTGGCGGCGCCGCCGGCGAGCTTCTTGCTCATCACGCTGGAGGCGATCAGGGCGACGTTGCCCACGGTGGCCGTCACGTCGCGAAGGGCATAGATCGACTTGTCGGCGGGGACCAGGTCGGCGGTCTGGGCGGCCACGGCCAGGCCGATCCGCTCCACCTGGTCGAGCAGCTCGTCGGCGGCCAGGCCGACCCGGAAGCCGGGGATGGACTCCAGCTTGTCGAGGGTCCCGCCGGTGTGGCCCAGGCCCCGCCCGGAGAGCTTGATCACCTGCATGCCGAGGGCGGCGGCGAGCGGCCCCACGACCAGGGTGGTGCCGTCGGCCACGCCGCCGGTGGAGTGCTTGTCGACCGTCGGCCCGCTCAGCCGGCTCAGGTCGAGCCGGTCGCCGGAGGCGACCATGGCCTCGGTCAGGGCCTCGGTCTCTCCCCTGGTGAACCCGCGCAGGTACCCGGCCATGAGGAACGCGGCCATCTGGTAGTCGGGCAGCTCCTCACGGGCGTAGGCGAGCACGAAGTCGCGCAGCTCGTCGCCGGCGATCTCCCCGCCGTCCCGCTTCTGGGCGATCACGTCGACCGCCCGCACCTTACGGCCCAGCACGCCCCCTTCCCGCCCACCACACCGGGGCTGTGGACGGGCCCCGGCACGCCACCGGCCGGTCGGCTACGCTCCCCCTCCGGGGGGCCCGGCGGCGGCCGGTGAGGTTCCCGCATGCCCGGGCTCGGTCATCGGCCACCCGGGCCTCAGCCGTCCGCCCGCTCATCGCCCACGGTCACCTGGTGAGGCGCTTGACCAGGGGGGCTTCGGCGCCGTCGCGTTCCAGTTCGGAGAGGACCTGGGCCAGGGCCTCGCGGACGATGCGGCCGCGGTCGACGGCGATGCCGTGCTGGCGGCGGAGCTGGAGGCGGGCGTTCTCGAGGTCCATCAGCTCGTCGGCGGTGCAGTAGAAGGTGACCTTCTCCTCGTGGCGCTGGCGCCCGCTCGGGACCCGCTCGGCCGGCTCCCGGTCGTCCTGCCCGGCCTCCTCGGCCGGCTGCTCGGCTCCCCGGCCTCGACCCTTCTCGATCGAGGTGACGCGGAACAGCTCGTCGGCCCCGGGTAGGCTCGCCCGACCCTTCATGACGCCACCACCTCCTTGGCCAGCTCGCGGTACGCGGCCGCCCCCGCCGACGAGCCGGCATAGGTCAGGATGCTCTCGCCCGCCACCGGCGCCTCGGCGAACCGGATGGTCTTGGCGATGACGGTCTGGAAGACCCGACCCCCGAAGGCGTCTTCGACCCTGCCGAGCACCTCGCGGCCGTGGACCGTCCGGGCATCGTACATGGTGGCGAGGATCCCGACGATCTCCAGGTCGGGGTTCAGGCGCTCGCGCACCTTCTCGATGGTGTCGATCAGCAGGGCCATGCCGCGCAGGGCGAAGTACTCACACTCGAGCGGGATGAGCACGCCGTCGGCGGCGGTGAGGGCGTTGACGGTGAGCAGGCCGAGGCTGGGCGGGCAGTCGACCAGGACGTAGTCGTAGCGCTTGCGCAGGACGCGCAGGACCCGCGAGAGGGCCTGCTCCCGGGCGACCTCCCCCACCAGCAGCACCTCGGCGGCGGCCAGGTCGATGTTGGAGGGGAGCAGGTCGAGCCCGTCCTGCTTGGTCCGCTCGATGGTCTCCTCGGCGTCGGCCTTGGGCTCCAGGAGGAGGTTGTAGACGGTGCGTTCGAGGGCGAGGGGGTTCAGGCCGAGCCCGACCGAGAGCGCCCCCTGCGGGTCCATGTCGACCAGGAGCACCTGGCGGCCCTGCTCGGCCAGGGCGGCCCCGAGGTTGATGGCGGTGGTGGTCTTGCCCACTCCGCCCTTCTGGTTGGCCAGGGCGATGACCTTCCCCATCTCCGGCACCTCCGGACCGCCCACAGAACGCTTTGTCCTCACATCGCCTTGTCTACTCGGCGCCATAGCGCGACGTCGTCTTGGGTCTTGATCGACGGAGCGACAAGTCGATCTGTCGCCTCGTCGACGGCTGGGGCGGGCGCATCTTACCCACCCGGGCCCGCCGGAGGAAGGAGCAAGCCCGGAAGTGTGGACGGGCAAGCACCCCAGGTGTTCGAACACGCCGCGTGACCGACCACGCTCAGTGTTCGAACATCGCCGGCGCCGCCGGTCACGCGGCGCGGTCACTCCGCCGTCCGAGAAGTCATCGGATGGTGACTTGTGGACAAGTCCTCAACTACAGGGTCGCCGCTGGGCCGGGGGCCCAAGAAGCAGCGCAGCCGGAGATGGCCGGGATCGACGGCGCTACGGCCCTGTCGACCGCGGCCCCAGGGACCGCGGCGGTTCGCGACCGCGTGGCGCCTGAGTCAGCGCAGGTCGGGGGCGAAGCTCTGGCCGGGGCCGACGGGCGGGATGGCGAACAGGTCGGCGATGGTGGCGCCGAGGTCGGCGAAGGTGGTGCGGTCGGCGAGGCGGCGGCCGCTGGTGCCGCCGGGGCTGAAGGCGACCAGGGGGGTGAACTCGCGGGTGTGGTCGGTGCCCGGGGCGGTGGGGTCGCAGCCGTGGTCGGCGGTGAGGAACAGCCAGTCGTTCCCGCCGAGCTCGGCCACGACCTCGGGGAGGCGGGCGTCCAGGCGCTCCAGGCAGTGGGCGTAGCCTTCGGCGTCGCGCCGGTGGCCGTAGAGCATGTCGAAGTCGACCAGGTTGGCGAAGACGAAGCTGGGCCCGTCGGCCTCGCGGAGGAAGCGGACGGTGGCGTCGAGCGAGGTCTCGTTGTCGCCGGTGTGGTCGGAGGCGACCAGGCCGCGGCGGGAGAAGATGTCCTCGATCTTGCCGACGCCCATGGTGCGGACCCCGGCGCGCTCCAGGGCCTCGAGCACGGTGGGGCCGGCGGGCGGGAGGGCGTAGTCGCGGCGCTCCTTGGTGCGGAAGAACGACCCGGGTTCGCCGTCGAAGGGGCGGGCGATCACCCGCCCGACGGCATGCTGGCCCTGGAGCAGCCCTCGGGCCTGCTCGCACCAGCTGTAGAGCCGGTCGAGGGGGACGACCCGCTTGTGGGTGGCGATCTGGAATACCGAGTCGGCCGAGGTGTAGACGATCGGCCTGCCGGTCTCCAGGTGCTCGGAGCCGAGCTCCTCGATGATCTCGGTGCCGGAGGCCGGCCTGTTGCCGAGGACGCCGCGGCCGATGGCGTCGGAGAAGGCGTCGATCACCTCGGGCGGGAACCCGTCGGGGTAGGTCGGGAAGGGCTGGTCGAGGACGACCCCCATCATCTCCCAGTGGCCGGTGGTGGTGTCCTTGCCGGCCGACCGCTCGGCCATGCGGCCGACCACCGCGGCCGCCGGGTCGACCGGGTCGACCCCGGCGATCCCGGTGAGCCGCCCGAACCCCCAGGACCCGAGCGTGGGCAGCTTCAAGCCCCCGACCGCGCCGGCGGCGTGGCCGACCGTGTCGGCGCCCCGGTCGCCGTAGTCGCCGGCGTCGGGCGCCTCCCCCACCCCGAGCGAGTCGCACACCATCAGGACCACCTTGCCGGGCCGGCGAGGCGGCCCAGCGCCCGCCGCTGGGCCGGCTCCGGCGGTCACCGCGACCCCCGCTGGCGCTTGCAGCTCATGCAGAGGCGGGCGGCCGGGAGGGCCTCGAGGCGCTCGTCGCCGATGGGCTGGCCGCAGCGCTCGCAGAGGCCGTAGGTGCCGGAGTCCATCCGCGCGAGGGCCTGCTCGACGTCGTGCAGGGTGTCGCGCAGGCTGCGCACCAGGGTGAGGAGGTTGGCGCGTTCGGCGGCGGCCTGGCCGGCGTCGGCGAAGCCCTCGTCCAGCTCCGGGTCCTCGATCCCCTCGGCGTCGCGTCGGGCGCCGAGGTCGTCGAGCTGGCGGCGAACCTCGCCGCGCTCGGCCTCGAGCCGTTCCCGCAGCCGGTCAGCGGTCTGCTGGTCCATCCCGGTCCTCCGTCGCGCTTCTGCCCGCCGCGGCCACCGGCACCACGACGGTCGACTCTCGAGAGCAGGGGTTGCAGGCTACAGGATCGACGCCTGGCCAGGTGGGAAGCTTGTCGGAGGTGTCCGGCTCATTCGCTGGGAGTGGTGTGGCGGGCTCGGGGATGGGCGCGCAGGTAGACTTCGCGCAGCCGGTCCGGGGTGATCCGTGTGTAGACCTGGGTGGTGGCCAGGCTGGCGTGGCCGAGCAGCTCCTGGACGCTGCGGATGTCGGCCCCGCCGGCCAGCAGGTGGGTCGCGAACGAGTGGCGCAGGACGTGCGGGGAGACCTCGGCCTCCAGCCCGGCGTGCCTGGCGTGGCGGCGCAGGATCTTCCAGCAGCCCTGCCGGGTCAGCCTGCTCCCCTGGGCGTTCAGGAACAGGGCGGGGCCCGAGCGCGGCCCGGCCAGCAGCGGGCGGGCCCTGACCAGGTAGCCTTCGAGGGCCCGGCGGGCCGAGCGGCCGATCGGGACCAGGCGCTCCTTGGCCCCCTTGCCGAACGCGCGCACCGTCCCGTCCTCCAGGTCCAGGTCGTCGACGTCGAGGGCGGTGGCCTCGCTGACCCGCAGGCCGGCCGCGTACAGGGTCTCGAGCAGGGCCCGGTCGCGCAGGGCCAGCTGGTCGTCCCCGGCGACCGCGCCCAGCAGCGCCTCCACCTGCTCCACCGAGAGCGCCTTGGGCAGGCTGGCCGGGACCTTGGGGGTGCCGAGGTCGCGGGACGGGTCGGCGCCGGCCAGCCGCTCGCGGACCAGGAACCGGTGGAAGCCGCGCACCGCGGCCAGGGTCCGGGCCACGCTGGAGGCGCGGTAGCGGGTGCCGAGCGGGGTGCTGCCGGCCCGCAGGGCCCCGAGGAAGGCGACCAGGTCGGGCTCGCCGGCCCGGGCCGGGTCGTCGATCCCGGCCGCGGCCAGCCAGCCGGCGTAGCGGTGCAGGTCGCGGCGGTAGGCGCTGAGCGTGTTGGACGCCAGCCCGCGCTCCACGGCCAGGTAGTCCAGGTAGCGGCGGACCGCCGCCCCGGCCACCGGCCCCACCGGCGCGCTCGGCACCGCGGCCGGGGCGACGGCCAGGCCGCCGGAGTCGACCACCTCGGCTGGCACCGCTAGCTGGCCGCGCCGTCGGCCAGGGCGGGGACGACCTCGGGCAGGGGGCGCCAGTCGAGGGCGTGGGCCTCGGCGACCTGCTGGTAGGTGAGCTCGCCGCGGTAGACGTTGATGCCCTTGGCCAGGGGGGCGTCGTCCTTGACGGCCTCCTCGAGCCCGGCCGAGGCGATCTCCACCGTATAGGGCAGGGTGACGTTGGTGAGGGCGTAGGTCGAGGTGTGCGGGACCGCCCCCGGCATGTTGCCCACGCAGTAGTGGACCACCCCGTCGACCACATAGGTCGGGTCGGAATGGGTGGTGACGTGCGAGGTCTCGAAGCAGCCGCCCTGGTCGATCGAGATGTCGACCAGCACCGCGCCCCGCTTCATGGCCCGGACGTGCTCGGCGGTGATCAGCCGGGGCGCCTTGGCCCCGGGGATCAGCACCGAGCCGATCACCATGTCGGCCCCCAGTACCAGGTCCTCGATCGTCTGGCGGTTCGACATCAGGGTGACGATGCGGCCCTTGTGGATCTGGTCGACGTAGCGGAGCTTGTCGACGTTCTTGTCGAGCAGGGTGACCTCGGCCTCCATGCCCTGGGCGATCCAGGCGGCGTTCTGGCCGGCCATGCCGCCGCCCAGCACCAGCACCTTGGCCGCGGCCACGCCCGAGACGCCGCCCATCAGCACCCCGCGGCCGCCCGACTCGCGTTCCAGCAGGTGGGCGCCGACCTGGGGGGCCATGCGGCCGGCGACCTCGCTCATGGGGGCGAGCAGGGGCAGCCGGCCGTCCGACAGCTCGACCGTCTCGTAGGCCACGGCGGTGGTGCCGCTGTCCAGCAGGGCCTCGGTGACCTCGCGGCTGGCGGCCAGGTGCAGGTAGGTGAACAGCACCTGGTCCTTCTGCAGGCGGTGGAACTCCTGGGGGACCGGCTCCTTCACCTTGAGGATGAGGTCGGCCTCGCCCCAGACCTCGTCGGCGGTCTCGAGCACGGTCGCCCCGGACTTCTCGAACTCCTGGTCGGTGATGGAGCTGCCCAGCCCCGCGCCCTGCTCGACCAGCACCCGGTGGCCGGCGTCGGTCAGCTCGCGGACGCCGACCGGCGTGATCGCGACCCGGTACTCGTGGTCCTTGAGCTCCCGCGGGATGCCAACGTCCATGGTCGCCGCCTTTCGTCACCAGCCCACCGTCGGGCCCGGGCACGCCAAGTCTACGAGACGGGCGGCGCCGGGGTCAGGCAGGCCGGCGGGCCGCCCGGCGGGCCGGGGCGTCCGGCGGGGGCCGGTCCGCCTGGCCGGGTGTCCACGACCCGGCCAGCTTGAGCCCGTACAGGCCGAGCGCGACCAGGGTCTTGGCGTCCCCCGGAGGGCCGGCGGCCCGCGCCAGCGCCTCCTCGAAGGGCAGGCGCACCACCTCGATGCCCTGCTCCTCCCAGTCGGCCGCCGGGGCGTCGCCCTCGATCGGCCTGACGCCCTCGGCCAGGTACAGGTCGAGCACCTCGTCGCTCCACCCGGGGGTGGTGTAGAAGGTGGCCAGGAAGGTGAGGCTGCCGCCCTCGACCCGCAGCTCCTCGGCCAGCTCGCGGCGGAGCGCGTGCTCGACCGTCTCGCCGTCGACGTCGTACTTGCCCGCCGCCACCTCCAGCACCCTGGCCCCGACGGCGTGGCGCCACTGGTCGACCAGCACCACCTGGCCGTCGTCGTCGACCACCAGGGCGCCGACGGCCCCGTTGTGCTCGACCACCTCGCGCTCGCTGGTGCGGCCGTCGTCGTCGACGATCCGGTCGGTCCGGACCGTGAGCACCTTGCCCTGGAAGGGCCGCCGGCTGTCGACGACCCGGAACGGCGGGGCCTTGGTCACCGGGGCACCCCGCCACGGGCTCCCCGGACCGCTTCCTGTCCACCCGGGCACCCCTCCGGGGTTCCCCGGACCCCTCCGTGGCTCACGGTCGCCCGGGCTCGCCGGCGGGGACCGGCCCGGCGGGCACCGAAGGGTTGTCGTCGTGGCGGACCGGGTCGGCCAGATCGTCGCCGCGCAGGTCGACGTCGAGGCGCGGGTTGGCGTCGACGATGGGGACCCGCGGGACGGCCGGCGCGGCGGCCGGCTGGGCGGGCGCCGCCGGGGCCGGGGCGTGCTCGCCACCGTTGCGGTGGGCCGGGACCTTGCCGGACCGGCCGGCGGGCGCCGGCGCCGCCTCCGCGGCCGACCGGTCGCGGTCGTCGGCGAACGCGGTGGCCGCGCCCACGAAGTCGCGGAACAGCGGGTGCGGCCGGGTCGGGCGGGAGCGGAACTCGGGGTGGAACTGGCCGGCCACGAACCACGGGTGGTCGGGCAGCTCGATCATCTCGACCAGGCGGCCGTCGGGCGAGGTCCCGGAGAAGACCAGGCCGGCGGCCTCCAGCCGGCGGCGGAAGCGGTTGTTGACCTCGTAGCGGTGGCGGTGGCGCTCGAACACCAGCCCGTCGCCGTAGGCCTGCTCGGCCTTCGTGCCCTTCAGCAGCCGGCACGGGTCGAGCCCGAGGCGCATGGTGCCGCCCTTGTCGGCGACCCGGCGCTGGTCGGGCAGCAGGTCGATCACCGGGTAGGGGGTGTCGGGCTCGAACTCGCTGGAGTTCGCCCCCTCCAGGCCGGCCAGGCTCCGGGCGATCTCGATGACCGCGGTCTGGAGGCCGAGGCAGATGCCGAGGTAGGGCACGCGCTGCTCGCGGGCGAAGCGGATCGCCTCGACCTTGCCCTCGACCCCCCGGATCCCGAAGCCGCCGGGCACCAGCACCCCGTCGACGGTCTCGAGGATCTTGCGGGCCTGCGGGTCCTCCAGCTCGTCGGAGGCGCACCAGACAACCTCAACCTCGACCTTATGGTGAAACCCGGCATGCTGGAGGGCCTGGGTGACCGAAAGGTAGGCGTCGGGCAGGTTGATGTACTTGCCGACCAGGGCGATGCGGATGCTGCGGCGGGGGCTGTGGATCCGCTCGACCAGGGCCCGCCACTCGGTCAGGTCGGGCTCGCCCGCCTTGTCGTCCAGGCGCAGGTGCCGGACCAGGTAGTCGTCCAGGCCCTCGGCGTGCAGGACCAGCGGGATCTCGTAGATCGAGTCGGCGTCGGGAGCGGACACGACCGCCTCGACGTCGACGTCGCACAGCAGCGAGATCTTGCGCTTGAGGGCGCCGGTGATCGGCCGGTCGGTGCGGCACACGATCGCGTCGGGCTGGATGCCGAGCGAGCGCAGCTCCCGGACCGAGTGCTGGGTGGGCTTGGTCTTCAGCTCGCCCGAGGGGCCGATGTAGGGGACCAGGGAGACGTGGACGAAGACCACGTGCTCGCGCCCGATGTCGTGGCGGAGCTGGCGGATCGCCTCCAGGAAGGGCAGGGACTCGATGTCGCCGACGGTGCCGCCGACCTCGGTGATGACCACGTCGGCGTCCTCGGCCACGCGGACGATGCGGGCCTTGATCTCGTTGGTGATGTGGGGGATGACCTGGACGGTGTCGCCCAGGTACTCGCCGCGGCGCTCGGCCGCGATCACCGTCGAGTAGATGGCCCCGGTGGTGACGTTGGAGTCCTTGTACAGGCTCTCGTCGATGAACCGCTCGTAGTGGCCCAGGTCCAGGTCGGTCTCGCAGCCGTCGTCGGTGACGAACACCTCGCCGTGCTGGAACGGGTTCATCGTGCCCGGGTCGACGTTGATGTACGGATCCAGCTTCTGCATGGTCACCCGCAGCCCCCGCGCCTTCATCAGGCGTCCGAGCGAGGCTGCGGTGAGACCTTTGCCGAGCGAGGAGGCGACCCCGCCCGTCACGAAGATGTGCTTCGCCAAGGTGCTTGACCCCCTTTGGGCCCATTTGGGGGGACCGGATGCTCTCCCCTGCCACCCGGCCGTCTGCGGGCCCTCCGGGATGCCAGCGTAGCATGAATGACGGAGGCCCCTGCGCAGGCTGCGCGAAGGTCCTGGTGCGGGTGGTCAGGCGCCGCGGCGGCCCAGCCGGTCGGCGGCGCGCAGCAGCCGGTTGCCCTCGATCACCCGGGTGAACGACACCCGCTCGGAGGCCAGCTGGAGGGCCAGGAGGACGGCCGCGGCCGCCCACAGCAGCCACATCGGGCCGGCCAGGAGCAGCGTGCCGACCACGGCGCCGAGGGCGTTGGCGCCGGCGTCGCCGAGCATGCCCTCCTCGCGCAGGTCGAAGGGCAGGGCGGCCAGGGCAGTCCCGGCGAGCCCGGCCGACCAGGCGCCGCCGCCCGGGTCGACCAGGCAGCCCGCGACCCACAGCGGCAGGAACACCTTGGCGCAGCGGCCGGGGCGCAGGTCGAGCAGGTTGGCGGTGTTGGCCGCCGAGGCGACCACCAGCCCGCCGAGCAGGACCGCCCAGGCCGGACGGTCGCCCGGGGTGGCCAGGCTGGCGACCAGCAGCCCGGCCAGGGCGCCGCCGAGCAGCTTGATCCCGCCGCCGGTGAGCCGCCCCGAAGCCAGGGCCCGCAGGTGGCCGCGGAACCCGCGGCTGCCCCCCGGGTCCTCGACCAGGTCGTCGACCAGCCCGAGGATGACGAAGGCGAGCCCGGCCACCACCACCGCCAGCCCGGAGGGGGCCAGCAGCCCGGCCCGCACCGCCCGCAACGGGTCGACCCGGGCGGCCACGGCCAGCGGCGCCGCCCACACCAGCAGCCCCAGCGGCAGCAGCAGCCCGAGCCCCGCCACCACCTCCCGGTTGCGGTAGTTCACCCTGACCAGGCTGGACCGGGCCAGCCCCGCCAGCACCTGCGGCGCCGCCCAGAACCCGATCCCCCACCCGACCAGCACCCCACACAGCGCCACCGGCAGCGCCCGCATCAGCCCCTCCCGTCCGTGGGGCCCAGGTGGTCGGGCGGGGCTGGTGGGGGCGGGGGCGGTGGAAACCCGCCGCCCCCCTCCCAGGTCCCCGGGCTACCCTTCCAACCGGGGCGCCAGGCCCGGCGGCGGGTGAGCTCGCGGGCGATGGCACGGGCTTGGCGGGCGCGGTGGAGGAGGCCGGAGAGGTCCTTGCCGGTGGGGTTGTGGTGGAGGTCGACCTCGACCTCGACCACGCGCAGGCCGGCACGGAGGGCGTCGATGGTCATGGCGACCTCGATCCCGAAGCCAGGGGCGAAGGGGAGGAGGGCGGGGAGGGCCTCCCAGCGGACCGCCCGCTGGCCGGAGAGCGGCTCGGCCATGCGGCGGCCGGTGGCGTTGGCGATGCCCCGGCGGGCCAGGCCCATGGCCACCCCGAACCCGCCGGCGCCGCGCTGGGCGGGCAGGTCGGCGATGGCCAGGTCGGCGTCCCCGTCCAGCACCGGGTCGAGCAGCCGCCCGAGCCGCCCGGCGGTCTCGGCCAGGTCGGCGTCGGCCAGCAGCAGCACCGCCGGCTCGGGGCTGAGCCGCTCGGCGACCCGGCCCATCAGCGCGGCCAGCCCGGCGTTGAGGGCGCCGCCCTTGCCGAGGTTGCGCGGCAGGTCGAGGCAGTGGGCCCCCGCCGCCAGGGCCCTGGCCGCGGTGGCGTCGGTCGACCCGTCGCTGACCACCAGCACCTCGGCCACCCCGGGCAGGTCGCGCAGGGCCCGCACGGTCGCCCCCACCCGCTCGGCCTCGTCCTTGGCCGCGACCAGCGCCAGGACCGTCTCCCGGGGGGTCACGAGCCCTCGACCGGTTCGGGGAGGAGGCCGGAGGCGCCGGGCTTGATGCCGTACTGGCCGGCCGGCAGCTGCTGGAGGCTGCCCCGGAGCGCCTCGACCAGGGCCAGCTGCCCGTACACGGTGTCGACCGAGTCGATGCCCGACACCCGGCGGCTCACCGCCCGGTTGTCACGCAGGGCGGTGATCCAGGAGTTGGCCGGGGGGACCGTGGCCGCCTCGCCCCCGGCCACCGGGCCGCTGGTGCGCGCCGAGACCTGGTCGGCCAGGGGGACCAGGAACGCGTCCGGGGCCACGGCGGTCGCGGTGTTGGCGGCGGACGGGCCGAGCAGGACGAAGATCGTCCCCTGACGCGGGAACGGGTCGGCGCCCGAGGCCAGCGGCCGGCTGAGCTTCAGGTCGGCCAGGAAGTCGGCGTCCTGGAGCCTGGTGAGCATGTCCGAGGCCCGCTGGCTGTCGTCCTGGGGGATGGCGGACGGCGTGGCCAGCCGGTCGGCGAGGCGCCGGACCAGCTCACCGCGCAGGACGTCGGCGGCGCCGGCGTCCACGGCCAGCAGCCGGCCCAAGGCCGCCCGGTCGGGGTCGGCGCCGAGGGCGAGCCGGTCGTCGGCGAAGGTGATCTGGCCGTCGACCTGGGCCCCGGCGTCCTCCAGGACCTTGCGCACGCCGTCGCGCATGCCGCCGTCGACCTTGTCGGTGTCGACCAGCACCACCGAGCGGCCCTTGAGCCGGTCCTGGACCAGCTCGGGCAGGACGGCCGCGCCGAACCGCTGCAGGTCGCCGACCTGCTTGGTCAGCTCGACGTTCTTGCGGCTGTTCTCCTCGCTCTTGGCGCGCACCGCCTCGCTGGTGGCGCGCAGGACCGAGACGGTCCCTTCCTGGAGCACGGTGCTGCCGACCACGATGCCGAGGGCCAGGGCGAGGAACACGGCCACCATCGACACGATGTGGTAGCGCAGGCTGATCACGTCGGGCACACCTCCACGCGGGAACGGGCCGCTCCCGCGCCTGTCAGACGAACAACGAACGGACCTGGTTGAAGAACACCTGGAGCAGCTCGAACAGGTCGCTCCAGACCAGCCGGACCGGCTCGGACACCAGCGAGATCACCAGCATGGCGGCCAGCGCGGCCACGACCAGGAAGAGCAGGTCGGTGCGGCGGACACCCTGTCGGTACAGGCGGTTCACGCCCTTGGCGTCCACCAGCTTGGGGCCGACCTTGAGCCGGGTCAGGAACGTCGAGGCCATGCCCGGGCGGCCCTTGTCGAGGAACTCGACCATGCTGGCGTGGCTGCCCACGGCCACGATCAGGTCGCAGTCGGACTCGTAGGCGAGCAGCATGGCCATGTCCTCGCTGGTCCCGGCGCCGGGCAGGATCAGCGGCTCCAGCCCCAGGGCCTCGACCCGCTCCTTGCCGGGGGCGCGGCCGTCGGGGTAGGCGTGGACGACGATCTCGGCCCCCGAGGTGAGCGCCTCGTTGGTGACCGAGTCCATGTCCCCCAGGATCAGGTCCGGCTTGAGGCCGACCTCGAGCAGGGCGTCGGCGCCGCCGTCGACCCCGATGAGGGCCGGGCGGAACTCCTGGATGTAGCCGCGCAGGGTGGACAGGTCCTTCTTGTAGTCGTGGCCGCGCACCACCACCAGCACGTGCCGGTCGCGCAGGCGGGTCCTGAGGGTCGGGACCTCCAGGCCCTCCAGCAGCAGGTCGCGGTCGCGGCGGACGTAGGAGAGGGTGTTGAGGGTGAAGTCCTCCAGGGCCGTGGCCAGGTTGTCCTTGGCCGCGTCCATCCGCTTGCGCACGTCCTCGGGCTGCAGCCACTCGCCGCTGGCCACCTCGACGCCGTCCAGGCGGACCACCCCGTCGGGGTCGACCTCGACCTGGGCGCCCTCGGCGAGCTCGAACACGGCCGGGCCGACGGCGTCGAGCAGGGGGATGCCCGCCTCGACCAGGACGGCCGGGCCGGCGTTGGGGTAGCGGCCGGAGATGCTCTGGGCGGCGTTGACGACCACCACCGGTGCCCGCTCGACCAGGGTCTCGGCGGCCACCCGGTCGATGTCGAGGTGGTCGATGACGGCCACGTCCCCGGCCTTGAGCCGCTTGACCAGGTTCTTGGTGCGCTTGTCGAGCCGGGCCGGCCCGGACAGCCCGGCCCGCTGGGGGGCGGCCGGCGGGTCGGCCCGGGGCCGAAGGGGGCGCAGCCTCACGCCGGCTCCCCGTTCTTGGCCGCCGTGGCCGCCGCCAGCAGCTCCTCGGCGTGGGCCTGGGCGAGGCCGGAGCCCTCCATGCCGGCCAGCATCCGCGACAGCTCCCCGACCCGGCCGGCGTCGTCAAGCAGGCGGACGTCGGTGCTGGTGGCGCCGTCGGCCGAGCGCTTCTCGACGGAGAAGTGGCGGTCGGCGTGGGCGGCGATCTGGGGCAGGTGGGTGACGACCAGCACCTGGTGGCGGCGGGCCAGCTGGGCCAGGCGGCGGCCGACGGCGGCGGCGGTGCGGCCGCCGACCCCGGCGTCGACCTCGTCGAAGACCAGGGTCGGGGTGCGGTCGACCCCGGCCAGCACCACCCGCAGGGCGAGCATGACCCGGGACAGCTCGCCCCCGGAGGCGGCCCGGCCGAGCGGGCGCAGGGGCGCGCCCGGGTGGGCGGCCAGGCGGATGTCGACCCGGTCGAGACCGTCCTCGGTGGCGGCCAGGCAGCGGCCGCCGACCTCCAGGCCGTCGCCGTCGGGGTCCTGCTCGACCGCGACCTCGACCCGGGCGCTGGGCATGGCCAGGTCGGCCAGCTCGACCCGGAGGGCCTCGCCCAGGCGGTCCGCGGCCTGGCCCCGGGCGGCGGTCAGGGCGGCCCCGGTCCCGGCCAGCTCGCGCCGCAGCTGGGCCGCCTCGGCCTCCAGGGCCTCAGAGCGCAGCGTCCCGCCCTCCAGCTCGGCCAGCCGGGCGGCCGCCTTGCCGGCGAAGGCGAGCACGGCCTCCTCGTCGTCCCCGTACTTGCGCTCCAGGTCGCGGAGCAGGGCCATGCGGAGGTTGACCTCCTCCAGACGGCCCGGGTCGACCAGCACCGCCTCGGCGTAGGCGCGCAGGCTGGAGGCCAGGTCGCCGACCTCGGCGGCCAGCGACTGGGCCCGCTCGGCCAGCTCGGCGAGGGCGCGGTCGTGGCCGCCGGGACCGTGCACGGCCCTGGCCGCCGCGCCCAGGGCGGTGGCCGCGCCGGTGTCCTCGTCGGCCTCCAGGAGCTGGTGGGCGAGCACGGCCGCCTGCTGGAGGGCCTCGGCGTTGGCCAGGCGCTCGGCCTCGGCGGTCAGCGCGGCCGACTCCCCCACCCGGACCTGGGCGGTGTCGATCTCGTCCAGCTGGTGGCGGAGCAGGTCGATCTCGCGTTCGCGCTCCCGGGTCCTGGCCGTGAGGTCGTCCAGCTCGCGGGTGACGGCCCGCAGGCGCCGCCAGCCGGCGGCGAAGGCCGACCGCGGCCCCAGCACCGCCTCGCCGGCGTAGCGGTCGAGCAGGTCGCGCTGGACACCGGGGCGGAGCAGGTCCTGGAACTCGTGCTGGCCGTGCACCTCGACCAGGGGACGGACAACGTCGGCGATCCCGGCCACGGTGGCCATGCGCCCCTGGAGCTGGGCCCGGCTGCGTCCCTCGACCAGCACCTGGCGGGCGACCACGACCTCGCCGTCCTCGTCGTCGACGCCGGCGCTGGCCAGGGCGGCGGCCACCTGGCGGTCGTCGCCGGTGCGCAGGCGGCCTTCGACCAGCGCGGCCGGCCGGCCGGCCCGGACCGCGCCAGGGTCGGCCCGCCCCCCGAGCAGCAGGGCGAGGGCGTCGACAACCATGGTCTTGCCGGCGCCGGTCTCGCCGGTG
>Ga0307296_10000068_pt1 | contig 39672 bp, 37 predicted proteins | sample ER_DNA_153_FD_194467 | JGI IMG/M metagenome (GOLD analysis project Ga0307296, IMG submission 194467) | Bulk soil microbial communities from the East River watershed near Crested Butte, Colorado, United States - ER_DNA_153 | ecosystem: Environmental > Terrestrial > Soil > Floodplain | place... | reverse complement strand
GCGAAACGTCCGGCAACACGCTCGCGGTCGAGGAGCTGAGAGAGGACTGCGACGGCGATGCGATCCTGCTGCGCGTACGTCCTGCCGGTCCTGCCTGCCACACCGGGTCGATGTCGTGCTTCGCGCCATGGCTCTGGCGGGTCGTGGCGGAGCGGGCCGCGACGAGACCCGAGGGCTCGTATGTCGCGGCATTGCTCGAAGGCGGTCCGGAGGCCGCCGCGCGCAAGGTCAGCGAGGAGGGACTCGAGGCGGCACTCGCCGGCGCGGGAGAAAGCGACGAGCGGCTGGTCTCCGAGCTTGCAGACCTCTGGTTCCACAGCTATGTCCTGCTCGCCGCGCGCGGTCTCGATCCTGCCGCCGTCGAACGCGAGCTCCGGGAACGGCACGACTCCGCGCAGTCGTCGTGAGCGCGAACGCACGTGCGGAGGCCGACGCCCCGCTGCGCCGCAACGTCCGGCTGCTCGGCGCCGTGCTGGGCAACGTGCTCGTCGAACAGGAAGGGCAGGACTTGCTCGAAGCCGAGGAACGGATCCGGCTGCGCGCCCGCCATGCCCGTGCCACCGGTGACGTCGACGCCGTCCGCGATGCGGTACGGACGTTGTCGCCCGACGACCAGGCGAAGGTTCTCAGGGCATTCGGCCTGTACTTCCAGCTGGCGAACATCGCCGAGCAGCATCATCGACTGCGCCGCCGGCGCCAGTACGCCGCGGAGGATCAGCAGGCGCCGCGCGAGTCCCTCGCGGATGCATTCGAACGTCTGCGCGACGTCGACACGGAAGAGCTCCATGCACGCGTGTCACGGGTCTCGCTCGAGCTCGTTCTGACTGCGCATCCGACCGAAGCGACGAGAAGGACGATCTTGCTCGCGCACCTGCGCGTCGCCGAACTGCTTGCGGCGCTCGACGACGCAGCCTCCACGCAGGAAGAGCAGCAGATTGAAAACGAGCTCGGCGAGCAGATCACGATTCTTTGGCAGACCGACGAAGTGCGTCACGGGCGTCCGCGCCTCAGCGACGAGATCCGCCATGGTCTGTGGTTCTTCGAGCACAGCCTGCCCGGCGCGGCCGAGCGGCTGCTCGCGGAGCTCAGGGCACGCCTGCCGGATGCGCCCTCGCCGCTTTCGTTCGGAACGTGGATCGGCGGCGACATGGACGGCAATCCGGCCGCCGGCGCCGACTCGATTCGCGAGGCGCTCGATCGTGCGCGCGAGCTCGCGCTGGGGCGCTATCGGAGTGACGTGCGCGAGCTCGCGGTCGCACTTGCGATGCATCGGTCGCTGATCGAGATTTCGCCCGAGCTGGAGGAGTCGATCGCGCGCGACAAGCGCGAGCTCCCCGACTACGCGGAGACGATCGGACAGCGAAGCGAGCTCGAGCCGTATCGGCGCAAGCTCTCATTCATCTGGTGGCGGCTCGGAAACGACGGCTACGACCGTCCGGCGCAATTGCTCGCCGATCTCGACGTGCTCGCACGCAGTCTGGCGGCGAACCGCGGCGCACGCATCGCGGCCGGCCGGCTGGCGGCGCTGCGACGGCGGGTCGAGATCTTCGGCTTTCATCTCGCCAAGCTCGACGTGCGGCTCCATGCGAACGAGCTCCGCGAGTCGGGCACGCGGGCGCGTGACGCGCTGGCCGCCGCCGCCGAGGTCCGAAGGCGGCACGGCCCCGAAGCACTCGACACCGTGATCGTCTCCGGCACGACATCTGCCTCGGACGTGCTCACCGTCCTCGACCTCAGCGAGGAACCGCTCTCGGTCGTCCCGCTGTTCGAGACGATCTCGGACCTCGGCCGGGCGCCGGCGGTCGTGCGCGAATTGCTCGCTGAGCCGCGTTTCGCCGAACGGATGATCGAGCAACGCGATCGCCGCCTCGAGGTGATGGTCGGCTATTCCGACTCCGGCAAGGACGGCGGCTTCCTCGCGGCTCAGTGGGCGATCTACCGCGCGCAGGAAGGGCTCGTCGACGTCGCGCGTGACGCCGGCGTTGAGCTGACGATCTTCCACGGGCGCGGCGGCAGCCCGGGCCGCGGCGGCGGCCCGACGCACGCGGCGATCCTCGCGCAACCCGCCGGTCACCCGCCCGGCCGGCTGAAGCTGACGGAGCAGGGCGAGACGATCTCGTTCAAGTACGGCCTCCCTGGGCTTGCCCACCGCAACCTCGAAGCCGCGCTCGCCGGAACATTGCTCGCGGCGTTTCCCGAGGTTTCGGCTCACGCGCCGACACAGGAAGAGCGCGCAGCGCTCGACGACCTCGCGGAGCTGGCCGAACGGCGCTACCGCGGCTTCGTGCACGAGGACCCGCAGTTCGTGGACTTCTTCCGCGCCTTCACTCCCGCGGACGAGCTCGCCTTGCTCGAGATCGGGTCGCGCCCGACGCGAAGGCCCGAGAGCGCCGACTTCCTAGGCTCGCTGCGAGCGATTCCGTGGGTGTTCGCGTGGACTCAGAACCGGACGATCCTGCCTGCCTGGTTCGGCTGCGGCACGGCGCTCGGCAGCCTGGTCGATGCCGGCGAGGTCGACACCCTGCGCCGGCTCTACACCCGCCTGCCGTTCTTTCGCTCGCTCGTGGACACGCTCGAGATGACTCTGGCGAAGTCGAGCCTGGAGATCGCAGCGCAGTACGTCGAGCTCGTCCCGCCGGAGCTCGAGCCCACGCGCCTCTACACCGAGATCGCCTCCGAGCACGAGCGGACGGTCGACGCCGTTCTGCAGACGCTCGAAAGTCGCACGCTCCTGGAACGGCAGCCGGTGCTCCGCCGTTCGATCCAGCTGCGCAATCCGTACGTCGATCCGATGAACGCGATCCAGGTCGAGCTTCTCCGCCGGTTCCGCGGCGGCGACGACGATGCGCGGCTGCCGCTGATGCGGTCGATCGCCGGCATCGCAGCGGCGTTGCGGAACACGGGCTGACCGTCGGATGTTTGCGCGACAGGCCGAGGTGGAGTACCGTTCTCAGCTCGATGGCGCGCGCGATCCTTCTCTGCCTCAGCTTTATCGCGATTGCGCGCCCGCAAATGCGCTAGCCGGCTTTTCGCTTCCCCCGCCCCGCCGACTAGCACCAGCATCAGAGGTGGGGGAATGACTCAGACTGCGCTGCGCTGTCGCCTCTGTGAGCGTACGCAGCCGCTGACCGCGCGATCGATCTGCCCGACCTGCCAGGGCCCGCTCGACGTCGAGTACGGCCTCGAGCGCCTGGTAGTAAGGACGGACGGCGACGGTGCGCCCCGCTCGATGTGGCGATATGCGGAGCTGCTTCCGCACGTCCCGGCCGATCTGTCGACGCCGGGATTGACGCCGCTTGTCGAGGCACCGCGTCTGTCAGAGGCGCTCGGGATCCAGCTGCTGCTCAAGCTCGAAGACGCCAACCCGACGCATTCCTTCAAAGACCGGATCGCTGCGAGCGCCATCGCGGCTGCAGAGGCGTTCCAGTTCGAAACGCTGTGTTGCTCCTCAACGGGGAATCTCGGTGAAGCGCTCGCCGCCCGTTGTGCGAGCGTCGGGCTCGAGACCGTGCTCCTCTGCCCGGCCGGCGAGCCGCCGACGGTCGCGACCGCGACCTACGGAGCAAAGATCCTCAGAGTCGCGGACACCTTCGACGACTGTCGCGCGCTCGAACGACGGCTCGAGGAGCTGTTCCCCTGGGGGTTCGTCGAAGGCAATCTGCACGCGCTCGCATCGGAAGGCGCGAAGACGATCGCCTACGAGATCGCCGAGCAGCTCGGCTGGCAGCTACCGGATGCGGTCATCTCCCCGGCTGCGTCGGGAACGCTGTTCGCGAAGCTCGCGCAAGGCTTCGACGAGCTGACCGCGCTGCGAGCAGCGACAGGCACGCGCCCGCGGCTGTACGGGGCCCAGGCCGGCGGCTGCTCCCCGCTCGCGACTGCGTGGGCCGACGACCGGCCGCTGTCGAAGGTGCTCCCGGATACAGAGGTACGTTCGCTCGCGATCGGAGATCCTGCGTACGGCGAGCTTGCGGTCGGCGCCGCGCGGATGTCCGGGGGCGCGATCAAGGCGGTGCCGGAGGAAGAGATCGCCGAAAGCACCACCTTCTTTGCGCAGATGACAGGCGTGGATGCCGACTCCGCCGGCGGCGTCGCGTTCGGCGCTCTGCTCGAGCTCGTCCGCAGAGGAGACATCAGGCCCGGAGAGCGCGTTGTCCTCGTCGTCACGGGAACCGGGCTGAAACCGTACGCCTACGACGTCAGCTATTCGCCACAGGAGGTAACGAGCGATGTGGATGAGGCTCTGGCCGTACTAGGAGTGAGCTAGCTAACCGACGCGACAGCGTCGGCAGGTACGAGCCAGGAGCGCCCGAAGTCGGTCATCGCCTCGAGGATGGGAACGAGATCGCGACCCTTGTCTGTGAGCTCGTACTCAACCCGCGGCGGAGATTCGGGATAGCTGTGCCGCCGCACGATGCCGGCCTTCTGCAGCGCGCGCAGGCGCTCGGCGAGCGTGCGGCTGCTGATGCCGGCGCACGACTGTTCGAGCTCGCGGAAGCGGCACGTTCCCTCGGCGAGGTCGTAGATCAGCAACGCCGTCCACTTCGCTCCGATGATGTCGGCGGACGCTGCGACTGCTTCGCGCCGCGTGTCCGTGGTCATCCGCACCGCCACTGCGCGCAGTCTACCTCGGTGATCGGACCGGAAAACCCCAAACTAGGGGATCGTTACGCCGGCGTCGCTGGGCTCGGCCTCGGCTTCCTCGTATTCCGTCCCCTCCGCTTCGGCTTCGATCCGGCGCACCTCGTCCCTCGGGCGAATGAGCCGGAACTCGGCCACGCCCGCAGGCCAATCGGCCAGCAGGCGGGCGGCGCGGGCCGACCCAGTGTGCTCTTTGTGGCGCTCTACCAGGAGGCGCAGGCGCTCTGCGGCTGAGTCGTCGAGTTGCTCGGCGACGACGAGCTGCCCGTTGAGCCGAAGGTCGAGCAAGCCGGAAGGGTCGTGCACGAACGCCTCGCCGCCGGTCATGCCCGCGCCGATGTTCCGTCCGAACGGACCGAGGACGACGACAGTGCCGTTCGTCATGTATTCGCAGGCGTTGCTGCCGACGCCCTCCACTACCGCTGTTGCGCCCGAGTTGCGGACGGCGAAGCGCTCACCCGCGGAGCCGGCCAGGAAGAGCTCGCCGGCCGTCGCGCCGTAGAGGACCGTGTTGCCGGCGAGACACGGGTCGCCGGTGTCGTCAGCTGGGGGCCGGATCACGATGCGGCCTCCGCTCAGGCTCTTGCCGACGTAGTCGTTCGCCTCGCCGTCGAGGACGAACTCGACGCCCGCGTGCAGGAAGGCGCCGAAGCTCTGGCCTGCCGTCCCGTCGAAGCGAAAGTGCAATGGCTCGTCGGATCCGAGCCGCGCGAGCGTGCCGCCGAGCCGCGCGCCGACCGTGCGGTCGTCGTTGCAGATCTTGTAGAGCGGAGCCGGGGCCGACCGCTCGGCGGCGATGCGCTCGCCAAGCTCGCCGCCTGCGGCGACAGGCTTCTCCGCGCCGACGTAACGGAGCGCATCACCGTGCAGAGGTTCGAGGAGGCCGTCCAATCCGAGCAGCCCGGCGCGGCCCTCGGCTCGACGCCGTTGCAGAAGATCCGTCCGGCCGACCGCGCCGTCGAAACTGCGCAGCCCGAGTGCCGCGAGCTGACGCCGCACTTCCTCGGCCACGAGGAGGAGATAGTTCTCGACCATTTCCGGAGTCGCCGCGAACTTCGCGCGCAGCTCCGGACGCTGCGTCGCGATTCCGACAGGGCAGCTGTCGACGTGGCACGTGCGGACCATCAGGCACCCCTCGGCGAGGAGCAGAGCGGTGCCGAAGCTGACCTCGTCAGCACCGAGGAGCGCGGCGACGACGACGTCTCGGCCGGTCTTGATGCCCCCGTCCACACGCACGCGCACGCGGCCGCGCAGACCGTTGACGACGAGTGCGCGCTGTGTGTCCACGAGCCCGAGCTCCCAGGGGATGCCGGCGTTCTTGATCGACGACAGCGGACTTGCCCCGGTACCGCCGTCGGCCCCGGCGATGTGGACGACGTCAGCGAGCGCTTTGACCACCCCCGCAGCAACGAGCCCGACCCCGGCCTCCGCGACCAGCTTGACCGACACATCCGCGTCGGGGTTGACCTGCTTGAGGTCGAAGATCAGCTGCGCGAGGTCCTCGATCGAGTAGATGTCGTGGTGCGGCGGCGGGGAGATGAGCGCAACGCCGGGCTGAGTGTGGCGCAGTCGCGCGATCTCGGCCGTGACCTTGTGGCCGGGCAGCTGGCCGCCCTCACCGGGCTTCGAGCCTTGTGCGATCTTGATCTGGAGCTCGGAGGCGAAGGCAGCGTACTCGGCCGTGACGCCGAAGCGTCCCGAGGCAACCTGCTTGATGCGCGAGTTCCGGTCGGTCCGGAAGCGCGCCGGGTCCTCGCCGCCCTCGCCGCAGTTCGAACGAGCCCCGAGATTGTTGAACGCGCGCGCGATTGTCTCGTGTGCTTCGGCGGAGAGCGATCCGTGTGACATCCCACCAGACGAGAAGCGCCGCACGATCGACTCGGCCGGCTCCACCTCCTCGAGCGGGACCGGTTGCACAGCCTCCCGCATTTCGAGCAGGTCGCGCACCTCCATCGGCTCTCGTCCGTTGACGAGCTCGGCGAAGTCGGCGTAGCGCTCCCACCCGTTCGTCCGCACGGCACTGCGAAGCGCGTGCGCGGCGCTCATGTCGTCGCTGCGTGCCGCTGCCTGCAGCGCCTCCAGCACGTCCTGATTCGTCTCGTGCGGCTCGCCGCCTTTGCGGAACTTGAAGTAGCCCGGGTTCTCCAGGCGCGGCCGGACACCGGTGGCGGCGCGCGCACGCGCAACGGTCTCGTCCTCCAGCTCGGCGAGGCCGATCCCACCGATCGACCAGGGCGTCCCCGGGAACGCAGCCTCGACAAGGTCGCCGTCGAGCCCGAGCGCCTCGAAGGTCTGGGCGCCGCAGTAGCTGGCGATATCGGAGATCCCGAGCTTGGACATCACCTTGAGCACGCCGTCTTCGATCGACTGCTTGAAGCGGATCTGTGCCTCGGCAGACGACGGCCGGTCGCCGCCGATCCGGTCGCCTTCGGCGAGCGCCGCGATCGTCTGGAGCGCGAGCCGCGGGCACACCGCCTCCGCTCCGAAGCCGAGCAGGCACGCGACGTGGTGCACCTCCCGCGGCTCGTCGCTCTCGACGAGCAACGTCGCGAGCGTGCGCAGTCCGGCCTTGACCAGGTGGTGGTGCACGACCGAGGTCGCGAGCAGGCTTGGCACCGGCGGCCGCTCGGGCGACGCATCCGCATCGGAGAGGAGCAACATCCCATGTCCCTCGCGCACGGCGGTCTCCGCGGCCTGTGCGAGCCTCGAGCACGCGCCCTCGAGCCCCTCCGCGGGATCGAAGCTGGCGTCGATCCTGACGACGGCGAGCTCGTCGAGGGCAGAAGGGAAGAGAAAGAAGCTCTCGAGCTCGATCCCGGCCGCGTCTTCCGGGGCCTCGACGAGCAACGGGCCGCGCGCGCCGAGCAGCGTCCCGAGCGACATCACGAACCGCTCGCGGATGTGGTCGATGGCGGGATTCGTCACCTGCGCGAACCGCTGGCGGAAGTAGCTGAAGAGCGGCCGGGCACGGCCGGCGAGCGGCGGCAGCGCCGTGTCGTCGCCCATCGAAGAAGTCGGCTCGTGTCCATGTGCGGCCGACGGACGCACGATCACCGTCAGCTCTTCGCGCGTGTAACCGAAGAGCACGTGCCGTGCCGCAAGCTCTTCCTCCGGCGGCGACGCCGGCTCACCGGTCGACGCTTCCCGCCTCCACTCTTCGAGCCAGCGTCCGTATGGACGTGCGTGAGAAAGCCGTTGCTTGATCGCATCGTCCTCCTCAAAGCCGCGTTCAGGATCGATCGCGAGCATCTCCCCCGGCCCAAGCCGTCCACGGCGAGCGCTCGTTCCCGCCGGCACGTCGAAGACGCCCGCCTCGGAAGCGCAGCAGACGAGGTCGCCGGCGACGACGTAACGAAGAGGACGCAGGCCGTTCCGGTCGAGCGCTGCGCCGACGACGCGGCCGTCGGTGAAGACGATGCCGGCCGGGCCGTCCCACGGCTCGACCAGCCCGGCGTGGAAGCGATGGAACTCGCGCACCTGCGAGTCGAGCTCGACGTCCCCTTGCCACGCGGGGGGTATGAGCATCGTCAGCGCGTGGCGCGCGTCGCGGCCTCCGCGCACCAGGAGCTCCAGTGCGTTGTCCAGCATCCCGGAGTCCGAGCTCGCCTCTTCGAGGACGGGCCCATCCACGCCCAGGGTCAGAGCCCGGGCGCGCATCCAGTTGACGTTCCCCCGGATCGCGTTGATCTCACCGTTGTGGCACAGGAGCCGGAACGGCTGCGTCCGCTCCCAGGACGGCTCGGTGTTCGTCGAGAAACGTTGATGGAAGACGCCGAAAGGAACCTCGAAGGCCGGGTCTCGCAGGTCGGCGTAGAACGGAGCGAGCTGGTCGGCGGCGCAGAGAGCTTTGTAGACGACGGTGCGAAACGAGAGCGAGGCGGCGTAGATGTCGTCGCGCCCGTCGAGGCGCTTGCGGGCGCGGAACGCGGCCGCCTCGATGACCTCGGAGTCGCCCGCCGGCGGTTCGAGAAGTGCCTGTTCGATTGTCGGCGCAGACGCCCGGGCCGAGGGGCCCAGCGCGTCGAGGTCGACCGGCACCGACCGCCAGGAACGCACGTTGATCCCCTCCGCGCGGCACGCCTCCTCGACCATGTGCCTTCCATCCGCGCCGCGGAAGAAGACCATCGCAATGCCGAGACCGGGCTCGGGCACGAGGGCCGCAGGGAGTGGCAAGAGGAGGCCCGCGCCGTCGCCCGAGCGGTGATCCGCCGCCACGGCTCCCCGGTGGCGGACACGCCTCAGTGCCTCGAGGAGGGAGTCGAGCACCGCCCGCGACGGGCCACCGGAGAGCCGGGCGACGAAGCCGATGCCACACGCATCGCGCTCGCCGACCGAAGGATCAAACGTGGACAAACGCTCCACTTGCACACACCTTTTCGGTCGAAGGAGAAAGCCCCGCCCGGTGGATCTGAGCTAGCCGGCGAGGGCGGGAAGGCGAAGCCGCCGGCTAGCGGACGCGCTTGCGCGCGTTGCCGCTAAAGAGCGAAATCCGGCGAGCGTTCGCGCGAGCCATGCCGACAGCATAGAGAGAGGGGTCGGACAGATCAACGCAAATATGGCTTGGATCCAGAAATCTGTACCCGCTAAAGCGGCTTGACAGGGTAAAGTTCTTTCGCCACACTGCCGACAACGATGAGGATGGCCACGACTTCTCGCACCTTGCAGACCCGGACCATTCGGTCCCGGTCGATCGTGCTCATCCTCTCGATTCTCCCCCTCTAGGGGGGAATGCGAACCACGCGCCGCAGGGCGCATACACCCACCGTTGACGCCACCGGTACGCCCTCAGCGTGCCCTGACAGGAGGTTGTAGTGAGTTCGCGCAGGATCCAAATCTTCGACACGACGCTTAGAGACGGCGAGCAATCGCCGGGCATCGCACTGCGGCCGGAGGAGAAGGCAGAGGTTGCAGAGCAGCTCGAGCGGCTCGGCGTCGACGTGATCGAAGCCGGCTTCGCAGCCGCCTCTCCCGGCGACTTCGAAGGCGTCCGCGCGGTCGCCGCAGTCGCCCGCGGCGCAACGGTCGCAACGCTCTGCCGCACAAGGCGCGAGGACATCGATGCGGGCGTCGATGCGCTTCGAGACGCACGCCGGTCGCGCATCCACGTCTTCCTGGCGACGAGCCCGATCCACATGGAGAAGAAGTTGCGGCTGACGCCTGACGAGGTCTCGGCACAGGCTGCCTGGGCCGTCGCGTATGCGCGAGCTCGCGTCGACGAGGTCGAGTTCTCCTGCGAGGACGCGACGCGTTCCGACCCGTCGTTCGTAGCGCGTGTCTGCCGCGAGGTGATCGCCGCCGGGGCGGACGTGGTGAATCTTCCGGACACGGTCGGCTTCGCACTCCCGAACGAGTACGCCGGGTTCTTCGACCAAGTGAAAAGTCTTTGCCCCGAGCTCGAGAACGTCACGCTCTCTGCGCACTGCCACGACGACCTCGGCCTCGCGGTGGCGAATTCGCTGGCTGCAGTCGAAGCGGGAGTCGGCCAAGTGGAGTGCACCGTGAACGGGATCGGCGAACGTGCCGGCAATGCTGCGCTCGAGGAGATCGTCATGGCCTTGCGCGTGCGCCACGACAAGCTCGGTGTCGAGACGGGGATCGATCCCGCCGAGATTGGTGCGTCCTCCGCGCTCGTCGGGAGGTTGACCGGCTACGACGTTCCGCCGAACAAGGCCATCGTCGGCGCGAACGCGTTCGCACACGAAGCAGGCATCCATCAGGACGGCCTGCTGAAGGACGCGACGACGTACCAGATCATCGAGCCGGGGGAGCTCGGCCTTGCCATGACCCTGCCGCTCGGGAAGCACTCGGGCCGGCACGCCTTCGCCCGCGCCTGCGCGGACGCCGGCCTGCAGCTCGACGAAGAGCTGCTGAGTCAGGCGTTCATGCGGTTCAAGGCACTTGCCGATACCGGTCAACATGTGTCACTCAACGCGTTGTTCGTGGACGTGAACGCCGCATGATCGCTCGCCTCCGGCTCGCTCCCGTGAGGGAAACCATGTTTCCCTCACGAGCTCCCTTCTTTAGGGATCGCCTCAGCGCGGGAAACCTCCCGGTTTCCCCTTACGCCCCTTCCACCGCTCATCGGCCGGAGACCGGCCGATGAGCCGCCGCGCCTACACGGTCGTCTGCCTGGCACGGCACGGCATCGGTCCAGAGGTGATGGCCGAGGCGAGCCGCGCGCTCACCGCTGTCTCGCTCCAGCACGGCTTTCGCGTCGACGAGCGACACGTCCCGTTCGGAGCCGACGCAATGACGCGCTTCGGCCGCTCGTTTCCACTTTCGTCCCGGAGCGCGCTGCTCGGAGCGGACGCGGTGCTCGTCGCCGCGAAGAGCGACGCCGCGCTGACGGCGCTCGAGGCCGATCTCGATCTCCGCACCTCGATCTCGCGCATTCGGTTCGAGGGTCGCGCCGAGCTCTCGATCCTCGCACCGCTCGGTGCGGAAGCATGGGAATGGACGCTCGAACGTGCCTTCTCGATCGCACGCGAGAGCCGCGCCCGGATCACCCTCGTCGGAGTCGACGAGAGCTGGATGCGCGAAGCCGAGCGCGTCGAGCAGCGGCATGACGGGCTCGAGCTCGAGCGGCTCACCCCGCGGGACGCGATCCGCGGCCTGATCTTCACGCCGGAGCGCTTCGACGTCGTCGTCTGCGCACCCGCGCTCACCCGCACCGCAGTCGAGGTCGCCGCAAGCCTCGCCGACGCACGGACGGTTGCCTGGGGACGGCTCGCTCCAACCGCACCGAGTATCTTCGGCCCTGCGCACGGCGTAGCCGACACGCTTGCCGGCCAGGGGGTCGCCGACCCGCGGTCGATGCTGCTCGCAGCTGCACTCATGCTCGCGGAGGGGCTCGGCGAACGCAGTGGCGCCGCGACGCTCTCGGGCGCCGTCGGCCTTGCCGGCGGCGACGATGCGCGCCGTCCGTCCACGCGCGGCCACGCCGACCTCGTGCTCTCGCAGCTGCCGGTTGCTGCGGCGAACGCCGAGTTCTATCGGGAGGAAGCATGCGGATGAACGGGGCCGATGCCCTGCTCCGCTCGCTGGAGGCAGAGGGAGTCGAGGTCGTCTTCGGAATTCCGGGCGGCGCGATCCTTCCGACCTACGACGCATTCGCGCGCGGAACGACCATACGCCACGTCCTTGCACGGCACGAGCAGGGCGCCGGTCACATGGCGGAGGGCTACGCACGCGCGACCGGCCGCGTCGGCGTCGCGATCGCTACGTCGGGGCCGGGCGCGACAAATCTCGTCACGCCGATCGCCGATGCGTGGATGGACTCGACCCCGCTCGTCTGTATCACCGGCCAGGTGCGCTCACATCTGATCGGGACAGACGCCTTCCAGGAATGCGACATCACAGGAATCACGATCCCGATCGTCAAGCACTCGTGGCTCGTGAAAGACGTCACCGAGCTTCCGCACGTGCTCAAGGCTGCCTTCCATGTCGCCCGCACCGGCCGCTGCGGCCCGGTGCTCGTCGACATTCCGCGTGACGTGCAGGAGGCCGAGCTCGACTTCGAGTATCCGGAGGCGGTCAATCTCCCCGGCTGGCGGCCGCCGCGCAGGGGGCACCCGCACCAGATCCGGGAGGCCGCGACCCGAATCGCGGCCGCCGAGCGCCCTGTCCTCTATGTGGGGGGCGGTGTGCTCAACGCGGACGCGTGCACCGAGCTCCTCGAGCTTGCCGAGCATGGGCGGCTGCCCGTCGTGACGACGCTGATGGCTAAGAGCGCATTTCCGGAGACGCATGAGCTGCATTTCGGCTGGCCGGGCATGCACGGGCCGAAGTGGTCGAACTGGGCGCTGAACAAGTCCGACGTCCTCGTCGCCGTCGGCGCGCGCTTCGACGATCGTGTCACCGGCAAGCTCGCCTCCTTCGCCCCCGGGGCCACGGTCGTCCATCTCGACGTCGACTCCGCGGAGATCGACAAGCTTCGCCACGCGGACGTGCCCGTCGTCGGGCCGCTGAAGAGCGTGCTGGCGGATCTCGGCCGCGACCTGCAGGAGCTCAATCGACCGGACGCGACGGAGCCGTGGCTCGCTCAGTTGCGCCGCTGGCGCGACGAAGCCCCCCTTCGCTACGGCGAAGGAGGCGACCAGATGAAGCCGCAGCCCGTACTCGAGACGCTGCAGCGCCTGACTGCCGGGCGTGACGACATCGTCTGGACGACCGGCGTCGGCCAGCACCAGATGTGGGCGATGCAGTACCTCCTCTGCGACCGCCCCCGCACGTTCATCACCTCGGGCGGGCTGGGCACGATGGGCTACGGCATTCCCGCGGCGATCGGTGCCAAGGCAGCACGGCCGGACGCGACCGTGATCTGCGTCGACGGCGACGGTTGCTTCCAAATGACTCAGCAGGAGCTCGCGACGTCTGTGCTCGAGAACCTGCCGATCGTCGTCGTCCTGATCAACAACGGCCACCTCGGGATGGTCCGGCAGTGGCAGGACATGTTCTTCGAGGAGCGTTTCTCGCAGATCGAGCTCACCCATCACCTCCCGGACTACGCCGCGCTGGCGGAGGCATACGGCGGCCGCGGGTTCGTCGTCGACCAGGAGGAAGATCTCGAGGAGACACTCGCCGAGGCGATCGCGTGCGGCCGCACCGCGGTGGTCGACTGCCGTGTCGACGCGCACGAGCACTGCTTCCCGATCATCCCCGCCGGCGCCGCAGCGCTGGACCTGGTCGAGTACCCGGGCGAGAGCGACCGGGAGTCGGTGTCCGCATGAAGCACACCCTGGCCGTGCTCGTCGAGAACAGGCCGGGCGTCCTGGCCAGGATCTCGAACATGTTCGCGCGGCGCGGCTTCAACATCGAGAGCCTCGCCGTCGGAACGACCGAACGGCCTGAGATCTCCCGCGTCACGCTCCGGGTCGATTGTGACGACACTTCGCTGGCTCAGATCGAGAAACAGATGCACAAGCTCGTGAACGTGCTCCGGATCACGGAGCTCACCCCAGGCGACTCGATCGAACGTGAGCTCGCCCTGATCAAGGTGACCGCCCCACCCGCGCGGCGGACGGAGCTGATGGCGCTCGGCGAGGTCTTCCAGGCCCGCGTCGCCGACCTCGGCCCGGACTCGATCGTCTTCGAGCTCGCGGGCGCCCCGGAGGAGATCGACTCCTTCGAGGAGCTTCTCCGGCCCCACGGTGTGAAAGAACTTGTCCGTACTGGACGCGTCGGTCTCAGCCGGGCGTCCTCCAAATCGACCATCAGACGCCGCCAGCTCGTGCTGCGCTGACGAAAGGAGTTTCCGTTGGCAACCATCCACCGCGGAGGAAACGTCGACCTGCTCTCAGGCAAGGTCGCCGTCATCGGGTACGGCAGCCAGGGCCACGCACACGCTCTCAACCTGCGTGACTCCGGCATCGAGGTCGAAGTCGGCTTGCGCGCAGGCAGCCCGTCCGCCGACGCAGCCGAGGACGCCGGCCTGGCCGTGGGCACAGTCGGCGACGCGACGCGCGGAGCGCAGGTCGTCGCGGTTCTCGTCCCGGACCACGTGCAGAAAGGCGTTTACGAGCACGAGGTCCAGCCGAACCTCGAGCCCGACGCTGCGCTGCTGTTCGCGCATGGCCTGAACGTCCACTTCGGCCGCATCGTCCCGGCCGCAGGCCACGACGTCGTGATGGTCGCGCCGAAGGCGCCCGGACACCGCGTCCGTGAGCTCTACGAGTCCGGCGCCGGGACACCGGGGCTCGTCGCCGTGTATCAGGACTCGAGCGGTCAGGCGCTCGAACTTGCACTCGCGTACGGAACTGCGATCGGATGCGGCCGCGTCGGTCTCCTCGAGACGACCTTCGCCGAGGAGACCGAGAGCGACCTCTTCGGCGAGCAGGCCGTGCTGTGCGGCGGCGTCACGTCGCTGGTCAAGGCCGGCTTCGAGACGCTCGTCGAGGCTGGCTACCAACCCGAGATCGCCTACTACGAGTGCCTCAACGAATTGAAGCTGATCGTCGACCTGATCTACGAAGGCGGTTTCGAGTACATGCGCTATTCCATCTCCGACGTCGCCGAGTACGGGGATCTCACGCGCGGCCCGCGAGTCGTCGACGACCGCGTGAAGGAGACGATGCGCACCCTGCTGGACGAGATCCGCAGCGGCGCATTTGCACGCGAGCTGTTCGCCGACGACGAGGCAGGCCGGCCTCAGTTCGAGGAGCTGCGGCGAAAGAACGCGGGCGGGCAACTCGAAGAGGTCGGGTCGGAGCTGCGCGCGCTCGCGGGCAAGGAAGGCCTCCTTGGCGCGGACGTCCATGGAGTCGGTTGACGTACCAGTCGCACTACTCGGCTACGGCACGGTAGGCGCCGCCGTCAACCGGCTGCTCGTCGAGGGCGCAGACGAGATCGAGCGGGCGACCGGTCACAGGCTCCGCGTCACGCGCGCGCTCGTCCGTGACACGGCCAAGGAGCGTGACTACCCCGTGGCCGAGGGAGTCCTCACGAGCGACTTCCAGTCCGTGCTCGAAGACGACTCGATTGCGCTCGTCGCCGAGCTGATGGGCGGAGTCGAGCCGACCGGGGACTACGTCCTCGATCTTCTTCGTGCCGGCAAGCCCGTCGTCTCCGCCAACAAGCAGCTGCTGGCGCGACGGAGCGCCGACCTCTTTGCCGCTGCGTCCGAGGGCGGCGTGCAACTCCGCTTCGAAGCATCTGTTTGCGCAGCGATCCCGGTCATCAAGGTGCTGCGCGAGTCGCTCGTCGTGACGAACGTGCACCGTGTACTCGGCATCGTCAACGGGACGACGAACTTCATCTTGACGAGGATGGAAGAGGGCGCAGAGTACGAGGAGGCGCTCGCCGAGGCTCAGCGGCTGGGCTACGCGGAAGCCGATCCCACCGACGACGTCTCGGGTGCCGACGCGGCGGCGAAGATGGCCGTGCTCGCCACGGTCGCGTTCGGCTCGCGCGTCGAACTCGCGGACGTCGCTTACGAGGGAATCGAGGGGATCAAGCCTCATCACGTGGCGGCCGCACGCGAGCTGAAGGCGGTCGTCCGTCTCGTCGGCTCGGCGACGCTCGTCGACGGAGCGGTCGACGTCCGCGTCGGGCCGGCGTTCATCGACGGCCATCATCCGCTGGCCGCCGTCGTCGGCGCGTTCAACGCCGTGATGCTCCAGGGCGACGCGATTCGCGAGATCACTCTCGAAGGGCCGGGCGCGGGCGGGATCGAGACCGCCTCGGCCGTCGTCGCCGACATGGTCAGCGTGCTCGGGACGACCGGCACCGGCTTCCTCCAGAACGACGCCTGCTGGCGTTCGCTCGCCAAGCTGCCGCCGGGGGATCTGCCGGGGGCGTTCTACGTCCACCTGGAGGTGGCCGACCGCCCCGGTGTCCTGGCGCGCGTCGCGGACTGCTTCGCGGAGCAGGACGTGTCGATCGCTCAGCTTGCGCAGCACCTCATCAACGGCACCGCGGCGCTCGACCTCGTCACGCACGAGGCTCCGGCAGGTCGCGTGGAGGCGGCCCTGAATTCTGCTGCGGCACTGGCCGAGGTACGCTCTCGACCCGAGGCGCTACGAATGATCACCGAACGAGGCTTTTGACCTGAGACCGGCGCTGCTCGAGCGCTACCGCGACGCGCTGCCGGTGTCGCCGTCGACTCCGATCGTGACGCTCGGCGAAGGATCGACGCCGCTCCTACGCGCGGAGCGGCTATCCGCTGCGCCGGGGGTCGAGGTCTGGCTCAAATGTGAGGGAGCCAATCCGACCGGTTCGTTCAAGGACCGGGGCATGGCGCTCGCGGTCGCAAAGGCAGTAGAGGCGGGCGCGCGAGCCATCGTGTGTGCGTCGACCGGGAACACCGCCGCTTCTGCAGCGGCGTACGCCGCACGGGCAGGGATCGAGGCCGTCGTCGTGCACGCGGCCGGCGGTCCTGCGAGCTCGAAGCTCGCACAGGTGCGTGCGACCGGCGCGCGCCTGGTCGAGGTGGAAGGCACGTTCGACGACGCCTTCGCTGCGGCTGAGGAGCTCGCCGAGCGCGAGGGCGCGGTCGTCGTCAACTCGACGAACCCGGATCGGATCGAGGGACAAAAGACCGCAGCGCTCGAGATCCTCGAGCAGCTCGGCGGGCCACCCAGCGTGCTGGCTCTGCCGTACGGCGGCGGCGGCAACACAGTCGCATACGCGAAGGGCTTTCTGGACGCGGGGTTCCCGGCGCTCGAGATCGTTCCCGTCGAAGCCGCCGAGCGCGAGACGACACATGCCTCTGCAATCCGGATTCCGACTCCCGTCCACCGCGCCGAGGTGGACGATGCGCTCGGCCGCCGTGGCGGCGCGGTCGTCTCCGTCACCGACGACGAGATCGCCGCGGCCTGGAGATCGCTCGCTCGAGAGGAAGGCGTCTTCTGCGAGCCTGCGTCCGGAGCCGCGCTCGCCGGGGTCGACCTCTGGGGTTTCGTCGAAGGCACGCGCGTGGTGCTGGTCCTGACCGGTCACGGGCTCAAGGATCCGGATGCGCTCGACCGACTGGCCGAGGCTGGCTCGTGATCCACGTCCGCGCCCCCGCCACCACGGCGAATCTCGGGGCGGGCTTCGACTGCGCAGGCGCCGCGCTCGAACTCTGGAACGAGCTCGAGCTCGGCGAGGACGGCGGAGGCGCCGACTCAGGCCACCTCGCCGTCCGGGCTTTCTCGCGACTGGCTTCCCCCGACGGCTTCCGCTTCACGTTCACGGAACGCATTCCGCGCGCCCGCGGGCTCGGGTCGAGCGCCGCGACGATCGCGCTCGGCCTGGTTGCAGCAGCGGCCGTTGCGGGTCGCGCCGCAGATGCCGAAGAGCTCCTCGCGCTCGGGCTCGACCTCGAGGGCCATCCGGACAATCTCGCCGCCGCCCTGGCGGGCGGAGTCTGCCTGACGTGGGAAGGTCGCATCATGCGGATCGCAGACGATGCACCGGGAGTGCCGATCGCCGTCGTTCCTCGCGAGCAGGTCGAGACACACGCAGCACGTGCAGCGCTGCCGGAGACAATCCCTCACCAGGACGCTGTGTTCAGCGTCGCACGCGCGGCGCTGCTCGGCGCAGCGGTCGCATCCGGTTCCACGGAGCTGTTCGCCGCGGCAGCCGACGATCGCCTGCACGAGCCTTACCGCGCGCCGCAGGCGCCCGTCCTCGCGGCCGTTCGCGAACGGCTGCCGGACGGCGCACTCGCGGCGACGCTCTCCGGCTCGGGCCCGACTGTGATCGTCTGGGCACGGCGCGAGGCCGCGGCCACATGCACAGCCGAGCTCACAGAGCGCTTTCCCGATGCCGACGTCCTCCAACTTTCGATCTCACCGACAGGAGCGGGCCAGCTATGAGCAATCCCTACGACCGTCCTTCCGATCCGGCGAAGCGTCACAGCGCAGAGCTCACCGACGGCGTCGAACGCGCCGCCGCCCGCGCCATGCTGAAGGGAACGGGTTTCGACGATGACGACCTCGCCCGTCCGCTCGTCGGTGTTGCGACTTCGTGGATCGAGACCATGCCGTGCAATCTCAACCAGCGCAAGCTCGCCGTGGACGTCAAGCGTGGCATTCGCGCGGCGGGCGGCACGCCGATGGAGTTCAACACGATCGCCGTGTCGGACGGCGTCTCGATGGGCAGCGAGGGAATGCGCGCCTCGCTCGTGTCGCGTGAGGTAATCGCAGACTCGATCGAGCTCGTGGCGCGCGGCCACCTCTTCGACGGCCTCGTCTGCCTCGTCGGCTGCGACAAGACGATCCCCTCGGCCGTGATGGCCCTCGCGCGCCTCGACCTACCGGGGCTCGTGCTCTACAACGGCTCGATCGCACCGGGTCGCTTCCGCGGGCGCGACGTGACGATTCAGGACGTGTTCGAAGCGGTGGGCGCCCATGCCGCGGGCACGATGACCGCGGAGGACGTGCACGAGCTCGAGGGCGTCGCCTGTCCCGGCGCCGGCGCCTGCGGCGGGCAGTTCACGGCCAACACGATGTCGCTCGCGCTCGAGTTCCTCGGCATCAGCCCCGCAGGGCTGAACGGGATCCCCGCGCTCAACCCGGCGAAGGCCGAAGCTGCGGAACGGTGCGGCAAGCTTGCGTTCGAGCTCGTGCGCGGAGACGTACGACCTTCCACGATCCTCACGCGGCCGTCGATCGAGAATGCGATCGCCGCGGTCGCGGCCACAGGCGGCTCGACAAACGCCGTCCTCCACTTGCTGGCGATCGCGCGCGAGCTCGACCTGCCACTCGAGCTCGACGACTTCGACGAGATCGCGACGCGCACGCCGGTCGTCGCCGACCTCAAGCCGGGTGGACGCTTCGTCGCCACCGACCTCCATCGCGCAGGCGGCGTCGGTCTCGTCGCGCGGGAGCTCGTCGGGGCGGGCCTCGTCGACGGGTCCGCGCTGAACGTCGACGGCCGCACGCTCGCAGAGATCGCCGACGCCACACAGGAGACGCCAGGGCAGGAGGTCGTCGTGCCGATCGACCGGCCGCTGAAGGAGAGCGGCGGGCTCGCCGTGCTGCGAGGCAATCTTGCCAGCGAAGGCGCGATCGTGAAGCTCGTCGGCCACGAGCGCCGCCACCATCGTGGTCCGGCGCGTGTGTTCGATTCGGAGGAGGAGTGCTTTGCTGCTGTTGCCGCGAACGCGATCGTTGCCGGTGACGTCGTCGTCATCCGGTACGAGGGCCCTGCGGGCGGCCCGGGGATGCGGGAGATGCTCCATGTCACTGCTGCGCTCGTCGGCGAGGGGCTGGGCGACGCCGTCGCACTTGTGACCGACGGGCGCTTCTCCGGCGCGACGCACGGGCTCATGGTCGGCCACGTCTCGCCGGAGGCTGCGCGTGGCGGAGGACTGGCGGCGCTGGAGGACGGTGACGAGGTAGTGATCGACGTCGACGCGCGCGAGTTACGCGTCGAGCTGCCCGACGGCGAGCTCGAGCGCCGGCTCGAGCGCTGGACGCCGCCCCCGCCGCGCTACACGTCCGGCGTGCTCGCGAAATACGCCGCGCTCGTCTCGTCTGCCTCGGACGGCGCAATCACGCGACCGCTCTCGTCCGAGCCCGTGCCAGTGTCGTAGAGAGCAAGCCGGTCGCGATGGACGACCTCGACGCCCCGCGGTCGCCCGCGGATCTCGTCGGCGCCCACGCTCGTCAGTCCCTTTGCGAACACGTTCCCGTCGAGCGCTTCCAGCTCGACGGCGTCACCGGCCGCGAAGGAGCCCTCGCAGCGAACGACGCCGACGGCGAGCAGGCTGCGCCCGTGCACGAGCAGCGCGCTCCGGGCTCCCTCGTCGACGACGAGACGTCCGGCCGCGGGCTTCGCGTAGCGGAGCCAGAGCTTAAATGCCGTGCTGCCGTCGACGGCCTCCGGCGCAAAGCGCGTGCCACGCTGCTCTCCGGCGACGATCGGACCGAGCACGTCGCCGCGCCGGCCGGAAGCGATGACGGAGGGAATGCCCGCGGCGGCAGCGAGCCGTGCGGCCGCGATCTTGCTCGCCATCCCGCCGCGGCCGAGCGTGCTGCCGCGACCGAGGGTCGCGTCGGCGGCAGCGGCGCCGTCCGCGAGCAGCTCCGCGTCGCCGCCGGCTTTGGCGGGGTGCGTCGCATAGACCCCGTCCACCTCGGTCAGGAGCACGAGGAGCCGCGCGCGCGTCAGCACCGCGACCTGCGCGGCCAGTGCGTCGTTGTCGCCGAAGGTGATCTCATCCGTCGCCGTCGCGTCGTTCTCGTTCACGACCGGAACGACTCCGAGCTTCAGAAGAGTGTCGAACGAGTTGCGGACGTTGACGTAGCTCGCGCGCTCGGCGAGATCCGGCGCCGACAGGAGGACCTGCGCAGCCTCGACACCAGCCGTGCGCAATGCGGAGTCCCACGCGGCCTGGAGTCGAGACTGTCCCACCGCCGAAGCGGCCTGGAGCCTTGCTGTGGCCGACGGTCGCCGCGTCAAGCCGAGGCGGGGCAGGCCCAGCGCGATCGCGCCGGACGAGACGACGCACACCGGCTCGCCGCTGCGCACGAGCTCTCCGATCTCCGCGGCCCGCGCGCGGAGCAACGAACGCCGGACGCGGCCGTTGGAGTCGACGACGAGCGTCGAGCCGAGCTTCACGACGACGGTCATCGATGCTGACTGCCGTCGCCCACGATGCGGTACTGCCGCAGACAGAGATCGAGGTACGTCACCGGCCCGCGCGGCCCCGGCGCGAGGTCGACGTTGACACCCGTCTCAGGGACACCGAGCAGTGCGAAGCCGTCGGTGAATCGCGTGGTCGCGTTCCAGAGGGCGGCGGTGCCGCGATAGCCGTCGAGGAACTGTCGCGCTGCGTTTTCCTCCTCGGTCACGATCGTCGCGGCGAGCCCCGAGGTCTCGTCGTTGGCGATCCTCACTGCATCCTCGACGCCGTCGACGATGTGGAGCGTGACCGTCGCGACGCGTTCCGGATCGGCGGCCCATTCGTGTCCGAGCCGCTCGTCGAGGGGTTGGATACCGTCCACGGCGGCCGACGCCGCCGTGCCACGCACCTCGAGACCGTGCTCCGCGAAGACGGCGAGCAGCGTCGGCAGCAGCACGACCGCACCCCGGTCGACGAGGGCGAGGTTCAGACGATTGCAGACACCTAGGCGGTCGAGACTCGCGCGCGCGACCGCGACAAGGCGCTCGTGGGACGCGCCGCTGTGCACGTAGAGAACGCCGCCGCCCTCCGCGTGGGCGAGCGTCCGCACACCGTTCAGCGCCGCCCGCTGCGCGAGCGCTGCCGTCGACGGCCCGCTCCCGCGCAGGATCACGAGCGGAACGAGCTCGGGAAGCGAGACGAGGGCCTCGGCCCCGGCGCGCTCGGGCGTGCGGACGAGCCCGACGACGTCGCCCGGCAGACCGGTCAACTCCAGCGCAGGCCGAAGCACCTCGTCGACGAGCGACGTGACCGTGGCCAACGCTGCGCCACCGGTTCGAAGGACGACCGCGTTGCCGCTCTTCAGGACCTGGGAGGCGATGTCCACCGCAACGTTCGGCCTGGCCTCGAAGTTGGCGCCGACAACCCCGATCGGCACACGCCGCTCGGAGACCTCGAGCCCGTTCGGAAGCCGCCAGGCGCGGACCTCCCGCTCGAGCGGAGCGAGAGCGGCCGTGGCCTCGAGCCCCGCGGCGGTCGCTTCGACGCGTTCATCGTCGAGTCGGAGCCTGTCCAGGGCTCCCGGATCTAGACGGGCCGAGCCTTCGGCGACGTCCCCATGATTGGCTTCGAGAACGAGGGCGCGCCGCTCGCGCAGGAGGTTCGCAGCACGTAGCAGGGCCTCGTCGACGAGGCCCTGCTCGAGCCCCCCGAGAGCCGCGCGCGCAGCGCTCGCCTCCATCTCCACGAGGCGCAACACCGTCTCATTTCCCGCGACATCGACCGTCGCTTTACTTTATACTGCGCGATCAGAGGGCGGGCTTGCCCGCTCCGCATCAAGAGAGGCTGAGGGAACCGGCCCGATGAAGCCTCGGCAACCTGCGGCATCCGCAAGGTGCCAAGCCGGCCGAGCAGAGCACTAACGCTCGGACGATGTAGAGCGAGACAACCAAGGAGACCGCCGTGCCCGCCACACACCTGTCCTGCACCCGCTGCGGCAACGAGCTGCAACTCGAAGGCGTCGGTGCCTGCCCACGTTGCTTCGGACCTCTCGAACCCGTCTACGACGTGGACGAGCTCCGCCGAACGCTGACGCACGAGAGCATCGAGGCCGGACCGCCGTCCCTCTGGCGCTATGCGCCGCTCCTTCCCGTGCAGCCGCTGGACGAGGCGCGGCTTGCACCGGGGCTGACGCCGCTCGTGCCGGCGACGCGCCTCGCTGCACAGCTCGGCGTCGCCGAGCTCTATCTCAAGCTCGACACGGCCAACCCCACGCACTCGTTCAAGGACCGCGTGGTCGCCCTCGCGTGCGCGAAGGCTCAGGAGCTCGGGCTCGAGACGCTTGCGTGTTCCTCGACCGGAAATCTCGCGAACGCCGTGGCTGCGCGGGCGGCCGTCGAAGGGCTCGACGCCGTCGTCTTCTGTCCGTACGACCTCGAACGCGAAAAGCTCGTGGCCACAGCCGCGTACGGCGCCCGGATCTATGCCGTGCGAGGTAGCTACGACGACTGCAGCCGGCTCACGGTCGAGCTCTCGTTCGAGCTGCCGTGGGGCTTCGTCAACGTCGGACTGCGCTCCTACTACGCCGAAGGCTCGAAGACCGTCGCCTACGAAGTTGCCGAGCAACTGGGCTGGGAGCAACCCGACGTCGTCGTCTGCCCGATCGCCTCGGGCTCCCTGCTCTCGAAGGTCGGCCGTGGGTTCCGCGACTTCGGCGAGCTCGGGCTCGCGAGCGGCCCCGTCCCGCGACTGATCGGCGGCCAGGCTGTGGGCTGCTCACCTGTCGCAGCCGCGTTCGCGGAGGACCGGCCGGTGAAGCCGGTGCGCCCTGACACGATCGCCCGCTCGCTCGCGATCGGCAGTCCGGCCGACGGCGACGCGGCGATTGCGGCAACGCGCGAGTCTGGCGGCTCGATCCACGCCGTGCCCGAGCAGGAGATCGGAGAGAACATGGCTCTGCTGGCGGAGACGGCCGGTGTCTTCGGCGAGACCGCCGCCGGCGTGACGCTGGGGGCGCTCCGGGAGGCGATCCGGCGAGGCGAAGTCGGCGCCGCCGACAGGGTCGTCCTTCTCGTCACCGGCGACGGGCTGAAGACGCCGGGGCCCGTGACCGATCGCTTCGCCCCGATCGACATCCCCGCCGACGCCGATGCGTTGCTCGCGGAGCTCGGAATAGCTGTCTAACCTCAGAAGAGCACATGGCAGCAGAGCCGACAATCGATGCAACGGTGGACCGTCTTCGCGAGCTTCTCGCCGTCAACGACGTCGCCTTGCTCGACCTCGTCAACCGTCGGCTCGAGCTCGTCCACCAGATCAAGGAGCGCAAAGCAGAGCTCGGGGTCGCATTCGTCGATGCCGACCGCGAGGCCTGGCTGCTCGACCACCTGCGCAGTGCGAACAGCGGCCGGCTGAGCGACGAAGGCCTACGGGAGCTCCTGACGACGTTGCTCGATCTCACCAAGCGCGAGCTGTCGCGAGACTAGTGCTGCGCGTCGCCTCGCTTCCCGGTGACGGGATCGGCCCCGAGGTCTGCGACGCGGCGGTCCGCGTCCTCGGCGCGCTCCCGGTCGACGTCACGGTCGAGGAGCATTCGTTCGGAGGCCGGGCCATTCACGAAGACGGCGACCCGTTGCCCGCAGAGACGCTCGCCGCGTGTCGTGCTGCGGACGCCGTGCTCCTGGGCGCGGTCGGCCTCCCGGAGTTCGACGGGGCGCCCGTGCGGCCCGAGCAAGGCTTGATCCGCCTACGCGGCGAGCTCGACGTGTACGCGAATCTTCGCCCGGCCAAGCGCGACGGCGTCGACCTGCTCATCGTCCGCGAGCTCGTCGGCGGGCTCTACTTCGGAGCGAGCGGCCGGCGCGCCGACGGTTCCGCGTTCGACACGTGCGAGTACTCGCCGCACGAGATCGAGCGAGTCGCTCGACGCGCGTTCGAGCTCGCGCGCGGCCGCAATGCGTTCGTCACGTCGGTCGACAAGGCGAACGTGCTCGAGACGTCTCGCCTCTGGCGCGAGGTCGTCTCAGGACTCGCGGGCGACTACCCCGACGTGCGGCTCGAGCACATGCTGGTCGACAACGCGGGTCTCCAGCTCGTGCTCGATCCGGCTCAGTTCGACGTGATCCTGACCGAGAACACTTTCGGCGACATCCTCTCGGACGTCGCTGCGGGAAGCTGCGGCGGTCTCGGCGTTGCGGCTTCGGCAAGCCTCGGCGACCGGGGGCCCGGCATCTTCGAGCCCGTCCACGGCACGGCGCCCGACATCGCCGGCCAGGGGATCGCGAATCCGGCGGCCGCGTTCCGCTCGGTCGCGCTACTGCTCCGGCACGCTGCCGGAGAACGAGAGCTGGCAGACGAGCTCGAGCAGGCGGTCGACGCGACCTTGCAATCTACGCCGACGCGCGACCTCGGAGGCAAGGCGACGACCGCCGAGTTCACCGACGCCGTCCTGGGCTTGCTCGATCGGGCCGCGGCTCGATGACGACGGTCGCCTATCCCGGCGGCGCTGCCGCCCACAGCGCAGCCGCCGCCGAGCGACTGTTTCCCGGCGACAGGGACCTCGTCTCGCTCGAGACGTTCGCTGACGTCGTCGAGGCCGCCGCTTCGGGCAGCGTCGCCTACGGCGTGCTGCCCATCGAGAACTCCCTGGCCGGTCCGGTCGCAGAGACGCACGACCTCCTTTATGACGCGCCACTCTCCATCGTCGCCGAGACGTCACTGCCGATCCGCCACCATCTCGTCGCGCGCGGGCCGCTCGCAGAGAGCGAGGTCCGCGTCATTCGCTCCCACCCCGTCGCGCTCGAGCAATGCCGGAAGCTGCTCGGCCGGCTGAACGGGGTTCGGGCGATCGCCGCGTCCACGACCGCCGATGCCGCGGCGCAGGTCGCCGAGTCGGGCTCGCCCGGGGAAGCCGCGATCGCGAGCGAGCGGGCAGCCTCGATCTACGGCTTACAGGTGATCGCACATGACGTCGGCGACCATCCCGAGGCCTTCACGCGCTTCGTCTCGGTCGCGACGTATACGCGAATCGACAGCGCGGGCGAAGCCTGGCGGACGGCCTTCTCGTTCGTCACCGACCACCGTGCCGGCGCGCTCCACGGCGCAATCGAGCCGTTCGCGCGTCACGGGCTCGACCTCGTACAGCTCGTGTCGCGGCCGATCCCGCATTCACCCTTCAAGTATCGCTTCGACGCGGTGCTCGCCGGCCGCCTCCTCGAGCCGACGACCCGCGCCGCGTTCGCCGAGGTCCGGACGCGCGTGCGCGACCTGCGCGTGCTCGGCTCCTACCCCGCCGGCGCCTAGACGGGCAACGCCGTCGTGTCGACGGGGGCGGCGTGCGAGCGCTCGAACGCCGTGATCGTCTCCTCGCGTTTCAGCGTCAACGCGATGTCGTCGAGCCCCTGTAATAGCGACTCACGCGCGAACGGCTCGAACTCGAACGGCACGACGAGATCATCCGGACCGATCACCTGCTGTGTCTCGAGGTCGACCGTCAGCGACTCGCCACCGGCGACGGCCTGCATGAGCGTCTCGACAACGTCAGGCGGCAACACGATCGGAACGAGCCCGATCTTCAGAGAGTTCGTCCGGAAGATGTCGCCGAACGACGGCGCGATCACGACCTCGAAGCCATAGTCCTGCAACGCCCAGGCGGCGTGTTCGCGCGAGGAGCCGGAGCCGAAGTTCCTTCCCGCGAGCAGGATCCCGGCGTCCTTGTACTCCGGCCTGCGCAGCTCGAAGTCCGGCTGTTTCATCCAGTCGAAGAAGAGAAACTCGCCGTAACCGGCTCGCTCGATGCGCTTCAGAAACTGCTTCGGGATGATCTGGTCCGTGTCGACGTCCGCCCTGTTGAGCACCGCGGCGCGAGCGGTAACGCGTCGGAACGGCTTCACGCTGCGTTGCCGACGGCCTGTGGGTCGACGAAGTGCCCCGCGAGAGCAGCAGCGGCGGCCAGCGCCGGGCTCACGAGATGCGTCCGTCCGCCCGCACCTTGCCGGCCTTCGAAGTTGCGATTCGACGTCGAGGCGCAGCGCTCGCCGGGCTGCAGGATGTCCGGGTTCATGCCGAGGCACATCGAACACCCGGCGCGCCGCCACTCGAAGCCGGCGGCCGTGAAGATCTTGTCGAGCCCTTCCGCTTCCGCCTGTCGCTTGACGCCGGCCGAGCCGGGAACGACGAGCGCCCGCACCGATGGGTGGACGTGCCTGCCGGAAACCACCGCGGCCGCGGTACGCAGATCCTCGATGCGCGCATTGGTGCAGGAACCGATGAAGACACGGTCGAGGGCGATGTCCTCGATCTTCGTGCGCGGTGCGAGACCCATGTAGGTGAGTGCACGCTCGACGGCTTCGCGCTCTGCGGGATCGTCGTAGTCCGACGGGTCCGGCACTTCGCCGTGCACCGGAACGACCATCTCCGGATTCGTGCCCCACGTCACCTGCGGCGCGAGCCTGGAGACGTCGACGGAGAGCTCACGCTCGAACGTCGCGTCCGAATCGCTTGCGAGTGACCCCCACTCGTCGAGAGCGCGCTCCCAGTCGGCGCCGGCGGGCGCGCCCGGACGCCCCTCCATGTAACTGAACGTGGTGTCGTCGGGCGCGATCATCCCGGCGCGCGCCCCCCACTCGATCGACATGTTGCAGACCGTCATGCGGCTCTCCATCGATAGGCTCCGGACGGCCGGGCCGTCGTACTCCACGACGTAGCCGACACCGCCCGAGATACCCGCCTGCCCGATCGCGGCCAGGATCATGTCCTTCGCAGCGACACCGGGCGGCAGGTCGCCGTAGAAGTTCACGCGCATCGTCTTCGGCTTCCGCTGCGGCAGCGTCTGCGTCGCGAGCACGTGCTCCACCTCGGACGTGCCGATGCCGAACGCGAGCGCTCCGAACGCGCCGTGCGTCGAGGTGTGGCTGTCACCACAGACGATCGTCATCCCCGGCTGTGAGATCCCGAGCTCCGGGCCGATCACGTGGACGATCCCCTCGCGGCCGCTCCCGGTTGCGTACAGCGGCACGCCGAACTCCTCGCAGTTCTCGCGCAGCGCTTCGAGCTGACGTCGCGCGAGCGGATCGGTGATCGGCCCGTCCTCGGTCGGGACGTTGTGGTCCATCGTGGCGACCGAGAGATCCGGCCGGCGAACCCGCCGTCCGGCCAGACGAAGACCCTCGAACGCCTGGGGCGAGGTCACCTCGTGGATCAGGTGCAGGTCGACGTAGAGCAACGCGGGCTCGTCGGTGGGCTCAACGACGACGTGGCTGGTCCAGATGCGGTCGAACAGCGTTTGCGGTGCCATCAGGTCTTCTTAGCCGACGGGCTGTGAGAAGTAAAGCTGGGAACTGTCCTCGCTACCGCGGAGCCGTTCCCGCAGGCGTACGACCTCGCCAACGACGACCAGAGCAGGCCCAGGAAGACCCGCGGCGGCGTTTGCAATGCCGCTCACATCCGCGACGACAACCTCTTGGTCGCGGCGAGTTCCCCGTGCGATGACTGCGGCAGGAGTGGACGGATCGAGCCCGAGCGTGACCAGCCGCTCGCACAATGAGCCGAGCTCGTTCAGCGCCATGAAGAGAACGAGTGTCTCGGCGCCGTCCACCGGACCGAGCTCGACCTCCCCGTCCGCCGAACGGCCGCTGACGACGCGCACCTGTGCCGATAGTCCACGATGCGTGAGCGGGATGCCTGCGGCAGCCGGGACTGCGGCCAGCGCCGACACGCCTGGCACCACCTCGAACGGAACGTCCGCCTCCGCCAGCCCGAGCGCTTCCTCGCCGCCTCGTCCGAACACGAACGGGTCGCCTCCTTTCAGCCGAACGACCTCGAGACCCTGGGAGGCGAGATCGACGAGGAGAGCGCTGATCTGTTCCTGGTCGAGGCCCTGGCGCGAAATCGCCAGCGCGTCTGCGGGAGCTTCGGCCACGAGCTCGGGAGCCACGAGCCGGTCGTAGACGAGCGCGTCGCAACGGCGGACGAGCTCCAGCCCGCGCGCGGTGATCAGACCCGGGTCGCCGGGGCCTGCCCCGACGAGCCAGACGGTCAAGAGAGAGCCTCCGCGACGAGCTGCTCGAAGTACGACTTGCGCTCCTGATACGTCGCCAGATGCTCACGCGCCCACGGCCGCAAGTCGCGCAGCTCGCGCGCGAGGCGCGCGTGCTCGGGGCCTACGACGGCCGCGATCTCGCCACGCAGCCGTTGCGCGAGCGCCGGGGAGGCGCCACCGGTGGAAACGGCGACCGCGATCGGGTCGACGCGATGCACGGCGGGCAGGATCAGGCTGCAGAGCTCAGGATCGTCGACCACGTTGCAGAAGATCCCGAGCCGCTCGGCGTCCTCCTTGACCCGGCGGTTCACCTGACGATCCGGCGTCGCGGCGATCGCGAGCCACTTGCCGCCGAGATCCCAGCTCGCGTAGCGTCCCTCGACCCACTCGATGGGCAGATCGAGAAGCTCGGGGACGATCTCCGGCGCAGTGACCGTCACGTGCGCGCCGCACTCGAGCAAGCCACGCGCCTTCTCGAGCCCAACGTTCCCGCCGCCGACGACGATGCAGTCGCGCCCCGTCAGGTCGAGGCAGGCCATGTAGTAACGCGTCTCAGCCACGGTGGCCCGCGAGCGCCGCCGCGACCGCCGGCGCGCCGCCCTCGACAAAGATTGCGTTCACGCGTACGAACGGTGTCCACTTTTCCGGAAGCGCGTCCTCCGGGAAGATCGCCTCGACCGGACACTCGGGCTCGCACGCGCCGCAGTCGATGCACTCGTCCGGGTCGATCACGAGCATCTGCTCGGTCTCGTGGATGCAGTCGACCGGGCAGACGTCGATGCAGCTCTTGTCCTTCTCGTCGATGCAGGGCTCCGCGATCACGTAGGTCATCAGACGCCGACCGAGTGGAGACGGGCGCCGGACCGGTCGAGCCGGATCGTCAGCTCGAGCCCTTCGACGCCGATGCTGAGGAGGTACGCGCCGGGCCCGGCTGCCTGGACCTTGACCTGCTCGAGAGTCTTGCCCTCGAGCGAGGCGAGCGCGCCGGTGACGTCGCGGGTGCTCTCGGAGAGCTCCTTGCCGCGCGGCAGCTTGCGGTAGGTCTTGAGCGCGGCCTGCTCTCCCTCGGGACCGTAGAGGCCGCGGATGCGCCCGGTCGAGAGCCCGAGCTCGATGATCTCCTCGAGCGCCTGCGCGTCGTCCTCGCCGAGCTCGCCCTCCTGGACCGCGGCGACGAGATCGGCGAGCCGGCCCCGCCGTTCCGCGTCCTGCACGAGCGCCAGCACGGCCTGCGCCTCACCGAGGGCGACCTCGGCCGCCGCCGTGTCGAGCCTCACCGCGGCGCTAGCCATCGGCGTCCTCTCCGAGGATCGCGTGGAGCTCGTGCTCGAAACCGCCGGTCTCGATCGCGCAATGGATGCCGCACTCCTTCGGCGCGTTCGACTCCCACCACCAGCGGCCGGCACGGTCCGCTTCACCCGGACGAATCGCGCGCGTGCACGGAGCGCAGCCGATCGACGTGTAGCCCTGGTCGTAGAGAGGGTGGTACGGCACGTCGTTCGCGCGCACGTAGTCCCAGACCTCGTCCTTCGTCCACTCGGCGAGTGGATTGAGCTTCACGATCGCGCCGTGGTCGTGGTCGATCTCGACCTTACGGATGTTCGTCCGGGTCGCCCACTGGTCACGGCGGAGCCCCGTGATCCAGGCGTCGAGGGTGGCGAGATGCCTGGTCAACGGTCGAACCTTGCGGATGTTGCAGCAGAGGAGTCGGTTCTCCACCGACTCGCGAAACAGATCGAGGCCCTTTCTCTCGACCATGCGGTTGACGTGCTCTTCCTCCGGGGCGAGGACCTCGAGGTTCAGTCCCGGGTAGCGGTCGCGCAGCCGTGCGATCAACTCGTGCGTCTCAGCGGGAAGCCGGCCCGTGTCGACCGAGAAGACGCGAATCTCGGGATCGATCCGGTAGGCCATGTCGATGATCGCGACACCGTCGATCTGGAACGCCGTCGAGACGCCGATGCGAGGGCTGAAGCGTTCGATGGCCCACTCGAGGACGGTCTCCGGCTCCTCGCCCTCGAATTCCACCGACAGCTCGCCCGCCTCCAGCTCGTCGATGAGCTCGAAGGTGCTCACGCTGCCCCCACCTCTCGTCTGCTGCGCGCGGGCTCGAGCTGCGCCAAGACGCCGAGCTCCTGGTCGGAGAGACGGCATTGAAACTCGGTGAACGACTCCTCGTTGCGACGGCCGTCGAGCCAGCCCTGAATCAGACCCTCGACGGCCGCCTCGAGCCCGTCGCTCGCGACACGCCTGAAGACGGGCCGCGCGATCGCTGGATCGGGGCCGAGCGAACCGCGCACGAAGATGTCGTAGGCGGGCAGCCGGCGACCGTCGGCGTCCTTTCCGGTCGTGCCCTGGAAGCCGAGGTCGCCCACCCAGTGCTGCGCGCACGCGTGTGGGCAGCCGTCGAGGTGCAGGCGCAGATCGGCGATCCGCTCGCCGAAGACGCCCTCGAGGTGGTCGACGAGTCGTCCAAGTCTCTGCTTGGTCTCGCCGACCGAGAAGTTGCAGTGTGGCTCGCCGGTGCAGCCGATCGAGTTCGCCCAGACGTTGTTCGTTGCGAGCGGAAAGCCGATCTCCTCTAGTCGAGCGACGACTTCGCCGATGCGCTCGTTCGGCACGCCGGTGACGACGAAGTTCTGCTGTCGCGTGATGCGAAGGTCGCCACCGAACGACTCGACCAGGTCGGCGACGGCGATCAACTGATCGCCGGATGCGAGCCCGACGCGCACGGGAACGCCGATGTATGAGAGACCTACCTGTTTCTGGGCGTGGACGCCGACGTGATTCGAAGGCTGTACGTCGATCGGAGGGAGCTCGAAGTCCTCGAGCGTCCGGCCGAGCCTGGCCTCGACCCGCTCGCGCATTCCTTCCGCGCCGATGTCGTCGACCATGAACTTCAGGCGCGCTTTCACGCGCGAGACGCGGTAGCGCAGGTCCTCGCTCCACACGTTTGTGATCGCCGAGAGGATCTCGATCGCCTCATCGGCCGGCACGAACACACCGAGGTCGCGCGCAATCCGCGGCACCGACGAGAGGCCGCCGCCGACCTTGACCGCGAATCCCTCGCGGCCGTCCTTGACGACGCCGATCAAGGACACACAGTTGATCTCAGGGGCGTTGCAGCGGTCCGCGCAACTCGCGATCGTGTACTTGTGCTTGCGCGGCAGGTTCGTGAAGTCGGGATTGCCGTAGAAGAAATTGGCTACCTCCGCCACGAGCTCGGTGCAGTCGAAGAGCTCGTGCGCGTCGAGCCCCGCGACGGGGCAGCCGGTGATGTTGCGGACGGTGTCACCGCAGCCACCGGCGGTCGTGATCCCGGCCGCATCGAGATCGGCGAATATGTTCGGTAGCTCCTCGAGGCGGAGCCAGTGCAACTGAATGCACTGGCGCGTCGACAGCTCGCCGTGGCCACGCCCGTAGCGGTTCGAGACCTCGCCGATCGCCCGGAGCTTCGCCGGCGGGAGGATCCCGCTCGGAATCTTCAGCCGGAGCATGAACGTCCCGACCTTCGGCTTGTCGTGGTAGAGCCCCCACCACTGGAGGCGGACGACGTCTTCCTCCGGAACGCTCTCGTAGCCCATGGCGATCAACGCGGGCAGCTCGTCGCGGATCCCGAGCGGCGCTTTCGCCTGCTTCAGGCGCTCGACGGGGTTGCGCTTGAGCACGAGCTCCCACGTCGCGGGCTCCTTCTGGCGGGGCGGCGCGGCAGCCATTTCCCGTTTCTATCAAAAATGAAGTCGCTTTACATCGGGAAGGCTGGGCCGGTTGGCCTGCTCGCACAGCTTGACACGAGCGGCCGACCTGTTCTAATCTCGCCGAACGCTGTTCGGTCATGTCGAATATCGTTCCCAGGCAATGAGGCCTCGGGAATATCCGCGGAACGGCCCGCGGCTCCTCTGCCTTGGGCCGGGAGGAGGTTCGGGTTAATGGCGGAGCACCACGTTTCGCAGCGCCTGTTCGCCGAGTTCATCGGCACCGCGCTGCTCGTCTTCATCGGCGCCGGCTCCGTGCCGGCGATCCTGCTACTCGAGAGCGGCTCGAAGGCGCCGTTCTCCGGGGCCGATCTCGGCTTCATCTCGATGGCCTTCGGTCTCGTCATCGTCGCGCTCGTCTACACGATCGGGAAGGTGTCGGGCTGTCACATCAACCCGGCTGTCACGTTCGCCCTGGCGGCGACGAAGCGCTTCCCGTGGCGTGAGGTGCCGTCGTACTGGGCGGCGCAGGTCGCCGGCGGCGTCGCCGGAGCGTTTGCCATGTGGGGCTCTTTCGGGACGAGGGCGGTCGACCTCGGCTACGGGTTCGGCGTCGTCCACTTCGACCATTCGACGACGAGCTGGGGCTCGGCCATGCTGATCGAGGCGATCGGCACGGGGATCCTGCTCTTCACGATCCTCGGCATCGTCGACACGCGCTCGCCCGAGGGCTGGGCGGGGCTCGTGATCGGCCTCGTGGTCGTCGCAATCATCATCACCGTCGGCCCGGTCACGAATGCGTCGCTGAACCCGGCGCGTGCAATCGGCCCGCTCTTCGTCACGACGGTCCACGGCGGAGTGCACAACTGGACGCAGCAGTTCCTCGCGTACATCCCCGCAAACCTGGTCGGCGCTGCGCTCGCGTGCTTCGCCTACGACTGGATGGCGACACCGCGGAAGATCACACGCCCCATCAAGGAAGCCGTCACCGAGCCCGACCGTGGCGTCGGCGATCCCGTCCCGTCGCCCTAAAGGAGCAGAGATGGCAATTGCCACGCAAGTCATGAAGAAGTTCATCAACGATCCGGCCGACATCGTCACCGAGTCCCTCGCCGGTCTGGCCGCGGCGCATCCGGACCTCGTGCGCGTCGACTTCGCGAATCAGATCGTCATCCGCAAGGACGCGCCGACGGGCAAGGTGGCGATCATCTCTGGCGGCGGCTCCGGCCACGAGCCGATGCATGGTGGCTTCGTCGGAGCCGGCATGCTCGACGCCGCATGTCCCGGGGAGGTCTTCACCTCGCCCGTCCCAGACCAGATGCTCGCCGCGACGAAGGCCGTCGACGGCGGCGCCGGTGTCGTCCACATCGTCAAGAACTACACGGGCGACGTGATGAACTTCAAGCTCGCCGCCGAGATGGCGGAGGACGAGGACATCAAGGTCGAGTCCGTCCTGACGAACGACGACGTCGCGGTGGAGGACAGCCTGTACACGGCGGGCCGCCGGGGCGTCGGCGTCACGGTGCTGGCGGAGAAGATCGCCGGTGCAAAGGCGGAGGCGGGCGGTTCGCTCGCCGAAGTGGCAGCTGTAGCCCGCAAGGTGAACGACAACGGCCGCAGCTTCGGCGTTGCGTTCACCTCCGCCTGGACCCCTTCTTCGCCGACCCCGACGTTCGAGATCGGCGCCGACGAGATGGAGTTCGGAGTGGGTATTCACGGCGAACCGGGACGCCGGCGCGAGAAGATCAAGCCCGCTTCCGAGATCGTCGCGGAGATGGCCGAGGCAATTCTCGGTGACCTCGATGCTCCGAGTGGATCGAACATCCTCGCGTTCGTGAACGGGCTCGGCGGCACGCCTACGATCGAGCTCTACGTCATCTACAACGAGCTCGCGAAGCAGCTCAAGAAGCGCGGCCTCACGGCCACGCGTAGTCTCGTGGGCGACTACATCACGAGCCTGGAGATGGCCGGCGCGTCGATCACGCTGCTGAAGCTCGACGACGAGCTGACCAAGCTCTGGGATGCTCCGGTCCACACACCGGCGCTCCGCTGGGGGCGCTGAGCAGGTGCAAGGAGGGACGAGCGTGAACGCCGACACAGTCCAGCGCTGGCTCGAGCAGTCAGCCGCGTCGCTCCACGAGCAGCGCGACTACCTGACACAGCTGGATGCCGCGATCGGTGACGCCGACCACGGCACGAACATGGACCGCGGGTTCACCGCGGTGGTCGAGAAGTTGGGCTCGACCGACGGTCCAGTCTCACCGGGCCGTCTCCTCACCAACGCCGGCGGCACGCTCGTCTCGACAGTCGGAGGCGCGAGCGGTCCGCTATGGGGCACTGCCCTACGGCGGGCCGGCCGCGCCCTCGGTGAAGCGGAGGAGTTCGGGAGTGGCGAGCTCGCCTCGGCGCTCGACGCGGCGCTGGCAGGCGTCGTCGAGCTCGGAGCCGCGCAGGAAGGCGAGAAGACGATGGTCGACGCCCTCGCGCCGGCCGTCCGAACCTTGCGGGAAAGCCTCGCCGGCGGTGCTTCGCTGGCCGACGCCGTGCAGGCTGCGTTCGAGGCCAGCGAGGAAGGCATGCGGGCGACCGTGCCGCTGCAGGCCTCTAAGGGTCGCGCGTCGTATCTCGGCGAGCGCAGCATCGGCCACCAGGATCCAGGCGCGACCTCCACGACGCTAATCCTCGGCGCTCTCGCCAGCACGGTCTCCGCGGAGAAATGAACGAGCGCGAGCTCCGTGGGCTCGCCGCCTCAAGCGGGGTCGCGATCGGGCGCGCGCTCGTGTGGCACGACGACGAGTCTGCGACGCCAAGGACGGGCGACCCGCTGGTTGCGCTCGACGCGGTCGCGGCCGACCTTGCGAGGGGCGCCGAACGCTTCCGTACCGCCGGTCTCGACGACGAGGCGGACATTCTGGAGACGAACAAGCTCATGGTCGAGGATCCCGCCCTCCGGCTGGAGGTCGGGCGACTGGCAGCCGAGCTCGACCCGGCGGAGGCGCTTCGGCAGGCAACGGCACTTCACGCCGAGGCGCTGGCGAAGCTTCCGGATCCGATGCTCGCTGCGCGCGCCACCGACGTCCGACAGCTCGGCGTCCGGGCAGTGCGCGCGCTCGCAGGAACCGCGATGCCCGGGGCGACCGAAGCCTCGATCCTGATCGCGCGTGACCTGGGCCCGGCGGACGTCGCCGACCTTCGCCTGGAAGAAGGCCTGGTTCTCGGCATCGCGCTGGCCGAGGGGGCTGCCACCTCCCATGCAGCGATCATGGCGCGCGCGTTCGGCGTGCCGATGGCAGTCGGTCTCGGTGAGGACGTGTTCTCGATCCGAGACGGAGATACGGTGATCGTCGACGGAGACGACGGGTCCGTTGTCGTCGACCCGAGCACGAGCCGGCTTCTCTCTGCCGAAAGCGCAGTACAGCGTCGGCGGCTGTTGCGCGAGGAGCGAGTTGCAGCGCGTGGGCTCCCCGCGGTCACGCGCGACGGGCGGATCGTGTCGCTGCTCTGCAACGCTTCCACCGCGGCGGAGGTGACGGCGGGTCTCGAGGCCGGCGCCGAAGGTGTCGGGCTCCTGCGCACGGAGCTGGCCTTTCTCGAGGCGAGCGCCTGGCCGACCGAAGACGAGCACTTCGTTGCCCTTGCACCGGCGCTCGCGCGGCTGCGTGGCCTCCTCGCGACGGTGCGGACGCTCGACTTCGGCGCCGACAAGACGCCGCCGTTTCTCGCCGGCATCACCGACCGGGGCCTCACACTGATGCTTTCCCATCCCGTGGAGCTCGAGCAGCAGTTGCGCGCGATCGTCCGAGCGGCCGAGGGAACACAGCTGCGCGTCCTCCTGCCGCTCGTCGAGTCGGCCGAGCAGGTACGAGCGGTGCGCGCACTTGTGTCCGATCCCGACGTCTCCCTTGGCGCGATGATCGAGACACCCTCGGCAGCCGCACGCGCGGCCGAGATCGCCGCCGAGTCGGACTTCATCTCGATCGGGACGAACGACCTCGTGCAGTACACGCTCGGCCTCGACCGCGAACGGCCGGTCGCCTCCGCGACGACCGCGGCCGAGCCGGTCATCCTGGGGCTGATCGGCCAGGTCGTGAAGGCTGCGCACGCGGTGGGGAGATCGGTCGAGGTGTGCGGTGAGGCGGCAGGCGAGGCGGAGGTCGCAACGCTCCTGATCGGGCTCGGCGTGGACGAGCTGAGTGTCGCGCCGGCACGCCTGGACGAGCTACGCGATACGGTGCGGCGCCTCTCCTTCACCGACGCCGCAGATGCGGCGCGACAAGCACTCGGGGCATCGTCGGCGCGAGCGGCGCTCGCGCTGGCGGGCGGGCTCCTGTCAGCCGAGATGCGGCACGAGACCGGCCAGGTGGTCGGCGGCCTCGGCCGCGCGGTCACCTGACGCCGCGATGACGAGCTCGGTCCCTCCGAGCGCCCCCAGGGCCAGAATCTCGAGGATGCTCTTGGCGTTGGCCCGCTTTCCGTTGGCGGCGATCGAGATCTCCGCAGGGAACTGCGCCGCCGCGCGCACGAAGTCCCCGGCCGGGCGCGCGTGCAGCGGAACCTCGTCGGGCAGCGTCGCCCGTCGCTCGGTCTCAGAGCTTGGCAACGGTGCGCGCCTCCTGCGCGGCGGCGAGGACCTCGTCAACCGATCCGCCGGTCGACGCCGTGACTCCAGCGGCGATCGCGCCTTCCACGAGCGGGGCGTCGGCGATCCGAAGCAGTGCGACCGTCTCGTCGGGCAACTCGCCCAGTGCGGCGCGTACCGAGAGCACGGAGCTGCCGAGGTCCATGAGGACGACCGCTCCGGCAGACTGGGCCGCTTCGCGGAGGGCCGCGAGCACACGGCCACCATCGGTTCCGAACGTTCCGTCCGGCCCGCCGCCAGCCGCCACGATCGGCACGCTTGGACCCGCGACCTGGGCGACGAGCTGCGCGAGGCCGTCCGCGATCGCCGCACTATGCGACACGAGCACGAGGCCAACGAAGCCGTTTCGAGACTCCCGGTCCATCGACCTGCCATTCTACAATGTCGAACGGCATTCGACAATACCCATCGATGATTCAATCCGTCGACCGAGCCGTGCGTATCCTCAAGGCCCTCGCCGGTGGCCCCGGGCGCCTTGGAGTCAGCGAGCTCTCGGACCGTCTCGGCCTCGCCAAAGGCACGGTCCACGGGTTGCTGCGGACGCTCCAGTCCCACGGCCTCGTCGAGCAGCACCCCGACAGCGACAAGTACCAGCTGGGCCCACAGCTCCTCCAGCTCTCGAACCGCTACCTCGATCTGAGCGAGCTCCGCTCGCGTTCACTCGCCTATTCGGAGGCACTCGCGGGACGCGCCGACGAGGCGGTGCGCGTCGGTGCGTTCCACGGCGACGGGATGCTCGTCGTCCACCACGTCTTCCGCCCCGACACGAGCCTCCAGATCCTCGAGGTCGGCTCGCTGCTGCCTCTGCACGCGACTGCTCTCGGGAAAGCCGTACTCGCATACCTCGACGAGGACGTCTGGGACGACCTCGTCGGAGCTGCGCCCACGAAGCTGACGGGCCAGACGCTCGTCACGACGGCCGCGCTCGGTCGCGACCTCGACGGTGTTCGGGAGCGAGGCTACGCACTCGAAAAGGAGGAAGCAGTGCTAGGCGAGGGCGGCGTAGCCGCTCCGATCTTCGACCGCCGCTCGGAGGCGGTCGGAGCGATCGGCGTCGTCGGCCCACGCGAGCGGGTCCTCGGCCGCGGCCGCGAGCGCAAGCTCGGCACCGCGGTGATCGAGGCGGCGCGGGGCATCTCCCGGGACCTCGGCGCTACACGCTGGCCCGCGATCTGAACCTCTGACGGCAAGAGGCCGCGCAGCTCCGATGAGTTCCGCCGTGTGACACGGTCTTTCCCAGCAGATATCGAACGAGGAGCTGATCACGATGGCAAGACTCAGATGCGAAATCTCGATGTCCCTCGACGGCTTCGTCGCCGGGCCGAACCCGAGCCTCGAGGAGCCGCTGGGAGCAGGAGGGGACCTCTTGCATGAATGGGCCTTTGCGGCTGCTAGCTGGCGGGAAAGTCACGGCCTCTCGGGCGGCGAGGCGAACGCGGACTCCGAGGTCCTGGAGGAATCGACCGGCTCGACGGGAGCCGTCGTCATGGGCAGGCGGATGTTCAGCGGCGGTCAGGGTCCATGGGAGCCCGATCCCAGGGCAGACGGTTGGTGGGGAGACGACCCCCCGTTCCACGTGCCCGTGTTCGTGCTCAGCCACCATGCTCGCGAGGCCCTGGCGATGGAAGGAGGCACGTCCTTCAACTTCGTCACCGACGGCATCGAGGCCGCGCTCGAGGAGGCTCGCGCGGCAGCAGGCGACAAGGATGTCCTGCTCGCCGGCGGGGCGAGCGTCGTTCAGCAGTACCTGAAGGCCGGACTGCTGAATGAACTACAGATTCACGTTGCCCCCGTGCTCCTGGGCGACGGGACGTCCCTCTTCGACCGGCTCCGCATCGACGCGGTCGGGCTGGAGACGACGAGGGTGATCGCGTCACCGTCCGTCACCCACCTGCGCTTCACGGTGCCGGCTCGAACGACCTAGATCAGCTCGGCTGCTGCACGATCCGGATGTAGGGCCGGGGCGATTCCCAGCCGTCCGGATACGTCTCTTTCGCCTCGTCGTCGGAGACCGACCCCGCGATGATCACGTTGTCGCCCTGCTGCCAGTTGACCGGAGTCGCGACCTTGTGCTTCGCGGTCAGCTGCAGCGAGTCGATCACGCGAAGAACCTCGTCGAAGTTCCGGCCGGTCGTCATCGGATACACCAGGATCAGCTTGATCTTCTTGTCAGGCCCGATCACGAAGACGTTACGCACGGTCTGGTTGTCGGCCGGCGTGCGCGCGGTCGGGTCACCCTCGACCGAGGCCGGCAGCATCCCGTAGAGCTTCGAGACCTTGAAGTCGGCGTCGCCGATGATCGGGTAGTTCGGTGCGTAGCCCTGCGTCTCCTCGATGTCCGCCACCCACTTCGCGTGGTTCTCCATGGGATCCACCGACAGCCCGACCACCTTGACTTTGCGCCGGTCGAACTCAGGCTTGATCTTGGCCATGTAGCCGAGCTCGGTCGTGCAGACAGGGGTGAAGTCCCGCGGGTGCGAGAAGAGCACTGCCCACGAATCGCCGATCCAGTCGTGGAAGCTGATCGGGCCTTCCGTGGTTTCGGCCGTGAAGTCAGGTGCGGTATCGCCTATCTGCAAAGCCATCTCTCCTCCTCGACGCAGGTATCCCTTCAGAAAGTAAAGCTAGCACCCAGGATCGAGTCTAGTCCGAAGCGCGCCCTCTGACTCTGAGTCCAACCGAGAGCGCAGCGAGCAGAGCAGGGATCCCGAGGGCAAGCGGAAGGATGCCTCCGGAGTTGAGCGTCTGGCGACGGGCGATCGAGACATGCACGGTCGGGCCGGTGCTCGCGGCGGTCGTACCGTTGTTCGCGGTGCGACTCCGCCCATCACCAACGCGGCAGATTAGGAGCCGAAGGTGAGCCGATGATGAGAGCCCGATGCGGATTGACCCGCAAGGCCCAGGGAAGGGAGGATCGGGCCCTGTCGTTCTGACGAGGAGGTACCGATGGCGCCGATCACCGAGAGCATCGAGATCAACCGAAGGCCCGAGGACGTGTTCGCGTACCTCGACGACGTCAAGCGCCACGGCGAGTGGCAAGAACAGATCGTCGACGTCCAACCTCAGGACGACGGGCCGCTCCGGGTCGGCTCGCGGGTGAAGGAAACACGGCGCGTGC
>Ga0307296_10000064_pt1 | contig 40515 bp, 47 predicted proteins | sample ER_DNA_153_FD_194467 | JGI IMG/M metagenome (GOLD analysis project Ga0307296, IMG submission 194467) | Bulk soil microbial communities from the East River watershed near Crested Butte, Colorado, United States - ER_DNA_153 | ecosystem: Environmental > Terrestrial > Soil > Floodplain | place... | reverse complement strand
CGACGAGCGGGTCCTCCCGGCCGAAGCGGGCCTCGACGAGACGCACATCAGCTTCAGCAAAGGCTGCTATCCCGGCCAGGAGCCAATCGCGCGTCAGCGCTACCGCGGAAAAGTGAATCGCAAACTGCGCGTGCTGGACGTCGAAGGCGATGCAACCCCAGGCACAGAACTGTTGCTCGAGGGCAAAACGGTAGGACGAATCACGAGCGCAGTCCTAGGTGTCGCGCTCGGCTATGTGCGCGTAGAAGTCCCAGACGACGCGCAACTAGAGCTCGCCCCGAAGCCGGGCTCTGCCCGGCTTCGCTAACGCAGGCGCGGATCGAAACGTGAACGCTCGGAAATCATCATGCCGTGCGTAGCGCGGCGGATTTCCGAGCGGAGTGCCGCTCGGCGCGGGTCTTAATTCCGCGCAGCATCCTCCGCTCCATCACGAGCGAGCCTGGCTCCATCGGCAGCATGGCGACGCGTGCCGCGAGGGTCGGTTGGCGGTAGCGGTTCCGGCTGATCAGCCGTGTGGTGCGGCCTTGCTGTTCAAGCACGAACGTCCAGACCCAGTTGCGGTCATCAGAGCGCCAAGCGATCACGCGTTCCGACTCAACACGCTCGAATCGCATACGGCGTGCCCCAAGATCGAGCGTGTCGCCAACCTGCGGGTCCTGGTACTCCGGCAGGACGCGCTCAACGCTGTGCATGTTCAACCCGAGCAGGTTCTCGATCCAGTCGTATGTGTACGCGCCACCGCGCGGCGCCGGACCCATCTGCGCAATCCACGGCCAGACCGACGCGGGCGGCGCGTCAATCGTGACCGCACGCGTAGACACTCCGTCGGCGTCCTCCAGTAGCTCATCCCCCGGCAGACGCGATCTAGCCTCCTCGCTCGTCGCGCCCCAGGTGAGGATTGGCCGACGGAGGATTGGATAGAGCACACCGAGCGCGCCGAGCAATGCGAGTGCCGACGTTCGCGGTCTGGTCACCGCCGCGCCACGACGATTCCGGCATCCCAACCGGGAGCGCGCCCACCCATAGGGACGTGGATCGACTCGGCATCGAGGCCGCTGCGGGCAATGAGCCATGAGATGAACGAGTTCGAGTTCCACATCTCGCCCGCACCCATTTCGTCCCGGCCCCAGACGGGAGTCGGCACGGATGGCACCAGATCAAGGATTCGTCGCGAGGTACCTGGATCGTTCGTTAGTCGCCGTGGGCTCTCGACCGCCTCGCTTACGTCTGGAATAACGCCGTCACGCCAGCGGCGTAGCTCGTAGCGAAAGAGCCGAAAGCGCCCCGCCCAGCGGCTTCCGACCGGACCTTCGGCGACAACCCCACGCTCGACCCCTTTGTTGTCGGAGATGGGTGCCTGCTCGATCACGAAGCGACCCTCCGGCACGCGCACCACGAGTGCAGAGTGGTAGAGGTCGCAAGGAGACCGTCCCTGTAGCCGTGCTGTCACGGCCTCGAAGACGCGCCCGTTCAAACGGACCGATTGGCCGCCCGCCCCGAGCGGGAGCCAGTAGAGGTCGATCCCGTCAGAATGTGTGTCCACTTGGCGACAGTCTGCCCGCGAGACCGTGTCCCCGCGGCTCCCGTTGCCCTTCTCGCCCCTCGGTAGTTCGCAGGTGGAACCCAAGACCGCAACTCGCAACACCGCCGCGAAGCCGGGCTCCGCCCGGCTTCGCTAACGCAGGCGCGGATCGAAACGCGAACGCCTGGAAATCATCATGCCGCGCGTAGCGCGGCGGATTTCCAGGCGGAGTGCGCCCGGCATGATTCGAACATGCGACCTCTGCCTCCGCAGGGCAGCGCTCTATCCCCTGAGCTACGGGCGCCCCGAAGCCGCACCAGTCTAGCGAGGTAGGGAAGGAACGGCGGGCCGCGAACCCTGCCGCATGGCGGACTTGCCCGACTTCTTGACGTTGCGGCACAACCGTGACCGGGCCGGAATCCACGAAGTGCCCTTTCGGCGGGCCGGAACGGCGCTCGTCGCGCTGTTCTGTCTCGCCGGCCTGTTGAACGTCTTCGGACAACGGCCGCAGAGCTCGACGGCGGCTGTGTCGGCCGCTTCGATCAAGGTGTACGCGCCGACACGGGTGCGGCTCGGTCTGTACTACGAGGCGCGTTTCACGATCGACGCACACAGTGACGTCAAGAACGCAACGCTCGTGCTCCACTCCGGCTGGGCCGAAGGCCACACGATCAACACGATCGAGCCGAGCCCGATCGGCGAAGCGAGCCGTGACGGCAAGCTCGTGCTCGAGCTCGGCCACATTCCCGCCGGCCAGACCCATCTGCTCTTCATGCAGCTGCAGGTGAATCCGACCAATGTCGGCCGGCGTTCGCAAGACGTTGCGCTGTACGACGGCGATACGTTGCTCACGTCCATCGACCGCACGATCACGATCTTTCCCTGATGGACATCGTCGTCCGAGCCTTTATCGCGTTCGTCGTCATTCTCTTCCTGACGCGGATCGTCGGGCGCCGTGAGCTCAGCTCGCTCGAGCCGTTCGATCTGATCCTGCTCGTCACGATCGGCGATCTCGTGCAACAGGGTGTGACCCAGAACGACTTCTCGCTGACCGGAATGGTGCTCGCGATCGGGACGATCGCCGTCCTGACGGTGTTCTTCTCGTACCTGCCCTGGCGCTTCCAGGTCCTGCGGCCGGTGCTCGAGGGAGTGCCCACCATCCTCGTGGACGAGGGGAACGTCGTCGAGAAGAACCTCAAGCGGCACCGCATGACGCAGGAGGAAGTCGCAGCTGCGGCTCGGCTGCAGAACGTTCCCTCGCTGTCAGACGTGCGCTGGGCCGTGCTCGAAACGAACGGACAGATCAGCTTCATCAAGAAGAGCGGATGACCCTCTTCCTGAAGGAGGAGGACGTCGTCGCCCTGCTCGAGCCCGCTGACGCCGTCGAAGCCGTCGAGGGCTCGTTCCTGCGCATGGCGGCGGGCGCGGTGGAGATCGCTCCACGACGGCGGCTCAAGTTGCAGGAAGGGCGCCTGGCCGACATGGCGGCCGCGGATCTCGAGCTCGGCTACGCGGGCGTGAAGGCGTACGGGGCGACGGCTCAGGGAGAGGCATTCGTCGTCGCGCTCTTCGCGGCCGACCGTCCCGAGCTCGTGGCGCTGATCGAGGCCGATCACCTCGGACGCCTGCGCACGGGTGCGGCCAGCGGTGTTGCCGCGAAGCACCTCGCGCGCGAGGGTGCATCCTCGCTCGGGGTGATCGGTTGCGGCAAGCAGGCCGAGACACAGGTCACATGCATCCGCGCCGCGGTGCCGACGATCGAGCGGGTCGTCGCCTACTGTCGGACCGAGCGCAACCTCGAGGCATTCTGCAAGCGTGTCGGCGCGGAGCCGGCAGAGAGCAACCGCGAAGCCGCAGAGCAGGACGTCGTCGTCACGATCACGAGCTCCCGTGATCCGGTCCTGCGCGGGGAGTGGCTTCGGCCCGGGGCACTCGTCTGCGCTGCAGGAGCGAACAATCCGTCCTCACGCGAGCTGGACAACGTCGTCCTCGAGCGTGCCACCTTCGTGTGTTGCGACTGGAAGGAGCAGGCGCGGATCGAGTCCGCCGATCTCATCGAGCCGATTCAGCACCGTGTGCTCGACTGGCTCGAGGTGCACGAGCTCCACGAAGTCGTGTCGGGCGAGCTGCCGGGGCGGCAGTCGCACGACGACATCGTCGTGTTCAAGTCGAATGGAATCGCCGCGTGGGACGTGGCGATCGCAGCCGCGGCAGTCGATCGTGCGCGCGAGCGCGGCGTCGGGCTCGCGCTCTAGCTGCGCGTGGCTTCGAGATCGCGGCGGGTGTCCTCGACGGTCTCGTCGCCGAGCGCCTGGATCAGCTCGGGCCGGTCGAGCATGCGCAGCCGCTGTCTCGGGCTGAGCCTGTTCTGCACGTAGCGGTCCTCGAGGATCTCGCCGAGCCCGCGCCCGCGGCCGTGCTCACGGATGACGTACGCGGCAACGCGCTCCTCGGTGCTGGTTCCGGCGAAGAGAAACGAGAACGGCGAGCGCAGCAGGATTGCGAGTCGCTGCATTCAGACGATTGTATCCTTGCAACCGTGAGGCGGAAATCCACGGAGGGCCGCTTCGCCGAGCGGGTCGTCCACTGGGTCGACGATGCCGGCGCCGCAGAGACGATCGTGATCTGGATCGAGCGCAAGCAGGGCGCGGTCTGGGCCGTAGGCCGAGCCGTCAACCTGGCGCAACGCTCGAGTGACGAGCCGCGCCAGAACGACTATCTCTTCGAGGGCTTCGAGCTCGACGACGCGCTCGAGGCGGCCAACGAAGCCCTGGAGGACGACCTGAGCGTCTCCGAGAGCGACGGGCACCCCGAGAAGATGAAGCCGTTTACGCGCGACGAGCTGCTGAAGCCTTTGGAACGTTGGTTCTTTGGGCGCCGCTAGGCCACCGCAGGTTCGCGTCCGGGATCGGGTCGCCGTGGGGATCGTGCGTCGGGAACCCGAGCGCCCGGTCGATTCGCTCTTCCAGCTCCTCTGACAGTGCATGCTCGAGGCGCTCTGCCTCGTTGTGCACCTTGTCCACGTCGACTCCGAGCGTCTCCGCGAGGTAGAGCTCGAGCAGGCGGTGGTGCCGGATCACCTCCAGCGCGACCTTCTCGCCTGCGGCAGTCAGCTCGATCCCGTGATACGGCTGATGCGCCGCCAGCTCCAGCGCGGCGAGCTTCTTGACCATCGCGCTCGCAGACGCAGGTGAAACGCCCAGGCGCTTCGCGAGCGCTGTCACCGTCACGCGCCCACCGTCGTGGCCGAGCTTGTAGATCTCGCGCAGGTAGTCCTGGATCGCGTCGGTCAGTGGCGGCTTAGCCATGACTCCACAGTCTAGGCTCCCTCTCGTGCGCATCCGCATCGGTCACTCGGCAGATCCCGACGACGCGTTCATGGCCTGGGGACTCGTCTCGGGCAGTGTCGATCCGCGCGGCTTTGAGTTCGACTTTGTCCCGGAGGACATCCAGGTGCTGAACGAATGGGCGCTCGACGGGAAGCTCGAGGTGACCGCGTTGTCGCTCGCGACCTATCCGCTCGTGCAGGACGCATACGCGCTCCTGCCGCACGGCGCGTCGATCGGCTCCGGCTACGGGCCGATCGTGGTCGCGCAGCGAGAGCTGTCGCTCGACGAGTTGCGAGACGTCGAGGTCGCCGTGCCCGGTCGTCTGACGACCGCCTTCCTCGTTCTCGGCATGGCGCTCGGTGGACCGTTCGTTCATAGGGCGCTGCCGTTCGACCGCATTCTCGAGGAGGTCAAGTCGGGTCGCGCCGCGGCGGGTCTCCTGATCCACGAGGGTCAGCTGACCTACGAGGACGAGGGGCTCGTCAAGGTGCTCGATCTCGGTGAGTGGTGGTTGCTCGAGACCGGTCTGCCGCTGCCACTCGGCGTCAACGTCGCGCGGCGGGACGTCCCGCGCCTCCCCGAACTCTCGGCCGTGCTTCGGGAATCCATCGAGGCCGGACTGGCGAACCGGCAGGAAGCGACGACGTACGCGCTCGGCTTCGCCCGCGACCTCGCGCCCGATACGGCGGACCGCTTCATCGCCATGTACGTCAACGAGCTCACCTGCGACTACGGCGACGAAGGCCGGCAGGCAGTTCAAGAATTGCTCCGGCGCGCAGAGGAGACGGGCACGTACGAACAGCCCGTGCGCGTCGAGTTCGTCGAGTCGTGAGCCGCGCCGTCATCCTCTCCGGAGTCCGCACCCCGATCGGACGCAGGGGCGGAGCGTTGGCGGGCGTCAGGCCGGACGATCTCGCCGCGACGGTGATCGCCCAGGCGGTTGCGCGTGCCGGAGTGGACGCGGCGGAGATCGAGGACGTTTATTTCGGCGCTGCCAACCAGGCGGGCGAGGACAACCGAAACGTCGCGCGCATGGCGGTCCTGCTCGCAGGCCTGCCGGAGACCGTTGCAGGCGTGACGATGAATCGCCTTTGCGCTTCGGGACTGTCTGCAGTGATTGCGGCGTCACACGCGATCGCGGCCGGTGACGGCGATCTCTTCGTCGCCGGCGGTGTCGAGTCGATGAGCCGCGCGCCGCTCGTGCACGCGAGGCCCGACATCGGTGATGACGCGACCGAATACGACACGCAGCTCGGGTGGCGCTTCCCGAACCCACGACTCGCCGAGCTCTTCCCGCTCGAGTCGATGGGCGAGACGGGGGAGAACGTCGCCGAACGCTGGGGCGTGTCGCGTGAGGACCAGGACGCTTTCGCGCTGCGCTCCCAGCAGCGCTGGGCCGCGGCCACGGGGTCGGGCCGCTTCGACGAAGAGCTCGTTCCTGTGAACGGGCTGACGCAGGACGAACATCCGCGTCCGGACACAACTGCGGAAAAGCTCGCCGCCCTCAAACCGGTGTTCCGCGAGGGCGGCTCCGTCACCGCGGGCAACGCGAGCGGCGTCAACGACGGAGCGGCCGCGCTCGTGATCGCGAGTGAAGAGCGGGCTGCAGCCCTCGGCGTCGAGCCGCTCGGCCGCTTCGTCGGCAGCGCGGTCGCCGGGGTCGATCCGCGCGTGATGGGGATCGGGCCCGTGCCGGCCGTTCGCAAGCTGCTGGAACGCACCGGCCTGGCCGTCGGCGACCTCGACCTGGTGGAGCTGAACGAGGCGTTCGCGTCTCAGAGCCTCGCCGTCATCCGCGAGCTCGGCCTCGACGACGAGAGGGTGAACGTGAACGGCGGCGCGATCGCCATGGGGCACCCGCTCGGAATGAGCGGTGCCCGTCTGGTCGTCTCGCTTCTGCACGAGCTGCGCCGCCGGGACGGCCGATACGGGCTCGCGACGCTCTGCGTCGGTGTGGGCCAGGGCCAGGCGGCGTTGTTCGAGCGCAGCCGGTGAGCGGTGCTCACTCGAACGAGTGATCTTGTGCTTGGTGACGCAAGTTTGCGGAGAGAACGCGTTCTCCTCCGCACATGCGACGCACATTCACCACCGCCGCGAACGACTGTGAGCCCGTCCGCGTGCTCGTCGTCGACGACCACGCGCTCTTCGCGGAAGCTCTGATGCTCACACTCGGAATCGACGACCGCATCCAGGTCATCGGGTCCGCAGCAAGTGGAACCGAGGCCGTCTCTCTAGCCGAAGCGCTCCACCCGGACGTCATCCTCATGGACGTCCACATGCCGACCATGGACGGCATCGAGGCGACGAGACATGTGCGGCGTGTCTCGCCGCGCTCGCGCGTAGTCGTCGTCACCGGCGCACGTTCGCCCGAGCTCAGGGCGCACGCCGAGGCCGCCGGAGCGGAGCGCCTCCTGACGAAAGACACGCCCGCGCTCGGCCTGATCGATGCAATCCTCGACTTCCCCCGCGCAACGGTGACGCAGCTCGTCCCGCGAGAGGCGAGGACAGCATGAGCGGGGTCGCCTCCGCCAAGCCGCGGCCCAGCCTCGACGGTCTGGCTGAGCTCGCGCGTCTCAGTGTCGACGGATCGACCGAGTCGATCGAGCGGATCCTGTCGCTCGCCCGAGCCGCGCTCGACATGGATGTCGCGGTCATGGCCGCATTCGACGGTGACTTCGTCGTTCAGGCTGTCGACGGCGAGCACGAATGGTTCGACCTGGACGTCGGCTTGCGCCTACCTGTGAATCAGACGTATTGCGGGGCGATGACGAAGGGAGAGATCCCTCACCTTGTGAACGACGCCGCCGCGGACGATCGCACCGCGGATCTGCCGCTCACCCGTGAGGCAGGCATCGGCGCCTACGTCGGCGTACCGATTCGCCTCTGGGACGGAACGCTCTACGGGACGCTCTGCTGCCTCAGCCGCTCGGCGGAGCCCTCGCTGAACGGGCGCGACGTCCGCTTCCTGCGCGTCCTTGCGGAGATCGTGGCGGACCAGCTCGACCGCGACCAGCTGGAGACCGAGAAGCGCCGGCTCGAGTGGTCCCGAATCCACTCGATTCTCGAGCGCGACAGCGTCGACGTCGAGTTCCAACCGGTCTTCGACCTGCTCGACTGCAGCATCGTCTCGCTCGAGGCACTGGCCCGCTTCTGGACCGAGCCCATGCGTTCCCCGTCGGTGTGGTTCGCCGAGGCGAACGAGGTCGGGCTCGGTGCCGAGCTGGAGCTCGCCGCGATCCGGTCGGCGCTGCAACGCATCGACGACTTCCCGGAGGGCGTCGCGCTCGCGCTCAACGTGTCACCGGCTACCGCTCTCGACCCGCGCTTCTGCGAGCTCTTGCTCGGCGTCGCCGAGCGCATCGTGATCGAGATCACCGAGCACGCACAGGTCGACGACTACGACGCGCTGGCGGCCGCACTTGCCCCGCTTCGCCAACGTGGCGCGCAACTCGCGATCGACGACGTTGGCGCCGGCTTCGCCAACCTCCGACACATCCTTCGCCTTGCGCCCGACATCGTGAAACTCGACTTGAGCCTGACGCAGGAGATCTCCCGCGATCCGGCCCGGCTGGCGCTCGCCACCTCGCTCGTCGGCTTCGCCGGTGGAGTAGGAGCGAGAATCGTCGCCGAAGGAATCTCGAGCGACGAAGACCTCACCTCGCTTCGGGCGCTCGGCGTGGACTACGGCCAGGGGTTCTACCTTGCGCGTCCTTCAGCCCTTCTCAACTGATCCTCCCCCCAGCCGCGGGCGCCTCATACCGCAGGTGCCCGCGGCACCCCCCCTTGCAGAAGCCACAAAACTGTTCCAAGGTGAGTGGGCGTGAGCACCGCCTACGCCCAAGCGCCTCCGCGGGACGCGACCGCTCTGCTGTACGAGCGGCACTCGTCGCGCATCTTCGGTTTCTGTCTGAGTCGCCTCGGCTCACGGGAGGACGCAGAGGACGCCATGCAGATGACGTTCCTCAATGCGCAGCGCGGGCTCGGACGCGGGGTCGTTCCCGAGTTCGAGCTGGCGTGGCTCTTCAAGATCGCCCAGAACGTCTGCCATAACCGGCACCAGTCGGCGAAGCGGCGCGGTTGCGTCGAGGCGCCGCACGACCTCGACTCGCTGCAGGACGTGATCGCATCACCAGAGCGTGGTGGTAGCGGTGTTTCGCTCGGCGAGTTGACGCAGGCGCTGGGCACGATTCCGGCGCGACAGCGCAAGGCTCTGCTGCTGCGGGAGTTCCAGGGGTATTCGTACGAGGAGATCGCGGCCGAGCTGGACGTCACTGTCGCCGCCGTCGAGACGCTGCTCTTTCGTGCGCGCCGCGCCATGGCGCAGCAGCTCGAGCAGACCGGCGCAACGCAGAGTCGTGGCCGAAGCGCAGTCGCGGTGGTCTTCGAGGTCTTCCAGTGGCTCTTCAAGGGCGGGGCCGCGCCGCTCAAGCTCGCGGCGGTCGCGGCCACCGTGGCCACGACGGCCTCGCTCGCTGTCGTTCCCGCCGTACGCGACGGCCGGCCTGCTGCTCCACCCGTGCAGAAGCTCCCGGTGCTCACTTCAGTCGTGCCGCAGCGCGGCCAGGAGCGGAGCCGGGTCGTTACCGAGATCCCTCGCCGCGCCACGTCACGGCCTCAGGTCGCCGGCAATGTCACGGCGACGCCCACGGTTCCGGCGACCGCGGCTGCTTCGATGCAGACGTCGCAGATTCCAACGTCGAAGCCGAACGCTCCGGCCGCCGACGCGAAGGCGCCGACCGTGACGACGACCACCGCTCCGACGGCGGCCGCGCCGGCGCTGCCGGCGATCACTGTGCCCGAGGTGACGGTCCCTGCGGTGAGCCTGCCCGATGCGCAGCTCCCCGAAGTCAAGCTTCCGGGAGTCAAGCTCCCGGAAGTGCAGCTCCCGGAAGTGCAGCTGCCGGACGTGCAGCTGCCGACCGTGCAGTTGGCGAAGCTTCCCTGATCAGCTCGAGGGCGGGCGGATGTAGATCACGCCCTCGTGCTTCATCGGCACGAATGGTGCGCCCAGGCTCGTGATCATGTGCTCCGTCTGCGCGAGCAGCTCGTCGGCGGCGGCCTCGGCGTCGTGGCCGTATGGGACTTCGATGCACACCTCTCCTACGGGGCGGGCGTCCAGCCCGGCGTCTTGCAACTCTTGGAGCAGGCGATCGCGATCCGGAATCCTCGCCGCTTCGACCTGGATCGATTCCTCGGCCATGAGACCGATGTCTCCCGCGTCCGAGTGGGCCAAACCCGTATCCTGCGCGGCCGATGGCCGTCGCGACAGACCGCGAATATGGGCTCTTCATCAACGGGGAGCTCGTCGAACCGGCGTCAGGTGAGCTGCGTGACCTGACCGAGCCGGCCACCGGCAATCCGCTGGGGCGGGTCGCCATGGCCGCGGAGGCGGACATCGACCGGGCGGTCGAGGCCGCGCGCGCCGCGCTCGATGGACCCTGGGGCAAGACGCCTCCGACCGAGCGTTCACGGCTGTTGCACGCGCTGGCCGACGCGATCGTCGCGAACCGCAAGGAGCTCGCGGAGCTCGAGGTGCGCAATGTCGGCAAGGCGATCTCGTCCGTGAAGGCCGAGGTGAACCAGGCCGTCGAGAACTTTCGTTTCTACGCATCTGCGATCGCATCGATTGCGGGCCGATCGAACCCGCTCGGCGGGTCGCTGCTCTTCTATTCGCTGAAGGAGCCCGTCGGGGTCGCCGGCCAGATCGTTCCCTGGAACTACCCGTTGATGATGACGACCTGGAAGCTCGCGCCCGCGCTGGCCGCCGGGTGCTCCGTCGTGCTGAAGCCCGACTCGGCGACACCGCTCACCGCACTTCGGCTCGGGGAGCTGGCCAGCGAGGTCGGCTTCCCTCCGGGCTCGGTCAACATCGTTCCCGGTCCGGGGAAGACGACCGGCGCGTATCTCGTGAAGCACCCGGGCGTCGAGAAGATTGCCTTCACAGGCTCGACGGAGACCGGGGGCGAGATCATGCGGCTTGCTTCGGGCCCGATCAAGCGTCTCACGCTCGAGCTCGGCGGGAAGAGCCCGAGTCTCGTCTTCGCGGATGCGAACCTCGACGACGCGATCCCGAGCGCGGTCTGGTCGATCTACTACTCGGCGGGGCAGAGCTGCGAGGCGCGCTCGCGCGTGCTGGTGGAACGCTCGATCTACGACGACTTCGTCCAGAAGTTCTCCGAGCTGGCCGGCCGGCTGCGCGTCGGGGATCCGCTCGACCCCGAGACGCAGGTCGGCTCCCTCATCTCAGCTGCGCACCGCGAGAAGGTGCACGGCTACGTCGAGCAGGGACGCGGCGAGGGAGCGGAGGTCGTCACAGGCGGCGCGATCACCGAGGGGACCGGCGCCTTCTATCCGCCGACCGTGCTCGCGGGTGTGGAGAGCCCGATGTCGGTGGCGCAGGAGGAGATCTTCGGGCCGGTCGTGACGCTGATCCCGTTCGAAGACGAGAAGGACGCGATCCGGATCGCGAACGACGTGCAGTACGGCCTGATGGCGACAGTGTGGACGGGCGATCCGGCGCGAGCACACCGCGTTGCGAGCCGCATCAAAGCCGGGACCGTCGGCATCAACATGCCGTACACCGCCTTTCCGGGCATCCCGTTCGGCGGCTACAAACAGTCCGGCTTCGGCCGTGAGCTCGGCCTCGAGACGCTCGATCTGTACCTCGAGACGAAGAGCGTCCTCGTCTCCACGAGCCCGAAGCCGTTCAACCCGTTCGGCCTCTAACGCGCGGCGTCACACTCCCGTCACCATGTCCGACACCAGGCCGTGGCCGCGGGCGTCACGTCCAGGAGGGATGATCGCGCGATGAGGATCCACGAACGGCTCGACGAGCTCTACGCCATCGGCGGCGGCGTCGGCGCGAACCGCGTCGCCGGTACCTCGGGGGAGGACCGCGCACACGAACTGGCTGCGCAGTGGCTGGAGGAGGCAGGCCTTGCGGTCGAGGTCGACAGCGCCGGCAACCTGATCGGGCGCAGCGCCGACACGAGCGTCTGGACCGGCTCTCATCTCGACTCCGTCCCGTACGGAGGCAAGTTCGACGGTGCGCTCGGGGTCGTCGCGGCGATCGAGGCGGTGGAACGCTCGGGCCGCGGGGTCGTCGTGGTTTTCCGCGACGAGGAGCGTGGTTGCATCGGGAGCACGGCGTTCGTCGACCGCGAGCAGCTCCCCGAGTGCTTCCTGGAGGTGCACATCGAACAAGGGCCGGTGTTGGAGCGGGCCTCCGCGCCGCTCGGGCTGGCGATGGGCATCGTCGGAATCGTGCGCGGCGAGCGCACGTTCGAAGGACGCGCCGGTCATGCCGGGACTGTTCCGATGCTGGGACGCGAGGACGCCCTCGTCGCTGCCGCCGAGTACGTCCTCCGCGCCCGCGCCGCGGCGATCCCGATCGAAGGCGCGGTCGCAACCGTCGGCCAGGTCGACGTCGAGCCCGGAGCCGTGAATGTGATCCCGAGCAGGGTGAGGGTCTCCGTCGACGTTAGGGCGCCGGACCGCGCGCGGCTCGACCGCCTGGTCGCCGAGCTCGAGCTCGAGGCCGACTTCCGCATGGAGCCCGTCCCGATGGCCGAGCGTCCGATGGCGGCGTTCCGCGCGGAGCTCGAGCAGCGCGGGCTCCCGGTGATCGAGCTCCCGTCGGGTGCCGGCCACGACGCCGCCGTTCTTGCGGGCGCAGGCGTCCCGACGGCCATGCTCTTCGTCCGCAGCCTGAACGGCGGGATCAGCCATTCGCCGCAGGAGGAGTCCTCGCCCGAGGACGTCCAGCTGGCCGTCGACGTGCTCGCGGGGGCGATAGCCAGGCTCGCCGAAGGGCCCGACTAGGCACCGCCCGCCGGTCGGACTAGAGTCGCCAGGCACGGTCGTTCGGCACAGGAGAGAGGAGAACATGAGGAAACGCAGGTTCGCCCTTGGCCTGCCGTTCGCGCTCGCCGCCGCGCTGATTCTGGCGCTCGGCGTCTCGAACGGCTCGGCGAGGACGCAGAAGAAGGCGGCGGCGTTCAAGGCCGCGTGGATCTACGTCGGCCCGCACAACGACGGCGGGTGGTCGCAGGCCCACGACAAGGGACGTCTCTACGTCCAGAGCAAGCTCGGCTCGAATGTCGAGACGACGTTCAAGGAAAACGTTCCGGAAGGACCTCAGGTGGCGCAGGTCATCGAGGGTCTGATCCGTGACGGCAACAAGATCATCTTCGCGACGTCGTTCGGGTTCCAGGGTGCGATGGTCGCCGCCGCGAAGAATCATCCGGACGTGAAGTTCGAGATGGCGACCGGCACCGCGCAGTCCAAGAACATGGCGGAGTATTTCGGGGCAGGCGAGGACGCCATCTATCTCTCGGGCATGGCGGCAGGCGCCGCGACGAAGAAGGGCGTGATCGGTTACGTCGTTCCCTTTGCGATCCCCGAGGTAATCCGGCACGCGAACGCTTTCGCACTCGGCGCGCAGGCGATGCATCCCGGGGTCAAGGTGAGGCTGATCTGGACGAACTCGTGGTTCTCACCCGACAAAGAGACACAGGCTGCTCAAAGCCTGCACACGGCCGGCTCGGACGTGCTCGGGCAGAACGTCGACAGTCCGGCGGCGGGTCAGTACGCCGAGAAGAAGGGGATTCCGTGGGTCGGCTACGACTCGGACGCGCGCAAGTTCGCGCCCAAGCAGTGGCTGACCGCGGCGATCTACAACTGGGGCCCGTACTACCTGCGGAAGACCAAGGCCGCGATGAACGGGACCTGGAAGACGAACTTCTACTACGGCAACCTCAAGGACAAGATGGTCGGGCTGGCGCCGTACGGACCGAAGGTCACGGCGAAGACGAAGGCGGCGATCGCGAAGAAGAGGGCTGGCCTGATCAAGGGCACGTTCTACGAGTTCGCAGGACCGCTGTACGACCAGAAGGGCAAGCTGAGGATCCCCAAGGGCAAGCGCATGTCCGTCAAGGACCTCTACGGAATGACCTGGCTCGTCAAGGGCGTCGTCGGTAGCGCCAAGGGCTGATACGACCGAGGGCGGGGAGGCTTCGGCCTCTCCGCCTTCCTCTCCTGCGGTTGCGCTGCGGGGAATCACGAAGCGGTTTCCCGCTGTCGTTGCGAACGACCATGTCGACTTCGAGGCAGCAGCCGGGGAAGTCCACGCGCTGCTGGGTGAGAACGGCGCAGGGAAGACGACGCTCTCGAACATCCTCACCGGCCTCTACCGCCCGGACGAGGGCGAGATCGAGCTCTTCGGGAAACGCGTCGATTTCAACTCACCCCGCGACGCGCTCGACGCCGGCGTCGCGATGGTGCATCAGCACTTCCGGCTCGTCTCTCCGTTCACCGTCGCGGAGAACGTGGTGCTCGGCGATCACCGTGACGTCGGCCGGTCTTTCGTTCTCCGGCCACGTGCGATCGAGGCGCGGGTCGAGGAGCTGTCACATCGCTACGGCCTTGCGGTCGCCCCACGCGCCCGAATCTGGCAGCTCTCCGTCGGAGAGCAGCAGCGCGTCGAGATCCTGAAAGCGCTGTACAAGGATGCACGCATCCTGATCCTCGACGAGCCCACTGCGGTCCTCACTCCACAGGAAGCGGGCGCACTGTTCGAGACGATTCGCGCGATGGCTGCGGACGGACGGACGATCATCTTCATCTCGCACAAGCTGCACGAGGTGAAGGCCGTCGCCGACCGGGTCACGGTCCTTCGGCGCGGACAGTCGGTGGCCACGGTGCCGGCCGCCGGCGCCACGCCGCGTTCGCTGGCCTCGCTGATGGTGGGGCACGAGATCGAAGCCGGCCGCAGGCAGGAGGATGCAAACGAGCCCGGTGAGGCCGTGCTCGAGCTCGAGGAAGTGTGGGCCGCCGGCGACCTCGGCGTGGCTGCGCTTCGAGACGTGTCGCTGACCGTGTGCGCCGGGGAGATCGTGGGCGTCGCCGGCGTCGCGGGCAACGGGCAGCGCGAGCTTGCGGAAACGATCGTCGGGATGCGTCCGGCGACTGCTGGGAAGGTGCGCGTCGGGGGGCGAAGTGTTCGCAACGGCGATCCTCGCGCCGCGATCGGCGCCGGTGTCGCTTACGTTCCCGAAGACCGCCTCGGCACCGGCGTCGCGCCGGGTCTGAGCGTTGCCTCGAACGTCGTGCTGAAGGCGTACCGTAAGCCGCAGGTATCGCTCGGCCCGATCCTGCGCATGCGGCGCATCCGTGAGCTCGCCGAGCGTGTCATCGAGCGTTACGACGTACGGACGTCGGGCCCGAATGTTCCGGCCTGGCAACTGTCGGGCGGCAACCTGCAGAAGGTCGTGCTCGCGCGGGAGTTCTCCGGAGAACCGGTCGCGCTCGTCGCGGCGGCGCCCACTCGCGGGCTCGACGTTGCGGGCATCGAGACGGTGCATTCGTACCTGCGTGACGCTGCCGCGCGGGGAGTGGCGGTTCTGCTGATCAGCGAGGACCTCGACGAGATCCTCATGCTCGCCGACCGGATCGCGGTCATGTACGAGGGCGCGATCGCGGGGGAGCGTGACGCACGAGTCGCGACCGCCGAGGAGATCGGGCTGTTGATGGCCGGCGGCGGCGACTGATGCGGATCGAGCGCCGGCTCCGGCAGCCGTGGTGGCTCACGGTCGTGGTGCCGGTCCTCTCCATCGCGGTCGCGTTCGTCCTCTCGGCGTTCGTTCTCCTGCTGACCGGCCATCCGCCGCTGCGGTCCTTCCACCGCCTGTTCGACGCCGCGTTCACCGGGAACGGCGCGTTGAGCGAGACGATCGTCTCGGCCACACCGCTTGCCTTCACAGGGCTCGCCGCGGCTGTCGCCTTCCGCATGAACCTCTTCAACATCGGCGGGGAGGGCCAGCTTTACGCGGGCGCGATCACGGGCGCGACCGTCGGACTTCTACTAGCAGGTTCGCCGTCGCCGCTGATCTTCGCCGCGATGATCGCCGCCGGCGCTGCAGGGGGCGCGCTGCTCGCAGCGATCCCGGGAATTCTGCGTGCGTTCTTCTCGACGAACGAGATCATCACATCGCTGATGCTCAACTACGTCGTCGGTCTGGTGCTGGAGTACCTGATCTTCGACAGTCACTCGTACCTGCGTGACACGTCCGGCTTCGAGGCGAGCGTCTTCCCTCAGGGCAAGACGCTCCCGGACGAGGCGACCTGGTCGAGCTGGACGATTCACGGGGTCGTTCTGCCGCTCGGCTTCGTGCTCGCAATCGCTGTTGCCGTTCTCGTCTGGGTGCTCTACTCGCGTACGCGGTTCGGCTTCGAGGTTCAGGTGATCGGCGACTCGCCACGTGCCGGCCGGTATGCGGGAATGCGCACGCGGCGCAAGATCCTGGCGGTCATGTGCCTCTCGGGTGCGATCGCCGGTCTCGGCGGCGCGAGCCAGACCGGCGACTTCCGCCACCAGCTCGATCCGCGCGGCCTACGCGCTGCGAACTACGGGTACACGGGCATCGTCGTCGCTGCGCTCGCCCGTTACAACCCGTTTGCGGTCGTGCTCGTGGCGTTGCTGCTCGGTGGCTTGCAGAACGCCGGCTTCACGTTGCAGGGCGCCGACTTCCCGGCAGGTCTCGTCGGCGTCATGCAGGGGCTGATCCTCTTCTGCGCGCTCGGCGGCGAGCTCTTCGTGCGTTACCGCGTGAGATTCGCATGGTGAACAACAGCCTCGTTGTCGTGGTGATCGCCTCCGGGATCCTGTTCGGAACGCCGCTGCTCTTCGCCGCACTCGGAGAACTGCTGGCGGAGCGCTCGGGCGTCCTCAACCTCGGTGTCGAGGGGATGATGCTGATGGGCGCAGTAACGGGCTTCTGGGCCGTCGAACGCGTTCATGCCGCTCGGCCGCTCGTCCTGGCGGCTGCGGTCGGTGTTGCCGCGCTGGCCGGCGCTGCGCTGGCTCTCATCCATGCCTTCCTCGTGATCACGCTGCGCGCCAACCAGATCGTCTCCGGCCTCGCGCTGACGATCTTCGCGGGGGCGGCCGGGCTTTCGTCGTACCTCGGGAACGACCTGCACTTGTCGGGCAAGCCGGCGCGCTACCAGTTCCAGGAGATCTTCCCGAAGTCGCTCCAGGACCTGCCCATCGTCGGCCCGGTGATCTTCGGACAGCCGCTCCTCGTCTACGGGTCCTGGGCGTGCGTCGTCCTCATCGCGCTCTATTTGACGAGGACGCGACCGGGCCTCAACGTGCGTGCAGTGGGCGAGTCGCCGGCCGCTGCGGACGCAATGGGCGTCAGCGTCCCGCGCTATCGCTACGCGCACACGCTCGTCGGCGGTGCGTTTGCCGGAATCGGCGGCGCGACGTTCAGCCTGTCGATCACCCCGCAGTGGGTCGACGGTCTGACCGAGGGCGCAGGCTGGATCGCGATCGCGCTCGTCATCTTCTCCTTTTGGCGACCGACGCTCTGCCTGGTCGGCGCATACTTCTTCGGCGCATTCAAGGCGCTGCCGTTTGCGCTGCAGGGACACGGCGTCACCGTCGCGCCGGAGCTGTTCCAGACGCTCCCCTACGTAGCGACGATCGTCGCGCTCGTCCTCGTGTCGTCGAGGGCGGCGCGCTTACGCTTCGGTGCGCCTGCTGCACTCGGGCTGCCGTATGCGCGTGAAGAGCGCTAGTCGACTTCGCGAAACGAGATCGGCTGCGCACCGGTCCAGAGCGTGCGCCGGCCGAGCTCTCGGAGCTGTTCCTTCCCTTCGACGAGCGTCGCGAAGTGGTTGGCCCACAGGTGTCCCGCCTTGGATGCGAACGAGCAGTACCCGTAGGGAAAGAGCAGCTCCGTCTCGCTCTGCCCGCCCGGGTAGAGAGCGAGCTCGCCCGGGTGCGGGTACGAAGTTGCGTTCTCCGGCCCGATCCCGAGCTCACGGTCGCCCCACGGGATCCAGTTCGACTCGCCGCTCCAGCGGCAGTGAATGAGCTGTTCGTCGAACGGGAGGATGCCTCGGAACGCGGCGACGGTCTTCGGCGCGAGCTCCTCTTCGAAGCGGGCGAGGAAACGGAGGTCTCCAGCGGTGATCTCGAGCATGCTCACGGGATCTTCGCGCCCTGGGCGATCCAGCGCCCGAGGATGTCGCGTTCGGCCTGCGTCATGCCGGTCACGTTACCGAGTGGCATGGCCTTCGTCTGCACGGCCTGCTGCTCGATCGCCTGGGCCTCCGCCTTGATCTCCTCGGGAGTGTCGAGCTTGATGCCGCGAGGCGCGGTGTCCACCTTCGTCGGATGGTCGGAGTGGCAGGCGGCACAGCGACGCTCGACGATGCTCGCGATCTGCGCAAACGGCACCGCTGCCGTCCCCGCCGTGGACTCGTTCTGCGGCCTGATCAGGATTGCGAGCACCGCGATCGCAACGGCCGCGCTTGCCGGAATCCACCACGCAGTGCGGCCCATGTGCCGCAGGTTGAAGAAGTGCCGCACCCACGCTCCGATCACGAGCAGGACGACGAGGATGAGCCACGCGTAGCTGTGCCCGTACGTGAACGGGAAATGGTTCGACAGCATCGTGAAGACCACGGGCAACGTCAGATAGTTGTTGTGCACCGATCGGAGCTTTGCGCGCTCGTTCGCCGCGGGATCGGGCTCCCGTCCGGCCTGTTTGGCACGCACCAGCTCCCAGTGCGCGGGAATGATCACGAAGAAGACGTTGCCGACCATCATCGTCCCGAGCATCGCGCCGATCTGGAGATACATCGCGCGCGCACTGAACAGATGCCCGATGCCCCATGCGGCGATGGTGATGAGCACCAGCAGGACCGCAGCCAGCACGAGCGGTCTGGCTGCCAGCAGACGGCAGAGCAGGTCGTAGACGACCCAGGCCGTGGCCAGCAGGCTGACGCTGATCGCCACCGCCTCGCCGGCGGACAGGTCGGCGACGCTCTTGTCGATCAGATACGTGTCTGCGTTCAGGTAGTAGAGGACGATCATCAGCGCGAAACCGCTGAGCCAGGTCGTGTACGCCTCCCACTTGAACCAGTGCAGCGTCTCCGGGAGGACGCGCGGCGCGACCAGGTACTTCTGGATGTTGTAAAACCCGCCGCCGTGGATCTCCCAGGTCTCGCCGCCGACACCCTCTTCGGCGTCGCGTGGATCTTTCGGCGGCCGCAGGTGGTTGTCGAGCGCGATGAAGTAGAACGACGAGCCGATCCAGACGATCCCGGCGATGACGTGAAGCCCCCTCGTCAGGAGGTTCAGCCAATCGGTCGCGTAAGCGTCAAAGGCTAGGAGTGACGCCACCGGTCCTCCGCGATCGCGACCAGCTCCAGAACCGCCGTGTCCAGCTCTTCGTCGCGCGAGCGCGTCAGCCGCTCGCGCAGGACGGGCACGAGCTCGCTCTTCGGCCGGCGGTTCACGAAGACGACGAAGCGAAAGCCGAAGCGATCCTCGTACTCGCGGTTCAACCGCTCGAGCTCTGCCAACATCTCCGTGTCATCGTTGCCGCCCTGCTCGACAGCTGAGCGCCTGGAAAGCGTCTTCGCACCGATTGCCGGATGCGCGTTGAGCGCTTCGAGCTTCTCTTCCTCGCTCAGGCCGTGAATGACGTCCCGCGCATCCGCGAGCGGATCGCTGCGCTGCGCGAGCTTCTCGACTAGACGCGTCCGACCTTCGAAGAGCTCCGAGAGGTCGTCGACGCTCAGCTGCCGCGGTAGGTCACGCACGAGTAGGAGGAGACGAGCAGCGGAACGTGGTAGTGGCCCTCGTCGAGCTGGACCTCGATGCCGACGCCGCGGAAGAACGGCGAGTCGGGCCGGAAGAGCAGCCGGTAGACGCCGGGCTCCAACTCTGACGCGAGCTCGGCGATCCGGCCGTCGCCGTCGGTCTCGCCTGCGGTAACGAGGTCTTCCTGCCAGAGCTCGACGCGCACGCCACCCGCCGGCTTTCCGCGTTCCACGTCGAGGACATGGGTGGAGATCGAGATGCTCATTGAGCGAATCTTTCGGCCTGGCGCCGATGTTCCTTTGCGAGCTCTCGTTCGTCTGCCCGGACGAGGTGGCCCTCGCGGACGACTTCCTCGCCGCCGACGAACAGGCGATCCACTCGATGCGGGCCGGAGAACACGAGGCCGGCAACGGGGTCGTTGGCCCCTCCGAGCTCGAGGCCGTCCGTCCGCCAGACCGCGACGTCGGCGCGTTTGCCCGGTGAGAGCCCGCCGATGTCGTCGCGGCCGAGGACCGCCGCGCTGCCACGCGTCCCGAGCCGTAGCGCCTCCCGAGGGTTCAACGCCTTCGGCCCGCCACGCGCACGAGCGACCAGCAGCGCCTGCTTGACCTCGAGGAAGAGGTCGCCGCGCTCGTTCGAGGCGGAGCCGTCGACGCCCAGTCCGACGCGGACGTTGGCGTCGAGCAGGTCGCGAACACGTGCGATGCCGGCCCCGAGGCGCATGTTGGACGTCGGGCAGTGAGCGACGCCCACGTCGTGTTCGCCGAACTTCGCGACGTCTTCGTCCGACAGGTGCACGCAGTGTGCGCACCAGACGTCCTCCGCGAGCCAGCCGACCTCGTCGAGGTACTCGACCGGCCTGCAGCCGTAGAGCTCGAGGCAGTACTCCTCTTCCTCCACGGTCTCCGCGAGATGCGTGTGCAGCCGGAGCCCGAGCCTGCGCGCCAGCTCTGCCGACTCGGTCATCAGCTCGCGCGTGACCGAGAACGGCGAGCACGGCGCGACCGTGATCTCGACCTGTGCGCCGTCCGCGAGACCGGCTGCGGCCTCTGTCGCTGCAAGTGCTTCGTCGCGTGTTTCCACGACCGCGTCGGGAGGAAGCCCGCCCTGCGACTCGCCGAGGTCCATCGAGCCTCGTGACGCGACGATGCGGACGCCGAGCTCGCGTGCGGCCCAGATCTCCGCCTCGAGCAGGCCCTTCACGCCCGGCGGGAAGAGGTAGTGGTGATCGAACACCGTCGTGCAGCCGGAGAGGGCCAGCTCGGCGAGACCGACTCGCGCCGCTGCGTACTCCGCTTCCTCGTCGATCGCCGCCCAGACCGGGTACAGCGCCTTGAGCCAGCCGAAGAGGTTTTCGTCCTGTGCGCGTGCGCGCGTGAGGTTCTGCCAGAGGTGGTGATGGGTGTTGACGAGCCCGGGCGTGACGACGGCGCCGGCGAGGTCGTGCACGTCGTCGGCTTCCGGCTTCGGACCGGCACCGGCGGCTTTGACCATGCCTTCGTCGAAGAGGACCCAACCGTTCTCGTACTCGGTGCCTGCGTCGTCCATCGTCACGACCTGGGCGTTGGTCAGGAGCGTGCTCAAATTCTCAACGGCACGATCTCGAAGCGATCGACGTCCACGAGGCCCCGGTCGGTGATCTTCAGGCTCGGGATCACGGACAGGCCGAGGAACGACAGGGTCAGGAAGGGCGTGGCGCCGGACCAGCCGAGCTCGCGGGCGGCATCGTTGCAAGCGAGGCTCTGCTCGATCACTTCCGCAAGCGGTGCGTCGGCCAGTAGGCCGGCGACGGGAAGCGGAAGCTCGGCGGTCACCTCGCCGCCGTCCACGACGACGATGCCGCCGCCCAGCTCCCCGAGCCGCTCGACCGCGCGGACCATGTCCTCGTCGTTCATCCCGACGACGACGATGTTGTGAGCGTCGTGCGCGACGGTCGAAGCAAGCGCGCCGCGCTGCAAGCCCGAGCTGTGGACGAAGCCGTGTCCGATGCGACCCGTTCCGAGGTGCCGTTCGACTACCGCGATCTTCGCCAGGTCTTTGCGTGCGTCGGCCACGGCCATGCCGTCCACGGCCGTCGGCTCGACCTCGACCGAGTCCGTGACGACCTGGTCCGGCACGAGCCCGATCGCGCGGGCCTTGCCGCCTTCCCACGGAATCCGAAGGTCGGCCTCGGTGACGGGCAGGTTGCGAACCGAATGCTTCACCCATTCCGGAACGTGGGGCTCCGGAATCTCCTCGACAGGCCGGCCCGACTTCAACGTCAGCTCGGGCTCGAAGCTCTGCAGGTCTGGGAGCAGGAGCAGGTCGGCCTGATATCCCGGTGCGATCGCACCGAGATGCCAGAGCCGGTGCCACGACGCCGGGTTGATCGTGGCGAGCACGACCGCGTCCTCGGGTGCGATGCCCGCAGCGACGGCCTCCCGCACCATGCCGTTGATGTGGCCGTTCGCGGCGATGTCCTCCGGGTCGCGGTCGTCGGTGCAGAAGGCGATGCGGTTCGTCCCGAGCTCCCGCACGAGCGGCAGCAGTGCCTGCAGGTTGCGTGCCATCGACGCTTCGCGAATCAGGAGCCACATGCCGGCCCGCAGCCGCTCGCGTCCCTCGTCGATCGTCAGGGCCTCGTGGTCCGAGCGGATGCCCGCCGCGACGTACGCATTCAGCTCCTTGCCGAGCAGGCCCGGCGCGTGGCCGTCGACCTGGACGCCCTCTGCCAGTCGCAGCTTCTCCAGCTCGGCGTCGTCGCCGGCCACGACTCCGGGGAAATTCATCATCTCGGCGAGCCCGAGGACGCGGCGTCGTCGCAGCAGGCTTTCGAGGTCGCCGCTCAGCAGTGGACGCCGAGGTGACTCGAACTCCGACGCCGGGATGCTCGAGGAGGCCATGAAGTAGAAGTCGAGCGGTAGGCCCTCGCAGGCGTCGAGGAGCCAGTGCACACCGTCGGTGCCGAGCACGTTCGCCAGCTCGTGTGGGTCGAGCACGACGGCCGTCGTTCCGCGGGGCAGCACGAGTCGCGCGAACTCGTCGGGGAGGAGCTTCGTCGACTCGAGATGCATGTGCGCGTCGATGAAGCCCGGGACGACGTAGCGTCCGGCTGCATCGACGACCTCGCGGCCCTCGTAGTCTCCGAGCCCGGCGATCCAGCCGTCCGCGATCGCGATATCGACGTCGAGCCACTCGCGGGTGAACACGGACAGGACGCGACCTCCACGCACGACGATGTCGGCGGGCTCGTCGCCGCGGGCGACGGCGAGGCGTCGGGAGAGATCGGTCGGCACGGCGAGGCGATTCTCCCATGACGGCGAAGTACGCTTCGCCCCCGTGGACGTGCTGACGCCCCGCAGCCTCGAAGAGGCGCTGCGCCTGAAGGCGGAGCGCCCCGAAGCCGTCCCGATCCAGGGTGGGACGGACGTCATGGTCGAGCTGAACTTCGACCGGGCCCGGCCCCCTGTTCTCCTCAACCTCAACGAGGTGGCCGAGCTCCGCGGCTGGTCGCGGGAGGACGACAAGGTCTGGCTCGGCGCCGGCCTCACCTACTCCGAGGCAATGGAGCCGCGGCTTGCCGAGGCGCTGCCTGCGCTCGCCGAGGCAGCCCGGACCGTCGGCGGCCCGCAGATCCGGAACCGCGGGACGATCGGCGGGAATCTCGGGACGTCGTCGCCTGCGGGCGACGCACTGCCGCCGCTGCTTGTGTGCGGCGCCGAAGTGAAGCTCGGAAGCCGGCGCGGCGAGCGCGTCGTCTCCCTCGAGGAGTTCCTGGTCGGGCCGAAGCAGAACGTGCTCGCGGAGGACGAGCTGATCCTCGGCGTAACCGTCGGCGGCGCCGAAGAGAGCAGGCAGACATTCATGAAGGTCGGGCCGCGCAACGCGATGGTGATCGCGGTCGTCTCGCTCGCGGTGCACGTAGAGGGAGAGAGCCTGCGCGCGGCCTTCGGTTCCGCCGGGCCTGTGCCTGCTCTCGTGCATGCCGGGCTCGGCGATGCGGATTCGTTTCCGCAGCGCGTCGCCGAAGCGGCCAGCCCGATCGACGACGTCCGCGGCACCGCGGCGTACAGGCGGCACGCGCTCCGCATCCTCACGAAGCGCGCGCTCGACCGGTGTCTCGTATGAAGATCGAGCTGCGCATCAACGGCGAGTCGCACGAGGCCGACGTCTGGGAGGGTGAAAGCCTGCTCTTCGCGCTCCGCGAGCAGCTTGGCTTCCCCGGCTCGAAGAACGCCTGCGAGCAGGGGGAGTGCGGCTCGTGCTCCGTGCTGCTGGACGGCAAGCTCGTGTGCTCGTGCCTCGTGCTGGCCGCGCAGGCGGAGGGGCACGAGATCGTCACGGTCGAGGGGCTGGCCGACGACGGCCGGCTGCACAAGGTGCAGGAGGCTTTCGTTGCGGCGGGCGCGGTGCAATGCGGCTTCTGCACGCCGGGGCTCGTAGTCGCAGCCGCCGATCTCCTGAAGCGCAACGTGTATCCGAGCGACGACGACATCCGGGAGGCTCTCTCCGGCAACCTCTGTCGCTGTACGGGTTACGCGAAGATCTTCGACGCCGTGCGCATGGCGGCCGCCGCGTTGTGAGCGAGACCGCTTCACCGAGGCTTGAGCTTGGCCGTGTCGGGGACAGCACGCCCCGGGTCGACGGCGTTCCGAAAGTCACGGGCGAGTTCGCCTACTCGAGCGATCTCCAGGCGGCCGGGATGCTGTGGGGTCACACGCTGCGGAGCCCGCACGCACACGCGCGCATCGTCTCGATCGACGTTTCGCAGGCGGTCGGCATGCCCGGCGTTCACGCGGTGCTGACGCACGAGGACGTGCCGGGCGAGAAACGCTACGGCCTCGAGTTCCCCGACCAGCCCGTGCTCGCCTACGAGCGCGTGCGCTACTTCGGCGAGCCTGTCGCACTCGTTGCCGCCGAGCATCCGGAGGAGGCGCGCAGGGCGGCAGCCCGGATCCAGGTCGAGTACGAGGCGCTCGAGCCGGTGGTCGATCCCGAGCGGGCGACCGAGCAGGACCCGCTCCATCCGGACCGGCCGACGATGGGCCACGGCTATCGCGACGATGCGCGTCCGAACATCGTGCGCTCGCTCGTGATCCGGCACGGCGATCCCGAGGCGGAGGGCGACGTGACCGTCTCCGGGGTCTACGAGGTCGGGATCCAGGATCAGGCGTTCCTCGGCCCGGAGTCGGGGCTCGCGGTCCCGGATGGGGAGGGCGGCGTCGACATCTACGTCGCCACGCAATGGCTGCACGTCGACCGCGACCAGGTCGCGCCTTGCCTGAACCTGAAGCCCGAGCAGGTCCGCATCCACCTGGCCGGTGTCGGAGGCGCGTTCGGCGGCCGTGAGGATCTGTCGATGCAGCTGCACGGCGCGCTGCTGGCACTGCACACGGACCGGCCTGTGAAGATCGTCTACAACCGCGAGGAGTCGTTCGTCGGCCACATCCACCGGCATCCCGCGAAGATCTGGGCCGAGCACCGTTCGAGCCGCGACGGCAAGCTCGTCAATGTTCGCGTGCGCATTCTGCTCGACGGCGGCGCGTATGCCTCGAGCTCGACTGCGGTGACGTCGAACGCCGCGTCGTTCGCGGTCGGTCCCTACGCAGTCGACAATGCACTGATCGAGAGCACGTGCGTCTACACCAACAATCCACCGTGCGGCGCGATGCGCGGCTTCGGTGCGGTGCAGGTGTGCTTCGCGCACGAGGCGCAGATGGACAAGCTCGCGGAGGCGCTCGACATCGATCCGATCGAGCTGCGCCTGCTGAACGCGCTCGGTCCGGGCGGGTCGTTGCCGACCGGACAAAAGATCACGGGGACGCTTCCCGTCGCTGATGTGATCCGTCGCGCAGCCGCGCTCGACATCCCCGAGCAGGAAGAGCTGCCGCGAGACCCGATGCGTCTTCCCGGCGGCTCGGGGAACACGTCTCGCGGCGAAGGTGTCCGACGCGGCGTCGGCTTCGCCGTCGGGTTCAAGAACATCGGCTACTCCGAAGGCTTCGACGATTACGCGGCTGCGCGCGTGCGGCTGCACAAGGACGGGAGTGCCGAGGTGCACTGCGCCGCCGCGGAGGTGGGCCAGGGCGTGGCCAACGTGATCCTGCAGGTCGCTCGCACGGAGCTTGGCTCGACCGACGTCGTGCTCGCGCCGCACACGACCGCGACGGTCGACTCGGCCGGGTCGGCGTCGGCGTCGCGCATGACGTGGATGGCGTCCGGCGCTGTGCGCGATGCCTGCCGTGCGGCGCTCGAGGAGCGGGAACGAAACGGCGGCAAGGAGGTCGACGTCCAGCGGATCTACCGTCATCCGCGCACGACGCCGCTCGACCCGGAGACCGGGCAGATCACCGGCGAGCGGGCGCACGTCGCCTACGCGTGCGCGGCGATGCGCGTCGTTGCCGAGGTCGACGTCGAGCTCGGGCTCACGCGCGTCGTCTGGATCGGCACCGCGCAGGACGTCGGCAAGGCGGTGAACCCGCAGGCGGTCACGGGCCAGATCGAGGGCGGAACCGCGCAGGGCCTCGGGCTGGCGTTGATGGAAGAGATCCAGACGCGTGACGGGCTGATCACGAACGCGAGCTTCACCGACTATCTCATTCCGACGACGCTCGACATGCCTCCGGTCGTCTCCGTCCTGATCGAGGAGGCCGAGCCGGACGCGCCCTACGGCGTCAAGGGTGTCGGCGAGCCGCCGACAGTCGTCTCGACTGCAGCCGTCGTCGCCGCACTCCGAGCGGCCACGGGGCGGGACCTGACGCGCGTCCCCGTCAAGCCCGACGACATCGTCGGGCTCTGAGCGTCAGCTGCGCCGGATGGCGCGGCGAGACTTGGACGTTGCGAGCATCAGCAGGGCGAGGACGATGACAATCCCCGCAATCCACTCGATCGCGCCGACTCCATCGTGCGTGACGAGGGCACGTGAGAGCACGAACGCCGCGGCGACGAGTATGACGGCGAGCACGAGCACCCGCAGATTCATGCGCCGAGCATAACCCTCCCGCGGCGCGGTGTCCGACACCCGGCCTTGTGAGCCCGTTGGCCTGTGACCCGCTTGTCTGCGCCGATCGAGCTGGCGCCTGTGGAGCCAGCGTCACATTCCCGTCACCATGTCCGACACCCGGACGTGGATGTAGCGTGCGTGTCCGCGAAGGTCAGCCCTTGTAGAGAGACAGTGCCGCGCCGGCGCCGAGGAACACCAGTCCCAGCGCACGCGTCCAGCTGATTGCGATCTGGTCGAAGCCGAACCAGCCGAAACGGTCGATGATCGCGGCGACGCCGAGGTTGAAGGCGATGATGATTCCGATCGTGGCGGCAAGGCCGATGCGCGGCGACGCGACGGTGATCGCCAGGATGATCAGCACCGAGAGCGCGCCGCCGGTCCAGAGCCAGAGCGGCTGGCGGGCGACGTCGGCGAGCCCGCGAATGCTCTGCTTCGCGATCACGAGCAAAGCGAGTCCGATCACGACCGAGACGACCCCGGAGAAGGCGAGCGCGGGGAAGATTCCCGCGCGCCCACCCAGCTCTCCCATGACAGCCGCCTGGACGGCGCCCGCTAGACCCGCGGCCACCGCGAGCCCGACGGCCAATCCCGTCACGTGCCCGGCGCTCCTTCCGGCATCGTCACCGACTCGTCGCTCTGGAACAGGCTGAAGCTGTTGCCCTCTGAATCCTTGCAGCGGGCGAACCAGCCGATGCCGGGAATCGGCTGCTTGTCATCGGCCTCGCCGCCGAGCTCCCGCACCTTGCCGAGATCGGCTTCGATGTCGTCGCTCCCGAGATAGATCGTGGTGCCCGAGGCGCCCTCCATCTCCGGGAAGACCGCGCCGCCCCAGCCGTCCTCCTGGAACATCCGGTAGTCGATGCCGGGCATGCCCGAGTCCCCGATCGACCAGCCGCCGACGCCTTCCCAGAACTTCTGCGCACGGTCGGCGTCCTTCGCCGGGAACTCGATGTGTACGACCTTCTTTCCCATCTGATCCTCCTTTCGGGGATGAAGCTATACGCTCACGCCTCCACGACGAAGGGGAACGATGGTTCGCGCAATCGTGCTGTACGAGCAGGAACCGGACGCGGAGCGCTATGTGGAACACGTTGAGCTCTGTCGCAAGGTGCCGGGCGGAACGTTCCGCCACGGTCGCGTCTTCGGGGCGCCGATGGGCGACCCGCCGTACCGCTACTACGCGGAGTGGGAGTGGCCCGACATGGAGTCGTTCAAGTCCGCTGCGCGCAGCGACGAGTTCATGGCGACCGGTAAGGACGCAATGGAGATGGGCGGCAAGTTCTCCGTGATGTTCGCCGAAGTTGACTGAGCCGACGCATCCGCATCCGCGCTCGCCGGACGAGCTCGGCTTCGAGTCGATCCTGTACGAGAAGGCACCACCGCGTGCGACAATCACCCTCAATCGGCCGGAGGTGCTCAACGCATTCGACTTCCGGATGTTGCGCGAGCTTGCTCGTGCGTGCGAGGACGCCTCATGGGACGACGACATCCGCGCCGTCGTCGTCACGGGTGCGGGCCGCGCTTTCTGTGTCGGAGCGGACCTGAAGTCGTGGGCCGCCGACTATCTCGGCAACCCGAAGGAGTACTGGAAGTGGTTCGGCGCCTTCAAGGACGCGCACGACAAGCTGCGCGAGATCGGCAAGCCGACGGTCGCGCGCATCAACGGCATCGCCGTCGGCGGCGGCAACGAGCTGCAGATGGCATGCGACCTGGCCCTGATGGTCGACGACGCGTTCATTCGGCACGTCGGCCTCGAGCACGGCTCGGTGCCCGCCGGCGGCGCGACGCAGTGGCTGCCGATCTTCGTCGGGGATCGTCGCGCGCGCGAGATCATCATGCTCTGTGACGAGATCCCCGCCCGACAGGCCGAAGAGTGGGGCCTGATCAACCGCGCCGTACCTGCGGCCGAGCTCGACGGCGCAGTGGACGAATACGTCACGAAGCTCGCGGCGAAGCTTCCGCAGACCACGCGCTACGCGAAGCAGCAGCTGAACTTCTGGCGGGACCTCTCATGGCACGAGACCGTGAATCACGCCCGTGACTGGCTCGCGCTCTCGATGCTCGGCGACGAAGCGCAGGAGGCGGTGAAGGCATTTCTGAAGCGCTCGTCCTCGTAGAGCGCGACGACCCGGTCGCGGTCGTGCTCCTCAACCGGCCTCAGCAGCTGAACGCCCTTTCGAGCGAGCTGATGGAGGAGCTCGTCGACACGCTGCGCCGGTTGGACGCGGACGACGCGGTGGGCTGCATCGTCGTCGGCGGAAACGAACGGGCCTTTGCGGCCGGCGCAGACATCGCCGAGCTGGCTGCCGGGACGCCCGTGTCGCTCTTCATGGAGCGCCGCATCGAGCGCTGGGATGCGATTCGCAGCGTGCGCACGCCGCTCGTTGCAGCTGTTTCCGGTTTCTGCCTCGGCGGTGGCTGCGAGCTCGCGCTGGTGTGCGACCTGATCGTCGCAGCCGAATCGGCCACGTTCGGACAGCCGGAGGTCAATCTCGGCGTGATGCCGGGCGCAGGCGGCACGCAGCGTCTGACCCGGGCCGTCGGCAAGGCCGTCGCGATGGACATGATCCTGAGCGGGCGCACGCTCTCCGCGGAGGAGGCCCGAGAGCTCGGTCTCGTTGCGCGCGTCGTCGCGCAGGAGGCGTGGCTCGAGGAAGCGAAGCGGGTTGCCGCCGAGATCGCCGCGAAGAGCCCCGTGTCGGTTCGGCTTGCGAAGGGGGCGATCGACTACGCCTTCGAAGCGCCGCTCACCGCCGGTGTCGACTTCGAGCGCCGCTCGTTCTATCTCAGCCGCGCCTCCGAGGATGCAGAGGAGGGGCTCTCGGCGTTCGTCGAGAAGCGGAAGCCGAAGTTCAAGGGTCGCTAGAGGGTCCGAAAACGGCGCGTTCGTGAGGGCCCTCTCCCGCCTGTTCGAGCCACCCCGGCTACGGACTCTTCAGGCCGACCAGGAGGACGATCGCCGCGCAACGTGGCTCGAGCTCTTCTTCGACCTGGTGTTCGTCGCCGCCGTCGGCCAGCTCGCGAACGCGCTCAGCGCCCAGCCGACCACCGTTCGCTTCTTCGAGTTCCTCGGGCTCTTCGTTCCCGTGTGGTGGGTCTGGATGGGATTCACCTTCTATGCCAACCGCTTCGACACCGACGACCTGCCCTACCGCCTCCTGACGCTGCTCGGAATGTTCGCGGTTGCCATTCTCGCCACCACCGTCCCGGGCGTCTTTCGCGGGGCGTCGATCGGGTTCCCGCTCGCCTACGTCGGCGCGCGCTTAGTTCTGCTCACGCTCTATGCGCGTGCACGGCGGCACGTGCCCGAAGCCCGAGCGCTGACGTCCACGTTCCTGCTCGCATTCGGCGCCGCCATCGTCGTCTGGGTCGTGTCGCTCGCGATTCCGCGTCCGTGGAACTACGTCGTGTGGGGCTGTGCAATCGCGTTCGAACTGAGCGCGCCGTTCCTTGCGTGGCGTCAGATCCCGCGTGCGCCCATCCATCCACGGCACATCCCCGAGCGCTTCGGTCTCTTGACCCTGATCGTTCTCGGCGAGTCCGTCCTGGCGGTGGTGCTCGCCGTGTCGAAGGTGAGCTGGGACGCCGGGTCGGCCGTTGCGGCGATCTCGGGTTTTCTTGTCGCCGCTTCTCTCTGGTGGATCTACTTCGATTTCCTCGACGAGGAAGCGGTGAGCGCGCGCGGGATCTTCGGCGGGCTCACGTACACCTACGTGCACTACTTCATCGTGGTCGGCCTCGCCGCCCTCGGAGCGGGCGTCAAGCTGGCGATTCTCGCCGCCGGCGGCGACCACCACTACAACGGGACCGCATGGGTCGTCTGCGCCGGCCTGGCGATGACGATGGTCGGTTTCGCGGTCGTCGACCTGGTCACACCTCCGATGATCTTCGATGCCGACGTCCTCTTACGCACCGCGACGGCTGCCGTTGCGCTCGCGTTGATTCCGCTCGGGCTCTCTCCGCTGACGACGCTCTTGGTGCTCGCAAGCACCCTCGTCGCGCAGGTCGCATACGAGCTCGCGCGCCACGGGGGGCACACGCACGAAGCTTCTGTCTAGCCGTCCAGCTCTGCCGGAACGAGCTCGAGCTCGTGCTCCCGGCCTTCGCGCACGACCTTCGCGCGGACTGCGCGGCCGATCACCTCACTGACGACGACGCGCTGCAGCTCGTCCATTCCCTCGATCGGACTGCCGTCGAGCTCCACGATGAGATCTTCCGGCCGCAGACCGGCCTGTGCAGCAGGCCCGCCCTCGACGACCTCGACGACCTCGATACCGCTCTTGCGGCCGAGCTCACGTGCCAGCTTGGGCGGCAGAGGTCTCGGGCCGCCGGCAATTCCGAGGTAGGCACGGCGGAAGCGTCCTTCGGACATCAGCGCGCCGATGATCCGCCTCGTTGCGGCATTGATCGGCACTGCGAGCCCGAGCCCGACGCCCGCGACCGCGGTGTTGATCCCGACAACCCGCCCGCGTCCGTCGGCGAGCGCGCCACCCGAGTTGCCCGGGTTGAGCGCCGCGTCCGTCTGGATCACGTTGTCGACGACGCGCACGTTCGCACCCGAGCGGGTGGGCAACGAGCGGCCAAGGGCCGAGACGACGCCGGCCGTGACCGAGCCGGTGAAGCCATGAGGGTTGCCGATCGCGACCACGAGCTGGCCGACGCGCAATCGCTCTGCATCGCCGAGCTCGGCCGGGGCGAGATCGCGCCCGTCGACTCGCAGCACGGCGAGGTCGGAGAGGGGATCGGAGCCGACGACCTCGAACTCGAGCTCGCGACCGTCGACGAACGAAGCGCGCCCACGGCCCTCCGTGCGCGCGACGACGTGCGCAGAGGTGAGCGTGAAGCCGTCAGGCGTGATCACGACGCCGCTGCCGCCCCCGTCGAGCACGCGGCCGCCTCGCACGCGGCGAGAGACGCGGAGATTCGCCACGGAGGGCGACAACCGCTCGGCCACGGTCGTCACCGCCTGCGAGTAGGCGTCGAGCGCTTCGTCGTCCGAGGGTGGTGACGAGATGAACGTGAGCTCCATGAGACCAAGCTAGCAACGGCCCCGATGGCTCTGTCGATCTGCGAAAGTCACGCGATGGCCGAGGTCGAAACGAGCCGTGACGACGCCGTCCTCACGATCACGCTGAACCGCCCCGACGTTCTGAACGCCTTAAACGCCGAGCTGCACAAGGCACTCTCAGCGGCGCTGAAGGAGGCCCGAGCGCCGGAGGTTCGCGCGGTCGTCCTCACCGGCGCGGGGCGGGGGTTCTGCGTCGGACAGGATTTGACCGAATTTAGGGAGGCGCCGGGTGACATCGGCGCCCGCCTGCGCGGGAACTACCACCCGAACATCCTCGCGATCCGCGCGCTCGAGAAACCGGTGATCGCCGCGGTGAACGGGGCGACAGCCGGCGCCGGGCTTTCGTTCGCCTGTGCCTGTGACCTGCGGATCGCGGCGGACTCGGCGAGCTTCGTTCCGGCGTTCATCAACATCGGGCTCGTTCCCGACTCGGGCTGCTCGTATTTCGTCACGCGGATCCTCGGCCCGGCGCGCGCATTCGAGTGGCTCGCCTCGGGACGAAAGCTCGGCCCAGCCGAAGCGCAGGCCTGGGGGCTCGTGTCAGAAGTCGTCGACGCAGCGGCGCTGGCCGGCCGAGCCGCCGAGCTCGCGGCGCAGTTCGCCGCGCTGCCGACGCGTGGCATCGGGATGACGAAGCGACTCATCGACCATGCCGTGAACGCGACTCTCGAGCAGCAGCTCGAACGGGAGGCTCAGCTCCAGACGGCGGCGACGCAGACGCAGGACTTCGCCGAAGGCGTCGCCGCGTTCCTCGAGAAGCGCCCGCCCAACTTCAAGGGCGCGTAAGCACTAGGCCTTAGTCCTGGTTGCAGACGGACATGCCGAGCTGGCCCGCCAGCTCGTTGCTCTTCGAGTTGTGGTCCTGCGCCTTCGGCAGAACGGCCGATACGCCGGGCGTGTCGTTCGCCTTCGCCTTGTCCCTGATCTCGGTCAGGTCGTCCTTCAGGTTGTCGACCTGCGTCAGCCACTGATCCGAGATCGCTTTCTCGCTCGCCGGCGGCTTCAACGTCTTCAGCTCTCCGATCGCCTTGTCGAGGACGGAGAGCGTCTTGTCGGCCACCACCGCGAGGTCGGCGAGGTTGGTGGGATTCCCGAGCGACTTGGTCTGCTCGTTGTACTTGCCGCAGATCGCGTCCGCCCTGGCGGCGTACTCCTCCTTCGTCAGGGCCGTGCCACCCCCGCCGCCGCAGCCGGGCAGCACTACGAGCGCCAACAGCGCAACGAAGGAGGCCCGCCTCACAGGCACTACGGTACCGAGCGTGGCCGACGCACGGCTTCGAGTTCACGCTCACGAGCCGCTGCGCCGGCGCAGGCTCGCGGTCCTTCTGCGCCTGCCGCTCGTCGTGCCGCACTACGTCGTGCTCAGCGTCTGGGCTCTCCTCGTCGCACCGGCGGTTGCGGTCGCCTGGCTCGCGTTGCTGATCGAGGGACGGTTGCCGAACTGGCTGCACAGGTTCCTCGCAGCGTTCGTGCGCTATCAGGGACAGGTCGCAGCCTGGTTCGATCTGCTCTCGGCGCGCTATCCGGACCCGCTGCACACGGTCGACCATCCGTTCCGCATCGAGATTCCCGAGCGGCCGAGGCAAAAGCGGCTAGTTACGTTGTTTCGCCTGCCGCTCGCCCTGCCGGCGATCGTGCTCGGGAGCGTGCTGACCGTCGTCCTGTCGACCGTGGCGATCCCGGCCTGGTTCGCCGGCGTAATCTTCGGCCGCACCACTGCGGGGCTGCAGGAGCTCGGAACCTTCTGTCTGCGCTACCAGCTCGAGGTGCAGGCGTACGTCATGCTGTTGACCCCGGCTTACCCGCGACTCGCGCCGGCTGAGGTCACGACGACAGAGCCCGAATGATCTCGTCGTGCTCGGGGAATCGGCCCTCGCGCTGCTTCGAGAAGATCAGCTTTCCGTCGGCGACGACGTCGTACTGACTCTTCTTCCCGGAGACGGCCTCCGCCTCGTGCGGAGTGCTCTCGTTCAACTCGGCCGCGAGACTCGCAGCCCGGCGGTCATAGCCGCCTCAGACGGGGCAGTAGAAGATCTCGACCTTCACGCGCACGACCCTACCCGAGCCTTCGGGTGGCGCTCCTCAGCACAAGAACTGGCCCAGGGTCGGTCGACTGTGCAATAACTCGACTGAGGGCAGGACAGCGCGGGGTCGAGTGCTAAACCGGGGAGGCTCAGATGAGCTCGACGGCGTCAAAGCCACCGATCGTCCTCATCCACGGCATGTGGATGACACCGCTCAGCTGGGAACACTGGGCGAGCCACTACACCGACCGTGGTCATCGCGTGCTTGCGCCCGCCTGGCCGGGGCTCGACAAGGAGCCCGAGGCTTTGCGCCGCGATCCGGCGCCGCTTCGGGGAATCGACATCACCGAAGCCGTCGATCACTACGACAGGATCATTCGCGGCCTCGACCAGGCGCCGATCATCGTCGGTCATTCGTTCGGCGGTCTCTTCACCCAGCTCCTGCTCGACCGCGGGCTGGGTGTCGCCGGTGTGACGCTCGGCACCGCCGCACCCAAGGGGGTGCTCAGGCTGCCGTTCTCGACGCTCAGGTCCGCGTGGCCGGCGCTCAGGAATCCTGCGAACGTTGGAAAGGAAACGCCGCTGACGAGGGAGCAGTTCCATTGGTGCTTCACGAACGCGGTCAGCCAGGAAGAGTCCGACAGGGTCTACGACCGCTACTACATCCCGGGGAGCGGGCGGCCGTTCTTCCAGGCGGGCCTCGCCAACTTCAACCCGAACGGCAAGACCAAGGTCAATTACAAGAACCCCGCTCGAGCGCCGCTTCTGCTCATTACTGGCGCGCTCGATCGGATCTGTCCGCCGGCGGTGAACCTGGCGAACTTCAAGCAACAGCGGAAGGCGCCCTCTGCCACCGACCACAAGGAGTACCCGGGCCGCTGTCACTGGCCGGGCCAGGACGGTTGGGAGGAAGTCGCGGACTACGCACTCAACTGGGCGATCGAGCACGCACGCACAGGCGCTGCCGACTCTGTCGAGGCACCCCAACGCGCGACGACCTCACCCTCTTGATCGATGGCGGCCTTCATCATCACCCGGATCCAGACGGGCGATTACGAGACGTGGAGGCCGATGTTCGAGCAAGATCGTCCGCTGGCGCGTGCGAAGGCCACGCGCCAGCGGATCTTCCGTAAGGTCGACGATCCGAATCACGTCTTCGTCTTCCTCGAGTTCGATTCTGTCGCCGACGCGGACGAAGCGCGCGGTCGGCTCGAGGAGTCGGGCGTCCTCGACCGCTTCGAGGACAAGGACGGGCCGAACGTGCTGGAGGAAGCTCCGGGATAGAGCCGTCGTGTGCCCGCAGCAAGGATCTTCATGACATGGCGCGGTGGAATCGAGTTGTCGAAGGGCATCGGGCTGAGCGTCGCTGGCGTTGCCGGAGTCACCGGAGCGATCTACGCACTCCGCCCGGCCGCACCCGTCTTGAGCCTCGGCGTCCTCTACGTCATTGCCGTCGTCACGGTCGCTGTGTTCCGAGGACTGGCGTACGCAATCCCTGTGTGCGTGGCCTCCCTGCTGACGTTCAACTTTCTTTTCCTCCCACCCGTTCACACATTCGCTCTGCGGGACTCCGCAAACTGGGTTGCGCTCGCGGCCTATCTCGTGACCGCCGTCGTCGTGAGTGAGCTGGCGACGCGTTCGCGCCGGCTTGCACGACAGGCGGTTGAGGCTGAGACGTTGCGGCAGAGCGACGCCGTGAAGACTGCTGTCCTCCGAGCCGTCAGCCACGACCTGCGCTCGCCGTTGACCGCGATCCGCGCTGCAAGCGACGGCCTCGAGAACCGGGCGCTGACGTTGGATTCCTCGGATCGCGAGGCGTTGTGGGAGACGATTCGAATCGAGGTGCATCGCCTCGAGCGGCTCGTCGAGAACCTGCTCGATCTCTCCCGCCTCGATGCGGGCCCGGCTGTGCACCGTCCCGAGGTGTGGACCGTCGACATCGTGCTCGCCCGGGCGCTCGAGCAGCTCGGCGTCGAGGCCGACCGGGTAACGGTCTCCCTGGAGGAACCGGCCCCGTTGCCCATCCGAGTCGACGCCGCGCAAATCGAGCGTGTGCTCGTGAACCTCCTGGAGAACGCCCTGAAGTTCTCGTCGCCGACTGATCCCGTCTCGGTCTCGGCGAGCCGGAGCGTAGGCCGAGTGCTCGTACGCATCCGCGATCGCGGGCCCGGGATCGCGGCCGCCGATCGCGAGCGGATCTTCGAGCCGTTCGAGCGTGGCAGCGGCGAGGGTCGCGGCAGCGGCCTCGGTCTGGCGATCGCGCGCGGCTTCGCGGAGGCAAACGGCGGCGTCATCCGTGTGGAGTCGTCGATCGAGCAGGGAGGCTCGACCTTCCTGCTGGATCTGCCGGCCGCTGCCGAGCACGTTGCCGTCGTGAGATGAGCGACGTGCGGATTCTCGTCGTCGACGACGAGCCGCAGATCCTGAGAGCTCTGCGGACCAGTCTTCAGGGTGCCGGCTACGAGGTCGAAGCCGTCTCGACGGCTGCGGCGGCGCTTGCGGCTGCCGCGATGCGGCCGCCGAACGGCGTCATCCTCGACCTCATCCTTCCGGACGGAAGCGGCGTGGATGTGTGCCGGGAGCTCCGTGGCTGGTTGGACGCACCGATCCTCGTCCTTTCGGCCGTCGGCGACGAGCAGGAGAAGGTGGCCGCACTCGACGCGGGCGCCGACGACTACATCACGAAGCCGTTCGGCATCGACGAGCTCCTCGCCCGTCTTCGCGCATCGTTGCGCCGCGCCGATGCTCCCGCGGAGCCGGTCGTCGACCTCGGTGGGCTCGTGGTCGACCTCGAGCGGCGTTCCGTGACTGTCGACGGTGCCGCGGTCTCCCTCACGCCCACGGAGTTCGATCTCCTGCGCCTGTTCGCTCGTAACGAAGGAAAGCTGCTGACGCATCCGACGATTCTTCGGGCTGTCTGGGGACCGAACTACGGCGCGGAGTCGCACTACCTCCACGTCTACGTGTCGCAGCTCCGGCGGAAGATCGAACAGGATCCGACGCGCCCGCGCTATTTGCTCACCGAGCCCGGTGCGGGCTATCGCCTCGTGCGCGCGTCTTGAGCGAATCTTGAGGCTCGTACCCGTGATCTTGAGTCGTCGCTGATCTGAAGCGACCTACGGTTACTGGATGTCGTTGTCCAGCCCGTTGCGATCCCTCCGCCCGCGTTCCAGACGCGACAGCATGGTGCTCGTACCGCTGCTCGAGACCGAGCCGACTCGGCATGCACTCGATCTCGCGTGCCAGCTTGCACGGGAGCGGGGGTCGCACGTCGTGCTCCTCGCGCCGCTCGTGGTCGACTGGGAGCTGCCGTTCAACGCGCACTTCCGGGAGGAGGAAACGGCCCTCGGCGAAGAGCTCGCCCGCGAGCGGGATCTGGTCGAGAGCTACGGGATCTCCGCCCGCCGCCAGATCGTGCGGGCTCGGCCCGGCGAGATCGGCCGAGCGGTGGCCGACGTCGCGCGTGATACCCACGCCTCGTTGATCGTCGTCGGGGCGACTACCGCCTCGACTCGTCGCTCTCGCCGGCCCTTTTCACAGGATGTGTGGTCGGTTCTCCACGACGCGCCTTGCCCCGTGATGATCGCCACGCGACGGGCCGCGTGAGAAACGCGACGCTCCAGGGGCCGCCGGCGCGTTCTCTGAAGCGGGCGGTCGTCGGCAGGCCGATGGCCACGGGGGAGCTCGAGGAGACATTGCTCCCGAAGACCCTCGCGCTTCCGATCTTCGCGTCGGACCCTCTGTCGTCGGTTGCGTACGCGACCGAGGCCGCGCTGGTCGTCCTCATCTCCGTCTCGGCCGCAGCGGCCTACCTTGTTTTCCCGATCTCGATCGGAATCGCGGCACTGCTCGCGATCGTCGTCGTCTCGTACAGACAGACCGTCCGGGTCTACGAGACGAGCGGCGGCGCCTACATCGTCGCGAAGGAGAATCTCGGCACCCTGCCGAGCCTCGTCGGAGCGGCTGCTCTGCTCACCGACTACGTGCTCACGGTCGCCGTGTCGATAGCCGCCGGCATCTTCGCGGTCACCTCGCTCGCTCCATCGCTCAGCAGCCACAAGGTTGTGCTCTCGCTCGCCTGCCTCGCGGTGATCGTTCTCGTCAACCTGCGCGGCGTTCGCGAGTCCGGTCTCGCGTTCGCCCTTCCGACGTACGGTTTCGTGACCGTGATGTTCGCTCTCGTCGCGGTCGGTCTGGCGAAGACAATCCTCGGACACCCACCGCACGCAGTGGTGCCGAGCCCGATTGCCGCCGGGTCCGGCGGGGTCACGCTCTTTGTCCTCCTGCGGGCGTTCTCGTCGGGTTCGACCGCTCTGACGGGCGTCGAGGCGATCGCCAACGGCGTCAACGCCTTCCGGAAGCCCCACGGAAAGAACGCGGCGACCACGCTTGCGGTCCTTGGCGGCATCGCGATCGTGCTCTTCCTCGGCGTGTCGTACTTGGCCGTGCAAGAGCACGCGCGGCCGAGCGGGACGGCGTCGGTTGTGTCGCAGATCGCGAGGGCGACCTTCCCGAACGGCTCGGCCGTCGGGTTCATGTACTACGCGGTGCAGGCTCTGACGCTTGCCATCCTCGTGCTCGCTGCGAACACGTCCTTCCAGGGATTCCCTCGCCTCGCTGCCCTGCTCGCACGAGACGGTTTCGCACCGCGTCAGTTCACGAATCTCGGCGACCGCCTCGTGTTCTCGAACGGAATGCTCGTGCTCGCGACGCTCTCAGCGTTGCTCATCTGGATCTATCGAGCGAACGTCGATTCGCTCATCCACCTCTACGTGATCGGCGTCTTCACCGCGTTCACGCTTTCCCAGCTCGGGATGGTGCGCTACTGGCGCCGGGTGCGTGACCCGGGCTGGCACTACCGCGCCGTCGTGAACGGCGTCGGCGCGACGGCAACGGGCATCGTCACGGCAATCGTGGTCGTCACGAAGTTCGCGGCAGGCGCATGGATCGTGACGATCGCAATCCCCGGCCTCGTTCTCCTGTGTTACGGCATTCGACGTCACTACCGTGGGGTCGAGCGCCGGTTGCGCGCCGGTGCCGAAGCCGTGATCGCCGCACCCGCAGCGACGAACACCGCGCTCTTGCTGGTGGAGTCAATCGACGAGGCGACCGTGGATGCGCTCTGGTTCGTCCGAGCCACGACCAACGGGCGCTACAGGGCGATCCACGTCCCGCGGCCGTCGACGGACCCGGCGATCAAACCGCGCTGGTTTCGCTTTGCAGACGAGCAATCTCGTCTCGAGGTGCTGGACGGATCTCTCGGGCTTTCCGAAGCAGTCCTCGAGCAAGTGTGGCGACTGCCGCGGGGTGAGTCGGACTTCGTCACCGTGGTCATCCCCGAGCTCTTTCGCCGACCGTCGCTCCTCGACGCCGCGAGACGTCCGCGCGAGCAGCAGCTCAAGCTCCGCCTGCTCTCGGAGCCCGGCGTCGTCGTGGCAGGCGTTCCCGCTCTCAGCGGGATGACGGAGGCGACACCTGAGAACGCCGTCGCCCGAGTTCTCGTCTCCGGTGTGCACGCCGCTTCGATGCGCGCCGTCAACTACGCCAACACGCTCAACGTCGGCGACACGCGAGCGGTGAACTTCGCGTTCAGCGCCGAGGAGGGCGATGCGATCCGCCGCGATTGGCTCGAGCACGGGCCCGGGATCCCACTCGACGTCGATGAGGCGCCGTACCGCGACATCGGTGGGCCGCTCGTCTCATACCTGCGAGAGCTGACGGACGACGGAACGACCGAGGTGATCGTCGTGATGCCGGAGCTCGTCGTCAGGGGCTGGCGCCGAGCCCTGCACAACCAGCGGGCGTTGTACGTCAAACGGCTCCTGCTGTTCGAGCCCCGCGTCATCCTCGCCTCGGTGCCGTTTCAGCTCGTGCGCTGAGCGAATGGGTCTACTCGGCGGCGAGTTCCAGCAGGTTCGTGACCGTGGTCCAGTTCCGGGCCGTCGCAGTCACTCCGAGCTGCCGCCCGGCGAGCAAAGCCCACAGTTTGGAGCGGGCGACGCCCTCCGGGTGCCACGCGTAGATCTCGCGGCCGACGACCGTGAGTCGTTCGGGTGGGACGACTGCGGACTCGAGTCGGCGGACGAGCTCGGCCGGCGCCTTCGCCGCGAGGAAACTCACCTGGTAGCGCTTCGGATTCTGCGCAACCTTCCCGAGCGGATTCCGCTTCACGATCTGCGCAAGTTCCGAACGCGTGCGCGTGACGACAGCGATGTCGAGCCCGAAGGCTTCCTCGATCAGCTGCTCGCATTTTCGTGCCACCTTGTCGGGCTTTGCGCTGCTCGAGAGGACCACGTTGCCGCTCTGGAGGTACGTCCGCACGTCGTCGAAGCCCTCACCGCGAGAAGGGCGCGCAGGTCGGCCATGGCGATCCGGTTGCGCGGTCCAAGATTGATGCCGCGGAGCAGGGTGACCTGGCGTCCCAACGCTAGATCGTCTTGAACTGTTCGAACGGCTGCTTGCAGCTCGCGCAGTAGCGCAGCGACCTGCAGGGTGTCGGTCCGAAGATGTTCTCGAGCCGCGTCTCGGTCGAACCGCAGTACGGACAGCGGTGAGCGTTGCTCTGGAGCTGCACGAGCGTCGGTGCTGCGGCTCCGCGCGGCGACGGTGGCGCGAAACCCGAGGCCCGCAGCTTCTCGCGACCCTCCGCGGTGATGCGGTCAGTCGACCACGAGTCGTCCAGCAGGACCTGGATCTCCGGTTGGGCGCCGAGCGCGCGAATGGAATCGGCCATTGCGTCGCGCATCACCTCAAGCGCGGGGCAGCCGAGGAACGTCGGTGTGAACTCGATACGCACGCGCCGGTCGTCGATGTCGATGTCGCGCACGACCCCGAGGTCGACCAGCGAGATCACAGGGATCTCCGGATCCGGGATCTGGGCCAGCGCGTCCCAGACCTGCGCTTCGGTCACCATTTCGTGCCCGCCGGTTGCGAACGCCGCACCATCGTCATCTCCTCCCAGAGCTCGGGCAGCTCG